>WBZN01002192.1_pt1 | contig 11058 bp, 9 predicted proteins | sample 5204281 | NCBI WGS metagenome assembly WBZN01 (sample SAMN12344347, study PRJNA552823) | activated sludge metagenome | biome: Activated sludge suspended growth; feature: Nitrification reactor; material: Wastewater; isolation source: activated sludge from nitrification reactor of wastewater treatment... | reverse complement strand
GCGCGGCGCGGGTGAAGTCGCGCCCATCCTGTTCACGGGTGCGGCGTACTTCCTGCCGTTCCTGCCCAAGTCGCCCACCGACCAGTTCATGGAGCTGGGCTACCATGTGTTCGTGCTCGCGACGCAGTCGCCCGACATCGATGCCACCCGGCCGTTGCTCTACGGCACCGTGCTCGTGCTGCTCGCGCTGACGTTCCTGCTCAACCTGACCGCGATCCTGTTGCGCGCACGGCTGCGCGCACGGCTCCTGGGCCGGGGCTGAGGACGAGGTTCAAGTGACCCCGGAGATGACCGTGTCGACACCGGAGCCGAAGCCGATCCTGCTGGCGAAGCCCCATGTGCCCGAGCGCCCCGCGGCGAGCGGACCGGCCGTGCCGGCACCCGCGCCCGAAGTGCGTCTGGCCGCGCGCGACTTCCACCTGTATTACGGCGCGCATCATGCGCTGAAAGGTGTGACGCTCGAGATCGCGAGCGGCAGCGTCACGGCGATCATCGGGCCGTCCGGCTGCGGCAAGAGCACGCTGCTGCGCTCGTTCAACCGCATGAACGACCTCATCCCGGGCGTGCGCACGCTGGGACAGCTCGCCGTCTCGGGCCTCGACGTGGCCGCGCGCAGCACCGATGTCGTGGAACTGCGCCGGCGCGTCGGCATGGTGTTCCAGCGTCCGAACCCGTTCCCGAAGAGCATCTTCGAGAACGTGGCGTTCGGCCTGCGCATGATCGGCATCCGCGACCGCGAGCACCTGGCGGCTCGCGTGGAGTCGGGGCTGCGCGCCGCCGCGCTCTGGGACGAAGTGAAGGACCGGCTCGACCGCTCCGCGCTGCAGCTCTCGGGCGGCCAGCAGCAGCGGCTGTGCATCGCGCGCTGCCTGGCGGTGGAGCCCGAGGTCATCCTCATGGACGAGCCTGCTTCGGCGCTCGACCCCACGGCGACCGCGCGCATCGAGGAGCTGGTGCTGGAGCTCAAGGGCCGCTACACGATCGTCGTGGTGACGCACAACATGCAGCAGGCCGCGCGCATCTCGGACCACACCGCGTTCATGCTGCAGGGCGAGCTCATCGAGCACGACGACACGCGCAAGGTGTTCACCAGCCCGCGCCACAAGCTCACCGAGGAGTACATCACGGGCCGCTTCGGCTGATCCCGGGGCCGTCGTCCGCCCGAACGAAACCGCGCGCCGACCGGCGCGCCCACGTGTTGTCCTGAGTCACCGCCGGGAGAAACCGGACCATGCAGCGCCACTTCGACGACCAGATCGAGACCCTGAAGCAACAACTGCTGCTCATGAGCGGCCGCGCCGAGGGCATCGTGCGCAAGGCGGTGGAGTCGCTCATGCGCCGCGACCCCGCGCTCGCCCAGGAGGTCATGGCGGACGACAAGGTCATCGATCGCATGGAGATCGACATCGAGGAGGCGTGCATCCAGCTGCTGGCGCTGCAGCAGCCGCTCGCGCGCGACCTGCGCCTGATCACGTCGGCACTCAAGATCTCGAACGATCTGGAGCGCGTGGGCGATCACGCGGTGAACATCGCCGGTTGTACGCAGGCGCTGGTCGACAAGACCCCGGTGGCGCCGCTCGCGGACCTGCCGATGCTGGCCGAGAAGTCCGTGGCCATGCTGCGCGACGCGCTCGATGCATTCGTGCGCGGCGATGCCGAGGCCGCGCGCCGGCTGGTGAAGCGCGACGACGAGGTCGACGAGCTCAACCGCCAGGTGTTCGCCGAACTGCTGCGCCGCATGGTCGCCGACCCCGCGCAGGTGGAGCGCTCCATGACGCTCGTGCTGGTGAGCCGCAACCTCGAGCGCATCGGCGACCTGGCCACGAACGTGGCCGAGGAAGTCGTGTTCATCGCCGAGGCGCGCATCATCAAACACCACGCCGACGAGGGTCTGGGCGAGTTCGGCCGGGCCTGAGCCCGGCGCCTCAGCGCGGCTTCGCGGGCCCCGGCATGAGCATGGGGGTGCGCGTGCGCCGGATGCGCGGCCACGCGGCCGCGAGCCAGGCGATGAACGCCGCGCTCGCGAACACGGCGGCCAGCATGTGCTGCAGCGTTGCGTGCGCGGGATCGAACGCCGGCCCGAACGCACGCACGAGCGTCGCGAGCGCCACGCACACGAGTGCGGCGCTGCTCAGCACCACGCGCTCCTCGCTCATGGCGTGCCCGCCATGCGACACCACCACGCGCGTGCCGATGCCGAGCGTGAGCAGCGCGTAACCGCCCACGAACGCCACATGCCAGGCCTCCACCCGATGCACGGGGAACACGGCCGCGGCCGTGAAGCCCAGCGCCACGCACCAACCCGCGGTCCAGAGGGCCCACGACAGCCGGTCGCGCCGGCCGGGCAGGCGCCACACCTTCCAGGCGAGCTGCGTGCTGGCGATCGCGGCCACGGCGCGCGCCCAGGCGGCCGCGGTGCTGAAGCCCGCGAACTCGGCATTCACCGCCGCCACCAGCAGCAGCGCGATCACGATCACGAACACGCGCCGCTTCGGGCGGTCGCCCGCGCGCGCGACGCCCACGATCTCGAGCGGGTTCTTCATCATGGCGAACGTGGGCACCAAGAGCCCGCCCAGCCCCAGCACGAGCGCGGGCAGCATGCCCAGTGACACGCAGCGCACGCCCGCGCGCTCGGACATGAGCGGCAGCACGCCGGCGGCCACCAGCGCCTGCACCACCGCGCCGGCGAGTCCCAGCGCCATGCCGGTGCCCACGAGCAAGAACTCCTCGGGCGGTGCGGCCGCGCCCGGTCGCACGCGGCGCGCGACGGTGAACGCGAGCGCGAGCAGTGCGGCGAGGTACACGAACGCCGCGGCCGGCAGGTCGAGCACGCGCAGCACCACGTACGCGGCCACGAGCGCGCTCACCACGAACAGTTCGCGCGGCGTGCAGCGCGGGCCATGCGTGAACGCGGGCATGGCGGTGAGCAGGAAGCCGGCGATGAACGCCAGCTCGAAGCCCTGCACCATGAGTGCGGCGTGCTCGGGGCCGGGCCACAGCGGCAGCATGGGAACGGGCCACCACGGCGCCTGGCTGGCGGCGAACAACACCCACGGCAGCAGCGCGGCGAGCGCCGCGGCGATGCCGATCGGGAACAGCACGCGGTACGGGTCGGGCGTGCGCTTCGCGCCCGCGGGCGGCTGCGGCTTCACCTCGGACTTCTGCACCAACTCCATGGGGGCCTCTGCGGCCGGCGGCCGCGAGCGAAGCAAGGGGACGACTCGGCCCGAGTCTACTCCAGCGTCTTCGAGAAGCGCCGCGTGGCGAACGTGAAGAACGCCACCGCGAAACCCGCCAACGCCAGCATCTGCGGCCACAGCTGGGTGAGCCCGTTGCCCTTGAGCACGATGCCGCGGATGAGCTGCAGATAGTACGTGAGCGGCAGCAGATTGCCGACGAAGCGCGCCGCGGGCGGCATGGCCTCGCGCGGGAACATGAACCCGGACAGCAGCACGTTCGGCAGCAGGAACAGGAACGCGGTCTGGGTCACTTGCGCCTGATTGCGGCCGAGCGTGCTGATGAACAGCCCCAGCCCCAGGTTGGCCACGATGAACAGGAATGTGGCGGCATAGAGCGCCGGCAGTGGCCCGCGCACGGGCACATGGAACACGAGGTGGCCGGCCAGTAGCACGGTGGTCATCTGCACGTAGCCCACCAGCACGTACGGCGCGATCTTGCCGAGCATGATCTCCCAGCGCGCGAGCGGCGTGACGATGAGCTGCTCCAGTGTGCCGGTCTCGCGCTCGCGCACGATGCTGAGCGCGGTGATGATGATGAGGATGTTCGACAGGATCATGCCGATGATGCCGGGCACGATGAACACCGCGCTGCGCAGCGCCGGGTTGTAGAGCGGCCGCACCCGCACGTCGACGGGCAGCCGCTGGGCCAGGTTCGCACCCGTGCGCGCCGCCACCAGCGCGATGTTCGTGCGCTGGCCCACCAACTGGGCGGCGCCGATCGCGGCCTGCGACGCGGTGGGGTCGCTGGCGTCCACCAGCACCTGCACCTGCGCCGTGTTGCCGCGCTTCAACTGGCGGGCGTAGTCGGGCGGGATGATCACCGCGGCGCGCGCGTGCCCGGCGTCGACCTCGTTCACCGCCTCGGCGTATGAGGCGGCCTGCTTGCTCACCACGAAGTTGTCGGTCGCGGTGAGCTTCTGCACGAACTCGCGGCTCTGCTGACTGCGGCTCTGGTCGAACACGACCGTGGGCAGGTGGCGCACCTCGGTGCGGATCGCGAACCCGAAGATGAGCAGCTGCATGAGCGGCACCACGAGCATGAGGCGCAGCGTCGCCGGGTCGCGGCGCATCTGCACGAATTCCTTCTTGGTCATGGCGCGCAGGCGTTCGAGGTTCATGCGTCCTTCTCCTGGAGCGCCACGAAGATGTCCTCGAGCGAGCCGCCCTGCCCGAACTGCTGCTTGACCTCGGCGGGGGAGCCCAGCGCCACGACGTGCCCGCGCGACAGGAACACCAGCCGGTCGAAGCGCTCGGCCTCGTCCATGTAGTGCGTGGTCACGATCATCGTCACGCCCTCGGCCGCGCGCTCGCGGATGATGGTCCAGAACAGCCGGCGCGCGGCGGGGTCGACACCGGCGGTGGGTTCGTCGAGGAACACCACCTCGGGCGCGTGCATCATGGCGCTGGCCAACGCCAGGCGCTGCTTCTGCCCGCCCGACAGCACGCCGGCCAAGCGGCCGCCGATCTCGTCGAGGCGCATGGCCTGCTTGGCCCACGCCAGCCGCTCGGGCAACCGGGCGCCGAGGTTGTACACGCCGCCGTAGAACGCCAGGTTCTCGTCCACCGTGAGGTCGCGGTACAGGCCGAACGCCTGCGACATGTAGCCGATGCGCGACTTCACGCGTTCGGGCTCGTGCGTGACGTCGGCGCCGGCCACGAGCGCGGTGCCCTCGTTCGGGCGCATGAGCCCGCACAGCATGCGGATCGTGGTCGTCTTGCCGGAGCCGTTGGGCCCCAGGATGCCGAAGATCTCGCCGCGCCGGATCGAGAACGACACGTGGTCCACGGCGGTCATGGTGCCGAAGCGCTTGACCAGCTCGCGCACCTCAACGACATCGGTGGGCGCGGCGCTCATGCCGGTTCCGTGTGGCGTGCTCACGGGCGCGCCCCGCTCGCCGTGCCGCCGTGCGGGGTCGGGAGCGCGAATGTCCGCATGGCGCGCTACTTGGCCGGCTGGATGCGCGCGTCGGCGGGCAGGCCGGCCTTGAGCGCGCCGCCGGTGCGGTCGAGCGTGAGCTTCACGCCGAACACCAGGTTGGCCTGTTCTTCCTCGGTGAGCGCGGCGCGCGGCGTGAACTCGGCCTCGTTGGCGATGCTCACCACGCGGCCGTGGAACGGCTGCTTCACGCCCACCGGGCGTACCTCGGCCAGCGCGCCCACGCGCAGCTTCGTCAGCTTGGGCGCGGCCACGTACACGCGCATCCACAGCGAGTCGGGGTCGCCGAGCGTGAGCACCGCGGCCGAGGGCGGCACGAGCTCGCCCGCGTCGTAGTTGGTCATGAGCACCACACCCGCGCGCGGGGCCGTGAGCACCAGCTCGTTCGCGCGGCTGCGTGCGCCGGCGAGCTGCGCCATCGCGGCGGTCGCGCCCTGTTGCGCGGCGGCGACCTGCTGGCGGCGGAAGCCGTCCTCCTGCAGCCGCACCTGCTCGTTGGCGCTCGCGGCGCGGGCGCGCGCGGCATCGCGTGCGGCGCGCGCGCGATCGAGCTCGGCCGGCGCCGTGACGCCGGACTTCGCCAACCGTTCGGTGCGCTCGTAAGACACCTGCGCCAGCTCGAGGTCGGCCTGCGCGGCGCGCGCCTGTTCGCGCGCGATCACCAGCTCGGCCGGCCGTGCGCCCTGCTGCAGGTCGCGCGCCTGCGACTGCGCGCGCTGGGCTTGCGCGGTCTGGGCCGCGAGTTCGGCGGCGATCTCGCCGCGGTCCAGCACCGCGAGCGTGTCGCCGATGTTCACCGTGTCGCCTTCGCTCACGGCGAGGCGCAGCAGCCGTCCGCCCACGATCGAGGCCACGTCGATCTCATCCATCTCGATCGTGCCCGAGCCGCGGATCATCCCGGAGTCGTTGCTGCAGCCCGCGAGCGCACACGGCAGCAGCAGCGCGAACAGCGATGCGCGAAGCTGCGGCAAGCCGCGCATGGGTTACCGGCGGACGTCGGGCAGCAGCAGGTCGATGCGGCCCACGTGCGCGGCGAGCAACGCCTCGCGCTCGTAGAGCCCCGCGGCCCGCAATGCCTCGGGCGCCTCGGCGCCCGCGAGCGTGCGGCCCGGCACGACCTCGAGCCGGCCGTTCACACGCAACACGTGTGCGCTGCCGGCGTGCTGCGGCTCGAACGGCTCGCGCGAGACCACGGCCAGGTAGCCGGCCGGTAGCCCGGCGACGCGTGCGGCCTGATCGGCTTCGAGCGGGAACGCGAACGGCCGGCGCAGGCGCGAGAAGCGTTCGCGCGCGAGTCCGGCGTCGTGACCATAGAGCGACGGGTCCAGGCTCAGCGTGTTCACCACCAACTCGGCGCCGGGGCGCACGCCGTCGCCCGGATCGGACGCGGTCGCCAGCACCGGCACACGCAGGCGGCCGGCGTCGCGCGTGTTCTCGGTCTCCGTGGCTTCGATCGCCCGCGCGGGATCGGAGCTGCCCGCATCGGCATCGGTGACGCCAAAGCCGGCGCGCAGGCGCTCCCAGGCCCCGAGCATGGATTCGTGGTCGGCGCGGCCATTGCGGCCACGGCTCTTGACCCGGGCCCATGCACGGTAGAGCTGCTCGTACGGTGCGTCGCCCAGGGCGATCGCGATGCGCGCGGCCACGTCCTCGCCGGGCACCTTGCGACCGTGCTCGATGTTGAACAGGAACGACGTCGCGAGCCCGCCCGCGGCTTCCGAGAGCTTCTTGTACGACAGGCCCTGCGACATGCGCAGCGTGCGGATGCGCGCGGCGACCGGATCGTCCGCGACGGGCGAGTCGGGAGTGCTGCGGGCCTTCGTGGAGGTCATGGGGGCCAAGTTAGCGCGTTCTCCCTTGGGGTGCCAATTGCGCGCGCCGGGGGCCATTGGCGCGGCTTCCCGGCACGTTCGGCGGCGTCCGCGCCCCGCTTGGCCCGCGCACCTTGCGGAGCGCGGGCGCACGCTCCTACGGTGGCCCGGTCCGGCCCACACCGGCCCCGCCGCGCGCGACCTGCGAGCGCGGCGTTCCCCGCCACTGGAGGTCCCATGTTCCGCCGACTCATCCCGCTCGGGATGGTTCTGCTTCTGGCTGCGCCCGCCTTCGCGGCCGGCAAGCCCGCGGCGAGCAAGTCCGCCGCGCCGCCGCCGGCGCTGTCGCCGGCCACGTATCCGGTCGAGCGCTACACGCTCGACAACGGGCTCACCGTGATCCTGCACGAGGACCACACCGTGCCCGTCGTGTGCTTCTGGCAGTGGTACAAGGTGGGCTCGCGCAACGAGCGCCAGGGCATCACCGGGCTGTCGCACTTCTTCGAGCACATGATGTTCAACGGCTCGAAGAACGTGCCGCCCAAGGAATACGATCGCCAGCTGGAGTCGCGCGGCGCGTACTCGAACGCGTTCACGAGCCGCGACATGACCGCCTACTACGAAGAGGGCGGCAAGGAAGCGCTCGACAAGATGCTCGAGCTCGACGCCGACCGCATGCGCGAGCTGTCGTTCCTGCCCGACCTCCTGAAGAGCGAGGTCGAGGTCGTGCGCGAAGAGCGCCGCTTCCGCACCGACAACTCGGTGCCGGGCCTGTTGGACGAAGCGCTGTACGCCACGGCGTTCCAGGCCTCGCCCTACCACTGGCCCGTGGTGGGCTGGATGAAGGACCTCGAGCGCATCACGCGCGACGAGATGGTGGAGTACTTCCGCACGTACTACGCGCCCAACAACTGCGTGCTGTTGCTGGTGGGCGACTTCGAGGCGGCCGATGCCAAGGCGAAGATCGCGGCGGCGTTCGGCTCGATCCCGCGCCAGACGCCGCCGCCCGCGCCCGTGAACGCCGAGCAGGAGCAGAACGGCGAGCGCCGCGTGGAAGTGCGCTACCCGTCCGAGACGGTGTCGTTCCAGGCCGGCTACAAGGCGCCGTCGGTGGCGAGCGACGACATCTGGGTGCTCGACGTGCTGTCGAACGTGCTGTCGGGTGGCGAGTCGTCGCGCCTGCACCAGGCGCTCGTCTATGACCAGCAGATCGCGCTGTCGGCGAACGCCTCGTACCGCGCCGGGCTCGAGCCCGGGCTGTTCGAGTTCTATGTCGAGATGAAGCCGGGCAAGAGCGCGGCCGAGGGCGAGAAGGCGCTGTACGCCGAGCTCGAGCGCCTCGCGTCCGACGGCCCCACCGAGCGCGAGCTGCAGAAGGCGCGCAATCAGGCCGAGTCGGGCTTCATCGGCGCGCTCAAGACCAACAACGGCGCCGGCCAGACGCTGGGCTTCTTCGAGCACGTGCATGGCGACTATCGCAAGATGTTCTCGGCCGTCGAGCGCTACCGCGCCGTGACGGCGGCGGACTGCCGCCGCGTGGCCAAGCAGGTGTTCGACGCCCATCGCCGCACCGTGTCGGTGCTCGTCCCGCTCGAAGTCGGCAAGGAGGCCCAGCCATGACCGCGCTCCGCATGCTGAACCGGTTCGTGCGCGCGGCCGTGGCCGGCGCCGCGCTGTGCGCGCTGGCGCTGCCGGCGCACGCCGCCGCTCGCCCGGCGGCCGCCGCCTGGGTGCGCAGCACGCTGCCCAACGGGCTGCAGGTGGTGATCGTGCCCACGTCGCGCCTGCCGCTCGTCGACTTCCGCCTCGTGGCGCGCGCGGGCTCCGTGTACGACCCCGAGGGCCGCGAGGGCCTGTCGCGGCTCACGTCGGAACTGCTCACGCAGGGCGCCGGCAAGCGCAGTGCGCAGCAGCTCGCCGACGACATCGAGTTCGTGGGCGGCTCGCTCGAGGCCAGCTCGGGTGCCGAGCAGCTGGTCGTGAGCGGTGAGGTGCTGAAGAAGGACCTGGCGCTGGGGCTCGAGTTGTTCCGCGACGTGATCGTGTCGCCCACGTTCCCGGCCGAGGACTTCGAGCGCAAGAAGGCCGAGACGCTGGGCCAGATCGCCTCGGACAAGAGCGAGCCGTCGGTGATCGCCGAGAACGCCATGACGCGCTGGTTCTGGGGCGACAGCCCGCTCGCGCATCCGGCGGTGGGGTACGAGAAGAGCGTCGAAGCGCTCACGCGTGACGACGTCGTGCGGTTCCATCGCGAGCACCTCACGCCCGAGCGTTCGGTGCTGGTGGTGGTGGGCGATGTGAATGCCGCGACGCTGCTCGCCACGCTCAAGACGTCGTTCGCGGGCTGGAAGAAGTCGGCGGCCGCGCCGGGCCCGGATCCGTACGGTCCGGCGGCCGCGGTGCACGGCCGGCAGGTGCGCATCGTCAACAAGCCCGAGGCCACGCAGACGCAGATCCGCATGATGTGCCCGTCGGTGCCGCGCAACCACCCGGACTGGTACGCGATCCAGGTCGCGAACACCATCTGCGGTGCCGGCTTCACGTCGCGGCTCGTGAACTCGATCCGCGTCGAGAAGGGCCTCACCTACAGCATCGGCAGCAGCTTCCGGCAGAATCGCGCGGCCGGGGCGTTCCGGATCACCACGTTCACCAAGAACGAGACGCTGCGCGAGATCGTGGACGCCGTGCTCGCCGAGGTGCAGAAGCTGGTGGACGAGGGCCCCACGGATGCCGAGTACGACAAGTCGCGCAACTTCCTCAAGGGTCAGTTCCCGCTCGGGCTGCAGTCGCCGGACGACCTGGCGGGCGAGATCGCGAACGCCGAGTTCTTCAGCCTGCCGCAGGACTTCATCGCCAGCTATCCGCAGCACATCGCGGCGGTCACGAAGGACGACGTGAAGCGCGTGCTGAAGTCCTACTTCTGCACGCAGGACCTCAAGATCCTCGTGGTCACGAACGGCGAGCTGGCCAAGAAGGCGCTCGACGGTGTGGGCGCGCTCGAGGTGAAGGAGATCGACTAGCCCGGCCATGCGTTACAGTGGGCCCGGCGCCGCGACCCTGCGGTGCCGGGCCCTGTTGTTTCGTGGACCACGCCCGCGGCCGCTCGCGGTGCGCCGGAGACCGGGAGACGAGCGTGAGCAGGATGGGAGCATGTGCGATGCGTGAGTGCGCGGGGGCCGCATGAGCGAGCCCGCCACGCCGCCGCCCGCGCCCGCGGCGGCCGAGCCCGCGCCGCGCACGATCGCCGGCTTCCACCCGAACGTCATCGCGCTCGGGTTCACGTCGCTGTTCACCGACATCTCGAGCGAGATGCTGGTGCCGGTGATGCCGCTGTTCATCACCGCCACGCTCGGCGCGTCGGTGGCGAGCCTGGGACTCATCGAGGGCGTGGCCGAGTGTGCGTCGTCGCTGCTGCGGCTGGTGTCGGGCCGCGTCTCCGACCGCCTGGGCCACCGCAAGCCGTTCATCGTGGCGGGCTACAGCCTGTCGGGTGTGTGCAAGTCGTGCATGGCGTTCGCGGGCGCCTGGCCGGCCATGCTGGGGCTGCGCTTCGGCGATCGCGTGGGCAAGGCGCTGCGCACGCCGGCGCGCGACGCGCTGCTCGCCGACTCCGCGGGGGCGGGAGCCATGGGGCGCGCGTTCGGCGTGCACCGCGCCATGGACACGCTCGGTGCGGCGATCGGTCCGCTGCTGGCGTGGTGGCTGCTCGGGCACTGGTCCGCGCTCGGCGCCGAGGGCTACCGCCGCATCTTCCTGGTGTCCGCGATCCCCGCGGCGATCGCCGTGCTCATCCTGATCGTGATGGTGCGCGCGCCGCGCCTGCCCGCGCGCACCGCGGCCGAACAGGCCGCGAGCCGCGAGCCGCTGGGCCCCGCGTTCGGCCGCTTCGTGGCGGCCGACGTGCTGTTCCAGCTCGGCAACTCGAGCTGGGCGTTCCTGCTGCTGCGCGCGGAGCATTCGGGCTGGAGTGCGAGCGGCGTGGCGCTGCTCTACCTGGCGTACAACCTGCTCGCCGCGCTGCTGTCGTTCCCGCTCGGTTGGCTGTCGGACCGCGCCGGCCGCCGGCCGCTGT
>WBZN01002076.1_pt1 | contig 11058 bp, 3 predicted proteins | sample 5204281 | NCBI WGS metagenome assembly WBZN01 (sample SAMN12344347, study PRJNA552823) | activated sludge metagenome | biome: Activated sludge suspended growth; feature: Nitrification reactor; material: Wastewater; isolation source: activated sludge from nitrification reactor of wastewater treatment... | reverse complement strand
CACCGTGACGTTCGCACCAACCAGCAGCACCGCATCATCGTGTGTGTAGCTGTGATAAAAACCACGACTGCCGTCGTCGATCCAGCCGTTGTCCTGCACGACGATATGGTCTCCGCTGTTGCCGTGGACTTTGAGGGTGTTGGCAGAGTCGGAGAGATTGAGGAGAGAATCGGCGGTCAGCGTCAGCATATTGTCGCCACGACCGTACAAACAGACGGTTTCGATGCCGTGGATGCGATCACCTAAAGTAGTGAGGTCGAGATTCAGATCGGCACCGGCCAGATGCAGTGCATCGTTTCCATCACCGCCGTCGATGGAAGCAAACGTCAGATCGCCGATGCGGATGGCATCGTCGCCAGCCCCTGCATCGAAGATATCCGCGCCACCACGACCGAGCAGGCTGTCACTACCGTCGCCCGCAATGAAATGTTCTGCATGAGTACTGCCCTTAAGAAGGTCGTCACCAGAAGTACCTTTTATTTCAGGCAAACCACCATTACCAAAATCGCTGCGACCGAAAATGACATAACTCGAACCGGAATCTGAGTAGTCCCCACCTGGATCAGCTCTCCATGCACCGATCAATATATCATCTAAGCCGTCTCCATTAACGTCCCCTGCGCTACTTACGGACACGCCAGAACTGTCACCAGCATCTACACCATTCAGTCGTAAAACGTTATTGTCTTCAAGATCAGTTAAATCCATAGTTGCGCTAAAACCTGATGCCTTTCCGAAAATTACATAGCTGGTTCCAGCGTTGTTCTGACCATTTGGACTGGCTGAATCGGCACCAACTACCAAATCATCAAAACCGTCACCATTCACATCGCCTGCACCACTGACAGATTTTAGATCTACATTTCCACTGAGATGAAAACCATTTGTGCCGTCGAGACTAGACAATTCCAGCGTTGCATCGAAACCAGTATTTTTACCAAATACTATGAAGCTGGAACTGCCTGTACCACCTACTATCAAATCACCAAAACCATCACCATTGATATCCCCTGCATCGCTAACCGACCAACCCAAACCTTTAATATTTGTTCCTACCCCATGCAAGAGAAAACCATTGGTACCATCAAGACTGGATAAATCCATCGCAGCAGAAAAACCAGCAGCCTTACCAAATACTACGTAGCTTGCACCAGATTTGAGTCCGTATGCATCTGCTCCGAATGCGCCAATGATCAAATCGTCAAAACCATCGCCATTGATATCTCCCGCACTACTAACCGAACTCCCTGAACGATCAAACTTCGCTATTCCATCCAGCCTAAAACCATTATTCCCATTTAATTTGGACACATCGAATGTCGCATCAAAACCCGAAGCCTTTCCAAATATCACGTAACTAGAACCGGAATAACTGCCGTTTGGATCAGCTACCGGAGAACCGATAATCAAATCATCGAATCCATCGCCATTAACATCCCCTGCGCTGCCAATTGAGTTCGTAAAGTCACCAGAAGAAGAATATCCCCCCCTCAGGCGGAAACCTTCTCTTCCATCCAATTTGGATAAATCCAATGCCGCACTAAAACCCGAAGCTTTTCCAAATATCGCATATTTGGAACCGCGCCCCCCCACAATCACATCATCAAAACCATCGCCATTAATGTCTCCTGCATTACTTACTAATGCAGTTATGGCGCCATCATCTGCGTTTCCATTCAAACGGAAGCCGTTACTTCCATTAACACTGGGCAAATTGAATACTTCACTAAATCCTGAAGCTTTACCAAACACCACATAACTGGTGATTTCCCTAGCACCGATAATCACATCATCAAAGCCGTCACCATTCATATCCCCAGCACTGCTGACCGAAAAACCAGAAAAACCACTCGATTCCATACTATCAAGACGAAAACCATTACTGCCATCTAGACTAGATAAATTAATGACGCCTGGAACCGGGAAATCAGTACTTACAGTTGCACTTACCTGCAATACAGCTGCATCTCGCATATAAATATGATATCCCCCGCTAAAACCACCATCTACCCACCCCTGACTCAGTCCAAAGAGACGATCCCCTACATTTCCTTCTATTCTCAGTAGATTATTATCATCAGACAGATTGATTAAATCTAATGTTGTAAATGTTAATTCGTTATTTTTATTATCTGTTAAATCAATAGATTCAATGCCACTGGTCTTACCGCGAAGATCAGCCAAATCTAGATTCTGAACATTTCCAGAAAAAACCAGCGTGTCGATACCTGTACCACCGTCTACAAACTGAAAATCAAATTCTGGGAAAACAATGACATCATCGCCTGCACCAGCATGAAACACATCGGCGCCCCCACCACCCACCATGATGTCGTTACCGTCCCCGGTCACGAAGCTCTCTGCTGTAGAATTACCTGTAAAACTATCGTTTCCTAACGTTCCCAAATAAGTCACTGCCGCAGTGAAATCGCCACCGAACAGTACATAGCTTGAACCGGCAGAGTTCCTGTTATCCGGATCAGCACCGGGAGCGCCTACGATCAAGTCGGAAAAACCATCACCGTTCAAGTCTCCAGCACTGCTGATGGATGTACCTAAACCATCACCCGCTACGATTCCATCAAGGCGAAAACCGTTGTTGCTGTCGAGACTGGATAAATCGAAGGTTGCTCCGAAACCAGATGCTTTCCCATACAGCAAATAACTGGCACCGCGATTATCATCACCTAAACCTGCAAAAGGGGCACCAATGAGCAAATCGTCGAAACCATCACCATTAAAATCGCCCGCACTATTAACAGACCAACCGGCTTGATCATTTGCCGTGACACCAACTAATCGAAAACCGGCATTCCCATCCAAGCTAGATAAATCAGATACAGCGTCAAAACCCGAAGCTTTGCCAAATACCACATAGCTGGCACTTGCATTGATATTGTCTGAATCAACCGAACGCGCTCCGATGATCAAATCATCGAAGTGATCACCATTAACATCTCCTGCGTTGCTGACCGCCCAACCTGACTGACCCCCTAGTTGTGATCCATCTAGCCGGAAACCGTTGCTCCCATCCAGAGTAGACAAATCTTGTATGGCACTAAACCCTGATGCTTTGCCAAACATGACGTAACTGGCATCCGATTCAGGAACACCAACGATCAAATCAGCATATCCGTCTCCATTGATGTCCCCCAAACCACTGACTGATTTTCCCGAACCGTTACCTGATTTACCATCGCTCAAATGAAAACCATTATTGCCATTCAAGTCGGATAAATCCAATGTGCTGCCAAAACCTGAGGCTCTGCCAAATACCACGCTCGCGCTAACGACATTGGTATCAACAATCAAATCAGCATAACCATCACCATTGATATCTCCAGCACCACTGACAGATTTACCCGGTTGATCATCCGTTCCACCTCTCAAATGGAAACCATTGCTGCCATTTAGACTGGATAAATCCAATTCAGCGCCAAAACCAGTTGCCTGACCAAATACGACGCTTGCGCCAATTCCATTGCTACCTATGATCAAATCAGCAATACCATCTCCATTTACATCACCCGCGTTGCTAACTGAAAAGCCTGACTGGCTGTCCGCTTGCACTCCATTCAGACGAAAACCATTGCTACCCTCTAGACTGGATAAATCAAGCACAGCATCAAAACCTGAGGATTTACCAAATACGACATAGCTCGCACCAGAATCACTACCATTCGAATCAGCTTGTGAAGCACCCAAGATCAAATCATCATAACCATCGCCGTTGACATCACCTGCACTACTCACCGAATGACCCGAGTAATCATCTGCAGCTATTCCATCAACACGAAAACCATTGCTGCCATTGAGATGAGATAGATCAAAAATACCTGGCAGCGGAAAATCTGTACTGATCGCCACATTGACCTGCAATTTTGCTTCATCTTTAATAAAAGTGTGATAGTTTCCTGAGATACCACCATCCGACCACCCAACACCAAGCCCAACAATTTTGTCTCCAGAGTTTCCATCCACACTTAATGTATTGTTAGTATTTGATAAGTTGAGCAAATCGAGTGCATTTATCGTCAAAATATTGTCGCCACTGCCAATCAGATCAATACGTTCTATTCCAGAAATTTTCGTGCGCAGATCAGCCAAGATTAAATTTAAATTTTCTCCAGCCAGCATCAAAGCATCGCTGCCGTTACCGCCATCCACGGTCTGAAAATCCAGATCCGATACTTCAACAATATCGTCACCTTCTCCACCATGAAACGAATCTGCACCACCACCTCCCGACATCGTGTCATTGCCTTTTCCAGATACAAAGTATTCAGCTGCTGATGAACCGGCAGGCAAACTGTCATCCCCAACCGTACCCAGAAAAGTTACTGCGTTGGTAAAATCGTCCCCAAACAATACATAACTTGAGCCTGCGTCACCAATCCCATTAGGATCAGCGCCTTGAGCACCAACAATCAAATCATCAAAACCATCGCCATTGATATCGCCGGCGCCACTCACCGAATTGCCCGAGCCGTCTCCTGCAACCACTCCATCCAAACGTAAACCACTGCCGGCATCCAAACTGGATAAGTCCATGATGGCGCCAAATCCCGAGCTTTTGCCAAACATCACATAACTCGTACCAGAACCATCGCCATTGACATCAGCACCACCAATAATCAAATCACCCATACCATCACCATTGACATCCCCTGCACTGCTGATGGGACCACCCGATCCATTGATTCGGAAACCACTATTGCCATCCAGATTCGCTACTTCCAGTACGGGATCGAAACCAGAGGATTTACCAAAAATCACATTATTACCGACAACCAGATCATCGATACCATCCCCATTGACATCTCCTGCATCACTCACTGAACTAAATCCGCTTTCGCCGGTTATCCGAAAACCATTGTTACTGCCGAAGTTGCTCAAATCCAGCCTGGCATCAAATCCAGATGCTTTACCGAATATTACATAGTTGGTGACTCCACTGGCACCAACGACTATATCTTTATAACCATCGCCATTAATGTCTCCTGCGCTGCTCACCGAAGCTCCAATAAATTCGGAGTAATTTCCTATTATGCTAAAACCATTCAGCTGTGACGTAGAAGTCTTGCCAAATATCACATAACTTGCGCCCTTACCCTCTCCTCTATCTGCCCTATAAAATCTTGCGCCAATAATTACATCATCCAGACCGTCACCATTGATATCTCCCGCGCTACTGACAGAACAGCCAAATGCGCTATAGTAAGGTCCATCCAGGCCAAAACCATCGTCGCCTTGCAAGCTGGATAAATCCAGTACAGCACCGGGTTCAGTGGCTTTACCAAATACAACATAACTGAAACCGTCGATGGAATCTTGATAGAAACTGGCCGCCTGGGGCGCTCCTATAATTAAGTCACCATAACCATCACCATTGAAATCGCCTGCATTGCTAACGGATGAACCCGATTGCTCCAAAACATGATCCGATCCACCATCCAAACGAAAACCGTTACTGCCATCCAGGCTAGAAAGTTCGATTGCAGCATCAAAACCCGAAGCTTTACCAAACACTAAATAGCTTGAACCAAGAGGATAACCATACCCCTCGCTTGGATTTGCACGAGGAGCACCCACAATGACATCATCAAAGCCATCCTTATTGACATCCCCCGCACCACTGACTGAAAAACCAGAACGATCACCCGCTGTGACTCCATCCAGACGAAAACCATTACTGCCATCCAGGCTGGATAAATTTATGACTGGAATTGCCATGATCATTCGCTCCTTCGCAAAATTATCGAAATTACACTAAGAAATTACTATGCTTGATCAAGCGGTTTTAGCCAAATGGGCCCGCTACACAAACGTCACTGTGACATTCGCCCCTACCAGTAGCACCGCATCATCTTGGATGTAGCTGTGATAAAAACCATGACTGCCATCGTCGATCCAGCCGCTGTCCTGGACAAAGATATGGTCACCGCTGTTGCCTTGGACTTTCAACGTGTTGGTGGTATCGGAGAGATCGAGTAGCGACTCGGCGGTCAGTGACAGCGTATTGTCGCCGCGACCATAGATACAGATGGATTCGATGCCCTGGATATTGCTACCCAAGGTGGCTAGGTCAAAATTCAGGTTGGCGCCGGCCAGATGCAACACATCATTGCCGTCACCCCCATCAATAGAAGCAAACCTCAAGTCGCCGATGCGAATGGCATCGTTGCCTGCCCCTGCATCAAAAACATCCGCCCCTCCGCGACCAAGCAGGTTGTCTCTACCATCACCTGCAATAAAATGTTCTGCATGCGTGCTGCCCTTAAGAATATCGTCACCGGTCGTACCTTTTATTTCGGGCAAGCCAACATTACCAAAATTGCTGCGACCAAAAACCACATAACCTGAACCGGAACCCTCTCCATTCGGATCGGCTCCTGGTGCGCCTATGATCAAGTCATCAAATCCATCCCCATTGACATCTCCGGCACCACTGACTGAATGTCCTGAATCATCACCGGCCACCGCACCATCCAGGCGGATACCTGCGCCATCCTCAAGATTTGATAAATCCAGTACAGAGCCAAAGCCCGATGCTTTGCCAAACACGACATAGCTGGAACCTGAACCATCGCCCTTGGCGTCGCTTCTACCTATCACCAAGTCATCAAAACCGTCACCATTCATGTCACCAGCAGTATTAATCAATCCACCGCCATCGACACGAAAGCCATTGCTGCCATCCAAAGTGGATGTCTGTATCCGAACACCCAATCCTGCTGCCTTCCCAAACATGACATAGCTGCCAGTAATAAAATCATCAAATCCATCACCGTTGATATCGCCGGCGTCATTTACCAAACCACCAGCGTTACCTTCCACGCGAAAACCATTCGTACCTTGCAGGCTTGTTAAATCGCCACTAAAACTCATTCCCCCAAACACCACATAACTTAAAATTGGTTCAAAAAAACCCTCACCGCTCACGATCAGATCGTCAAAACCATCGCCATTGACATCACCTGCGGTACTCACCGATGCGCCTATTTGATGCGCAGAAAAGTCTGATGTCCCAATCCCCAAACCAGTTTTTCCAAAAGGCGGGAGCGCTTTGCCAAAAAGCACTATCGCAGAACCGATTCCATATTGAGCATTATGGGCACCAACGATTAACTCATCAAAACCATCTCCATCGAAATCTCCCACATTACTGACGCTCGAACCTAAGTCACTTTCATACCCATTACCACTGCCCAAACGAAAACCACTATCTTCAGACATAGTAGACATGGAAAACGTAGCACCAAAGCTTGTAGTTCTACCAAACACGACAAAGCATGCACCGTCTGGATTTTGGTAACCTAAGGTTGGGGCTCCGATCATCAAATCATCCAGCCCATCACCATTGATATCACCGGCGGTACTGATCGCTTTTCCCGAATACACGCCATACCTACTTCTTGATCCTCCATCCAGTCGAGTACCTGTGATTCCATCTAAACTGGATAACTCCATTTCAGCACTGAACTGTGCCGCTTTGCCAAACACTAGATAAGTGGAGCCATTTGAACCCCATTCCACCGGATTTGCCCTGGGTGCGCCTATGATCACATCGTCAAAACCATCGCCATTGACATCTCCAGCATTACTGACTGATTTACCAGTAGAGTCTCCCCCTGTCACACCATCCAGGTGAAACCCATTGCTCCCATTCAATTCTGACAAGTTAAAAATTTTCATAAACCGTCCCTATTCGATATCACTACATCAAATTTCAATCAATATCAAAATTAAATAAATATTTATATTCTATAAATCCTTTTTTCATTTTTTACTCTCTTTGCGGAAGTGAAGTTGATCTATGACAACACCTCGTAAGGTATTCATCCAGAGTCAGGATAGTGCTGATCAATCCGCGTTGAAACTGCAAATTGAATAGAACACGAAATATAAAATCGGTTCTGGTGACAATCGAGTTGACGAGCGTCGGTCCACACTGTAATTCGTTCGCACAAACAATTTATCCCCTAGGTCATCATTGCAGAAAAATGGTATGCCATATTGCGCTACACAAACGTCACCGTGACATTTGCACCGACCAGCAACACTGCATCGTCGTGGGTATAAGTGTGATAAAAACCACGACTGCCGTCGTCGATCCAACCGCTACCTTGCACTTCGATATGATCGCCGCTGTTACCGTGGACTTTCAACGTGTTGGTGGTATCGGAGAGATCAAGCAGCGATTCGGCGGTCAGTGTCAGTGTGTTGTCGCCGCGACCGTACAGGCAAATGGTTTCGATGCCGTGGATATGGCTACCAAAGGCGGCGAGGTCGAGATTCAGACTGGCTCCGGCGAGATGCAGCACGTCGTTGCCACTGCCGCCATCGATGAATTGGAAATCGAGATCGGATACTTTGATGCTGTCATTTCCTGCGCCACCATGAAATACGTCCGCGCCGCCACGACCGATCATGCTTTCGTTGCCATCTCCCGCCACGAAACGGTCAGATGCGCCAGTACCCAGTAAATCATCGTTGCCAGTGGTCCCGGAGTGTGTCACGGAATCGGTAAAATTGCCGCCGAACACCACATAGCTCGAACCCGTTCCATATTCGGCATCCGGAGCACCAATGATCACATCGCCGAAACCATCGCCATTGACATCCCCGGCACCGCTGACGGAAGTCCCCAAATGATCGTTCGCTTCCACCCCATCCAAACGCAACCCATCATTTTCATTGAATGCGAATACATCTACCACGGCATCAAAACCGGAAGCCTTGCCGTACACCAAGAAGCTGGCACCGGCAGGTCCCGTGGTTTGCGCCAAGGGATCGCCAATCAGCACATCAGCGTAGCCATCGCCATTGACATCTCCGGCACTGCTGATGGATCCGCCCGGTCCATTCAGGCGAAAACCATTGCTGCCATCCAGTTCCGACAATGACTGCACTGCATCGAATCCCGACGCCTTGCCAAACACAACATAATTCGAGTCGAGGGGATTACCATGCGGATGAAAATAGGCCTCACCCACAATCAAGTCATCATAACCATCACTGTTGATGTCGCCCGCACTACTGACAGGATTCGCCATCGATGAATCGTATAGAGCCACACCATCGAGACGAAAACCATTCTCGCCATCGAGTCCGGTTAAATCCATGTCGGCTGGAAAACCAGAGGCTTTTCCAAAGATGACATAACTCGAACCGGGGGAGTAATTGGCATAGGCGGGAACATATGGATGTGGAGCATTGACTATCAGGTCACCATAACCATCGCCATTGATGTCTCCGGCATCACTGACCCAGGTCGCGAAATAATCTCCTGTGTTGGTACCATCAATGCGAAAACCATCATGACCATCCAGACTGGATAATGCCATCGCGGGATCGAATCCGGAGGCCTTGCCAAATACCAGATAGCTGGAACCAGCCGATTTCAGGTCACTCGGATCGGTGCCACGAGCGCCAATGATGACATCATCGAACCCATCCCCATTGACATCCCCGGCATTACTCACCGAACAGCCAGCTTGGTCTCCGGCAACCTCGCCCTCCAACCGGAAACCATTGTGACCATCCAGTTGTGCCAAATTGAATACCGGGTCAACACCCAACGCTTTCCCGAACACCACGAAAGCCGCACCACTGTTTTCCCCGTTGACACCCGCACTTGGAATTCCCAATAGCAGATCGGCCAAACCATCGCCGTTGACATCGCCAGCACCACTCACTACAGCCCCAAAGTATGCGCCAGCAACCGCGCTATCCAGGCGAAAGCCATTGTTCCCGTCAAGACCGGAGAGCGCCAATGTCGCATTGAAACCGGAAGATTGACCGAATACGACATAACCTAAAACTGCTTCTACTGAACCCGATACTTGCGCACTCATCACCACATCTGCCAAACCATCGCCATTGATGTCCCCCACACCACTGACCGACAATCCGGCAGAATGTTGTCCTTCGATTCCATCCAGGCGAAAGCCGTTGTGGCCATTCAGATCGGAAAGTTTCATTATCTTTGCACCCATGCTCAAAATTTCCCAATAAATTAGAACCTTCAAGCCCGGTTAGGCTAAGATGATTTGTGTTGAATGTAGGCAAGGATTCATGATCCACGACTTCGCTTGCATGCTGTCGTCCTTCATCTTTTCCCGGAATGAATGTTATGGTTCATTGTCTTCTCATCCATGAAAGCAAACTTGATTTATGACAACATCCATTAACGTGCTCATTCTGGGTTATGGCGAAATGGGACAGGCGATGGCATACCTGCTTCAGGATCACCATAAAATTGCGATTTGGGAAAAATTTCCGCGTACCCGTCACGCTTACATTTCCCTGGAACAAGGTGTGCCACGAGCGGATATCGTACTGTTCTGCTTGCCGGTCAACCCGCACCGCGAAGTCGCGCAGGCCATAGCGCCACTTCTGCAGAAAACCGGCTTGTGTGTCAGTATCGCCAAGGGACTGGACGAAACCGGCAAAACCGCGGCACAAATCCTTGCCGAACACTTACCGGCGAATCAACCGCACGCACTGTTGTACGGTCCGATGATTTCCGAGGAGATTCGAGCTGGGCGATATGCATTCGGCCAATTGGGCTGCCGTGATCCCGCTTGGTTTAGAATCCTGCAAAACTGTTTTCGACCTACCAGGCTGTGCATCGAACACACTGTCGATATCACCGGCATCAGTTGGTCGGTGATCCTGAAGAATGTCTACGCAATGGTATTTGGCATGGCCGATGAACTCGAACTGGGCGACAACGTGCGCGGCTTTCTGGCCACCGCAGCATTGCAGGAACTGGATCGTATCGTTCTCCACCAGGGTGGACTGCCGGGCACGCCATATCATCTGGCGGGACTGGGCGATCTGATCACCACCGCCACCAGCGAAAGCTCGCATCATCACGAACTGGGACGACGGCTGGCCAGGGGAGAAACACATGACATCACAGGCGAGGGGCCGCATACCCTGGCCATGATCGAACGTCATCGCTTGCTTGATATGCCGGATTATCCCTTGCTGCATTTCATCCATTTGATCGTGCGTGACCCCAGTCATGTTCGCGAGCACTTCCAGCGCTGT
>WBZN01002191.1_pt1 | contig 11062 bp, 11 predicted proteins | sample 5204281 | NCBI WGS metagenome assembly WBZN01 (sample SAMN12344347, study PRJNA552823) | activated sludge metagenome | biome: Activated sludge suspended growth; feature: Nitrification reactor; material: Wastewater; isolation source: activated sludge from nitrification reactor of wastewater... | reverse complement strand
CGTCTATTGAACCAGATTTGGCTTATTCAACAAGCCTTGTCCGATATGAAAACGCAGAAAAAACAAGTTGCTATCGATTAACGACCCGGCCATTTGGCTCAAAAATCCAAATCGGTTTGGTCGATTGGAGCGCATTTGAGCCAAATGAAAACGGCTCATTCCTTCACCACCAGCCGATAGCGGGCGCCAGCGCCGCTCACACTCCATCGCGACAATGATCCAGGTGATCATCGCATTCCGTCAAAGCAGGTCCAACTGCCGTTCTTGCGGGATGGGAAACACACCGATGATTACCCAGGGATTCGGCGCAACCTGATGAAACTGTTGCGTCGTGCCCAGAAAGAAGTGCAGGTCGCGCCGACTGAACTCATCGAGGTATTTGGCGCGCACTTTCTCCAGCGCAGCCTTTTCATCTCCGTTGCAACTGCGCAAGCAGTTCCAGTAGAGCGCTCCCGCCTCCCAATCGAGAACCTGTAATTCGCTGTTGCGACCGTCGGCATCCTCGAAGCGGTACGAAAAGCTATAAGGTAGTTTCGGGATCAACTTGAACGTTTCGCGCCACGCCTCTTCTGCGAACAACTCCTTCTGCTGCGAACGTGCCCGAATTTCGGAAACCTTGGCTTGGTCCCACTCCCGGTCTTCCGCTTCCCATACGAAAGCCTTGATCTTTGTCGGCCGAAACATGGCCAGAGATATTTCGTTGGCCTTGGCTCCGGCAATCAGTTCATCCAGGCGTGTATGGACTTTCGCTGTTCGGAGCAACAGTCGGCGCCGTTCACGCCAGTTGTCGCCTGTGTCCAGATGACCCACAGGGATCAATTGCCTTGGATCGACGGGGCTCCAGGACTCGGGCCGCGGGTCGGCGCGCGATTTGACCAGATCGCACTCCAGCCAGTCGAACTTGCGATATTGCTCGGTCTCGTCGAGACGACGAAACGGTACGGGATAGATGCGGACCCATGTACCGTCTTCGCGTATTCCGGCGGTACACACCGTTTCGCCATATTTCCGCGACAGCGTAGGGTAGGTCTTGACGGTAATCAGGACGCGCTCCCTCGGCATAGGATGGTGTCAGAGGTGCATTGGCGCGAACGTGTTGCCGAACTGGCTTTGCAGAGCATCGGCGACACAATGGCGGTGGCATTGCCGCGGCAGCGCTTCGAAGCAGGTCAACGCGACACGCTCGCCTTGCTTGACCCACTGCCGAATCTGCGCCAGTGCTTTTGTTTGCTGCGGCAAGGTATCGCGCCGATAGGCCGCGAACAAGGCGTCGTAGTCCGCCTGTGTCTCAAGCTCTCGCCGTTCCTCCGAGGCGATGCCCAGTTCCGGCAGGTGCTCGTAACGGATGCCCACGCCATCGCACCCCTTCGCCAGCGTTCCCTTGGAAAATCCGTACTTGCGGCTCAACGGGTTCCGTCGCACATCGCAAAGCAGGGTCACGCCATCCGCAATCAGCCGGTTCAGATATCCCTCCAGATTTCGCCCCTCATAGCCGATGGTGCAGATGCCCGGTTTGCCCGGCTGCGGCCGTGCCGCCAGCACGGCCGCCATGCTCTGCGGCTCATTGACTAGCAATCGCTCGGCCATCTCGCTGCGTATTGCGTAATAGGGGTGGCGGCGATAGGCCTCGGCCACCAGGGCATCGCCACGCAGGCCGTCATAGTGCTGCGCGAATCGTTCGACTTTCTGCCTTACCGCGGGCGTCACGGACGCCGCAATGCGCCCAGCCTTCGTCAGCTTCCAGACGCGTTCCTCATCGGCGAGCAGCCCACGTTCGATCAGCCGACGCTTGTCCGCATAGGACGTAAACGAAAATCCGCCATAGCGATAAGGGACGAACTCATAGCTCGGCGTCTGCTGCAATTCTTGGCAATAAAGGAATAACAGCTTCTGGAAATCCAGGCTGCCGACGTTTCCGCCGTGCGCATCGAGCAGGGCGAGCAGGGTTTTTTGGCGATCGTAGAGCATAGGTTGAATTATCGCCGAATTCTTCATACCGCGATCTCACCGCTCATCAGGCGCGGCAGCAGCAGGTCGCGGGCGGCGCGGAGTTTTTGATTTTGCAGCGTCAGCACACGCAGTTGTTCATCTATCTGGCTTGTAACTTCCTCGAAGGCTGTCGCAAGCGGCGCGTTAGGATTAAGTAGAATCTGCGCCTCAAATTCCTTCTTGGTGACGGAAGCGAAGATGGCACCCGCCCCGATCAGGTCTTCCTTGAAGAAGTGCGCGCGTAATTGCTGAAAAAGCAGCGACTGGTTGCCCGTCTTGCTGCGTAATCCTGCCAAACCGCGACCGATCACGATCTTGTCCATCGTGATGTTCAGTCGCCCAACAGGTGCACGAACACTGCACAGAATATCGCCTGCCTCGGCAATGCGATTCTGGACAGAGCAGTAAATCCGATGTTTGACAAAGCGGTCGCAAAAATCAGCCACTCCTTGATGAAACGGCAATCCTTCGCCAGTCTCGTTGTAGAACTTTGATTCAGGACTTTGACCCATTGTGATATTCGCCAATTCGCCCAGCGTCTTTCGCTCCCATCCCTCCGGCACGCCGTCGGTAATGCGGGTGTGTTCATGGCCGGGGAAGCGCAGGCGGATGAACCATTCGCGATAGAGCTGCCGCGCAGACTCTTCCAGCAACGCCATTCGCCGCCGGTTGTTTTCGATCAGGTCGTCGTAGGCGGCGAGGATGTTGGCAATTTCATCCTGAACATCTTTCGGCGGATTTGCCACAGGCAGCCGCCTCAGATCACTACCACGAATGCCCTTTACGTTCGTGCCCGACACAATAGAACGAATTCGCCCGCGCCCTTGTGGTGACCGAAAGTAGTAATACAGGAAGCGGGGATTCGCTGCCTTCTTGTTGAGGCGCACTCGGATGATTGATGATTCAAACGTGAGCGCATCTAAGGGCTCGACAACCAACGAGCATTTACCGGCACCAGCTTCAACCAACGAGCGTCGACCGAACAGAAGATCGCCGTCTTCGAGAGAATTTACTTCAAGCTCTCGCTCGTTCAATTCGAGACGGTTCATGTCCTGGTTCGAGATGAAGTTGTAGCCAAACAGTTCGCCCATATTCACGATGCGACAACCGCGTCCGTGAAACTCTTTGGGCTTATATACGCCGTTCCTTGACGGCGAGGCATAGATGCTCTCGAACTCGACGTCCGGCCAAGTCATACACCCAACTCCTCGAAGTTCTCCTGAATCCTCGCCGCCAGTTCCACCGCCTCGCGGTTCAGGTCGGCCAGCTCGACATGGATATCGCGCAAGGTCTGCTCGAAGTCGAAGTCCTCATCGACTTCCGCCGGGGCGACGCCGACGTAGCGGCCTGGGGTAAGGCTCCAGTCGGCAGCTTCGATCTCGGCACGGCTGACGACTTTGCACAGGCCGGGCACGTCCTGCATTTCGGCCTTGGGAAAGCGGTCTTGCAGCCAGGCGATCTGGCGATGGAGGTAGGTCGCGGCCTTGAGTTGGTCGACGGCGGCCTTGCGCTCCTCGTCAAGTTGCTTGATGAGCTTGCCGGTGGCGCGACGATCGAAGAACTCGGCGGCGGTTTCATCCGATGCCAGTTCCTGCGCCAGTTGCGCGGCGCGGGCGGCGAGTTTGTAGAGCAGGTCGATCTGCTTGATGAGGCCGCGAGCGGCATCGGCCAGGGTGTCGAAGGCTTGCCGGGCGGTTTGCTGGGCATCAAGAGTCAGTCCCTGCGGGACGGCGAATTTCTTGAGGTAGGCGGCGAGTCCGGCCGCCAGGGCAGCGCGATCGGTGAGGTAGGCGTTGGCGGCGTCCGTCCATTCGGCCATGGCCTCGGCGAAGAGCTGCCGCTTCTCGGGCGGGATGGCATCCAGGTCGGCCACGCTGGCAGCGAAGTCGGCCAGGGGCGCGCGGCTGGCTGTGAGCTGCGTTTCAAAGCGGGTGAGTGCCGGAGAGATCGCGGCGCTTTCGGCGGCGAGCCGGCTGCAGTAGTCCTGCACCAGCCCGAGGAAACGCTCGCGCTGGCCGCGATATAGCCAGACGATGGCGGTCAGATTGGCCTGTTGCTCGGGGCTGAAGTCGTAGATCTTGCGCGTGACCTTGCGGTAGATGTTGCGGGCGTCGAGCATCAGCACGCTGTCCTTGCGTTCGGCAGGCTTGGCGCGGTCGAAGTGCCATAGTTCGCAGGGGACGGTGCGGGTGTAGAAGAAGTTGGAACGGATAGCTATCATCACGTCCACATCGCCGGTTTCCACCAGCTTGCGGCGGACTTCCTTTTCGCCGTGGCCCGCGCTGCTGGCCTGCGAGGACATGACGAAGCCGGCCCGCCCCTTTTCCGACAGGTAGCTGTGGAAGTAGGAAATCCACAGGTAGTTGCCGTTGGAGACGCGCTTGTCCTTGTTCACGCCGGGCAGGCCGAAGGGCAGGCGGCGGTCGTCCTTGACGCGCTCGGCATCGACCATGTCCACGTTGAACGGCGGATTGGCCATGACGAAATCGCAGTTGCCCCACAGCGCGCGGCCGTCCTGCAGGCGGTGCACATCGTCGTAGAAGGAGTTGGCTTCGCGGATGTCGCCTTCCAACCCATGCACGGCGAGGTTCATCTTGGCCAGGCGGATGGTGGTGGCAGTTTTTTCCTGGCCGTAGAAGGTGACGCGCTGCATGGTATCCAGGCCTTCGTGCTCGATGAAGTGGCTGGACTGGACGAACATGCCGGCGGAGCCGCAGGCGGGATCGAACACCACGCCGTGGTCAGGCTCGATGACGTTGACGATGGTCTGCACCAGCGAGGGCGGCGTGAAGAATTCGCCGTTGTCCTGGGCACCCTGCATGGCGAACTTCATCAGGAAGTATTCGTAGATGCGGCCGAATACGTCGCCGGAGGCATTGCGCAAGGCTTCGGAATCGAAGTTGCGCAGCAGGTCTTCGAGCAGCTTGTTCTCGAAGCGATCGTAGTCCTTGGGCAGTTGCCCGGCCAGCGGCTCGAAGTCGGCTTCGATGGCGTTCATGGCGTCGACCAGCGCTGCGCCGAGATTGGTGCCGGAGGGCAGCTTGAGCAGGGCGTCGTAGCGGGCGTTTTCGGGCAGCATCAGCGCGCGGCGCTTGATGAAGTCGCCCTTGACCAGCGGGCGCTTAGGGCTCTTGCCGGCGGCCTGGTCGGCCTGGATGGCTTGCAGCGCCGCCTGGTAGCGATTGGTGGCATGCCGCAGGAAGATCACGCCAAGCACCGGCATGCAGTATTCGCTGCTGGTCAGCTTGGAATTGGCGCGCAGTTGGTCGGCGGCCTCCCAGAGGCTGTCTTCGATTTTGGCGATATTCCGGAAGGCGCTATTGTTCATGGGATTAGTTCTTGCCGGATGCGGCTCCGCTCTTGATGCAAGGCATGGCTCAATCCGTTTTTGGTGGACGTGCAAAAGTAAGGGTTTTCGGCTCGGGTGGCAATGCCAATGTTATCCAATCTGCTGCTTCCCGCGGAGCGTCTTGTTCGTCAATTCGCCGGAGGCTCATACTGTGTTCCTTGCCGTTGCGGCCTAGTGTAGCCTCCGAACAGACTTCCAGGATCGCCCCGATGCCCTCCAACCGCACCCTCCTCCTAACCACCCTCACCATGCTCGCCTTCGCCGGCAACTCGGTGCTGTGCCGCATTGCGCTGCGGGAGACGGGCATCGATGCGGCGAGCTTCACCACCATTCGCCTCGCGTCGGGGGCGGTGGCGCTGTGGCTGATCGTGCGCGGGTTCCGCCGCGCGCAGGCGGGTGGCGGCAGCTGGTTGTCGGCGCTGATGCTGTTCGCCTACGCCGCGGGCTTTTCCTTCGCGTATTTGAGTTTGACGACGGCGACGGGCGCGCTGCTGCTCTTCGGCGCGGTGCAGGCGACGATGATCTGCTGGGGCCTGTGGCGCGGCGAGCGCTTCGGCGCGTGGCAGCTCGTCGGCCTGGCGCTCGCCGTCGGCGGGCTGGTCGGGCTGCTGCTGCCGGGGCTGTCGGCGCCGCCGCCCGGCGGCGCGGCGCTGATGCTGATGGCGGGCGCGGCGTGGGGCGTGTATTCGATCCGCGGCAAGGGGGCGGGCGACGCCACGCGCTTGACGGCGGGCAACTTCCTGCGCGCGGTGCCCTTCGCCGTGGTGCTGAGCCTGCTGCCGCTGGCCGAGGCGCGGCTGGACGCGGCCGGCGTCGCCTACGCGCTGGCCTCCGGCGCGATCACCTCCGGCCTCGGCTACGCCATCTGGTACACCGTGCTGCCACATCTGAAAGCCACCAGCGCGGCGACCGTCCAGCTCAGCGTGCCGGTGATCGCCGCGCTGGGCGGCATCGTCTTCCTCGGCGAGGCGGTGACGCTGCGATTCGCGCTGGCCTCCGCCGCCGTACTCGGCGGCATCGCGCTGGTGATCCTCACCGCGCCGTCCCGCCGGGACTGACTTTTCCTCTTGCCTGCATGAAGCTTAAAAGCTACAATACATCATGATCGAAGTATTCCGCTACGTGACCGAGTCGGGACGCGAGCCTGTGAAGGAGTGGCTCCAGTCGTTGCAGGACAAGCGGGCGCAAGCCAAGATCCGTGTTCGCCTGAAGCGACTGGAGGCCGGCATGTTCGGCGATTGCGAGCCGGTCGGCGACGGCGTACTCGAGTTGCGCGAGCATCTGGGCGCGGGATACCGGGTGTATTTCGGCAGGCACGGAAAGGCCGTCGTGATCCTGCTGTGCGGCGGGAGCAAGAAAACCCAGCCGTCGGACATCAAGACGGCCAGGCAGTACTGGGCCGACTGGAAACGGAGACAGATATGAGCAAGAAAATGAAAGCGGCGGTTGCCCACCATGCGCGCGAGGTCGCGGAACTGCGCGCGGATCGCGAACTGGCGGTCGAATATCTCAAGGCCGCGATGGAATCCCTCGACGATCCGGACGACCGCGCGGCGGGGCTGCTCGCGCTGCGCACGATTGCCGAAGCCTACGGCGGGCTCGGTGCGGTCGCGGCCGAGGCGGGCATCAGCCGGGAATCGCTCTACCGCGCCCTGTCCGCCAAGGGCAACCCGACCCTGAAGACCATCCTCGCCGTTCTCAAGGCCGTCGGTATGCGGCTGTCGGTGGAGCCGGACGAGCGCTTGGCTGCCTGACGTATGTTTTCGCCGTGCCGCAGGGACTGACTTTCCCGCTATGATGTTTCGACACGGCGTTTTTACCAGGTGCTATCAATGACTGTTCAAGTGGATTTTTCGAAGCTGGATCTGCAGGATGCGCTCGACCTGGCCGTCCTCATCGAGAAGGAGGCGGAGGAGCGCTATCTCTGGTTCGCGAGCATGCTCGGCGAGCGCTACCCGGGCGATGCGGCGGATTTCTTTTCCATGATGGCGCGCAACGAGCAGCGCCACGGGACTGAGCTGGCCGGGCGCAGGCGCGCGCTGTTCGGCGATGCGCCCTCGCGCGTGACGGCGGACATGATCGAGGACGTCGAGGCGCCGGAATCGGACAAGCCGCGGCCCTTCATGTCGCCGCGGCATGCCCTCGAGGTTGCGATGCTGTCGGAGATCAAGGCCTGGGAGTTCTTCGACCAGGCCCTGCCCGGCATCACCGATCCCGCGGTCCGGGAGCTGTTCGAGGACCTGCGGGATGAGGAGCGGATCCACCAGGGGCTGCTCGAGCAGCAGAAGGCCAGATATCCCGACACGATGGAGCCGGACGTCGATCCGGAGGACGTCGACACGCCCGCCTTGTAGCCTGCCGCCGTCCCGCGGCGGCTGACTTTCCTACTGCGCTGCCGGCGCCCGGCCGAAGATCCGCCACAGCGTGCCGTCGCGGTCGAACAGGGCATGCTTGAGCGCGGCCAGCACATGCGCGGCGAGCGAGAACAGCATTACCTTCGCGGCCACGCCGTGGGCGACTTCCAGCGCGTTGTGCAGCGCCGGCACTTCGCCCATCGGGCTGGGGAGGGCGAACCAGTCGAAGACGTTGATGGCGCGGCCGCCGCTCCACACGGCGAGCGGGCCGCTGAAAAGCAGCACGGCGATCGCCGCCAGCAGGGCGATGTGCAGCACGCGGGCGAGCTTCTCCAGCGCCGGCGGCTGCGGCAGCGGTGTGGGCGAGACCGAGCGCGCGCGCCAGAAGACGCGGAAGGCGAGCGGCAGCAGCGCCAGCGCGCCGATGGAAATGTGCAGGCGCAGCCAGTAGAGCTTTTCGTCGCCGCGCGGCATGTCTTCGAAATACAGGCCGATGGCGAGCAGCGCGACGATCAGCGCCGCGCCGAGCCAGTGGTTGAAAACGGAAACGGCGCCATAGCGCGCCGGGGTGTCTTGCAGGTTCATGTTGTTCTCCCCTTAAGTCATTCCGGGCGCCCCGGCAGGGGCGACCCGGAATCCAGTCGTTGTTGTGGATTCCCGCGTTCGCGGGAATGACGGGTACTTGCTCAGCGCATGCCGCCCATGCCGCCACCCATTCCGCCCATGCCGCCCATCTGGCCGCGCGGGCCCTGTTCGCCGCGGCCGCCGTGCCTGCCGTGGCGTCCGCCCATCGGCTGGCGCGTCATGTCGGCGAGGGTCTTGGCCTGCTCCGGCGTCAGCGCGCTTTGCAGCTTGGCCGTGGCGTCGGCGTGGATCGCGAGCTTCTGCGCCATCTTCGCGGCCATGTCGGCGCGGTGGCGCGCGATCGTGGCGGCGTCGGCGTCCTTCGGCGCGGGCTTCATGCCGCCGTCGAACATCTCCTTGTGCGTTTTGACGTAGGCCTGCCAGGCGTCCTGCTGCGAGGCCTTGATCTCCAGGCGGTTGGCCATCTGGTCGAGGCGGGCCTGCATGCGGGATTGCATGCGCTGCTGCATCTCCGGGGTCATTTCGCGGCCGCCCATGCCGGGGCCGAAGCCGGGGGAGGCGGCGGCCGGCAGCGCGGCGGCGAAAGCGAGGCCGGCGGCGACGAGGGCGGTGGCGAGCTTGCTGCGGTTGTTCGTGTTCATGTGGATCTCCGTGTGGTTGAGGTACGGTGCCCATTAAACACGCCAGGTGTAACCGGGTTTTTTCTGCCGGCGGCAGTTTTGTTAACGATTTGTAACGCTTTGTCGAAGACGGCTCACAATTGCGCCGCGGCACGCCCGGCGCACTACACTAGCGGCCATGAACAAGCGAATCCTGATCGTCGACGACGACCCCGAGCTGCGCGAGCTGCTGCGCGGCTACCTCGGCGGCAACGGCTACGACGTCGATGCGGCCGGGGACGGCGCCGCCATGCGGCAACGCATCGCCGCCGCCGCGCCGGACCTGGTGATCCTCGACCTGATGCTGCCGGGCGAGGACGGGCTGGCGCTGTGCCGCGAGCTGCGCGCCGCCTCCACCACCGCTGCGCTGCCGATCCTGATGCTCACCGCGCGCGGCGAGGACACCGACCGCATCGTCGGCCTGGAGATGGGCGCCGACGACTACCTGCCGAAGCCCTTCAACCCGCGCGAGCTGCTGGCGCGCATCCGCAGCATCCTGCGCCGCGCCGGCGAGAACGCCGCGCGCGAGGCGCCGGCACGCGCCTTCGCCTTCGCCGGCTGGACGCTCGACCTCGGCGCGCGCCACCTCGTCGGCGCGGACGGCGTGGTGGTGCCGATCTCCAACGGGGAATTCAAGCTGCTGCGCGCCTTCGCCGAGAATCCCTTCCGCGTGCTCACGCGCGACCAGCTGATGGATGTCCTCGCCGGGCGCGAGGCCGGCCCCTTCGACCGCAGCGTGGACGTCATGGTGCACCGCCTGCGCCGGCGCCTCGACGACGACGCGCGCGAGCCGCAGCTGATCAAGACGGTGAGGAGCGAGGGCTACATGCTGGCTGCGGACGTGGAGCGGCGCACATGAGGTTATTGCCGAGAAGTCTTTTCGGCCAGATCGTGCTGGCGCTGGTGGCCGGCATTCTCGTGGCGCAGCTCGCCGGTACCTGGCTGCTGCTCGACGACCGCTCGCGCTTCGGCGACCGGCTGCGGCGCGAATATGCCGCCCAGCGCATCGCCGGCATCATCAGCGTGCTGGATGCGGCGCCGGCCGAGGAGCGGCCGCGCCTGGTGCGCGCGCTGAGCGTGCCGCCGACGCGGCTGACCCTCGACGAGCCCTGGCAGGCGGGCGGCGCGGAATTGGGGCCCGAGGCGTCGGTGTTCCTGCAGCGCGTGGCGCGCGAACTCGAGCGGCCGCTGCCGCTGCAGGTGCTGTCGATCCGCCACGTGCCGCGGGCGGAGCGGCGCCCCGGCCGCGACATGGAGCGGCAGGACAGGCACATGCGCCACGACGGCCCGCTGGTGCTGCTGGCGGTGACGCAGGCGCGGCTCGGCGACGGCACGGTGGTGACCTTCCGCCATGCGCTGCCGCAGCCGCCGTCGGACTGGCCGCTGCGCCTGCTCGGCCTGCTGGCGCTGCTGGCCATCGTCGTGGCGCTGCTCTCCGGCTGGGCGGTGCGCCGCCTGACGCGGCCGCTGGCGTCGCTGGCGAACGCCGCCGACGGCCTGGCGCGCAACCTCGACCAGAAGCCGCTCGACGAGAAGGGGCCGCAGGAGGTGGCGCGCGCGGCGCGCTCCTTCAATGCCATGCAGCGTTCGCTGAAGGCCTACCTGGAGACGCGCGCCCAGGCGCTGGCCGGCGTCTCGCACGACCTGCGCCTGCCGCTCACCCGCCTGCGCCTGCGCCTGGAACAGCTGCCCGAGAATGATGCGCGCGCCGCCATGCAGCGCGACATCGAGGAGATGGATGCGATGGTCGGCGGCACGCTCGACTACCTGCGCGCCGGCGCCGACACCGAGCAGGCGGTGAAGCTCAACCTGGTGGCGCTGCTCGAGGGCCTCGCCGAGGACGCCGAGGCGGCCGGCGCAAAAGTCAGCCTGCACGGCACGGCGGCGCCGCTCACCGCCCGGCCGCAGGCGCTGCGCCGTTGCCTCGCCAACCTGATCGACAACGCGCGCCGCTACGGCGGCGGCGAGGTGGACGTGACGCTTGTCGATAACGCTTCGTTGGTGGAGATCCGCATCGAGGACCGCGGCGCCGGCATCCCGGCGGAAGAACGCGAGCGCGTCTTCGAACCCTATGTGCGCCTGGAGGCCTCGCGCGCGCGCCACACCGGCGGCACCGGCCTCGGACT
>WBZN01001583.1_pt2 | contig 11067 bp, 8 predicted proteins | sample 5204281 | NCBI WGS metagenome assembly WBZN01 (sample SAMN12344347, study PRJNA552823) | activated sludge metagenome | biome: Activated sludge suspended growth; feature: Nitrification reactor; material: Wastewater; isolation source: activated sludge from nitrification reactor of wastewater treatment... | reverse complement strand
GGGGAGCGTGTGGCAGGGACCATGCAGGGCATGGCCGGCTCGGCGACAGCCGGGCAGTCTACGCCGCGTGCGCGCGGGCCGCTACGGAGAAGCCACCCCCCAGCACAACGGCCACCCCCGAGTGAGGGTGGCCGTCGCGTGGATGAGTCTGGAACCGGAGCGTCAGTGCATGCGCACGAGGCGCCGTGCCTCGTGCTGACCGCCTGCGTCCAGCCGGGTGAAGTACAGCCCAGCCGCCGCCGGGGCGCCGCCCTCGTCGCGGCCATCCCACTCGATCAGGTAGCGGCCGGCGTCCTGCTGCACGCCGGACACGAGCGAACGCACCAGACGGCCGCTCACGTCGTACACGCGCAGCGTGACCTGCGTGCGCGTCGGCAGTTCGTAGGCCAGCGCCGTGCGCGACAGGAACGGGTTCGGGCTCGCCGCGCTCAGCAGCGTGCGCGTGGGGTTGCCGAAGCCATCCACGCCCGTGACGCTGGTGGAGTCGTAGATCGCGACGAGGTACTCCGGATGGTCGACGAACGGGTTGCGGTTGTGCTGGAACTCGCTCACCGCACCGTTGCGCAGGCGCTCCTTCCAGCTCACCGGGTCGTTCGTGGACCACTGCAGGTACTGGTTCGCGGCCCACGGCAACAACTGCGACTTGTTCGTCGACCCGCCGCCCGGCCACGACGCGTCCTCGGTGAAGTAGCGCGTCGACATGTAGAACTGACTGCGCGCGAGATCGCCCTTGTAGGGGTCGATGGGCTCGAACACGGTGCCGCCATACCCCGGCGTGGCGCTGGTGCCGAGCTTGGAGCCGTTGAGCGATGTGAATGACGCGACCGCCACCACCCCGTACGGGAAGTTGCCGCGCATGCCGTTCACCTTGGAGTCCGTGGGGTACACGTTCCAGAGCTCGGAGTACATGGGCAGCACGCTGCCCCCGAACCACGACTGCGGGAACGTGTGCTCGCGGTTGTACGCGATGCCCTCACTGCCGCCCGAACCCAGCGGGCCGAACGAGAATTCGTACGGCGACGTGCCACCGGGAACATCCGAGTACACGTCCCACACCTTGCCGTTCGGCTTGCGGTCGGTGCGCTGGAACGCCGTGGCCGTGGCGCTGTAGCTGATCGAGGTGTGCGCCTTGATCTTGTTGTGCAGCGCCGCCAGCAGCGCATAACCCTTGAGGCCCGTGAGCCCGTCGTAGTAGCCCACGGGGATCGACACGTCCACGAAGTGGAACCCGAAGGTGGCGTTCACGGTGAAGTGCGAGTTGAGGTCGCCGACGCCGTTCGCCGTGAGCACGCGGTCACCGGCGGGGATGCCGGGCACCGTGATCGTGACGATGTTCGTCTGGACCGGGTCGCGATCGGCGGTGGTGGCCACGATGCCGTTCACGCTGTAGTTGCCGGCGATCTGCGAACTCACCGGATCGACCGGGACGTTGAAGAACACCTGCAGCGTGGTCTCACTGGCCTGGAACACCGACGTGATGACCGGCGCGCTCACACTGCCGCCGCTGGTGCTGCTCACGAGGTAGCTGAAGATGGGCGACTGCACGGTGACGGAGTCGTCGACCGCGGTCAGCTGGTAGAACACCGTCGTGCCGCCCGCCTGCGGCGGGATCGGCGCCGACGTCTCCCACAGGTCCCCCACCGTGGGCGCCATGCCGATGATGTTGGGCAGCGACACGTTGCTCGTGCCCCACGCCAGCGACACCGCGTTGATGGCGCGCGCGGCGTCGACCACCGTGACGCCCACCGTGACGTTGCTGGTGTCGTCCGGCGCGGACGGTGTGCGGGTGAAGGCCGACAGCACCGGGCCGGACGGTCCGCCGCCCGAGCCGATGACCGTGGCGGTGACGATCACGTTGTCGATGGAGGCCTTGGGCCGTGCACCCGAAGAGCCCGCGGGCCCCGTGCCGTTGTGGTCGTAGAAGCGAATGCGGGCCGTGGCGCTGTTCGAGAACGACGCCGGCAACGCCACCTGGTACACCTGCGTGGAGAACGCCACGTTGTTCTGGAAGTTCACCACCGAGGCGGCGGGCAGTTCGGTGAACGTGACGCCGTCGGTGCTGGTGTACACGCGCAACGAACCGTTGCGATTGCCGGTCGTGTTGAACACGGTCGCGAAATCGTACGTGAGCGTGCCCGGGTCCATGCCCGTGAAGTCCAGCAGCAGGTCGATGGCACACGCGTTGATGTTGTCGGTGCCGTTCGTGGCCAGGAGCTGGATGTTGCCCGGGCCCTTCTGCACGCCACCGCTGGTGGTGGTGACGAACGCAGCCGTGCTCTGCGTGAGCTTGACGCCGTCGGGGACGGTGCCGGTCGCGTTGAGCGGCGCGCTGGCCCAGTGCTGGGCCCCGATCCCGGACGCGAAGTCGTTGGTCCAGTTGGCGATGTCGTTGAAGTTCTCGGAGTAGTTCCCGCTCGCCATGGGGAACGGGGTCGCGGCGAGTGCCGGGGCCACCGCGAACGTGAGGAGCGACGCGAGAACGAGCAGCCGGGCAGGAAGACTCGGGGGCGTGAATCGCAAGGGTGTGCCTTTCCGTCGGGTGAACCCCACGACGAACTCCGTGGGGGGCGCCGCGCAGGCCCCCGTGTTGCGCTCGGGCCCTGCACGGAACCGTGGCCGAGGCCACGGGTGGTCTGGAATCGGATAAGGGTACCCCGCCCGGCGACCGCGTGAAAAGCAGCTTCTCGGCCCATGCCGGCCGTTCTGGCGGGCGATCCCCTTTCCCGCACCACGATTCCCATGGGGTCCGATTGCTCCGGCGACCCCGGGTCCACCCGGTCCGCCGGTGCGCGCTCGCGGTGATCACGGCCGGGAGCGGAGCCCGCCGTTCCATCACGGAACACCAGCTGCTCCCGGACTCCGGCGGCTTCAGCCTTCCCGTGGTGAGGGGGACACCAGATGAACGACCCGCTGTGGAAAGGGGATCTGGATCCCCGCCTCGGCGTAGCGCCGGTGGAGGCGCTTGATGAACTCGTGCATCACCACGTATCGATCGACGAACTCCCGGACCCGCAGGATCACGGTGAAGTTGATCGCGGAGTCCGCCAGCGTGTGATAGCGGATGAAAGGCTCGAAGTCGGGCACGGCACCCGTCACGTGACGCTGCGTCTCCCGCGCGGTCTCGACCGTGACGCGCTCGACCTCCTCGAGATCGGAGTCATAGGCCACCCCCACTTGGACCAGGGCCGCCTGCTCACCCTCGGGCATGGAGTAGTTACGGACGATCACTTCCGCGAGCCGTGAGTTGGGGACCACCACCAGATTGTTCGAGAGCTCCCGGATCTGCGTCGAACGCCAGCCGATGTCCGTGATGTAGCCCTGCTGCCCGCCCTCGAGCTCGACGAAATCACCGACGCGAATGCGCCTGGCCAGCGTGATGTGGAAGCCCGCGAACAGGTGGGACAACGTCGGCTGCAACGCCAGTGCGACGGCCAGCGAGCCCACTCCCATCGCGGTCAGCAGCGGCGCGATCGCGATCCCGAGATTGCCCAGAACGACCAGGAGCCCCAGTCCGATCACCGCGATGCGGACCACACTCTGCGTGAGGGTCGTCGCCGGAACCGCGCCCGGCCAGCGCGCGGATCGACTCGCGATCATGCGAGTGAGGAATGTCGCGAGCGCCAGGGTGACCGACGAGAGAAAGACCGCGAGCGTGAGCCGGTCGGCCTGCTCGACGACCCCGGCGCTGACCTGCGCGTAGCGAACCCCGATGATCGCCCCGATCGCACCGAGCCAGAGAGGGACGTGCGGGGAGACCGCGTGCAGGATGGCGTCGTCCAGATCCGAGTCCGTACCGCGCACCAGCTTCGCGAGCCTCCCCGCCACCAGCCGACGGAGGAGCCATCCGACCAAACCGCTCGCCAGCGCCAAAGCGACCGCGAGTACCCACCGCAGGATGTCGTCCTGGTGCATTCTCTGCTCCTTTCGGTTGGGATTCCGGACTGTCCATGCGGGCCCGGTGCTCGGCTGCCCGGCCCGATCGCTCGGCCTCGAGTGCCACGGGCGCTCGATGAGGGCCCGTGACCAGTCCAGCAAGGCGCATGTTCGGTGCCGGACGGACATGGCATCACGGTGCACCGGAGTTCTCGCGCCGTGCCGGCTGGCCCTCGTGCGGCGGTGCGGTTGTCCGACTCCCGCGTACACGGCCCGCGAGCCGAGGGGGCCCAAGGTCGCTCGCTCGAGACCCGGCCGTGAATGCCGATTTATGACCGTCGGGTCAACTTTAAAGTAGCCCGCAGCCATGGTCAATGACGCGGCCAGGCACCGGATGAGGGGGCATCCGCGGCGACCCAGCGAACCACGCCGATACTATTGGGGACTGCCGCGGACCCGCCTCGATGTTGGACTGCGCGATGATTGACCTTGCGGTCATTTTTCATCTAGTCTTTGTCCCGTCGGTTGGAGCCCCCTCGCCCGGCGCGGCGCTGGCACGGTCAGGGTCGAAGGTCCGACGCCCGGCACCGTCGCCGACGGTTCCGGCCGCCGGGCAGGAAAAGCGAAGCCCCGGCCGGTCCCCACCGGAGTTCCGCGCGCTCCACCGCTGAACATCGCGGGTGGCCCGACGCGATCTCCGTCTTCTCCAGGAAAGGTCCTGATTGAGTCCGATTCGAGAACTCGCGCGAGAAGCCCGCCGCATGGAGCTGCACTCCGTCGGTCGAACCGTCGCGCTGAGTTCACTCGTCGGCGTCGTCGCCGGCCTCGGAGCGATCGTGTTCCAGTACCTCTGCCAGTTCGGGTCCCGGCTCTTCCTCGACCAGTTGGCGGGCCTGCGAATGGAGGGCCCCGCGGGCGAAGCGGTCCTGGTAGCGCCCACACACTCCCCGTTCGTCCCATGGATGCTGCCCCTCGTCGTCGGCTTCGGCGGCCTGCTCACGGGACTGCTCGTGCAGCGGTTCGCGCCTGAAGCCGGTGGGCATGGCACCGACGCCGCCATCGACGCATTCCACCGCCGGGCCGGGATCATCCGCGGGCGCGTCCCGATCCTCAAGACCATCGCGTCCGCGATCACGCTCGGCTCGGGCGGTTCGGGCGGGCGTGAGGGGCCGATCGCCCAGATCGGCGCGGGATTCGGCTCGTTCCTCGCGACGCGGCTCGGGCTGAGTGAGCGCGACCGGCGCATCCTGCTGGCCGCCGGGGTCGGCGCCGGGGTCGGCAGCATCTTCCGCGCGCCGTTGGCCGGCGCGCTGTTCGCGGCCGAAGTGCTCTATTCGGACCCCGAGTTCGAGGCCGACGCGATCATCCCGGCGGCCATCTCGACGATCATCGCGTACTGCGTGTTCTCGTTGAAGTTCGGCTTCGGCACGCTGTTCGAAACGCCGCGATTCACCTTCCATTCTGCGGCCGAACTGATCCCCTACACCGTGCTGGCCTTCGTCGTGGCGCTGGCTTCCGGCGTGTTCGTCAAGGTCTTCTACGGGATCCACGGAATGTTCGAGCGCTGGCGCATCCCCGCGGCCCTGAAGCCGATGATCGGCGGCATCCTGACCGGGGGGCTCGCGCTGGTTGCGTACCAGGGTGTGCACGACATGCGGGCGTTCGATGTCCTCGCATTCGGTTACGGCTCGATCCAACACGCGATGCGCGGTGAGCTGCCGCTCACGCTGCTGCTCGTCATCGCCGCGGGAAAGATCCTGACCACGTCGCTGTCCATCGGTTCGGGCGGCTCCGGCGGTGTGTTCGGGCCCTCGATGGTCGTCGGCGGCACGCTCGGGGGCGCGGTGGGCCTGCTCGCCCACCAACTCATGCCCGGCGTGGTGACGCAGCCCGGCGCCTACGTGGCGGTGGGTATGGCCGGGTTCTTCGCGGCGGCCGCCAATACTCCGATCTCGACACTGGTGATGGTGTCGGAGATGACCGGTAACTACCAGCTGCTGTTGCCCGCACTCTGGGTCTGTGCGCTCGCCTATCTGCTCGGCCGGCGCTGGTCGCTGTACCGGAACCAGGTCCCCTCGCGATTCGAGTCCCCGGCCCACCGCGGCGCGATCCTCGGTGGGATCCTCAAGGCCGTGCATGTGGAGGACGCGCTCCGCGGGCGACCGCTGCACACCATTCCCGAGACCGCCTCCATGGCGGACATGATCCAGAGCTGCATCGCCTCTTCCCAGCACTGCTTCCCCGTCGTCGATGGAGAGGGCCGGATGACGGGCGTCGTGACGCTCGCCGAAGTGCGGCAGTTCCTCGATGACGACGGAGACGGGTCGCCGGCGATCGCCCACGACCTCGCCTCGGTCCCGCGCTCGACGCTGCTGCCGACGGACGATCTCGACCGTGCGCTGCATCGGCTCACGGCCCTCGATGTCGAGGAACTGCCCGTGGTCGAGGACGGCGACCCCAGCCACGTGCTCGGGATCCTCTCGCGACGCGACATCATCGCGGTCTACGCGAGGCGACGATTCGAATCGGGCCCCGGCGCGCGACCCGTCGCGACGGCAAACGCCGCGACAAGGTGAACGACGGGTACGCGCTGAAGGTCGGCACGACGTGACGAACGGCGCCCGCGCGGGGCTCTCAGGCACCAGCTCGGGGGCTGAGTGGAACATCAGCGGACGAGAGGGTGAAGTCCGCGGCCCCACCTTGGTGGCTCGGATACCCAAGATCGCGCCGTCGTGTCACGCGCGACCGATTCGGTTCGCGGCGCCCGGGACCGCTTCGGGGCGCGGTTCTCCGCGCTCGTCGCGCATGGCTTCGCCACGGCCGGATCGTCCGCGACGCTGGTGCCCTGGCCGCCGCACTCCATCCCGGGAGGTCCGCATGCATCACGAGCTGGTCTTGAGCCTGTCGCCCCGACGCCGCTTCCTCGCCGCATCGCTCGTGCTCGGCTCCGGCCTGCTCGCCCCGCTCGCCGCGTTCGCGCAGGGCACGATGGCGGCGCCGGCCGACACGGCTGCGCGCAAGGTCCCGAAGCCGCCGCCGCTGCCAGCCGACCTCGTGAAGGACTTCGTGGCCGCCGCGCATGGCGACCTCGCGAAGACGCGCGCGCTGCTCGATGCCGAGCCGGGGCTCTTGAACGCGACCTGGGACTGGAAGGCCGGCGACTTCGAGACCGGGCTCGGCGGCGCGGGCCACATGGGCCGCCGCGACATCGCCGAGTTCCTGATCTCGCGGGGCGCGCGCATGGACCTGTTCGTGGCGGCGATGCTGGGGCACCTGGATGTGGTGCGCTCGATGATCACCGCGTACCCGTCGCTCGCGCAGTCGAAGGGCCCGCACGGGATCACGCTTCTCCGGCACGCGGAAGCCGGTGGCGAGCACGCGGCCGAGGTGGCGCGCTACCTGCGCGAGCTGCCGAAGGGCTGACGCACCGGACCACCGATTCCGCTCCTCGAACTCGGCGAGTGACGCGCAGGCCGAATCCGCGAGGGGTGACGCGCAGCGCGCGCGATATGTCGCGCTCGGAGTCGTGAGTGCAGCGCTTGTCAGCGCCATGTCGACATGTGACACGGGTCGCCTAGATTGGCCGCATGACTCTTGACCGGAGGCAGTTCCTGAAAGCATCCGCCGCGGCCACGGCCGCGAGCGCGCTCCCGCTGTCGGCGCTGGCCGCCGCGCAGCCCACGCCCACGGCCGCACCTCTGCCGGGCCTCAAGGCCCCGAAGGTCGACAAGGCCGCCAAGTCGCTCAACATCCTCATGATCGGTGGCACCGGCTTCACGGGCCCCGAGCAGGTGGAATACGCGCTCGCGCGCGGACACAAGGTCACGCTGCTCAACCGGAACAAGCGCCGGCCGGACCTGTTCAAGGGCCGCGTCGACCAGCTGGTGGGCGACTTGAACGCCGATGTCAGCGTGCTCAAGGGCCGTTCGTTCGACACCGTGCTCGACATCCCGACCACCGCGCCCTACTGGGTCCGCAACGTGGCGCAGTATCTCAAGGGCCACGTCGGGCACTACGTGTTCATCTCGACGGTCTCGGTCTACGCGGACAACACCAAGCCGAACATGGACGAGACCGACGCGACGACGCCGATGCCCAAAGACGTCGATCCGTACTCGCTCGACCCGGCGCTGCGCGGCGCGCAGTACTCGGCCTTCAAGACGTTCAGCGAGAAGCTCGTGCAGGAGGCCTACCCGGTCTCCACGATCATCCGGCCCGGCCTCATCGTGGGCCCGCTCGATCCCTCGGACCGCTTCACGTACTGGCCGGCCCGTATCGATCGCGGCGGCGAGGTGATGGCACCGGGGAACCCGACCGACCGCGTGCAGTTCATCGACGCGCGCGACCTGGCCGAGTGGACCATCCACATGATCGAGCAGCGCGAGGCCGGCGTGTTCAACGCGCTCGGCCCGGACGCTCCGCTCACGGTGGCCGAGATGCTCTACGGCATCAAGGCCGTGACCACCTCCGGCGCGCAGTTCACGTGGGTGAGCGCCGACTTCCTGGAGCAGCAGAAGATCGAGGCCTGGAAGCACATGCCGGTGTGGGTCCCGCCCACCGGCGAACTGGCGGGCTTCCACTTCCGTTCGAACGCCCGGGCCGTGGCGAAGGGGTTGAAGTTCCGGCCGCTCGCGGTGACCGCGCTCGACACGCTGGAATGGAACAAGACGCGCACGCCGGAAGCGCAGCAGGGGCTCCTCGAAGGCAAGCTCAACGGCCTGGCACCGGCGCGCGAAGCCGAAGTGCTCGCGGCCTGGAAGGCGAGACCGCACTAGGTGGCTTCCGCCAGCCCAGGATCGAGCTCGCCCGCGGGCGGCCGCGTGCTCGCGGGGCTGCGCCTGCTCGTCGACGTGCGCAGCCCCGAGCTCAAGTCGATGCTGCTGTCGTTCGTCTACTTCTTCTTCGTGATGAGCGCGTGGTTCGTGCTGCGCCCGATCCGCGACGAGATCGCGGCGGCGGCCGGCGTGAAGAAGCTGCCGTACCTGTTCCTGGGCACGCTCACCGCCACCCTGCTGTTCAATCCGCTCTTCGGTGCACTGGTCGCGCGTTTCCGTGCGCGCACGTTCATCGCGACGACCTACCACTTCTTCGTCGCGAACCTACTGGTCTTCTACCTGCTCATGCGGCTGGCCGGACCGAACCAGGGCTCGACGTTCGAGCTCTGGATGGGGCGCGGCTTCTATGTGTGGACCAGCGTCTTCAACATCTTCGTCATCTCGATCTTCTGGTCGCTCATGGCGGACGCGTTCACGAGTGAGCAGGCGAAGCGGATGTTCGGTTTCATCGGCGTCGGGGGCACGCTCGGCTCGATCGTGGGGTCGGGATTCACCGCGGCCATGGCCTCGCGCCTCGGCACGCAGAACCTGTTGCTGGTCTCGGCCGTGCTGCTCGAGATCGCGGTGTTCGTCGTCACGCGATTCCCCCGGCGCGTGGCCATCGGCAACCTGCCGCCGGAGAACGGACCCGTGCAGGAGGAGCGGATCGGCGGCAGCGCGTGGGGCGGCCTCACGCGCCTGCTGCAGTCGCCGTACCTGCTCGCGATCGCGGCGTTCCTCACGCTCTACATCCTGGGCTCGACGGTGCTGTACGCCCAGCAGACGGACCTGGTCGGCCGCTTCTACCCCACGCGCGAGGCGCGCACGACCGTGCTCGCACAGCTCGAGTTCGCGGCCCAGACGCTCACGCTGTGCACGCAGATCTTCCTGACCGGGCGCATCACCAAGTGGATCGGGCTGGCAGCCACGCTCGCGATCGTGCCCGTGCTCACTGTGCTCGGCTTCGGCATGCTCGGGCTGTTCCCCGTGTTCCAGACGCTCGCCGTGCTCACGGTCTGCCGGCGCGCTGCCAACTTCTCGCTCATGAACCCGGCCATGGAGACGCTGTTCACCGTGGTGAGCCGCGAAGACAAGTACAAGGCCAAGAACTTCATCGAGACGTTCGTGTATCGCTTCAGCGACCAGCTCACCGTGTGGGGATACGCCGGACTGGCCGCGCTGGGGTTGGGCCTGTCGGGGATCGCGTTCCTGGTCACACCGGTCGCGGCGGTCTCGATCGCGCTCGCGCTCTGGTTGGGCCGGCGCCAGCGCCAGATGGAGCAGCAGGGCCCCGGCGCCGCTTGAGCCGATCCGCGCGGGAGCGCACCGCCCTGCGCTGAGGCAAGGTCGACGGATCGGCGCGCCGGGCTTGCTCACGGGCCCACCGCCCAGCCTCGCCCCGATCGAGGGGCGGCAGACCGGCCGGACTCCCTCCCGCGGCGATCCCCCAGAAGGCCCTTGCGCTGCATTCCCGCTCGCTCTACACTGAACCACATGGTTCAGTATTCAGCCACCCAGCTCGATGCCTCGTTCGCCGCGCTCGCGGATGCCACCCGGCGTGGCGTGCTGGTGCAGCTCGGGCGTGCGGATGCCTCGATCACCGACCTCGCCGAGTCGTTCGACATGTCGCTCACGGGCATGAAGAAGCACGTCGGTGTGCTCGAACGCGCAGGGCTCGTCACCACCAAGAAGGTGGGGCGCACACGGACCTGCCGGTTGGGCAAGCGCCGGTTCGAGGAAGCCACCGCATGGCTGGAGGAGTACCGCCAGATGTGGAACGCACGTTTCGACGCACTGGACAGCCTCGTCCAAGAACTCAAACAGAAGGAGCTCCGCGATGGATCCAAGAAGCGGTCTTGAACAGTCCCACCCGCTGGGGACCTCGGCCACGGTGGAACGCCGATCCGATCGCGAGCTGGTGGTCACGCGCACCATCAACGGCCCCGCGCGCCTGGTGTTCGAGGCCTTCACGAAGGTCGAGTTGTTCCAGCGCTGGTGGGTGCCCAAGTCGTGCGGCTTCTCGCTGGTGTCGTGCGAACTCGATGTGCGCGTCGGGGGCGGCTACCGGCTGGTGTTCCCCTTCGGCGAATCCGGGACGACGGCGTTCTTCGGCCGCTACCTGGAGGTGGTGCCGAACTCCAAGCTCGTATGGACCAACGACGAGAGCGGCGAGGGCGGGCCAGTGACCACGGTGACCTTCGCGGAAGCAGGCGGCCGCACACGCGTGACGTTCAGCGACCTCTACCCGTCGAAGGAAGCACTCGACGCCGCCGTCGACTCGGGCAGCACCAGCGGCTTGATCGAGTCGTTCGGCCAGTTGGACGAGCTGCTCTCCACGCTGGGCTGAGGCACCAGCCCGCCACCCGCAGAAGCGCCGCGG
>WBZN01002190.1_pt1 | contig 11074 bp, 9 predicted proteins | sample 5204281 | NCBI WGS metagenome assembly WBZN01 (sample SAMN12344347, study PRJNA552823) | activated sludge metagenome | biome: Activated sludge suspended growth; feature: Nitrification reactor; material: Wastewater; isolation source: activated sludge from nitrification reactor of wastewater treatment... | reverse complement strand
GCGGCGCTCGGCATGGCAACAAGCACCAGATCGGGACCGTGCTCAGTGATGATCTGGGGGAGGCAAGCTCGATTGCCCAGCACCTCCACGCCGTGAATGCGGTGGCCGACCTTCGCGGGATTGTCGTCGATGAAACCGATGGGACGATAGCCGTACGAGGGATTATTCCGCATTTCCCGCACAATCAACGCTCCGGCGTCCCCCGCGCCCACGATGAGGACCCGCTTTCGGACAGTCCCCATCCATCCACGCTCCCGCAGAAGCCGGGGAATTGCCCGCAAACCCGTTTGGAGACAGAACAGCAGCAAGGCATCGATGACAACAATCGAAGAGGGATAGGCCAAGAGCCCCAATCCAAGCCGGACCACTCCCACAAACAGCAGTGAACTGAGAGCAATACTGAGCGCCAAATCCCGAACATCCCACAAGCTCGTGTACCGCCAGAGCCCGTCATAGAGGCGGAACGGATAAAAGGCCAAGGCCCGAGCGATCAGTAACAGCGGGAGCATGGAAGCGAACACTTCCCACTGCGATGCGGGAATGGCTTCATCGAAGCGAAGGAGGAAGGCAAGCCAGTTGGACAACGCCGCGAGACCGAGGTAGGCCACAAACAATACGGCACGTCGTTGAATAGTGGTCAATGATGTGTCAAATTGACTGGCCATGACTCATCCAGGTTGAAGCACCCCGTGCCGCTTCAACCTCCTCTCACCCGGCGTCGAAGAATACCTTTTCCCCAACGACCGAATCCAGTCCTAGAACACATGGTGGCTCGTAAACGCACTAGTTCTGTCGCTGGATCTGCCCCCTTCTCTGCGCCCTACGAGATGAGGCGCACACCATCCCCGGCATTTTTAACATTCCCCCACTAGGCAAGACGGAAGATTGTGCGCAGAAGGATGAGGAGATCTCCAGGAAATGACGCGCTTCGCACATACTTCTTAGACAATTGAATTTTATCCGGAAGCACCTGGTGAACGTAATAATCCTCTGGACAGGCCGCAGCTGCCAGAATGGCTTCCTCGTCACGATACTTCAACGACGCTGGATCGGTGATACCCGGCCGAACCGTCAACAATTCCTCATAGTCTCTCCGGAATTGCTCAACATAGCGCCGCACCTCAGGTCGCGGCCCTACGAGACTCATCTCTCCATTCAGAACATTGATCAGTTGAGGCAGTTCGTCGAGCTTCGTCCGTCTGAGCAACCGGCCCATTCTCGTGACTCTTGTATCGCCCCGCACGGTGACCACACTTCCCTCCAGTGGTGCATCTGCGCGCATCGTACGAAATTTGTACATGCGAAATGGGCGAAAGCCTCGGCCGATCCGCTCATGCACGAACAACACAGGCCCTGCCGAATCCAGCTTGACCAGCAGCGCTGTCAGCACCAACAGCGGCAACAACATAATGATTCCCGACAGAGCCAACGTCACATCCGCACACCGCTTGATCACCGACGATACTCGGCGACAACAGTGCGGACTGACTCGATCACCTGTCGGATGTCTGCGTCGGTCATACGCGGGTAGATGGGCAGGGATACGATTCGCTCGAATGCGTCACTGGCAACGGGAAAGTCGGCGGGGGTGAACCCAAATCGCGAGCGGTAATAGGGATGGAGATGCAACGGCATAAAATGTACGGATGTGCCCACTCCGGCCTTTTTCAACGCTTCGATAAAGCCGTTGCGGCTGATGCGGAGGCTGTGCAGGTCAAGTTGAATAACGTAGAGATGCCAAGAATGCCCACTGCCGGGCGACTCAAGCGGGAGCCGCAATTCCGGCAGATCAGCAAATCCAGAGTTGTACGCTGCCGCGATCTTGCGCCTCGCTTCGAGAAAGCGCTCAGCCTTCGCCAACTGCTCGACCCCGATCGCGGCCGCGATATCCGTCAAATTATACTTGTACCCCGGCGCTGCGATCTCATAATACCAAGACCCTGCGTCGGAGTATCTCATCCAGGCGTCTTTGGTAATTCCATGCAATGTCATTCGGCGCATGTGCTCAGCCCACGCCTGATTGTTGGTCGTCGCCATCCCGCCCTCGCCGGTCGTCAGCGTCTTGGTGGCGTAAAAAGAGAAGCAGGTGATGTCGCCGATGGAGCCGATCGGCGTGCCTCGATAGTCGGAGGGAAACGCGTGTGCGGCATCCTCCACCACCGCCACTCCGTGGCTGGCGGCAATCCCCAGGATGCCTTGCATATCGCAGGGCTGACCCGCGAAATGCACCGGCATCACCGCCTTTGTACGCCGGGTAATTTTTCCAGTGAGAGCCGCTACGTCCAGATTCAACGTGATTGGGTCGCAGTCAACCAGAACAGGAGTGGCCTTAAAATACGCGACAACCTCCGCCGTGGCGGCAAAGGTCATGGTCGGTACGATAATCTCATCGCCTTCCTGAACACCAAGTGCTTCCAACGCCACGTGCAAAGCTGCGGTGCAGGAATTGGTGGCCACGGCATACTCCGCCCCGACCTGCGCCGCAAAACGTTCCTCAAACTGCCGCACCTTCTGCCCTGTCGTCAGCCAACCGGACTGAAGCACCTCCGTGACAGCAGAGATTTCCTCCATGCCGATTTCCGGAAGATGGAAGGGGACAGTTCGATCAATCATGGGATGTGCGGCTTGCGGATGCACCCGAGGTAGTGGGTCCGGAGAAAGGGCAAAAGGTTCAATAGCGAACAGATCAACTGCGAGTAAGGAGCAAGCAATCGGGTGATCGGAGGAGCTAGGGTTACGCGCTCGAGTGCCACATCACATCCTGGGAACAACTCACGAATTTCCCCTTTTGGGACTCCGCGCACATCAGTATTCCATGGATTGTTGATGTGGTAGTCATACCAGATGATTATCCCGCCAGGTTTCACGACCCGCAACATTTGCGCTGCGATCGCACGTCTCATAGAGTCATCCAAGATTGAGGTGAACGCAGTCGCCTGGATCGCAAGGTCAAACACTCCTTCGCCAAATTTTAAGACGGCCGCATTAGCGCAGACCAACGTAACACCCGACGGGCATACCCGTCGAGCCTCAGCAATTCTCCCAGGCAACAAATCTACACCCACCATATTTTCTGGCCTGGCTCCCCACTTTATGAATTCTTGAATCCAGAATCCCTGTCCGCATCCGATATCAAGGACTACACGATCCTCCAACTCTCCGTATCCTTCTCTGACGAGCAAATCGAGAAGCTTTCGTTCACACTCCTGAATAATAAAGCGATGCCCAGGATTAAAAAGGGAGTACAGATTCTCATCGCGTCGTCTAGCATATGCAAGCCGAATTCTCTCTTCTTCTTGCCTGCTATGATCTAACATTGCACTTTGATGACGCGATGACATAGTTATTGTACCGAGGATCAACGCACTACAATCAATAATGAATCGCCATCTCGCACAGCACCTTACGACAAAATTCTAGGCACTAAGCTCCTCTGTTACCCCTGCCTCATCCACGGGATACCAAATCGAGCAGCTATCGTGCAAACTGATACAGATACCGGAGCAACCACTCCGGGCTTAATCGCATAAGAAAAATAACGATTGGATACAGATAATAATGTGTCGGCATGTGGGTATCTCTCACATACCGCCACCTCAAGCCAGCCTCTTCGGCCGCATAGATTCTTCCCCTCCGTCGTGCCATAAATTGCTCGTCCACACGAAACATGTAGAGAAATTCGGGAATGTTGGCCCCAGCTACTCCAGCGGAAAATGCCCGACATTCCAATTCAGTATCCTCAATGTTCACCCTAAAATGGGTTTTGTACGTCCCCAAACGATCAAAAAAACGCTTTCTAAACATCAACGTCGGATGGATAAACGGATCACGTCTAGCCAAGAAGGATCGCAACTCATTCGTCATAGTAGGAAGGCGCTTTGCAAAAACAATTCGATCTTCCTTGTCGATTTCATATGCAAACGTCCCAACCAGTTCGACATCTTGATGTTCGTCTAGAAAAGACACCTGACGGCCCAACCGCTCTGGCAGAGACATGTCATCCGCATCCATCCTGGCAACTAATTCTCCGCAGGATACGGCGATTCCACAATTCGCTGCGTAGCCTGGCCCCATTCGTTGATCATTCCAGACAAGCTTGATTCTGCCGTCAGCTTGCATAGCTTGTTCGAGAATCGTTTGCTGTGGAGTTGTCAACCGACCATCAGCCGTAATGATGAATTCAAAGTCTCTGAATGTTTGTCCGAGTATTGACGCAATTGCCTTCTCCAGTATTAGAGACGGGACCCCTTCGTAGACAGACATCACTACCGAGACTCGAGGCATGGCTTTCGTTTGTTCTCAAATTGCCCACTCAGAACTGAATCACACATTTCCATCACCCTACTGATTGGGATGTCCCTGGTGCAGGCTAATGTTCCGGTTGGACACCCCGTAAATCCCCTGCAATACTGACACGGCACAGAAACGCGCACGGATAAATTGCGACTTTTCCATGGCTCCCAAGTGCCTGGTTGTTCTATTGCAGAAAATACCGTCACCGCAGGCGTTCCAACTGCCCCTGCCAGATGGGCAATACCACTATCATTTCCAACAAATAATATGGAACGCCTCAAAACCTCTGCAGTCTCTAGCAATTCCATTTGGCCTACCCAACTATGTACCCGGCCTGGCTGAGCCTCCATCATTTGTACCCCTAGAGCCTCTTCCCCCTTTCCCCCCACGACTGCGACTCGAACGGGGTATTTAGCCAGCAAGAGATCACATAGAGCAACATAATTGGGCACCGGCCAGCGCTTGTGGATAAACGTCCCACCAGGGAATACCGTCACAACCGGCACCCCAGGTGGGAACACTTCGCGCCACAATGCATCGACTTTTCGAACCGCATCATTTTCAACTGCAACATCAAAAGCGACATCAACTGGAAAATTCGGCGAAACACCCACTTGAAAGAGCGCGTTCAATGGACCAAAAATCTGATGACCATGTTCAGAACCCGCTCTTCCCTTATCAAAATCTTGGGCTTGGGACCAACCGTACAGATTTTGCCTCACTCCAAAAGCTCTAAGAAAAACTATCTTCTTCAAGCGGCTCATGAGAGGCTCCAACACAAATGGAAAAATGAGAGATACATCCGGACCAAAGGCAGTGATCTCTCGCCGCAATTTCAGCCAAGTCCGGACGCTTAACATATCTTCCAATCGAAAGAGAAGAAAGTAGTCAACTACCCCTGGCTTCAACAGCCCTAGCCATGAAGCGTCTCCCTCTCTCGACCTCATAGCCCAACTCGCAGAAGGAAGAGTCAAAAGCAGAATCTTTGCCGACGGGAACTGTCTTCGCAATAGATTCAAGGCAGGCATTGCACAAATAAAATCACCCAGCCTTGAACTCCTCAGCACCAAAATTCTGGTCACCCTGGAGTGGTCGCAAGTCCGATACATCCACTGTACTATTCTGGGAAGGATTACCTTTTCAATCCAAAGCTTCACCGAATTTATCCCCATGGTGCCTATGTGTGCCCGATGGACGGAATGCCTGTATCTGGTGGCTCTCATCCGCTTCCAGGACAAGGAGGTCCCTTGACATGAGAATCGAATCGCCATTCCCGGGATTCGCAATATCGCAGGTCTCGCGAAACTCAAGGTTCCGATAGAACCTGATCGACTTCCAATCATCGCGTTTTACTCCTAAATAGACCTCCTTTCCTCCTCGCGCCGCGGCTTCCATGGCAAATTCCTTGACCAGACTCGTTCCGACCCCCTGTCTTCGGAAAAGGGGAAGTACCGCGAGAGACGACAGCAAAACTCGTTCGCTTCCGGATGGAGTGCTACTGGGATACGTCAACGCCCGTAACAATCGCGGAGCAATAATCGGATTTCGCGCGACGGCGGCCAAAGAGGTGAGAAAAAACCTTAATGAGCGTGTTCTCAGAAGATACCGATAACATCTACGGGGATCCGTCAATCCGACCACAAAACCAATAACTTGATCGTTGGACTCACAGACAATTGAAATAGCTTGTTCAGAACGGGCAACGCCTTCGTAGTAGGTCGTCAAAAACCTACTTCCCAGTGAACTTAAGAACGACTGCGGGAAACAGACTAAATGAATTCTTACACATTCGTTGATATCGGCCGGAACCATAGGGCGCATGATTACAGGACACTCATATGAGAAGATCTACAGTCAGACTGCTTCGCAGCGGCCCCCGAGAGAATCTTCACGGCACCGAACAACCCAAGCCACACCACGACTTTGAATAGGAAATGAAATAAGTGAAGACTAAGAGATTCATTCACAAAGAGTCCAAAAGTTACGCCTATAGAATACAGCCCAACCTTTTCTATATTTCTATTCTGGTCCCGCACCCCCTCATAAAGTTCCCGAAACAATACACCCAGGCAAAACATCCCGGAAATAATGGCCGGAATCCCCCATATCCAGTAGAGCTCTCCTAATAATGTAATTACGGCAGAGCCCGTTTCACCGCCGGAGAAGATTTCATAGAAAAAGGTGGTGTTTGCCACCATTCCAGACGATTCAGGCTTCGCTGGCCAGAGGACCCTTGGAATCACCCCCATAAATAACTCAGCAAAAAACAGCCGTCCATGCTGGAACCCATCGGACCCTGTGATGTCAATTACCCGTGCAATGGTCTCCGCACCGTGAAACCTACCAAGTAGAGCGTACGCGACCACAATCCAATCAACGTCAAGAAGATTTTCGATATCGCTGAAGTACTCGAAAACCTCTGGCCCCAGCCCCCGATATATCGGGTAGAAAATATTCAGTGCAAGGAATATGACACCAACAAAGACCAGACTGGTATTGACCCGAATGGGCTTATGCAGATAGTGACGCGCAACTAGGTATCCCACAATGGCCGAAAGCGCGACGTGACGAACTCCACCTAGAACTGACAGCGCCAGAACCCCGAGAAGCGCCATGTGGGACGGGACCTTGTACCGACCAAAAGTAAAATAAAATAGGATCAGCGCCAGAGCCCCTAACTGTGCTACGACAATAAGAAAGATCAGATAGCCCACGCCTAAAAGACTTGTCGTACGAAATTCGTCGATATGAGAAACAAATTCGAAGAATCCTCCTCCAGCAGCAGTCAGGCCAAGAAATCCTAGAATGCCGGCTCCTAACATCAACGTCGAAAGAAATAAAAGAGGCAACCCATCTGCGCTTGTGACTCCGTTCTTCACACGCTGGACGCCACATCGTTGTGGCCCTCCCAGCGGAATGTAGCGTCCCAAGAAAAAGCAGCCCAGCCCAACTAAGGCATACGCTTCACCACGGAGGAACTCGTTGTATCTGGTGTCGAGAAATGTGATTGGCAGCCCGAATGTGCTTGTGTACCCCAACAAATAGACCAATATCGGCCACATACCAAACTGGAGCACAAAAAAGAGAACAAACACATTCTTTAGATCGAGCCAGTCGAACTGCTTGCGGTATAGCTCAACTGCCATTGGAGCCGCAGCAATAACGAAGAGGGCAAATATGCACATCCACATAGCCCAATGGGCCGGATCTTGTACTAGGCAGGTCCAGAGAATCCAACTTATGGCGAGAAGAGAACCGCAAAGCGAACGCATCGTTACACCTGTTACACCAAATTGAGATGCCCAACGCTGGACGGATTACCTTCCATGAAACTCTTGGCTATCGATATTTGCGCAAGTGAGGAAGGAGCTCGCCGGCAACCTGTCTTAACCAGTTCACTTCAATAAGTTTGAGTAGCCTGGCAAGCACAACAAACACTATAGCCACGAGACCTAGCTTCACGGGCAAAACAAGCCAGGAGTTGGTACCAGCCCGATTACCGAGCAGAAAAGCTACCAGACTAGAACTCACAACCGAACATATTAAGCTTTTACACGAGGGACCCACCAGGGCCGAGAGGTCTAAATATCTGCGAAGCGCGATGATGCCTATGGAGAAAAATATAATCCAATAGAGAGCATATGTAATACCGATACCATGCAATGCCCACCTGACAGAAAACGCTCCGGCGGCTACGAAATAAAACAGAATCATGACCATACCCAATGCCGCAAATGCTCTGTGTTCCCTTAACGCAACATACCCTCGACTCACAATGGTCGTAGGTGCCATTGCAACAAGACCAATCATGTAGAAGGGAAGTAACGCAACCACTTCCTCAGTTGATTGTTCATTGAATTGCCCTCTCTGAAAAAGTAGCATGACGATCTCTCGGCCGAAAAATAGAAAGACCGTTGCAGCGGGGATAATTAGCACGATGACTGCTTTGATTGAAGCCTGCATCTTTAGAGAAAACAAAGACGTCTCGTTGTCAGCCAAATGTTGCGTAAGGTAGGGCAAGATCACCACATACACGCCACTCACCACGAGTGAACCGACACCGATGACAATTTTTGTACAATACCCGATAAAAGCCATGCTGCCCTCAGGAAGTTGCGATGCCCAATACGCATCTATGGCCGGCAAGATCGTGAATGGCACAATACCCATTGCAACCGGCACCACTGCTCGCAGGAAATCCACGGCATATGGATTTTTCAGACTTAATTTCTTGAGGCTAAATCCGCAGCGAAAGAGAATTGGCGACAAAATAGCGCAACCAATGGCAGTTGCAGTCAACCATCCAACTACTAACCCTTTGATATGAATGGAAGGACTTAAGAGAACCGTTCCTAGAATCATGCCAATCGCAGGAAATATTCCCGTCACAGCGGCAATTACAAACTCCTTTCTCAGGTGGTAAAGACTAGACAAGTACGAACCAAAAATGCTCAGTGCCGCGACTATCCATATATAACGAGCGGGTTCGCTCACCTGTCTTAATTTGACCGCATCCAGCCCCGCGGTAACCGCGAGGATTGGCTCTGTGGCCAATGATCCAATCATTGCGGTTAAGATGGCACCGATCGCTGCAAGACTGGTGACCGCAGTGACAGATGCCGAGAGTTTTTCTGTGTCCGCTTTAATTGCTGTCAGGGATGGCACGAGCATCGAACTGAAGAGAGAAAGGCCAACACCACTAATGAGAGATGGGACAGCTGATGCGATAAGGAACCCATCAAGTTCCGAAGAGGCTCCAAAATATTTTGCAACAACGGCCTGATTGAGCACTCCAACCACAATTGAAATGACGGAGAGAAATGAGACCGCTAGGCTTGTGACACCAACCCCCGAAGCCATACTAAATAACCTTATGGTACAGATCGGTATAGGCCCAGGCCATCTTGTCCCACGTGTGATTCTTTGCTAATGCTAGAGCCCTGTTCGCCATTTCTTGCCGCTCGTTGCCTTGCAGATGAATGAATTCCCGCATTTTCTCAGCCAAATGAGCAGAATCTTCCGGCCGAGCGACCAAGCCAATTGCAGACTCTTTGACCACCCGACCCATTTCTGACACATCGAACACAATCGAGGGGCGCTGATGCATGCAGGCTCCCTTCAACAACGGACCACTCCCGCCCGTGTAAAACTTCCGGTACGGCAGGACAAGCGCATCACAGGCATAGAAATAATAGGGGATTTCCTGGTCAGGCACGTAGCCCAGCCGCGCAAGAGTCTTATCGTTGACGCCAAATTTTTGTATTAGACGCCTCACCTCCTCAGCGGTATACTCCTGGGGGTTTCCAGCAATCAGCAACGAAAACTGTTCACTAGCAAGGCGACTCGTGGCCTCCAGCATGTACTCAAGACCCTTGTCTCTTCTAATCGTCCCAAAAAAGAGAAAGACAGGCCCGGCAAGACGGTCTATCCCGATCCGGCGTTTGGCAACTGTGACATCGATGGGGTGGTCAGGCTCTTCCCCACCATCAGGAATGACCGCAACATGCACGGCGTCGGAAAGATGAAGCTGTGTTCGTAAATGGCCTTCGTGCCATTTCCCCAATACGCTAATTCCCTTTATCTCTTTTCCCAGAGTCTTTTTAAATACCTCTCGTTGCAGCACCTTGTAAGCTCTCTGAATAATCGTCCCAGAGTATGTGGCAAAAGAGAAATTAGCTGCATAAACTTCCATTACAACTGAGGGAATGCGGCTTGAGTACCATTTCAAAAGAAGCGCCGCCGTCATAAACTCAATGCCTGTCGCATGGATGACGTCAAAAGCACCCTCAGTTGCTAGCTTCAATCCCGCACGAAACACTTTGTATGAATTGCTAAAATGTCCATACATGTAGTAGAGCGGAAAACGATTTGCTTGCCTATCATATCGCTCAAAGCTGAGATTTCCGTTTTCGACTTCCACTATTTTGAACAATTGCGGCCGACTTAGATACTTTTCGGGGTAAGCCTTATTTGTGCAGAGCGTTACCTCGTGTCCGACCTCCCCAAGCGCCTGACATAATTTAATCGTATTTAACCCATAATGGCCGTTTCGGTCACATGTAGGTTGTATAAACAAGAGTCTCATCGTTTACACCACCTCCAACGATTAAAACGTGCCTTGCAGGAACTACGACCAAGCAACGGTATGATCCCCATGGACCTTACCTCAGCAGCACTTACCATCTATTCATTGACGCCCAGCAACTTCGCCTCTTATGATCCGCTCCCATTGTGCTACCGCCCAATTACTTTCCATATAACTCGTTGATCGTTTTACTCTGTGGGACAATCCTCTCGCTTGCCACCGCTGCAACCGCGGTTTCAGAAGAGGTCTTTCACCAGGCCGCGAGCTCCCATCTCCTCGACGCCCGTTTCTCCGTCTCCACCTTTATCCTCAATCTTGAAAAACAGGGGCTTGAAGATAATACCTTCACCAACGGATTGGGGCGTGATACCACTTTGATCGGCAACCTGGTCAACGCGACACTTTACAAACGTCTGCTTCCCACGCTAGAGGCCGAAGTCGGCCTCTTTGCCAACATGCCGTTCGGACACGACCACGAAATCTCACAGGTCCGACCGATCATGCGACTGACTTATCAGCCGTTCGAGCAGATCACCGCCGTCGCCGGCACGATCCGCACCCCGCACCGCGACTTTCACGACGCGGTATTCGACAACGGCAATCGCTTCCTCCGGCCGCTCGAACAAGGGGCCCAAATGCTAGTGGATTCAGCCCACTATCGGCAAGACCTGTTCATCAACTGGGAACAGGCTTTCC
>WBZN01002189.1_pt1 | contig 11078 bp, 12 predicted proteins | sample 5204281 | NCBI WGS metagenome assembly WBZN01 (sample SAMN12344347, study PRJNA552823) | activated sludge metagenome | biome: Activated sludge suspended growth; feature: Nitrification reactor; material: Wastewater; isolation source: activated sludge from nitrification reactor of wastewater... | reverse complement strand
GATTCAGTTCACTTGCTGGTCTGAACAGCTGGCTGGAAACACTTTGCCGTGCACTGTGGTCGGAAATTGAGCATCCGGATTATGCGGGCATTACCCTTCTGATGTGCTGGAACAGGAACCACTGTACTTGATGCCGATGCCAGCGCCGTTCGACGGCTATATTGAAGTGTTGGCGCAACTGAAACATATCGACGTACCAACAAGTCAAAACGACGCTAGAAATTCTTACACTTTAAGTAATTCGCTCATATTGGTAAACTCAAAATCGCCTAATAGGCTATCAACTTTGCGCTCAGTAGCGCCGAGGTTGTAGTAATGTGGATATTTTATGCGCTTGCTGATGTTTTCCAGTTTTGGGTGATGAGGATCGAGCTCCCAGGGGTGCATGTAAAAGTTGATGGGTCTTGACCTTTCAATTTGTTTCAGCTTCCTCTTAAATATGGTGTAAGGAATTATTCTGAAATATGCGCCTCCGGTGCCCACATCTTGATTCAAAAATTTGAATTTCGTAATCGGATATTCTATGAGACCGTTTTCTAAGGAGCAAATGTCGAGGCTAAAATTTTTAATGCCTGTGCGTTTGGTGTCCCCTGGAAAGATGCTGCTATCGTATTTATAGCCATATTCCTTCAAAAGGTCTATAACCCAGTAGGAGCGATGGTCCACCGAAAAATACGGTGCCCTGAAGCCTTGCAATTTTATGTTTAACTTTCCGGCAGCTTTCTGGCAAAGTTCCAGTTCTTCTCTAAACATCTCGGGAGTTATATCGTACAAAAACGGATGAGTATAGCTGTGGCAAGCTATTTCATGGCCTTCAGCAGCTATAGTTTTTATCATTGCCGGACATTCATCCATCACCATACCTACTGTAAACCAGGTAGCCTTCACTTTGTGCTTTTGTAAGAGATGCAAAAGTTTGTCAACACCAATATGCAGTCTATTTTCAAAGGTTTGCCATTCTTTCGCCGGAATGCCCGTGCCTTGGTACCAGTCTTCAAGGTCTATGGAAAAGACGTTTTTCATAGATTCTTTTAATTTAACAGTCGTCTATATATGGTAGTAAAATGCTCCGCCACTTTATGCTTGTTCCATCTGATAATGACGTGCTTTGGTATCGTGCTCCATCTTAGTTCTTAAAGGCTCGTAATGGTAAAGTAAAAATATTTTTACTGATAAGGTATCTACATCAAAGAGTTTCACTATAAAGCCTGTTATGTCTTTAGTCAATGTCTCATAAATACCCTTTTAGAGAACTGGGGTTGGAGTTGTCCCATTTTGACGGACAGTTTTTCTCAAAATTGTTGGGTGATAAATATCCTAGCCCGGAATGCCTGCGAGTGGGGTTCTACCAGGACTCGATCCAGGTGAATATGGCCAGCCTTCCTTCAGTTTTGTTTTTCCAGGAGCGTATCGATCAATTCACATTCAAAGGAAGCAAAAAATCTCAGCCATTGCGTTATTATAGGCATCACCCACACTGCCCATGGAAGGACGTACGCCAATTTCCTTACATCACTTGCCGAACTCAACACTGGTTGTATTGACTGCCCTGATCGCTATGGTGAATCACTTTACTCGGTTTGCGGGTGATTAATGCCATGTTCAGGGCACTGATCGCTAGGTTGGCCGTCATGTTCTCTGTGAAAGACCACCCCACCACACTTTACGACTAAATACATCGATGACCACGGCCAAGTACAGAAACCCTGACCAAATGACGTTGTACCAGATCCGCTGCAGGGCGGTCACACTTGTTCCGGTGAGTCGTGATTACAAAGCCTCGTCTGCGGCTCACCCCCTTAATCCCTGCTTCACGCATCAAACTGCCTACGCGCTTGTGATTAACCCTGATGCCAAGATCGACCAATTCAACGAGGAGACTACAATCCGCCTGAAAGATTGACTCATCATTTCGATCGCGGCGGTTAGTATGCCAGCCATGCATATCAGCAGTTGCTTAAACGCATGGCATGGTTTGCTCAATGAGCAGAAAGGGAAACTGTTGGGATAATTTTCCGGTCGAGCGTTTCTTCATTCGCTTGAAACGTGAATGGCTGACAGGCAATATTTATCAAAACAGAGAATATGCCATTGCCGATACTCACGCTTATATGAGTTACTATCATTCTCAGCGTATTCGTACAGCGATCGGTGATGTGTGACGCCAATAGAATTTGAAAAAAACTTAGTAAAGTGTCCGGTTTTATTTGACCACAACAATTTTAAATGGTCGGGGCGAGAGGATTTGAACCTCCGACCACTTGCACCCCATGCAAGTACGCTACCAGGCTGCGCTACGCCCCGAACGAAAAATTGTTGCAAACAAAAAACTTACCTAAAATTAACTTAAATTTGAGTGTGAGTATAAAAGTACTATGAGGTTAAAATAGATAGAACATTTCTAATCTCATGTTGAATATAATTTAAATCAGCTGAAGATACCGAAAGATTGTTTGCAATTGTCTCTTGTGAAGATTGTGTTGAAGACGAACTTTTAGATTTAGACTCTGTATTTACAAGTCGGCTACGGGCTCCATTGATTGTAAAACCTTGCTCATACAGAAGTTCACGAATACGACGAATCAACAACACTTCTTGATGTTGATAATAGCGTCGATTACCTCTACGCTTAACAGGCTTCAGTTGCGTAAATTCTTGCTCCCAATAGCGTAATACGTGAGGCTTGACGTCACATAACACCCCTACTTCCCCAATCGTGAAATACCGTTTAGCAGGAATAGGCAGTAACGTATTACTTGGCTTTTTGTTTTCCATGGTAATTTTGTTCAACCAAGGTCTTCAATTTTTGACTTGCGTGAAATGTTACGACACGACGTGCTGTGATGGGGATTTCTTCTCCCGTCTTAGGATTTCTACCAGGTCGTTGAGGTTTTTCTCTTAATTGAAAATTACCGAATCCGGACAATTTTACACTTTCATTATTTTGTAACGCGACTCTGACTTCTTCATAGAAAAACTCAACCATATCTTTCGCTTCGCGTTTGTTCAGTCCCACATGTTCAAATAATAAATCTGCTAATTCAGCTTTGGTTAATGCCATTTTTTGCTCCATTTCGCTATTAATTGTTATAAGTTTTGCTTTGTGCTAATAGCTCGATTCATTGCATTACTATTCACAATATCGCAATGATCGAAACACACGTCTATCCATTCCGCAACGTTGCAGAAAATTTATTTTCTAAAACTTTTATCAATTTTAACACTTCGGAATCCACTTCCGAATCCGTCAAAGTTTTCTCAGTATCTTGTAACAAGATTCGGAATGCAAGACTTTTTTTGTTATTATCCATACCCTTACCACGATAAATATCAAACAAAGTAATATCAAAAACAGTCGGCGATTTTTCTGCATGCATAGCCGTCAATAAAGCATGCACACTGATACTATTTTCGACAATTATGGCAATATCTCGCCGCACAGGAGGAAATTTGGATAGCTCTTTGGTTTGATGTATCGTTTGAGGAAGCAAATACTCTAGATTGATTTCAAATAACAGAGTATTTTTTTGTAGCTCATATTTTTTCTGCCAATTGGGATGCAATTCACCCAACCAACCAATCGATTGACCCGAAACAATAATTTGTGCCGATTTACCTGGATGCAGGGCAGGATGCGAAATTTTTTCGAAAAGCATGGTGGAAGCACCGCACAGATTTTCAATATCTCCTTTAATATCATAAAAATCGGCGCCTCTAGCAGGAGTTCCCCATTGTTCCGCAGCAATATCGCCATAAACAAGCCCTGCTAACTTTTCTGTTTGTTGACACTCAATTTCCTTTGAACGGCTGAAGCAACGACCAATCTCGAATAACCGTACGCGCGCTTGCTTACGATTCAAGTTAAATTGCAAATTAGCAATGAGGCCGCCAATCAAACTACTGCGCATTACACTCATTTGACTCGCAATCGGATTAATCAGCTTAATAGGGGTATGATTAGCCGCGAAATCTACTTCCCAATCGGCATCAACAAAAGCGTAATTAATCACTTCCTGATAATCACGATTTACCAGCAATTGTTTTATTTGTTCAATTGGGCGACTTTTCTCCGTCGCGCGCAGCATTGCCATTGGTGCATGCGGATAGTTCGCAGGAATTTGATCATACCCATAGATACGGGCTAATTCTTCAATGAAATCTTCTTCGATTGCCAAATCAAAACGGTAGCTCGGTGGTGTTACGTTGAAATAATCATCAATCAATGAAAATTCAAAGCCAAGACGTTTGAAGTAAGTCCCAATTTGCGTTGTATCGAGTTTAATTCCCAATACCCGCTGGATACGAGCACTTCGTACTTTGACCGCAGATCGGGTTGGAAGGCTGTGTTGTTTTACGGCGATAAGTGGACCTGCCTGACCGCCACAAATACTTTGAATCAGATGAGTGGCACGCTCAATTTGTGCTTGCGTTGCGGCAAAATCAACGCCGCGCTCGAAACGATAAGCCGAATCTGACGTAAATCCTAATTGAAAAGATTTACCACTAATAACCGATGGTGTGAAAAATGCGCTTTCTAAAAAAATATTCTGTGTAGCATCAGTTACACTACTATCCAACCCGCCCATAATACCTGCCAGTGCAAGTGGTTTGTGATCATCCGCAATGATCAACATATTCTCTTTCAGTTCAACATTGCTGTTATTGAGCAGTGTGATTTTCTCACCTAATTCGGCATAACGCACTCGTATTGCGCCATCTACTTTAATCAGATCAAATGCGTGTAATGGTTGTCCTGTTTCTAACAAGACGTAGTTAGTAATATCAACCACAGGATTGATGGAACGAATGCCGCCTCGCTCCAAACGATGCGTCATCCATAAAGGAATTTTCGTTTTTAGATTGATTCCTTTTATCACTCGACCGCAATACAATGGACAGGCCTCAGAGGCAGCTATGTTAACCGCTAAAGTATCTGGTATTTTGATTGGCACCTCTGGAATTGGTGTGGGTGCGATCAATTCCGTAGCCGTAATTGCCGCCACCTCACGCGCCACGCCCACAACACTTAAGCAATCCGCACGATTCGGCGTCAAACTCAAGGTAAAAACACGATCGTTGAGCAAATAATAGTTACGAAAATCTTCACCTATTGGCGCATCGCTAGGCAATTCCATCAAACCGTCAATGTCGACTACTAAACCCAATTCCTTCGCCGAACACAACATACCGGCAGAATCGATACCACGTAATTTTGCTAATTTGATTTGTAATCCGTTGGGCAAATTAGCGCCGACCAACGCACAAGGTACTTTCATACCGACACTGACATTGGATGCGCCACAAATGATCTGCAATAAATCTGCTTGTGGAGCTACTTTTACTTGACAGACTTTTAGTCGATCTGCGCTAGGATGAGGTTCTACAGAACACACTTCTGCAACCACGACTTTATCAAACACTGCTGCAACTGGCTCAATACTCTCTACTTCCAGCCCTGCCATAGTTAAAGCATGAGCAAGCTGTTCACTAGAACAATGAGGATTAACAAAAGTCCGCAACCAGTTTTCCGAGAATTTCATGTTGACCTATTCAATGCTGCAATAAAGATACACCAATAAATTTTAATTAAACTGCTTCAAAAAACGCAGATCGTTTTCAAAAAATAAACGTAAATCACTCACGCCATAGCGCAGCATTGTTAAGCGTTCGACTCCCATTCCAAAAGCAAATCCGACGTATCGCTCACTATCGATTGCCACATGCTTGAGAACGTTGGGGTGCACCATGCCACATCCCAAAACTTCTAGCCAACCAGTGTGACTGCAAACGCGACAACCCTTTCCATTGCACATCACGCAAGCAATATCCATTTCTGCGGAAGGTTCAGTAAAAGGAAAAAAAGACGGTCGGAATCTTACCGATAAATTGTCACGTTCGAAGAAATGCGCCATAAAATCGGCCAGAACACTTTTCAACGCAGCAAAATTCACGTCTTCATCCACCCATAAGCCTTCGACTTGATGAAACATCGGTGTATGCGTGATATCTGAGTCGCAGCGATATACCCGCCCCGGCGCAATTACCTTAATCGGTGGTTGGTGATTCTGCATATAATGAATCTGTACCGGTGACGTGTGGGTACGCAAAAGATTGCCATTGTCGACATAAAACGTATCATGCATGGCACGCGCAGGATGATTTTCAGGAATATTTAGTGCGGTAAAGTTGTAAAAATCTGTCTCGATCTCGGGTCCTGATGCGACGTCAAATCCAATCGAGTGAAACAATTTCTCTACTCTTTGCAGCGTTTGCGTGACTGGGTGTAATCCTCCACTTCCCATTCCGCGACCGGGCATCGTAATGTCTAATGCTTCTTCACTGAGCTTAGCTTCCAACTGTTGACTTTGTAGAAACTCACGACGAAGCTTGAGTACATCTTCCAATTGATTCTTTGCTTGATTAATTTTACTGCCCATGAGAGGCCGTTGTTCTAGAGGAAGTTTCCCCAATTGCTTCAGAAGTTCGGTCAATAAACCACTCTTACCCAGATAACGGGCTTTGACATTTTCCAGCTCAGAGGAATCTTCAGCATTATTCAGTAACTGAGTCGCTTCACTAACGATCGTTTCTAAATTTTCCATATCAGCAAATTACTATCATCAAAACAAACCCAAGCTTAATATTTCAACAATAAAAAAGGAGGTCCAGGCGTGTATCCCGACCTCCCATCCAATCAATACCTAATTAAGTAGCAAGACTTGTTTTTGCTTGCGCGACGATTTTTTCGAAAGCACCTTTATCGAATACCGCAAGATCAGCTAATACTTTACGATCAATATCAATGCTGGCTTTTTTCAAACCATTCATAAATACACTATAGGACAAACCAAATTCACGTGCCGCTGCATTGATCCGTGCAATCCATAATGCACGAAACTGTCTTTTACGTTGGCGGCGATCTCTATATGCATATTGACCTGCCTTCATGACCGCTTCTTTAGCAATACGATAGACATTCTTGCGACGTCCTCGATATCCTTTTGCAAGCTTTAATATTTTTTTATGACGGGCATGCGCCGTAACACCGCGTTTAACTCTTGGCATAGTTCATTCTCCTCCGTTACGCGTACGGCATCATGGCGCGGACTGAATCCGCATTGGTAGCATGTACACCAACAACGCCGCGTAATTGACGCTTATTCTTGGTGGTTTTTTTAGTCAAAATATGGCGTTTAAAGGCCTGTGACCGTTTAATACTCCCACCCGGGCGAAATTTAAAGCGCTTTGCAGCACCGCTTTTGGTTTTCATTTTTGGCATATCAGCTCCTTATATATGAAACTAGGTATTTCCGAACTGGAAAATTTTCAAAACCCAGTAATCACTTCTTCTAAAAAAATCTCTATTAAATCATTAAGTCGCAACACTTGAATCATTCAATGTTGCCTTGGACGAATGATTCTTCTCTGGTTTTCCTTCTTTGCGTTTGGGTGACAATACCATCACCATCTGACGACCTTCCATTTTTGGAAATTGTTCGACCACTGCAACAGATTCCAAATCGCTTTTTACACGTTCCAATAAACGTATACCAAATTCCTGATGCGCCATTTCTCGACCGCGAAAACGCAATGTGACTTTAACTTTATCACCTTCACCGAGAAAATTGATCACATTTCTCAGCTTGATATTGTAATCTCCCTCGTCAGTATTAGGTCTAAATTTAATTTCTTTAATTTGTACTTGTTTCTGCTTCAGTTTCGCATCGTGCTTCTTTTTACTTTCTTGATATCGAAACTTACCATAATCCATCAAGCGACACACAGGGGGTTGTGCTGTTGGTGCAATTTCAACTAGATCGACACCTGCTTCATCGGCTAGCCCAATCGCTTCAGTTAATTTAACAACTCCAATTTGCTCCCCATCCGCACCTATTAAACGTACCTCCGGCACATCTATCTCATGATTTATGCGCGCTGCTTTTTCTTGAACTATGGTTGTTCTCCTATCAAATTAAAAAATTGTCATTTTCTTGCACTAATTTCATTCTTCAGCTTTGTTATCAAGTCTTGTAAAGTCATTTGACCTAAATCGACTCCGGCTCGATTACGAACGGATACTTGATTTGTATTCATCTCTTCGTCGCCGACAATCACTTGATAAGGTAGTTTCTGTAAACTATGCTCGCGGATTTTATAGGTTATTTTCTCATTTCTCAAGTCTAAACTGGCTCGGATTCCCTGTTGTTTTAATTGATTATGCACTTCATGCGCATAATCGTTTTGTCCACGCGAAATATTCATTACGACAACTTGGTCTGGCGCTAACCACAAAGGGAAAGCACCCATGTAATTTTCTATCAGTATGCCAATAAATCTTTCTAATGAACCTAAAATAGCTCTATGCAACATGACAGGCACTTTACGCGCATTATCTTCAGAGACATATTCCGCACCTAGGCGACCCGGCGTAGAAAAATCTAACTGTAGCGTACCACATTGCCACACTCTTCCAATCGAATCTTTGAGTGAAAATTCAATTTTAGGGCCGTAAAATGCGCCCTCTCCTGGTTGCAATTCCCAATCTAATTTAGCCTCACCTAAAGCAGCTTTAAGCGCTTCTTCCGACTTATCCCACTGTTCCTCTGATCCTACACGCTTTTGTGGTCGCGTCGACAGTTTGACCAGTAACTCATTAAAACCAAAATCCGCATAAACAATTTTGAGCAAATCAATAAATTTCACAACCTCATCTTGTATTTGTTCTTCTGTACAAAAGATATGAGCATCGTCTTGGGTAAAAGCTCGAACGCGCATAATGCCATGCAATGCTCCCGATGCTTCATTACGGTGACATGAGCCAAATTCTGCTAAACGAATGGGTAATTCACGATAGCTTCGTAAGCCTTGATTAAAAATCTGTACATGTCCAGGGCAATTCATTGGTTTTATCGCAAAATCTCGCTCGTCCGAATGGGTCGTAAACATATTTTCACGAAAATTTTCCCAATGCCCCGAACGAACCCAAAGGTTTTTATCAATCACTTGCGGCGTACGTACTTCGTGATATCCATTTTTGTCCAATAAATCACGCATGTATTGTTCAATCTGTTGCCATAGCATCCAACCTTTTGGATGCCAAAATACCATGCCCGGCGCTTCTTCTTGAATATGAAACAAATCCAATTGCTTACCAATTTTTCTATGATCGCGCTTGTCTGCTTCTTCTAATCGATGTAAATAATTCTTTTGATCTTCCTTATTGGTCCAAGCCGTTCCATAAATACGCTGCAGCATTTCGTTATTGGAATCGCCACGCCAATAAGCTCCCGCCACTTTCATTAATTTAAAAACTTTTATTTTTGCGGTACTGGGTACGTGTGGTCCTCGACAAAGATCTGTAAACTCACCTTGCGAATAGAGCGATATAGCTTCATCACTTGGAATCGCTTCAATGATCTGCGCTTTGTAGTGCTCGCCCTGTTTCTTGAAAAAATCGATCGCTTCGATACGCGGTAATATTTTTCTTTGAACTGGAAGATCTCGCTTGCTGATTTCCAGCATACGTTTTTCAATAGCTTCAAGATCTTCAGGCGTGAAAGAACGTCGATAAGAAAAATCGTAATAAAATCCGTCTTCAATGACGGGCCCAATGGTAACTTGTGCTTCTGGAAATAATTCCTTCACGGCATGCGCGAGCAGATGGGCGCAAGAATGACGAATAATTTCCAAACCTTCCGGATCTTTCTCAGTCACAATAGCCAAATCACAATCCTCTGTGATGGGACTATATACATCGACTAATTTTCCATTAATTTTCCCAGCAATCGCTGCTCTAGCCAAGCCTGGACCAATTGATGCAGCAACATCCATCACATTGATTGATTGCTCAAATGAACGTTTAGAGCCGTCTGGTAAGCGAACTACCGTCACAAAAAACCCCTTTTCCTAAAAACTAATTATTTTGAGTGATAAACTCTATTTAAACACAATATCAATGAAGCCTTGTTTTATACCAGTTATTTATTTTTTGCAAACCATTTAAAAATTTTGGAGCAAAACCAATAGCTACCGCATCAACTAAACAATACCAAGCCGCTACGCCGCTTGGCGGATTTCCCTGGGTCCAATTAAACACTGGCTCGATCGCCGCCCATTTCCAAGTTCCTGATGCTGTTCCAACAATTTCCAACCAGGTACAAATAAAAAAAGCACCTAAATAAACTAATGGTGAGCGTCCCTTAAAAATACAAATAACAAAAATACAAAATAAAAAAGCTCCAACCTGATCACCTTGTGCAGGTATGCCGCTGACACCCCATAATGACCATATCCCTCCAGTTACGAAAACAAATCCGGCTATTTTCCTTGCATTCATTAGAAAGAATCTAGAACGCGCAAGCGCAACTGCTGTGAGATAAACCATACCATGACCCGGCGGCACATACAAAGGAACATTGCCAAAGCGGTAAGTATAGCCTTCCATATAAATCGACGCGAAATGTTCTCCGGCCGTAGCAAATGCGACCGCGATCACCACTTGCATTCTTACTTCACGATTCTCGCCAATCAACAATCCCGTTAAAAAAATCCAAGCAATTACACCGAGCGTATTCTGCAATTCATAACTGCCACTACCATCGATAACTAAACTTACGCCTACACAAAAGAAAGTAAAACCCGCAATAAAATAATCTCGATTGCGATGCGGATAATTTATGTCAGCTTTTGGGAAGTGACTCAACATTTTATTATCATTGTAATTCTACTGAATGAACAAAAAACCCGCTCGCGCGGGTTTTTGAGAAAACTAAATCAATCGAATTTGAAAAACACTAGTTGATTATTCAAGAAACTCGTACAGAGAATAATAATCTCTAAATTCAATCAATCAAATATTAATTACTTCTTAATAGGTTCGCTGAAGCCGTTTCCATCGCCTTCATCACTATCGCTTTGACCTTCTTCGTCATCGCCGTCGCTATCTTCATCATCACCTTCGTCGTCATCGGCTTTAGTAGCGCTTGAGTCGTCAGAGGTGCCTTCGGATTCAGATTCGTCTTCTTCTTCATCCTCTTCACCTTCTTCTTCTCCGCCACCACCGTCTTCTTCTTTCGCCA
>WBZN01002186.1_pt1 | contig 11083 bp, 17 predicted proteins | sample 5204281 | NCBI WGS metagenome assembly WBZN01 (sample SAMN12344347, study PRJNA552823) | activated sludge metagenome | biome: Activated sludge suspended growth; feature: Nitrification reactor; material: Wastewater; isolation source: activated sludge from nitrification reactor of wastewater... | reverse complement strand
GGCGTTGGTCGTGCCGAAGATCGCGGAGTGCTGCTCTCCTCCGTCCCACGGGGCCCACACGCACTCCTCCCCCTCGTCGGGGAGGTAGCGGCCGATGCGAAAGACGCCCTCCGGCGACGGGAGCGGGTCGGTGATGCGGAGCTCGAGCGGATAGGCCCGCGAGCGGCGGCGCGCCTGGGCGCGCGCGTACACGAGGGAGCCGGCCGCGGTGCCGGCCACCACGCCGCGCGCGATCCACTCCGGCGAGAGCTCCGGGATCACGCCGCGGCGCTCTCGCGGACCGGACGCCACCAGACGGACGGGCGGCCACCTCGAGGGCCCGAGCTCTCCACTCCGTCACGCACCGCGAACCCCTCCCGCTCGAGCCGCTCGAGCACACGCATCGCGCTCGAGCTCCGGAGCCCGAGCTCGGCCGCCACGTCGGAGGTCGTGCACGGCAGACAGGCGAGCACCGCGCCATCGCCCGAGCGAAGCCTCCGGACTGCCACGGAACGCGGGTTGCCCGCGGTTCTCCGCGGCCTTCCCCCCTCCGCGGCTGCAACGGGACGCGCGGGGGTGTGCGCGCGGTAGATCGCCCCTGAGCCGAGAGGGTTGGGGAGCGCCTCGAGGAGCCCTCGAGCGGCCCGGCGGCGGACCGTCTCCGGAGAGCATCCGAGACGCCGCGCCAGCACGCGCGCGGTGGCCCACCCCTCGAGGCTAGGCCCCACGGCGGCGCGCCTCCTCGCGCACCTCCTCCGACGCCGGCCACGCGGCGTCAGGAGCCTCCGCCGGGAGCTCCGGCTCGCCGTAGTCGATGTGCACCGCGGGGAGCGCGGGGCGCGCGGCGGGAGCGCGGAGCTCGCGGTAGACGGGCGGCCGGCGGAGGTTCGGCGGCGGGTAGAAAAGCGCCACCGCGAGAGCGTTGCCGGCCAGGAGCATGAGCGCCCCACCGCGGAGCCCGAGCGGGGATCCGAGTCCGTCCGCCACGCGCGGGGCCCACCACACGGAGGTGAGGAAAGCCTCCGTGGCGAGGAGGATCGGCGGATGGGTGAGCGGGTGGTTGGCGGGGAGCGGCCACCACCGGGGCGGCCACCTCACCGCGTCACCACCCACACGACCGACGCGCGCCCGTGGCGGGTCTTGCGCGTGGTTCCGGAGTCCACGAGCTCTCCGGCCGCCACGAGCTCCGCGCGCCTCGAGCGGATCCCGGAGTCCGATCCCGCCCACCCCTCCCGCTTGAAGATCCGGAGGAGCTCCTCGTCCGTGACGCCGGCGGGCCCGGCCTGGCGGATGCCGCGCGCCACGAGCTCCCGGATGCTCTGCGCGGCCGGTGCGGCGCTCGCGGCCGCGGCGCTCGAGGTTGGCGGGTCGGTGCGGCGCGCGGCCGGCACGCGGACCGTCCGCTCGTATCCGGCGACGCGCTGCCGGCGGAAGCTTCCGGCCTGGGGACACGTGGCGAAGTGCGAGACGTAGCGCGTCGCGGCCGCCGGCGATGCGCCGGCGTGATAGGTGAGCGTGCCGGCCACGAGCTCGAGCGCGAACGTGCCCCCTCGAGCTCCGGCCTCCGGAGCCGGCTCGAGCGGCATCCGCCCTCCGGTGCCCGCGTGGATCGCCCACGTGAGCGGGGCCCCGCACGCCTTGCACGAGCCGGCGCTGGCGGCCACGGCCTCCTCGAGCGTCACGGCTTGTCCTCCCATCGGTGCTCGGTTCCGGCCACCGCTCCGGCGTGCTGCCCGGGGTGGCCCTGGTCGCGGTAACACTGGACGCGGGCCCGCTTGCTCACCTGTCCGAGCTCGCGGTCGTATCGCGTCCCGTACGTCACGCTCTCCACGGAGGTGCATCGGCGCGGAACGCCGAGAGCTCCGGCGCGGTCGTCGGCCATCAGAGGAGCCCGCACGCGCGGGCGGTATTCGGCCACGGGTGGAATCCGCGCGACGCCACCGCGCGCGACGCCACCGCGATCTGCTCGGTGGCGGTCCAGTGATCCGCGGTGCCCTTGCGGCTGAGGAGCTCCGGACCGTAGGCGGCCATGAAGCCGCGATCCATCTGCAACCCGCCGTAATAGCCGTTCCCCGTCGAGATAGTCCACGTCGTGTGCGACTCGTGCTCCGCGATGCACAGGAACGCCGCGCGGTATGGGATGGCCTCGAGCGCGTATCTGGCGGCGCGCGCGTGCTCGAGCCGGTGCCGGCTGGCGGCCGGGTGCTCGTCATCCCACCGAGCGCGGACCATGCGGCGGAGGTGGGCCCACGACGGGTGCGGACGCGCGGCCTCACGCGCGGCCAGGTCCGGCGCGTAGCGCGCCATGGCGGCCGGCGAGCTCGGCGCGGCCGCGAGCTCGTGCGCCGACGCGCGGCCGGCCAGGAACGAGAGCACGAGCGCCGTCCAGAACGCCACGAGCGCGATGAGCACCACGAGCCACACCTTGCCCCGGTAGCTCACCTCACACCTCCTCGTCATCGAGCGTGCGCCACCGTAGCCCGTGGACGCGCCGCGGCACGCTCACGAGTCGGCGGTAGGTCGCGCGGTCGATTCTCTTGGCCTTGAGCGCCGCGCGGAGCGCGGTGACGGTCGGGAGCCGGTGCTCCTGCCGCGGCCGGAGGTCGTCCGGAAGGTCGTCCGCGAGCTCGAGCGCCTCCTCGAGCTTCACGGTGGCCCGGCCCTCCGCCACGAGCCCCGAGAACGCGACGCGCCCGGACGGGGCGGTCGCCACCTCACCCGTCTCGCGGAGCGTGGCCTCGAGCCGGTGCGCCAGCACGCCGCGGGCGGCGCGCGCGCGGTCGGCGGCGGTCTTGTGCCCCTCGGTGACAGCCTCGAGCGCCTCGAGCTCCGCCGCGATCTCGTCGGGGGTGCTGTCGGCCGCGAGCGCCTCCGCGGCCTCGAGCACGCCGGCCTCCGCCGGCGGAGCAAGCGGTGCGCCCATGAGGATGCTCACGGGTGCGTGATCCACGGTCATCGGTCCTCCTCGTCATCGGTCGTGCGGGTTGCCTGTCCACTATCGCACGCGGCGCGGATGCGTTCGCGCACGGTCGCAATCTGCGCCTCGAGCTCCGCACGGTCCTCCGGCGTGGCGGCGGCGGCCGCGGCGGCGGTGAGATCGTTGAGCACCTCCTCGTCGCGCGTGAGCCGTCGGCGCGGCGACGCGGACGGACGGCCCGCGCCGGAGCTCGGCCGCTCGCCGGCGAGAGCGATGAAGCGGTCCACGTGTGCCGCGGAGCGCGCGATGAGCTCGAGGTCCGTGTGGTGCCCCTCGCGGTGAAATGGAGAGCTCGCGCATCCGTCGACGGCCCGGCGGAGCTCCTCCACGGAGTAGCCCTCGCGGAGCCTGGCTCGCACGCGCCGCATGCGTGCCGGCGTCACCTTGGCCCGCGGTGAGAGCTTCTCGCGCCAGTAGTCCACGACGCCCCGGACGGCCTTGATCTCGCCCTCGAGATCCTCAAACTCAGGAGTCTTTCTCGAAGAGAAAGACGTAACCCCTCTAGTTCTGCGTGGCCCGTCACCCACCCTGGGTGGCCCGTCACCCACCCCCCCGGTGGCCGAGAGATCCCACGCCGGCCGGAGATCGTAGGTGCTCGGAGTGCCGTCGCGCGGGGAGCCCTTGGTCACGTGCACGAGTCCCGCCTCCTCGAGCTCGCGGATGGCGGCGCGGATCCTCTCGGTGGAGCACCGCGCCATCCGCGCGAGCCGACGCGTGCCCGGCCAGCACCGGCGGTCATCGTTTGACGCGTGAGCGGCCAGCACCGCGAACGCCTGAACCGCTCGAGGTGACGGAGCGCGCTCGAGCACGGAGAGCGGGACCATGGCGAACCGCGGTTGCCCCGTCACCCGCATGGCGTCATCGCCGGCGGCGCTCACGAGAGCTCGAGCGGGTCGCGGACGGTGAGCGCGTGGAGCGCGTGGCACGCCGCGCTCCGCTCATGGTCATTGGAGAGCGTGAGCCACCCGTCCACCCACTCGGTGCGGCGGCCCTGCATCATCGCCCGATAGCCGCGCGGACCGAGCACGCGTGACGCCACCTGTCCGCGGATGACGTAGCGCGTGCCCGGCCGCTCCGAGAACGGGATGCGGAGCCGCTCGAGGAGCGCCCCGATGGCGTACGGGGTGAGGTAGCGGCCGGAGCTCTGCTTGCGCGTAGCACCCTGATCCTCGAAGAGCTCGAGGCCCACCGGCACGTGCCCCTCGAGCCCCTCGGTTTGGAAGAGCACGCGGCACGCCACGAGCACCTCCTCCGCGGTGGCGAGGCCCATGGCGACCGCGGACTCTGCCTGCTCCATCGGTGAGCGGCGCGTGAGCGGCGGGCCCGGCTCGAGCTTGTGGCGGACGGTGCGGTGGAGGAGCACGCGAGGCCTTCCGCGTTCCTCCACGATGACGACCACTCCCGCCGGAGACGCCGCGCCGGGGTCGATTCCGATGGCGGCGCGCATCACTCCGCTCCGTCGGTGCCGGTGCCCTTGGCCTCCCCCGTCGGTGCGGCCGGCTCCACCGCGCCGATCTCCTCGAGGAGCTCGCGGAGCACGGTGAGCGCCACTCCGTGCGCGTCGTCGCTCTCGAGGTCGCGCGGCCACATGAAGCCCTCCCCGAGCCGCTCAGCCACCGCGGCGCGGATGGTCTGCTCCTCGAGCCCGTCGCGGTTGCCGCGCGCGATGATGCCGGCCGCGCGCTTCTCGGCCTCCGAGCGGGTGTCCGCCGGCGTCGCCGGAGAGGAGCTCCGCTGTCCGCGCGTGGCGGTCGACGGAGCGATCCTCTCGCGGTGCCCGGCCTCCGGCCGCTCGGCCTCCGGGTTCTCTCCCGTGGAGAGGTTGAAGAGGTCCACGAGGAGGTTCTTTCGCGCGAACGTGTGCGCCTTGTTGTAGGCCTTGTCGGAGTAGTCCAGGGACGCCCCTGTGCTCTCCGCGGTGATCTCCTGCCCTCCGCGCGCGATGGTCCACGTGACGCGGAGTACCACGTGATAGCCGCGGGCCCCGTTGCGGCTCGTCACCTCGTCATGGCGCTCCACCACGACGGCCGCCGGGATGATGGCGATGCCCTCCGCCGCGATGAGCGGCCGCAGGAGGTCCGCGATGGCGTTGATGCTCGTGGCGGTGTAGCTCTCGCCACCGGCGCGCACGCTCGTGTCGTGGCCCACGCGCCCGAGTCCGGCGGTAATCCGCGCGATTGCCCCGGCGATGCCGCCGGTGCTGCTGTTACCCTGGTCCTGCGTCATTCGGGTGCTCCTTCTCTTGACGGGGGGGTCGAGCTCTCCGAGGTGGTTGCCGGGTTGCAGCGGGGCCCTCTCTCCGGGGGGCCCCGTCCGGCGTTGGGGGCGGGATCCTAGAGCACCACCTCCTCGCGCGCCATCCCCCACCGGGAGAGGTCGCACGGCTCCACGAGTCCGTCCGCCCACGCGGCCTCGTGCTCGCGCTCGAGCGCCACGTCCGCGGGCGCGAGGAGCTCGCGCGCCTCCACGCCGGCGAGCCGCTGATAGCCCGCGGCGGTGCCCCACTCCGAGAACGCCGGCGGCCGCGCGACCGCGCGCCGCTCCTCGCGCCACTCGCGCCAGTCCGCGAGCTCCTGGCGGACGCGGATCACGGCCGCACCTCCTCGAGCTCGAGGAGCCGCGCGCGGAGCTTGCCGCGCCATGCGGTGTCGCCGGCGAGCGCCACGAGGAACCGCCCGTAACTCGAGCGCGCCTCGAGCTCGAGGATCTCCGACAGGAGCAAGAGCGCGGCGCGGACCGTCTCCGGCTCGAGCTCGAGCTCCGCGATGGTCCGCTCGAGGAGCTCCTCCGCGGAGTCCGCGCGGACGTAGACGGACGCCTTGCTCGAGCCGGCCTCGTCCGCCACCGCGGTGATGGTGAGGTTGCGCGGCCCCGCGTTCCCGGTCACGAGCACGGTGGCGGCGGTGATGCGGCGGTCCACCTCCGGATCCCGCGGCCTGCCGCGCCGCGCCTGGGTCGTGCTGTCGCTCATCGCTCCTCCTCGGTCGGGTTGCCGTTGGGAGGATACCAGTCCGCGCGGCGTCTATGTTCACTCCGCGCATAGAAAGGGCCCCGGCGAGCTCGAGCTCGAGCCGGGGCCCTCGAGGCGCGCGGCCCCCCTACGCGGTGTTCGCCTTGAGCGCCACCGCGGTGCCGGTCAGGAACGCCACGAGCACGCCGGTGGCGTACGGCTGCCAGCCGTCCGCTCCGGGGCCCGCCACCGCCACCGCCACCGCGGAGCCGATGCCCGACACCACCGCGCCGGCGACCGCCTTGGCGTATCGCTTCGCTGCCTGCTTCACGTCTCTCCTCCTCCGTCCGGCCAGGGGTAGAGGGACGCGGCGCGCCCCTGGTAGGGACGCATGGTGCGGCCCGTGTTCCCCGCGCGCGAGCGCGCGAGCTCGTTGCGGTGCGCCTCCGACGCCCACGGCCCGAACCGGAACCGGCCGCCATAGGTGCCTTTCGCCCACCGCAGGAGGTACGTGCGCCCGTCGTCGGCGCGGAGGCTCGAGACGGCCCACCCCCGGGCGCGCATGAGGAGCGCCGCGGCGGCCGCCACCGCCGGCTTGGCGTAGCCCGCGGCCTGCCCCACCACGTCCGGGCCCGTCCCGCCCTGCGCGGCCGGGAGCTCCTCGAAGTAGAACGCCGGTGGTGCCGGCTCGAGCGCCGCGGAGTCCCACACGACCGCGGCCGGGTCGAGCATGTTCTCGAAGCGATAGCCGCCGGCGGCGGAGCGCCAGATTTCGAGGTGGAGGTGCGTGGCACCGCCGTCCCACGGATGGACGGTCGCCACCACGTCTCCGGCCTCCACGCTCGAGCCGAGTCCTGCCGTCGGCTGAACGTGCCGCATCGTCCACACGATCCCGGACGCCTCCTCGAGCGCGAGCACGCCACCGAACACGGGACCGCTCGAGTCTGAGCTCGGCTCGAATCGGGTGATCTTGCCGGCCCGCGGCGCGCGGATGACGGTGCCGGCCGGAGCGAACCAGTCCACGCCTCCGTGGTAACGCGCGCCGGAGCTCGAGGGAGCCCCCTCCGCGTCCTGTAGCGCGTAGGCGAAGTCGCGATTGACTGCCCCGGGGCGGCCGCGGAGGTAGCTCGGTGCCCACGCCGGGTTCACGGGGAGCGGAGGGTAGGCGCGGAGGCCTGTCGGAGTGCTCACTTGTCGCATTGCCCCTTGTCGAATGCCCCGGACGCGAGGAGCGCCTCTCGGGTGCTGATCTGCCGGCTGATCTCCGCCGGCGTGAGCGTGGTGCTCTGGCGGAGGTTCGCCATGGAGAGCTCGTTATCTATCCGGACATAGGCCCGGAGCGCCTCGCCACGGAGGCACGCGGCCTCCTGCTCGGCTTGCGCGGCGCGGAGGTCCGCCTCCTGCCCGCGGTCGGCGCGCACGACGTAGACGCCGGACGCGATCACGATGATGGCGAGCGTCACCATGGTGGTGGCGAACGTGCCCCACTCCGAGAGCCGCCGTCGGTGCTGCCGCTTGCGGACGGCCTCGCGCTCCTCCTGCGATGGCTGAGGGTCGGTGGCGCGTCTCACGAGCTCACACTCCTCCGTTGATGACGCCGGCGACGGCCACCGCCACCAGCGTGAGCACCGACGCGGCCACGGTGTACCGCCACCGCGCCACTACCCCTCCCCACCGCGCCGGCCACGGTCGATGCGGATGGCCTGGGCTACGGCCATCATCCCGGCCGCGAGCGCCAGGATAGGGGGGGAGATCGCGGCCGACCCGCCGGTTATCGGCAGGTACAGCCCTTGAACCAGCGCGATGGCGAGCCCTCCGAGACGGATGGCGGCCTCCACCATGCGAGAGAGCCGGTCGGTTGGCGGAGGTGCCACTCACCGATCCTCAGCCGCGCTCACCGCGCGAGGCCCGCCGGCACCATGCCGGCCGGCGTGTGGATCACCTGCCCCGTGGGCCGGAGCTCCGGCTCCGGCGGAGCGGGCCCGAGCCCGAGCACCTTGGTGACTCCGTGCTCGCCCTCGAGGCGCGAGACGCGGACCGCGAGCGCGTCACCGAGCGCCACCACGGCCTCCCATCCGGAGCCGTCCTCGAGCTCCGCCCACCCGACCACGTGAAGCGGGAGGATGGCGCTCCCGTGCTCCTCCATCGTCACCGCCACCACGAGCGGCCGGATCCCCGCCGCGCTGAACGTCCCCACTCGAGCCCCCTCTCGTGCCGACGGACGCCACCCTAGCGGGCGGTGCGGCGTGCCACCATCATGACATCTGACCGACCCAAATGCCGTGCATCCGGCCGGTGACGGTCGAAAGGGCTCCGGTGGGGGTCTTGAGGAGAATGCGGAAGTAGTCGCTGGCTGGCGTGGAGAAGCCGTAGACCGCGCTCGTGCTCACCCACGATCCCGCCACGTACTCATCGATGCTGGCGAGGGTGGTGCCATTCACCTCAACGCCGAGCTCACCCGTCACTCCGGTGGTGTTCATGCTCATGAGCGCCTGGATGACGTAGACGCCGGCGGTCTTGACGTAGCACTTGGTGGGGTCGCCGGCACTCCACATGGTGTCGGTATCGACGTTCTCGGTGTCCCACGAGACGGCCGCATAGCTCGAGGAGCTCGAGGTGAATACGGAGCGCGAGAGCGCCACCTGAGCCGGCACGCGGAGGTTGTTGATGTTCGTCTTGATGTAGTCGTCCCACATGCCCTCCGTGAACGTGTCGCCGGATGCCTTGTCGGGGACGGTGAAATAGCTTTTTGCCACCTCGAGGAGCTCCTATCCGGTGTAGGTGGGGAGTCCGGTCTTGACCTTCGAGAGCGTGAGCTTGGTCGTGTGCTCTCCGAGCTTCGAGGAGCTCTCGTGCGCCACCCCCTCCACCCAGTAGGTGGCGGTTCCGGCTGACGCGTCGGCCACGCGTACCGGGTCGTTCACGTCTGCCCGGAGCATGAGCGCGATGGTCGCGGTGTCGGAGCTCCGGAGCGTGACGGCCTGGATCTCGTTCGCCGGGTCCGCGTCGCGCGCCACGATGAAGGCGGCCACGTTGGCGGCGTGCGCGTCGTCGTGGATAAAGGAGCTCGAGAGGGATACCTCAGACGGCCCGTAGGCTTGAATGGAGGGATCGTTGGCGGCCACCTGCTGAGTGTGCCCGAGCTCCACGTCCTCGACCCCCTGCCACTCCGATGTGACGCGGGCGCGGTTGGTGATGCTGTCGAGCGCCACGCTCGGCACGAGGCCCGCCACGGCTCCGGAGATCGTCCCGATGGGAGACGCGCTCACGACGGTGCCACCGCGGTATCCGCGAGCCCGGAACCACACGGTTCCCCCGCGCGACGCGTACACCTGCCCCTGCTCCACCGCGGCGAGCTCCGACAGGAGCGGGAGCACCGCGCCGTTGCGCCCGGACAGGTAGAGGGAGCCGCTCGAGGATGGCGTGGTGGTGTCCACGTCCCACAACCCCTCGGAGAGCGGTGAGCTCGTGAGGAGGTGGTCCGCCATCGTGTCCACCGCGAGATCCTCGGTGCTCTCGATTCCGCGCTCGGCCCTCGAGAGGAGCATGAGGTAATCCTCGGCTGTGAGCACCGTCTCCGAGTAGGTCCGGCCGGCGGACGGCCTGTGCGCCACGCGGCGAAGCTGGCCGCGGAAGAGCACGTAGCTCGTGCCGTTGTAGGTGGCGGTGATCCGCAGGAGCCGCATCGGAGCCACCTGCCCGGCGAGCGGTGAGCCGGAGTTGGCGGGGTTGAAGAGCCCGGACGGGTCGTGGAGCACCACCTCCGCGCGGCCGGCGAACGTCGGATCCGCGATGCTGCCCCGCCCGCGGTCGATAGTGAACCGCTTGGCGTACGCGGTCACGTCGTCATAGGGGCCATCGAACTCGAGCCCGCCCGCCGGGTTGCCGGTCGGATTCCACAGGGTCTTGGTGCCGATGGTGCCGGTGCCGATGATGAGGCTCGAGCCGTCCTTGGCGTTGTCCCACTCCACCTCGATCTTGTAGGTGATGATGGCGGGGATGTTGGAGAGGATCCCGCCGGAGAGCGTCAGGAGGCCCCCGGCGCTGCCCACCGCGCCGGCGAGCATGGTGATGGTGCGCGCGGAGGGGATCGTCAGGAGGCCCGCGGCGTTGCTCACCGCGCCGGCGTTGAGCACGACGGCCGCCGGCACGCCGGAGATCGTCAGGAGGCCCGCTCCGTTGGCGACGGAGCCGGCCAGCATGGTGAGAGAGACGGGGCCCCGGAGGATCGTGTGGAGCCCGCCGGCGTTGGCGACGGAGCCGGCCAGGAGCGCCACCGCGGCCGGCACGCCGGAGATCGTGTGGAGCCCTCCGGCGTTCGCCACCGCGCCGGCGTTGAGCGTGACGGCTTGAGCCGAGCTCGAGAGCGCGATGGAGTGGAGCCCGCCGGCGTTGCTCACCGCGCCCGCCTGCATCCGCACGGGGTACACCTCGCGCGTGATGGTCGGGTTGGCCCCCGCGTTGCTCACCGCGCCCGCCTGCATGGTGAGCGCCTGGTCCTGCGCGAGCCCGCCGAAGAGGAGGTAGTGGAACTCCCGCGCGTTGGCGTCGGCGGTCGTCCAGTCGAGCGTGAAGCCGTCCGCGTCGGCGGTGGCGTCGGCCTCACCGAGTAGCCCGGCGGCGGTCGTGGCGTGCACGATGCTCTTGGTCGTGTTGGTCCGCTGATTCGTGTCCATGGTGGTGAGCGCGTCCACGCTCTCCACCCACGTGCACCCCTCGGTGGTGAAGTCCGTCCCGCCGATGGTGAGCCTCGAGCGCGTGCTCGAGACGGTCGTGAGGTGCGTCTCCCCGTTGCTCACGAAGAGCGCCGCGCCCGGCTTGAAGCCTGCGCCGGTGGTGGCCTTGGTGCCGGTGGAGGTTTTCTGACTCTCCATCCCCACCTTGTAGTGCCCGCCCTTGAGCGCGAGATAGCCGTACTTCGCGCCGCTCGCGGCGGTCGTGTTGTTCAGGGTGAAGCCGTCCGCGTCCATGCTCGTGAGGTCGTACGTGCCCGAGACGCCCGCGCTGTTGGACAGGAGCCCGGAGAGGATCTTGTTCTCCACCTGTAGGGATGCCACGTCGCTCGTGGTCTGAGCGTCGCGCGAGCGGATGGCGGAGCTCACGCGCGCGCTCGAGCTCGTGGCGAACCCGATGGCGAGGTTGGCGGACGCCGCGAGCGCCCCGGTGGTGCTCGTGTT
>WBZN01002184.1_pt1 | contig 11086 bp, 8 predicted proteins | sample 5204281 | NCBI WGS metagenome assembly WBZN01 (sample SAMN12344347, study PRJNA552823) | activated sludge metagenome | biome: Activated sludge suspended growth; feature: Nitrification reactor; material: Wastewater; isolation source: activated sludge from nitrification reactor of wastewater treatment... | reverse complement strand
GGTGGTGACCGTCTTTGGCGCCGACGAGCACTACATGGAGATCCAGGGCGGCACCCTGCTGCGGGGCCGGTTCTTCAACCGCTCGGAGCTCAACGGCGGCGAGGTGACCGTCCTGGAGGAGGAGACCGCCGACGCGCTGTTCGGCCGGATCGACCCCATGGAGCGCACCATCCGCATCGGCGGGGTCGCGCTCCGGGTCATCGGGATCTACCAGCGGCCCGCCAACCTGTTCGAGCCGCCGGGGCAGCAGATCGGCGCCATCATCCCCTTCGAGACCGCCCGGCGGAACTACCGCTACGACGAGACCAACAACCTCTTCATCGCGGCCCGGCCGTCGACGGGGGTCTCCGTGGCCTCCGCCCAGGACATCACCACCGCGGCGCTCCGGCGGGTGCGCGGCCTGCGGCCGGGGATGCCCAACACCTTCGACCTGATCACGCAGGACCAGATCCTCGACATCGTCAGCAACTTCACCAGCTACTTCTTCACCGCCATGATCGCGCTCTCCAGCGTGGCCCTGCTGGTCGGGGGCATCGGGGTGATGGCCATCATGATGGTCTCGGTCACCGACCGGACCCGGGAGATCGGCCTCCGCAAGGCGGTGGGCGCCACCCGCAGCGAGATCCTGTGGCAGTTCCTGGTCGAGGCGGCCACCCTGACCCTGATCGGCGGGCTGATCGGGGTGCTGGTCGGGCTCCTCAGCGGCCAGCTGCTGGAGTGGGTGTTCGGCTGGCAGTCGGAGGTGCCGCTGTGGAGCGCCGCCGTGGCCACGGTGGTCTCGGTCCTCATCGGCATGGTCTTCGGCCTCTTCCCGGCCAACCGGGCCGCGCGGATGGACCCGGTCGAGGCCCTCCGGCGCGAATAGGCCGGCCGGCCGCCCGCCGGCGTGCAAGCCCGGCGGCCCGGCGCATCCCCCGGCATCCACATCCACGGTGCGAGGGTACCATGCTGACGATCTACCGCCGGGCCATCCTGCTGTGCCTCCTGGCAAGCGCGTGCACCTCGGGCGGCGAATCCGGGGCGCCGCCGGCCATGAGTGAGGCACGGATGGACGCGGTCGCGCCCCCCCAGGCGCCGGACGAGGCGAGCGGATTCGTTGCGCCGGCCTCGGCGCCGGTGCCGGCACCCACCGGGGTCGAGCCGGGCCCGGAGATCAACGCCGCCGCCGACCCCTCCGCGATGCCCTCGATGATCATCCGGACCGGCCAGGCCAGCATCCAGGTGGATTCCCTGGAGCCCGCCATCGCCCGGGTCGAGGCCCTGGCCCGGCAGGTCGGGGCGTTCGTGGCCAACACCCAGGTCCAGGCGGGCCAGGACCAGATGCGGACCGCCACCCTGGAGATCCGGGTCCCGGCCGCCCGGTTCGACGACCTGGTGCACGGCCTGTCACCGCTTGGAAAGCTCGAGAGCGTGAACGTCTTTGCCCAGGACGTCGGGGAGGAGTTCACCGACATCACCGCGCGGGTGGCCAATGCGCGGCGGCTGGAGAGCCGCCTGATCGAGCTCCTGGCCACCCGGACCGGCAAGCTGTCCGACGTGCTGGAGATCGAGCGGGAACTGGCGCGGGTCCGGGAGGAGATCGAGCGAATGGAAGGCCGGCTCCGGTACCTCAAGGCGCACGTGGCCACCTCGACCCTGAGCGTCACCGTCCATGAGCCCTCCCCGGTCGTGGGCGAGACGGGCAGCGTCGGGGTCATCGCCGACGCCTTCCGGGATGCCTGGCGCAACTTTGTCCACTTCGTGGCCAGCCTGATTGCCTCGCTGGGCGTGCTGATCCCCGCCGGGGCCCTGCTGCTGGCGGGCCTGCTGGGGCTGCGCTGGTTCTGGCGCCGCCGGCACGGCTGAGCCCCGCCGGACCCGGGGTGGGAGGCGGAGAGCGGGAAGCGGCGTATAGATTCCAGCCGCTTCCCGTGTCCGTTTCCCGTTGCCCGTGAGCCGCCCGCATGCCAGTCGACCTGCTCGCCATCGCCGCCCACCGGGATGATGTCGAACTCACCTGTGCCGGCACCCTCCTCAAGGCCGCCGCCCAGGGATACCGGACCGGCATCCTGGACCTCACCGCCGGCGAGTCGGGCACCCGGGGCAGCGCCGAGCTCCGCGCCGCAGAGGCAGGCCGGGCGGCCGCGATCCTAGGCGTGACGGAGCGGCGGAACGCCGGCCTGCCTGACGCCTACCTGCAGAACACCGACGACACCCGGCGGGTGGTGGTGGAGCAGATCCGTCACTTTCGCCCGCGCACGGTGATCCTCCCCTTCGCCGTGGGGCGGCACCCTGACCACCGGATCGCCTCGGAACTGGGACGGGACGCCTGTTTCCTGGCCGGGCTGGCCCGCTACAACGCCGCCGGCGAGCCGCACCGGCCGCACAAGATCCTCTATGCCCTGGCCTACCGCGAGGATCCGGTCAAGCCGACGTTCGTGGTGGATATCAGCGAGCACTTCGCCGCCAAGATGGAGGCGATCCGCTGCTACGCGAGCCAGTTCGACGGCGCCAAGGCCGCCGGCGAGATCTTCCCCACCGGGCAGGATCTCTACTCGCTGGTGGAGGTCCAGAACGCGCACTACGGGTCGCTCATCCGGACCCGCTATGGCGAGCCGTTCTTCACCCACGAGACGGTCGCCATCCCGGACGTGGTGGCCCTCGGCGTCCAGAGCATGTAGCCTCCGGGCGACTATCTTTCCCCCGATGTCCGCTGCGCCCGCCTATCTCGACCACGCCGCCACCACCCCGGTCCGTCCCGAGGTGGTCGAGGCCATGCTCCCCTACCTCGGCGCCACCTTCGGGAACCCCTCCAGCAGCCACGCCTTCGGGCGGGCGGCCCGGGCGGGCCTGGAGCAGGCGCGGCGGGAGGTGGCCGAGGCGACCGGCGCCGAGCCGGGCGAGGTCTACTTCACCTCGGGGGGCACCGAGGCGGACAACCTGGCCGTGCTGGGCCGCGCCCTGGCGGCGCGCGCGTCGGGAGCGCCGTTCAGCGTGGCCGTGGCGGCCACGGAGCACAAGGCGGTGCTCGCGGCGGCCCACGCGGTGGCGCAGCTCGGCGGCCGGGAGCAGCTTCTTCCGGTGGATCCCGAGGGACGGCTCGAGCAGGCAACCTTCACCGCCGTCCTCGCCACCCGCCCCGCCGTCGTCTCGGTCATGTGGGTGAACAACGAGACAGGGGTGGTGCAGCCGGTGGCGGATCTCGCGGCGAGCGCCGCTGCTGCCGGGGTGCCCTTCCATACCGACATGGTGCAGGCCTTCGGCAAGCTGCCGGCGACGCTGGCCGGGACGGCGATCGCCCTCGCCACGATCTCCGGCCACAAGCTCGGCGCGCCCAAGGGGATCGGCGCGCTCCTGGTCCGGCGCGGCACCGCCATCACCCCGCTGGTGACTGGCGGAAGCCAGCAGCGAGGTCTCCGCCCTGGGACCGAGAACATCGCCGGGGCCGTGGCCCTCGGGCGGGCCGCCCTCCTCGCCCGCGCCGAGGCGGAAGCGGAGCATGCGCGGCTGGCCCACCTGCGCTCCCGGCTCCTGGACGGCCTCCGGGCCGCCGTGCCCGACCTCGTGGTGGTGGGTGAGGGTGCGGTGACCGCGCCCCACGTGCTGGCGGTCCTGGTGCCGGACGCCGAGTCGACCACGCTCCTGATGCACCTGGATCGCCTGGGCGTGGCGGCCTCGGGGGGCTCCGCCTGCTCGAGCGGCGCCACGGAACCCTCCCACGTCCTCGCGGCGATGGGACTGCCGCCGGCGCTGGCGCGGGGGCTGGTGCGCTTGAGCCTGGGCCACGGCAGCACGGAGGCGGAGGTGACGGCCGCCCTCGCGGCCTTCCCCGACGCGGTGGCCCGGGCACGACAGGTCTCCGGAGCCTTGAGTCGTGGCTGACAGGGTGCTGGTGGCGATGAGTGGAGGCGTGGACAGCTCGGTGGCCGCCGCCGAGCTGGTGGCCCAGGGCTACGAGGTGATCGGGGCCACGATGAAGCTGTTCTGCCACGGCGACAACGTGCCCGACCGGCCATGCTGCTCCCTCGACTCGATCAACGACGCGCGAGAGGTCTGCCACGCCCTTGGCGTCCCGCACTACGTCCTGAACCTCGAGGACCGCTTCAGCCGGGACGTCATCCAGAACTTCGTGGCGGAGTACAGCCGCGGACGGACCCCGATCCCCTGCGTGCGGTGCAACTCCTTCACCAAGTTCCGCGACCTGCTGGCGCACGCCGACGCGCTGGGCTGTGACGCGATCGCCACGGGCCACTACGCCCAGGCGCGGGAAGGGCGGCTGTACCGCGGGCAGGACCCGGCCAAGGACCAGAGCTACTTCCTCTGGGGCATCGACCGGTCGGTCCTGTCGCGGATGCTCACGCCGGTGGGCGGCCTCACCAAGCCGGAGACCCGCGCCCACGCGCGCCGGCTGGGGCTGGCCACGGCGGACAAGCCCGAGTCCGTCGAGATCTGCTTCGTGCCCGGGGACGACTACGTCCAGGTCCTCGAACAGCACCTGCCGGCGGGGTCCGCCGCCCTCACGCCGGGCCCCCTGGTCAGCACCACCGGGGAGGCGCTGGGCGAGCACGAGGGCTACGCCCGCTACACCATCGGCCAGCGCCGGGGCCTCCCCGGTGGCGCCAGCGCGCCGCGCTATGTCGTGGCCATCCGCCCGGCGTCGCGGGAGGTGGTGATCGGCGATGCCGACGACCTGCTCGGGCATCAGCTGCGCCTGGAGGAGCTCAACTGGCTGGCCGAGCCGCTGCGGGTTGGTGACTCGTGCCTGGTGCAGGTCCGGTATCGTGCCCCCGCCGTCCCCGCCCACGTCCACAGCATGGATGCGGCCGGTCTCGGCCTCGTCCTTTCCACCCCGGTCCGCGCGATCACCCCGGGCCAGTCCGGCGTCCTCTACGGCGCGGACGGCCAGGTGCTCGGCGGCGGAGTCATTGCCTGATGCGTCCAGCCCTGTCCGTCGTCTTCGCCTCCTGCATCCTCGCCACCGGCCCGCTCGCGGCGCAGGCGCCCCGCGCCCTCGGCATCGAGGACTACATCACGGCGCCCACCGTGGCCGACCCCCAGGTCACCCCGGACGGGAGCCTGGTGGCCTTCACGGTGTCCACGCCCTCGCTGCAGGACAACCGGAGCAGCACCAAGATCTGGCTGGCCGACCTCGCCACCGGCGACAGCTGGCAGGCCACCGCCGCGGCCGGCAACGACCGGGCGCCGCGCTGGTCGCCGGACGGCAAGGTGCTGGCGTTCATCTCCACCCGCGAGGGCGGGCCGCAGATCTGGCGCATGCCCATCCGGGGTGGCGAGGCGGTGAAGGTCACCAGCGCGCGCGACGGGATCTCGGACTTTCTCTGGTCGCCGGACGGCAAGGCGATGTACTTCTGGACCGACGTGGCGTGGGGGGACTCGAGCGAGGCGGCCCGGCGGGGGGCGCCGTGGGGAACGGAGGCCCGGATCTTCACGGACCTCTTCTACCGGCACTGGAACGAATGGCGCCTGGGCGTCCGCTCCCACCTCTTCCGGGTGGACCTCGCCGACGGGGCCACCACCGACATCACCCCCATCGACCGGGACGTGCCGTCGCTGGCACTCGGCGGGGCCGACGTGGCCGTCTCGCCGGTGGGCACCGAGCTGGCCATCGTCTACAATCCCGACAGCGCGCCCGCGATCAGCACCAACAACGATGTGTTCGTCATGGGGCCGGACGGCTCCGCGCGGCAGGCCATCACCAGCTCCCGCGGCAACGACCACTCCCCGCAGTACTCGCCGGACGGCCGCTACATCGCCTACCTGGCGATGGCCACCCCCGGCTTCGAGGCCGACCGCCAGCAGTTGATGCTCTATGACCGGGCCAGCGGGCGGCGGCTGTCCGTGACGCCCAAGTGGGAGCTCAGCATCTCGGCCTTCCACTGGCTACCGGATGCCCGCGGGGTGCTGGCGGAGGTGGAGGAACGGGGCGGGCACAGCCTCTACCGCGTCGAGGTACCGACCGGGCGCACCACCCGCCTGCTGAGCGGGGGAACCAGCACCGCCTTCCAGCTGGCGAGCCGGGCGGACGTGGTGGTGTTCCTCCGTTCCACCGCCCGCCGGCCAGCCGAGGTGTTCGCCACGACCAGCGAGGGGAAGACCGTCCGCCAGGTCACCCACGTCAACGACGACCGCTTCGGCGCCTGGGACATCCCGGCGCTGGAGGAGTTCGGCTTCGTGGGCGGCGCCAGCGACTCGGTCTTCGGCTGGATCATGAAGCCGCCGGGCTTCGATCCCGCGCGCCGCTACCCGCTCATCTACCTGATCCACGGTGGCCCGCAGGGCGCCTGGCTCGACCAGTGGCACGGCCGGTGGAACTACGCGATGTTCGCGGCGCGCGGCTATGTGGTCGCCGCGGTCAACTTCCATGGCTCCACCGGGTACGGCCAGGCCTTCACCAACAGCATCAGCCGCAACTGGGGGGGCCTGCCCTACGAGGACCTCATGAAGGGCGCGGACATCCTGGCCCGGCTTCCCTACGTGGACAGCACCCGGATGGCGGCGGCGGGGGCCTCGTACGGCGGCTACATGATCTACTGGATGGCCGGACGCACCACCCGGTTCAAGGCCCTGATCGCGCACGACGGCATCTTCAACCCGCTCAGCATGGCGGGCACCACCGAGGAGCTCTGGTTCCCGACCTGGGAGTTCGGCGGCCTGCCCTGGGAGCCGGCCGCGCGGGCCACGATCGAGAAGTGGTCGCCGGCCAACTTCACCGGCAACTGGCGCACCCCGATGCTCGTCATCCACAGCCAGCTCGACTACCGGGTGGACATCTCCGAGGGCCTCCAGGCCTTCACCGCCCTCCGGCTGCGGAACATCCCGGCCAAGTTCCTCTACTTCCCGGACGAGGACCACTTCGTGGCCAAGCCGCGCAACCGCCGGCTCTGGTGGGGCACGGTGCTCGACTGGTGCGACCAGTACCTCCGGCCGGCGAGCTGATGCGCAGCCTCTTCGTCCGCTGGCTGATCAACACCCTGGCCCTCTACGTGGCGGTCCAGGTGGTGCCCGGCGTCGACTACGACCGGGGTCCCGTCGGGCTGCTCCTCGTGGCCGTCCTGTTCGGGCTGGTGAACGCCTTCCTGCGCCCGCTGCTCACGCTGCTCACCTGCCCGCTGGTGCTGGTGACGCTGGGCCTCTTCCTGTTCGTGATCAACGCGCTGCTGCTGCTCCTGACCGGCTGGCTGTCGGCCCAGTTCGACCTGGGGTTCCGGGTGGCCGGCTTCTGGCCGGCGTTCTGGGCCGGACTCCTCATCAGCCTCGTGAGCCTGTTCCTCTCGCTGATGGTCGGCGAGCGGGAGGTCAAGGTGATCCGGCGCTGACCGCGCGCCGTGACCTGTCCGTGACCGATGACTGGCCCTCGCCCCGCCCGGCGGTAGATTCCGCTCCGTGACCGACGCCACCCTGCCCCAGGCCCACCCCGGGCCGGACCCCGTGCCGGACCTGACCCAGGCCGGGCTCTACAGCAACCGCGAGCTGTCCTGGCTCGAGTTCAACCGCCGCGTGCTCCACGAGGCGGAGGATCCCCGCACCCCGCTGCTGGAGCGGCTCAAGTTCCACGGCATCTTCAGCTCCAACCTGGACGAGTTCTTCCAGATCCGCGTGGCGGGCCTCAAGGACCAGCTCGCCGCCGGCTACGCCGAGCGCTCCCCGGACGGGCAGACGCCGGAGGAACAGCTGCGCCAGATCGCGTCCGTGGTGCGCGAGCAGGTGCGGGTCCACGGTCGCACGCTGCATGAGGAGGTCCTGCCCGGGCTCGCCCGGCACGGCGTGGTGCTGCTCGACATGGCCGACCTGACCGAGGGGGAGCGGCAGCAGCTCGACCGGTACTTCCACGAGAACGTCTTCCCGGTGCTGACGCCCCTGGCCGTCGACCCCGCGCACCCGTTCCCCTACATCTCCAACCTGAGCCTGTCGCTGGCGGTGGCGCTGCGCGGCGGCGACGGGGAAGATCGCCTGGCGCGGGTGAAGGTCCCGAAGATCCTGCCCCGCTGGGTCCGGGTGGGCGAGGGGTGGCGCTACGTGCCGCTGGAGCAGCTGGTGGCGGCGAACATCGAGGCGCTCTTCCCCGGGGTGGAGATCCTCGGCTGCTTCCCCTTCCGGATCACCCGGAACACCGACTTCGAGGTGGACCACGACGAGGCGGAGGACCTCCTGAGCACGATCCAGGAGGAGGTGCGGAACCGGCGATTCGGGGCGGTAGTGCGCCTGGAAGTGGCCCCCAACCTGCCGCACTCCATCCGCGAGGTGCTGCTGGCGGAGTTCAACGCCGCCCAGGAGGCGCAGGCGGCCCCGCTCGGCGCGGATGACATCTACGAGGTCAGCGGCCTGCTCGACACCGCCGACCTGCTCTCCCTCAGCGCGGCCATCGACCTGCCGGCGCTCAAGGACGTCCCGCACTATCCGGTGACCCAGCACCGGGTGGGCGCGGCCCGCAACATCTTCGAGGTGATCCGCGAGGGGGACCTCCTGGTGCACCACCCCTACGAGAGCTTCAGCAGCTCCGTGGAGCGGTTCATCCAGACCGCGGTGGATGACCCCGACGTGGTGGCCATCAAGCTCACGCTGTACCGGACCGGTGGCGACTCGAGCATCGCCCGGCTGCTGGCGCAGGCGTCGGAACGGGGCAAGCAGGTGGCGGTGCTCATCGAGCTCCAGGCCCGCTTCGACGAGGAGAACAACATCCGGTGGGCCCAGCGGCTGGAAGACGTCGGCGTCCACGTGAGCTACGGCGTGGCCGGCCTCAAGACCCACGCCAAGGTCATGCTCGTGGTGCGGCGGGAGGGCGATACCATGCGCCGCTACCTCCACCTCGGCACCGGCAACTACCACCCCAGGACGGCCCGCCTCTACACCGACTTCGGCCTCTTCACCGCCGATCCGGAACTGGGCGCCGACCTGACCGACCTGTTCAACGTGCTGACGGGATTCGCGGCGCCGCAGCACTACCGGCGACTGATCACCGCCCCGCGGGGCATGCGGGAGCGCTTCCTGGCCATGATCCGGCGCGAGTCGGAGCACGCGCGGTCCGGCGCACCGGCGCGGATCATCGCCAAGATGAATGCGCTGGTGGACCCCCTCCTGATCCAGGCGCTGTACGAGGCCTCACGGGCCGGCGTCACGGTGGACCTGATCGTCCGCGGCATCTGCTGCCTCCGCCCCGGGATCCCGGGCGTGAGCGACCGGATCCGGGTGATCAGCATCATCGGCCGGTTCCTGGAGCACTCGCGGGCGTTCTATTTCCTGAATGGGGGGGCGGAAGAGGTCTACATCGGCTCCGCCGACTGGATGCCGCGGAACCTGGACCGACGGATCGAGGCGGTCACCCCGATCCTCGACCCGGCGCACCGCACCGCGCTGCGGGACCTGCTCCTGCTCATGTGGCAGGACAACCGGCAGGCCTGGGACCTCGCCGCCGACGGCCGGTACACCCAGCGCCAGCCCCCGGCCCCGGAGCTGGAGATCGCGACCCATCGGGTACTGGTGGAGCACTACCGCGAGACCGGCCGGCTGACGGGGGAGTTCCCGGCCGCGCCGCGCTGAGCTAGATCGCGAGGCCGCTGGCCTCGGCGAACTTCCGGAGCAGTTCCTCCTGCTCGGGCGTCAGGTGCTCCGGGATCTGCACCTGGATCTGCACCAGCTGATCGCCCTTCCGCTCGCCCTTCTCGATGCCCAGGCCCTTGATCCGGAACTTCCGCCCCGGCTGCGTCCCGGCGGGGACCCGGAGCACCACCTTCTTGCCATCGAGGGTGCGGACCCGGAGCCGGGTGCCGAGTGCGGCCTGGGCCAGGTTGATCGGCACCTCACACACCAGGTCCAGCCCCTCCCGGTGGAAGAACCGGTCGTTCTGGACCTGGAAGGTCACCAGGATGTCGCCGGGCGGCAGGCCGGGCGCGCTGGGCTGGCCCTGGCCCTTGAGCCGCACCTTGGCCCCGGACTCGGTGCCCACCGGCACCGTGATCAGCACCTCCCGCTCGGTACGCACCTCGCCTTCCCCGTGACAGGCCGGGCAGGGCGTGGAGGGCACCTTGCCCCGGCCCCGGCACTGCGGGCAGGGCCGGCTCACCGCGAATCCGCCCTGACCGAAGGTGACCGACCCGCGCCCGTTGCACTCCGGGCAGGCCGATACCTTGGCGCCGGGGGCGGCGCCGCTGCCGGTGCAGCTGCGGCAGGTCTCGTTGAGCGGGAGCCGGACAGGCACCTTTCCGCCGAGCGCGGCAACCCGGAACGGGATCTCCACCAGCGTTTCGATGGCGTCGGGCGAGGCGTCCTCTCGCCGCGCCCCGCCCGCGCCCGCCCCGGCGCCCGAGCGGCCGAAGATCGACGAGAAGATGTCGCCGAGGCCGAAGCTGCCCAGGTCCGAGAAGTCGAAGCTCTCCGCGCCGGCGCCCCCCGCCCCACCGGCGCCCGGCCGGCCGGCCCCGCCCGGCTGCGCCCCGCCCGGGCGACGGAACCCACCGCCATCGAACGCGCCGAGGCGGCGCATCTGGTCGTACTGCTTGCGCTTCTCCGCGTCGGCCAGCACCGCGTGGGCCTCCGAGATCTCCTTGAAGCGCTCGGCGGCCTGCGGGTTGTTGGGGTTGGCGTCCGGGTGGTACTGCTTGGCGAGGCGCCGATAGGCCTTCTTGACCTCGTCGGGGGTGGCGCTGTCGGGGACGCCGAGGACCTGGTAGAAGTCCCGGGCCACGGTCAGGCGTGCCCTTCAGCGGAGTACACCTGGACCCGGGCCGGGCGAATCAGCGCGCCCTTGAAGCGATACCCGGCCTGGAAGGTGGCGGCCACCGTGTGATCCTGCTCGGCGGCGGGCGGGGCAATCACGGAGACGGCCTCGGCGACGGCGGGGTCGAAGGGCTGCCCCGCAGGATCGATCCGATCGAGGCCGGCCGCCTCCAGCTCCTTGCGGAGCTTGCGGTCGATCATGACCAGCGCCTGCTGCACCACGTCACCGCCGCCGGCGGCGGCGCCAGCCACCACGCGGTCGAGGTCGTCGAGCACATCGAGCAGGCGCACCGCCAGGGCCGCCTGGGCCCGGTGGGTCAGTTCCTCCCGCTCCCGGGCCGCCCGCTTGCGGTAGTTGTCGTACTCGGCGGCC
>WBZN01002183.1_pt1 | contig 11097 bp, 15 predicted proteins | sample 5204281 | NCBI WGS metagenome assembly WBZN01 (sample SAMN12344347, study PRJNA552823) | activated sludge metagenome | biome: Activated sludge suspended growth; feature: Nitrification reactor; material: Wastewater; isolation source: activated sludge from nitrification reactor of wastewater... | reverse complement strand
TAGATATTGTAAATGTATTTGGAATCATATAAATTTCGTAAGCCAACACGGATTGCCCCAATTACATCGCAAGAAAGGTTGTAAACAATGAGTAAAGCACGATCATTATTGGAATATGGTCGCCATACTGGGGATAATCGACGGTTTCACGTGCGAGTGTATAACGGTGGCAAGTACCAAGTATACGGCGTTGGTTTGCATCACGTTTGCGAATGCGAAGTTGTGGAAGTTGCTGATATGATTGCAGATACATTAGAAGCGGCTGCGGAACGCGAAGAAAAGGTTCTAAAAATGAAACCTACCGAAGTCGCGTTGGAAACGTGTCCAAATTGTCATGAGCCGACATGGGATGGCAGTAGATGTATAGTGTGCGGACATACTCCATGTATTGGCGGAGGGTATGACGGTTACGAATACAAATGAACCAGTTTCCGCTATAAAACACAAAGATAATATGATTTTGAATATAGACCCACACGTTCATCTCGGTGGTTGTATTTCGACTAATTTTGTATGGCGAGTTATACAAGATTTAAACTTAAAGCATTTAGCTGAATCTTATGACGATGTTTATTCGCAGATGGTATTTTCAGAATCCGAACAAAGAGGTTTTCATAGGTTCTTGGATAAATTTAAAATCTTGGATGAGCTACCATGGAATGAAGCACTAATAGATCAATCAATTGCATCTGTTTGTGCAACTCTGGATGCACAAAATATAACATATGCTTGGATGGATTTTTCTATTAATAAGTATATGAAAATCGGCTGGCATAAACATCAAGCAATTCGGTTTATTTATGATTCATTCAATCGCCATCGCCCAGGAGGCGTTGGGCTGATCTTATCAATTAAATATGAAAGTATGCGAGCAAGCCAAAAGCAATATGCACAATTAATCGATCATCAAGATACCGCCCAGTGCTTAATAGGAATAGATTTAGTTGGCGATGAAACTTACTTCAGTAGCAATTTTTATAAACCACTTTTTGAAAGTTGGACTAAAGCCGGGAAAATAACTAGAGCACATGTCGGAGAATCACAATCTGCACAAAACATATTTAATTCAATAATCGATCTTGGTGTTACAAATATCGCACATGGTATAAAAATTGTCGATGATCTAAATATGATGGACGCCGCAAAAGATCGCGGTATCACATTTGATACATCACTAACAAGCAATTATTTAACAGGAGTCTGGAACGATAATACAAGTCATCCAATATTAACGATGCTCAGATATGGATTGCTTGTCACACTTGGCAGCGATGATCCGGTACAATGTAATACTACATTGGCAAAGGAATTTGAACGAGCCAAATTGCTTGGTGCAACAGACCAAGAATGTGATACCATGCGTAAAATAGTTTTTGCAAATACCAAACGCATGTTAGAGCAACAAAGACTCGATGTATTATTTTAAATTTCGCAATTTGGAAATTTCTTTTTCCAAGACATCAAGTTGTTGCAGTATTGGTGTAGAGCGGTCTGCGTATAATTTACCCCAGTGCGCTAATATATGATTATATCTATCAGATTGACCAAGGCCATCTAGACTATGGCATCGCGCACGAATATCATCACCTTTTATTACATTAGTGCCTACCAATATAGAATCTAATCTGTTACGTAGGGCACGCCACGCCTTTTCGTGTTGATCTAATTGTTTTTGGGTAGGAGTTGAGCGTTCTCCGACTAGTTGTTCAATACCATTGCTTATACTTTTAGACATGATTTCCCTCGATTAAATTGATTCGCGAATTACACATACTTCTTTAGCTTCATCTTTCAAACAGATTTGCCCATCACGAATTTCACAAGTCTGCCTGACAACATTTTCCCATTCTTTTTCGAATACAATATCAGATCCAATTTTCCCATGCCTAATTGGAACAACATAATGTACGCCACCACGTGCGTTACTATATTGTTTATTTATTTCTTGAATTAATAATTGTACTCGCAATGGTTCCATATCACCAACTTCAACATAAAATACCGCCCGCACCGGTTTGTTCGCAGTCGCCGGATCAATTTTGATATCAGGTATATTATGCTCTTTATGTTGACGATTATCTATAATTTGCGGTACTGATTTTTGATTTTTCTTGCCGACATATTGTTGTTTCATGGTTGATCTCAGTAAATATTTGATTAATTAAGGAGTTACAATGGCCAAGACAATTTTATTTACATTTGATGATGATGTTAAGCGAGATAAGTTTCTTGCTTTGGTAAAGGCATTGGCTGCCTCGATTAACAATATCGATTTGAAGCCGGTATTAGCAACAAAAGATGATAGTGTGTTATTAACAAACACATTGGATACTGTACGTTTAGATCCACCAATCAAGACAAATTCTGAACGTGCTGCGGCATTGTTTGTGTCAGGTAAGAAGTTAGCAGAAGGCCAACTGTCTGATATACAACGTCGCTTTGACCAAGAAGCAGTTTCACATTCTGCATCAATTGAAATTCGCGAATTACGAGAAGGTGAATGGAAGACTATCAGGTCCAGGAAACTGCAAAAGTAGAACCACCGCCAGCGAAGCTTGGTGAATTAGAATTTGGCCCAACTAATACAAAGCCATTAGGTGGTATTAATCCACACAATAAAACATTTGATATTATAGGCCAACAATATTTTAAATTATTAATTGAACATGCTAATTTAACAGCTAATTCCAAAATTCTGGATATTGGGTGTGGAACCGGTAGATTGGCTAAACAATTAGCCAAGTTCTTAAATAATAATTCATATATCGGTATTGATAATAATATAAAGTATATTCAATATTGTACAACAACATATCCTGATTTCAAATTTGATCATTTAGATGTTCAACACGACGAATTTAATCCAACTGGTAAAATTAATCCAGAATCTGTTGAACTTCCATACTCCGATAGACAATTTGATTTAGTAGTCGTCATGGGGTTATTTAACCACTTTAAATTTAGATGGGCTGCACAATACATGCGGCAGATATCAAGAGTATTAAAGCCGCGTGGGATTTTCTTTGGTACATTTATATTATTGAATCAAGTATCAATGGGTGCTATTGAGTCAAAGAGCACAAAACGACCATTTCGTTTTAATTATCGTTCAGATGAAGGATGGTATGAATATCAAGATCGTCAATTATTAAATGTTGCGTTACCTGAACAAGCATTACGTAAGGTTTTTATACGTAGTTCATTAATGATCAAAGAACCAATTAGATATGGTCAATGGTGTAATTCACAATTAGCATTAACTGGACATGATATTATTATTGCTAAAAAAGGAGGATGGAATTAAACGTTTGTTTTGAAAATATATTTCGGAGAAACTTATGAAATTTAAACCATCCGAAATCTTCGACAAATTAACTATTATAGTAACAGCACGAAATGTTGTTAATTTACATTATACATTTATAGAGTCATTGTGGTCTGCTATCCCAATTGGATGCAGATTCCTAATAGGTAATTTCGAATCAGACGATCAAACAGTTGATTATTATCAAGAATTATCAAAATATGTTCCTATGAAAATTGTAACTAGACCATGGGCGGGACAATCTGGTTTGACAGCGATTGGATTGGCAACACAAAACCTAATTTCAGAAGCTGAAACAGAATATGTTTATAATCTACAAGCATGTGAAATCTTGTGCGAAGAGACACCACAAACGATAATTGATTTATTCACGTCACATGAATTAGATCAATTAATTCCAATTATGAAATTTAGGCATTTTTTCGGTAATTGTCGTTTTGAAGGTACTATTGGCGGGCATGCGTATAATTATGCCCAACGGCTCATGCATAAGACAGCAGATACAACACAAGGTGATGGGTGTTATCCGATTATAAATCCAAATCGACAACACCACGTTCATCTTGGTATGGTTCATCGGTATAGTTATTGTTTTCGAAATCAAGTCCAACAAAAAGTAATGAATCACGCTAAATTCTTTGGATCTCCTATTAAATCACAATTTGATAATATTGAATGGTGTCGATTAAATCAGAATTATAACGGGCTGCATCCAGCATGTGTTCAACATATTATTCACGAGGACAATTACAACACAGCAAATAGTTTGAATATATTTAAGTCACACCATGAATAAAATAGCAGTTGTACAATTGAACGGAAATGCTGATCGTGACTTTTGGAGACCAATTGCAGAACGTCATAATATTCACACTATCAAATTGGAAGACTGGGATGGTCATGTTCAACCACAAATGATTTTATTACAAGGTACCGCCCATAAATATGATCTGCAAGCAATGGGTTGGCAGAAATATACATGCCCGATCATTGGTTCTTGCGGAGACGCTTTAACCGTCACAAATATTGATACTGCTTTCAACAATCTTCATATATTAACAGTATTGCACGTTGAAGGTATGGATTATTTTAATGCATATAATATATGGAGGCAAAAACATCAAAAACCGGATTTTAGTTATAAATTGAGATTTCAAAAATTATGCGCAGATAAATATTTTGAACCGATATCTGGTGACAAGAAATATGATTGGTGTTTTGCTGGCCAGATGTATAATCAACATGATGGGAGATATAAAAGTTACAGGATTGGATTAAGACATGAATTATTCAGTCGTAATAAAAATTGTATAATTGCTGGTCTTGGTGGTTGGCCGCAGTTACTTGGCGTTAATGTGACACATATTGAACAACCAGAACTCAATCAAGAGTATGCCAAATGCCACGTTGTGATATCCATCGACGCTCACGATGGCTTAGGATATTCATCAACACGTACTTTTGAAGCAATGCATGGTCGTCATTTAACAGCCATTTATGATCATCCTGGGATGATATATCTAAAAGAATTTATTCATCACGGTGTTCATGCTTATTTTTTCAAGACAGTCGAAGAGTTGGTTAATATTATTACGCATGTAAAGATGAACCCAACCGAAGCTGAAGCTATTAGACATGCTGGAAGAGAATTAGTATTGAAAATGGGGTGGACAGCTTCGGCGTGGTTCGAAAATTCAATTATTGAATTTATGGCTACATAGTATTATGACCAAATTATTAGTCATGTCAGTATATGGCAAAAATTCTGCCAAATGGCTTGATATTCAACACGACGCACTACAACGTACTACACGTGATTATGAGCATGCAATATATCTTAATAATATTGATATATCTCATGATAATATGCGTGTCATTGGAAAATCAATAACAGATTTGCCAGATACTCAGCAACATTATTGTGGATTATTACAATTAATAGAATATGCAAAATGCAGAGACGATCGTGCGTGGCTGATTTTAGATTGTGATTGTTTCCCAATCAATCAAAATTGGGAAGCAATACTCGGCAATAAGAATGCTAGTATTATTAGAACTGAAAATTTGGACACATTTAACCATCCGTCTGCTGTTTATTGTGTTGATAGAAGTTTGAAATTTAAAATCTCAGAGCACACAAACTTGGCCGGGCATAAATTTGATGAATTGGCAGCATATGGTAAATTCTTCCCATTGTTACGCAGTAATAAAATAAATTATCATCCATTAAAATATGGCATTTATTATGATTTGTTTTATCATCATTGTGCTGGTTCTAGGGAGTTTGTATCAAGAAGTGATCAATACTATGGTACACGGTATCCAAATTTAGACTCAGAGTTTTTTGCAGATCCATATGGATTTATAAGACCATTGGTAAATAACATACATGATAAACACTAATAATATTATCGGAAGTTATGCAATACTTACAGCATTATCATCGAATATTTTCTCTGATTTTGTAGTTTTTTGTGATTCTGTTCGTAGGATCGGTGATTATCCAATTTATGCGGTGTCATTGGAATTAACAGATGAGCAAAAATCTTTTCTTATTACCAAATACGACATTAAAATTATTGAATTGACATCTGAACAATTAACGCATTACCAAACGTTTGATAAAAATTGGAAACAATGGTATAAACCAGCATATTTCCAATTTGTTGAACACATTGATTATGTTTTGTGGATTGATGCTGATACTGTAGTTCTTAAAGACCTTGCACCGTTGTTTATAAAAGCTTCTGAACAATTCTTTGTGATGCAAGATTATTTTGCACCAAAAACGTGTATCAATGACGATAAGTTATACGATGAATTTAAATTATCAATATCAAATAAGGATATAGCGTTAAATTCTGGCGTCATCGGATGTAGTCCAAAACGCGATTCACAAGTTATAGGTTTATGGCTCGAAAAGGTGAAGATATTACATGATCGGACAGAACTTAGACCATATGTGAAATTATACGACCAAGGTTGCCTGCTATGGGCGTTGCACGAGTTAAACATGATTGATAATATATTAGATATCAAAAAATGGAATTATCCAGCCAAAAGAAATATTTATGAATATTGCCTTCCAAATGTGAATCAATTAAATGGTGATCACATATGGCCAACAAAAGAAGGGCCGCAAGTTGGAGGTGATACAATACAGTGTATAACCATGGATAACCAAAACGCTGTAATCGCGCATTTTGCTGGATTACCAAAATTATCACAATTATGCGTTCTGAACAACAAGAGCACGATTGCATATTTTAGGCATAAACGTGGGCCTCGGAACATTGGTAGAGTATTTGTGGTTGGACTTGAAAGATGTGGGACACATACTATCGCGGAAGTATTGAGAAGATCATGTAATGTTGAATGTTGTGTACGACATGAACATTTGCCAACTTTGTCGCATGAGGCAATGTTAAAATATAGTGGACAATATTATAAAACGCCTGATTTCATAAGACGTTTGGAATTTTATTCGAGATTGGATTGTGGATTAGTAGCAGAGGCCAATCATCGATTATCATACTTCATCGATGATATTCAAACATGTCTTAATGGGCAATGCAAATTCATTTTGATGTTGCGCAATCCGATAGAGTTAATACGATCTCGGTTGTATAATTTTTCAATTTGGCCACAATTTATCCACAGATTTCCATTATGTTATCAACTTGATATTGCCAAGCTTAGGACCGTTTTTAGCGATGGATCACCTTGGCAAAATGTATTTCGCATTTGTCCAGATAATTTTGATGTTGATCCTATCGATATGCATTTATGGGAGATATCATATACTTTACGTTTAGCGTTGTCGCAGTTGAAATCATTACCAAAATCGTCGTGGGAAGTGTTTTGGCTTGAATATATAAATCAATCTGCCACTAGATTAGTTCAATTTGTTGGTAATTCAACTTTATCACTTGGTGTCGCCAATGAAATTATGAAAGTTAAATATGGCGGAAAATTATGTTATCATAGCCCAGAAACAGTTAAATGGATTGACGATGCTGTGAACCGTAATGCTATACATATTTACAAAACTATATCTGAAGTACTTAAAGAGTTTGATATGCATATTCCATTCAATGGTATATGAGGTATATCGATGATGATGATTGAACAAGCATCTAAACCAGAGCAAAAGATAAATATAACTGTCTATACAGGGATATTTGGCGATTACGATCGATTACATGAACCACGTACAACTTGTGGATTCAAATTTGTATGTTATACCGATAATCCAAAGTTGAGAAGTGATGCTTGGGAAATTAAAGTTCTGCCAAAGTCAAACCGCCACCCACGTTGGGCGGCCAGAGAATGCAAATTACTTAGATTTAAAGAGTTTGATACGCCAGAATCGTTGTGGATTGATGGCAGATATCAATTTATAGATTTAATCAGACAACCTAAATATCAAAATATTTTATTACAAACGCATCCTCATAGAACATGTGCTTACGACGAGGCTTCATTTTGCTTATATAATAATATTGGCAATAGTGAAGATATTAAAAAAACATATGGATTATTAAGATTAAGTGGCTTTCCCAAAGAGTATGGATTATGGTATACGTCAACGATGTGGCGTAAGCATACTGTCGATACTGAGAAGCTATGTGATACATAGTGGGCTATTATGGCAAATGGTTCTGTGCGTGATCAAATTTCATTACCATTCGCATTATGGAAAACAGGCATCAATTATACTAGCCACCAATTTGCGTGTCATATACATAACTTTCATTCATTTGTTGAGTTGAAATATAATGAGCATTTGAAGACCGATTTAACATAGAATATATTTACCAATTATTATTGATGCATAACTCAGTCATAGTCGTGGCCTCAGCAGAAATGTTCTGATACCATTTGAATAAATTATTCCAATCATCAATAGTTCGTAGCTCGTACGTGTGTCCAACAACGATAGCAAATCCATCACGCGACACTGTTTGACGTATTACATCAGGATGATCACGCCAGTGATGTTTTGGATATATTACATGATTGTATAAATAAGGCAATGATTTACGCCCGGCTCGTAGCCAAGTATAACCGGCTGACTTAGCGGCAGCTACTAATTCATAATTAATATCTCCATAAGGGAAGCAAAACCCATTAATTTGTCTATTAAAAATCTTTTCTAACACAGATTTAGCAGTGATGTAATCAGATTTATAATTAGGATCATGTCTGATATGCATACTAGAATGTGACCAAATATCATGATGGTTATAACCAAACACAGATTCAAGTGGTATACACACACCAACAGATGACTGATCGTTAGAGTTCCACACTCTAGTTTTTGTATATCGTCCTGGAGTCAATGCAAATGTGGCCTTTATATTCAAACGATCTAAAATAGATATTAAAGGCATATCTGTGACTAACCCATCATCCCAACAAGTTGCAATTGTTTTTCCCATATATTCCCATATCTATTTTATCGATTAAAATTTTTAATGATTCAGAACGTAATGTGCCACGATGATCATGATCTAATTCCGCAGCATCGCCATGGGCATAATGATAAACACGGCTAGTGGAAATGCAGAGACCAGGATATATTAACTCTTGTGAACGATCACGTTCGCGAGAATGCCCTAAACGCCATAATAATTCTTGTTTAGGACTATCGCCAAATCTCCTGCTTTCATCAAAACGTAACTCCGCATCATTTCGAAATACTATCATAGCTTCTGTTAAATTATTAATCATTTTACCAGGATCACCAGGCGACAATCGTTGAGTAGGTATACTATAGTATTTAACCGGAGAATGCCCAGCTTGATCTAAAGATATTGTATTCTGTAACTCATCCCAACTCTCTTGTGTAAAAAAACAATCACCATCCAAAATTGCTATAAAGCGATATAATCCGACCATTCTTTCTATACATTCGTTACGGGCACCATTTATGTCTATTGCTAATCTTACTTTCTCATAGAAAGGTAAGCTTGGGCAATACTTGTTAGAAAAAGGGCGAAAGTCATAATCTTGTTTATTAGCTTCAAGTGTTAACTTATAATCAGATTTTAATTCATTGTCTATTACGCCGTTAATTAACCAAAATTTATGCGATGATGGGAAATTTGGCTCATTATTCAGAATCCAATTTAAAGCTTTAAGTCGCTCCCCACGCACATCGCGCGGTGGCATTTCATTGCCTAAAATTCGACAAATAACAATAGATCTATGAAAAATACTCATTCGTACTAAAAAGTTGGTGGTTTTCTGATTTCATCATCGCTATATTTATCTCTACCACTAACATAAGCTTCACTGATCATATTATTAAGACCCAGTGCGGCTGCCGCTATTTTAGTCGATATATTGAATTGTTGGCGTCTATAACATACATGTCCAGGTGTAAACATGAAATATAAAAACAACCTAGGAGACGTTACGTACATCGCACCATGTATCAATGCTTCTGGGAAAACAACTATATCTCCCAATTTAATTGATGGTGATATTAATCTATCTGTTTGATTGTGCTTTTTAAGAATCTCATAAACCGGTCCTCCTTCTATACTATAATCACTTTTATGCGACCCTGGGAGATACATTAGACCACAACCATCTTTTGGTAATATTAAAGGGATACCGACTGATAGTTGACCACAATAAGTTTTACCAGCTTGGCGAGTGAAACTATGCATACCATGACCAGACCCAGGCCCACCGTGCAAATTTTCGCCAGTACCAGAACTATATGGTTGATTTAGACCAAAGGCCGAATCTAAACGAAAATACGCGCCAAGAACGCTTGTTAATAAACGCTTTAAACGTGCTGGTAAAAGAAGACGCAAGAAAGTTTGTGGTGTTTGGCTCTCATCTAAGAATCCAAATTTTCTAGGTTTATGATTTGGAAATATTCGAGTATTAATAGTGTTTATTTCGTTTAGAGCGGATGAAATATCTTCAATTTGTAATACTCGTTTAAAATGTACTAATCCAGTACTATCTAATATATAATTATCCAATTCAGACTCTGAATCAAGCACCTGCACCTCCTTGTTATTTCTTACGAAGTGTGTAATCACAAAATTCTACTGGTAATACTTGCTCTTGCCATTTACTATCACCGGAAACAATTTTACTTATATAATTAGATATTTCTTGATCTTTGAAAAATGCGCCAATATTGCTGTGCCAATTGGTGCTTTGAACCTCTGATCTAATCACTTCTAATCCAATGCTATCCCATGCATCATTATATGTCTTGATAGGGCGAATAATCTTACGTACATAACAAGTTTGGTATTTTGAAATCTGTTCATCAGTTAGAAATAGATGTGCATATGCTCTATTCAATTTTTCATACAAATGGCCACCATGTATCGATGTCCATGGGTGGCAACGAACTTTTAAAATTGTATTTTGCCCAATAACCGATTTTAATTTGATTATTGCGTCTTGGAATTGGTCTTCTGGAATATGATCAAAGACATCATACATTAATATAATATCGAACAAAATGCCTTTAATATCATTAAAGTCAATTGTCAAATTTGCTCGTTGGTTTGGCCATTTCTGATCTGCTATAATATCATAACCAATAGCATAAGATGCATTATTAGCGGCCTCAACTACGCATTGACCATTCCCACAACCAAAATCTAAAAATGTTTTGCCATTACAATCCCCAACAAATGATGATATAATAGCTTTGGCCCTGTGTTCGACAGCATCATCTGTTCTAATGATAGCTTGCTCCGCAATCGCTGCTGGCCAATATTCAGATTGAATCAATT
>WBZN01002182.1_pt1 | contig 11099 bp, 10 predicted proteins | sample 5204281 | NCBI WGS metagenome assembly WBZN01 (sample SAMN12344347, study PRJNA552823) | activated sludge metagenome | biome: Activated sludge suspended growth; feature: Nitrification reactor; material: Wastewater; isolation source: activated sludge from nitrification reactor of wastewater... | reverse complement strand
GGTGGCAATCAATCTGCTCGTCTACGTGATCCTGCAGGCGGGCGACCAGAGGGCCTACGAGCGCGCGGCCGACTACTACTTCAGCGCCCAGTTGCCGGAGGTCGAGTTTCCACGCTACGCGGCGTATCTCGAGCGGCGCAGCGACCGGCGGGCGATGCAGGTGCTGCGCGCCATCCGCTCCGGGCCGAACGAAGACGAAGCTCGTGCCGTTCTGATGTCGATGCAGCGCGACCGCGAGTTCATCAACGACCTGAAGGCCGGTCGCGTCGTGCGCAGCGACGAGCCCGGTTATGCGTCGTGGCGCGAGCAGCGCGACCGCTTCCAGGGACTGATGTCGCAGGTCTTCGTCGAGCGTTTCGCGCTGCAGCCGGGCAGCGCGGACCTTGTGCGGCTGATCACCTACCAGTTCCTGCATGGCGATGCCGTCCATCTGCTCGGCAACATGGCGATCCTCCTGCTCGCGGGCCCGTTCGCCGAAGCGGCGCTCGGCCGCTGGCGCTTCCTGTTCGCGTACCTGCTGACCGGCGCACTGGCCGGCGCCGTTCACCTGCTGGTCAGCAACAGCGGCCTGATCGGCGCCTCCGGCTCGATCGCCGGAACGATGGCCATGGTGGCGGTCCTGTACGGCCGGCGCAAAGTGCCCGTCTTTTACTGGCTGTTCGTCTACTTCAACACCGCACGGCTGCCGGCTCTCCTGCTGCTGCCGGTCTGGATCGTCGTCGAGGCGGTTCAGTGGGCGCTTTCGCCGAGCGAGCGCGTTGCCTATGACGTTCACCTCGCCGGGTTCGTAGCGGGCGCGATCATTGCCTGGCTGCTGAAACCCGCCGACACCACCAAGGTCGACCGGATCCTCGATGAACAGTTCGCCGCGGCGCCGGCCGAGCGCAGGTCGACCCTGCTGACCGAGGCTCGCGAGGCAGCCGCGAAGCTCGATACGCGGCGCGCCGCGGCCGCCTATGGCGAACTGCTGCAGGAGGAACCGACCAACACCCAGTACGCCACCGCCTACTTCAACATGGCGCTGCTCGGACGCGACAAGGACACGCTGTCGGACGCGTCACTGCGCGCGCTCTGGATACGGACCCGTCACGCCCGCACCGAACTGCGGCCCGTATATACGCAGATGAGCCAGCCGCACGTGCTGGCGGTGCTGCCGGTCGACGAGCAGTTGCGGCTCGCCCGGCGTTTGGTGGCGACCCGCGAAGACGCGGCGGCACTGCGCGTGCTCGACGGCTTGCTCGGCGATTCGACCCTGAAGAACCTGTATGGGCGGCAACTCGCGGACTGCCTGCTCGGGCTCTTCACCACCTATTCGCGGCACGGCCTGCGGCAGCAGGCCGACCAGGTCAGGCAGCGGCTTTCCCAGCACTTCCCGTCACCGGGTACGTTGGGCGGCCTGGCGCCCAACCGCGAACCGCCGCTGACCGTCCGCGGCGCGACCACACGCGGCACCCGTCCCGTCGGCAACCCGGCAACCGTGCCCGCGTCCGAACTCGAACTCGACCTCGATACGCGGCTCCACACCCGGTGGGGCGACCAGTAAGAAGGGCGGCGCGAGTGCACGTGCGATCGCCTCAGCGATCGCGTACGCCTGCGGCGACCTTTTCCATGACTTCGAGGTACTTCCGCGCCTCGAGCGCGACCGGATCGGCCGCGTAGCGCTGCAGCAGGTGCTGGAGGATGCGGCGGGCCTCGTCGGGCTTGTGGGCGGATTCGGCCATCAGCTGCGCGCCGACGAAGTAGATCTGCGGCACGTCGGGATGGTTCGGATGCTTTTTGTCGAAGCCGCGGATCAGCATGGCGGCAAGCTGCGGCCGCCCCTTCTGCAGAGCGGCGCGCGCCAGCGGCGCAATCGATTCGACCTGGCGCGGCGACCAGTCGGCACGGCGGGCGAAGGCCTCCTCGGTAAGGTCGAGCGCCTCGCGCCAGTTCTGCGACTTGAGGAGCATCGCAACGTACTTGTCGGTGTGATCCTCGATCTTCGGCGTGTAGTTCTCCGCCAGCAACAGCTTGTGCAGGCGGGCGTGCAGCGACAGATCATTCGGACTGTGGCGCAGGTCGTCGTTCAGCAGGTCGATGGCTTCCTTGATCTCCCCCGCGCTGACCATCTGCCCGATCAGCGCGTCGCGCGTGCGGGCCTTGATGTCGGCGTGGCGGCCGGTCGAACTCATCAGCCGCTCCTCGCCCGGCCCGACGACCGAAATTTCGAGGCGGTCCGCGTACTGGTACATCGCGTAGCCGATGAGCGCGCAGATCACATAGCTGAAGTACCAGAAGCCGGCCGACAGCAGGAAGATCAGCATGACCGCGAGCAGTCCGATGCCGGCCGCCCCGCCCTCACCGATGCCACTGGCGCCGCCGATGAATGCCATGCCCCAGGTGCGCGACAGGTCCGCGAAGAAGACGAACGCGCACAGTGCCGCGTAGGGGCTTCCGATGTTGCGGATCAGGTTGACGAGTTCGTTGGGATTGAGGGCACCGCGCAGACTGCCCGTCATGACCAGCCGCATCGTCGCGGCCGGCATCAGGACGACGAAGAACAGGCCCCAGACGAGGATGCCGAGCACTTCATGGCCACCGAGCAGCGCGATGATGAGGCCGGCGACCAGGGCCATCACGACGTTCATCGCCACGTACTTGTACGGCAGGTACGGCCCGACCAGATCCTCGTCGGTCAGCGGATAGTCGGATGGAATGAGGTAGCCCTTGGACGACCGCTCGATGATCTTGAAGCCATAGCGGGCTCCCACCACGAGCAGTGCAAAAGCGACCGCCGCCAGCAGGGCGACACCGAAGGCACCGAACAGCAGCAGCACCAGGGACACGACCAGTGCCGCGGACAGGCCGCCGATGCGTAGCAGGACAGCCCTGTCGAGCGGCAGCAGGAAGAACTTCTGGATGCGCTTCCAGAACGGCTCGGCCGCCTGCTGATTGGCAAATTCGTAGGTGGCTTCCATCCCCGCATGGACTCCGGTAGCTGAACCCGATCACGCGCGGGAGCCATGGAGCGATCCCGCGAAGATCTCAGGGTAAATGCCGAAGTGCGATGCAAAAAGCCGACGATTGGCGGAAAAACTACAGCTTTTCGGTTTCTCCGGCGCGCGGCTGCCACTTCATCAACCGCTTTTCCACCCGCCCGACGATGCCGTCGAGCACCAGCGCGAAGGCGGTCAGCACCAGGATGCCGGCCATCACGGTGTTGACGTCGAACGTACCTTCAGCCTGCAGGATCAGGTAGCCGACGCCGCGCGAGGAGCCGAGGTACTCGCCCACCACCGCGCCCACGAAGGCCAGGCCGACGGAAGTGTGCAGCGAGGAAAAGACCCAGCTCATCGCGCTCGGCAGGTAGACGTGCCGCAGCAGCTGGTTCCGCGATGCGCCGAGCATGCGCGCGTTGGCGAGCACGGTCGGACTGACCTCCTTGACGCCCTGGTAGACGTTGAAGAACACGATGAAGAACACCAGCGTGAATCCCAGTGCCACCTTGGAGGCGATGCCGAGCCCGAACCAGACGGCAAAGATCGGCGCCAGGATCACGCGCGGCATCGAATTGAGCGCCTTGATGTAGGGGTCGAGGATCGCGCCCGCCACCGGCGACAGCGCGAGCCACATCCCCATCACCAGGCCCGAGGCGGTGCCGATCGCGAAGGCGAGCACGGTTTCGAGCAGCGTCACCCAAAGGTGCTGGTAGATATCGCGGTCGATGACGAACCAGGTCCAGATCCGCTGCAGAATCCGGACCGGTTCGCCAAAGAAGAACTTGGCATCGTTCTCGCCGCTGAAGAAGATCGGCGGGATCAGTCCTGGCTTGGTCAGCGCGTGCCAGACGAGGAAGAGTGCGATCAGGACGCCCACCTGCCAGTAGCGCAGGTTGCGTGTGTTGGGCCGGATCCTGTTCCACATCACGGTGGGCTCAGGCCGCCTGTTTCTGCTGCGCGTAGCCCTTCAGCACTTCCTCTCGCAGCACGTCCCAGATCGCCTTGTGCAGTTCGATGAAGCGCGGCGTCACGCGCACTTCGGCGACGTCACGCGGGCGCGCCAGGTCGACCGGAAACTCGCCGATCGGGTGCGACGCCGGTCCAGCCGACAGCACGACGACACGGTCGCTCATCGCTATCGCTTCATCGAGGTCGTGCGTGATGAACAGTACGGCTTTGCGCTTCGCCGCCCAGAGTTCCAGCAATTCGTTTTCCATCAGCTGCCGCGTCTGGATGTCGAGTGCCGAGAACGGTTCGTCCATCAGAATGATGTCGGGGTCGAGCACCAGTGTCTGCGCCAGCGAGGTGCGCTTGCGCATGCCGCCGGACAACTGGTGCGGATAGCGATCGCCGAAACCGGCGAGTCCGACGCGCTGGAGCCAGTCATCGGCGATGCGCGCCGCCTCGTCTTCCGCCAGGCCGCGGAACTGCAGTCCGGCCAGCACGTTGTCGCGCGCGGTCCGCCAGGGCATCAGCGCTTCGCTCTGGAACATGTAGCCGGCACGGCGGTTGATGCCGACCAGCGGCTCGCCAAAGACGTGCACGGTTCCGCCGCTCGGTTCGAGCAGCCCTGCCCCGACGTTCAGCAGCGTGCTCTTGCCGCAGCCGGTCGGACCGACGACGCTGACGAATTCGCCCGGCGCGATGTCGAGCGAAACGTCGCGCACGGCCGTGTAGCGCTGCGTCCGGTCGTCGCGGCTGACGAAGGTGCACGTGACGCCCGACAGCGACAGCGCGGGCGTCACCGCCAGGCCACGTCCTGTGCCAACGCGCCCGGATGAACCGGTTTCGCCACGCCCCGGCTACCCGTTCGGGTACTTGGCATTCGCCTTCTTGACGAAGTCGTTGGTGTAGACCGCCTTCAGGTCGATCTTGGCGTTGGCCATGGCCGGGTCGACGCTCGCCAGTGCGCGCAGCGCCGTGGACGGCCCCTGCTCCGGGATCATGCCGTCGGCTGACAGCGCCGGCTTGGCCTTCAGGAATGCATCGATGTACACCGCGCGGTCGCCCAGCAGGTAGCTCTCGGGCACGGTCTTTACGATGTCGGACGGGCCGGCCTGCTGGATCCACTTGTTGGCGCGCACGATCGCGTTGGTCAGTGCCTGCACGGTGTTCGGGTTCTTCTCGATGAATGCGACCGGTGCATACAGGGTGGCCGCCGGCATCGGACCACCGAAGACCTTGTCGGCCTCGGCGACGTCGCGCGTATCGGAAACGATCTTGATGTCGCCGCTGCGCACGAGCATGGTGATCACTGGATCGAGATTGGAGATCGCGTCGATCTGGCCGGACCGCAGCGCTGCCACCGCGCCCTGCGACGCCCCGACGCCGATGTACGAGACATCGGCCGGCTTCAGCCCATTCTTTGCGAGCACGAAGTTGGACATGATGCTGGTCGACGAGCCCGGTGCGGTCACCCCGATCTTCTTGCCCTTCAGATCGGCGACCGACTTGAAGTTGGGCATCGTCTTCGTGTTGACCGCCAGCACGATCTGCGGCGCCCGTCCCTGGAGCACGAACGCCCGCATCGGCTGGCCCTTGGCCTGCATGTTGATGTTGTGCTCGAACGCCCCGGACACCACATCCGCGCTGCCGCCGACCACGGCCTGCAGCGCGCGCGCGCCGCCGGCGAAGTCGACGATCTCGACCTCGAGCCCTTCATCCTTGAAGAAGCCCTTCTGCTCGGCGATCGTCAGCGGGAGGTAATAAAGGAGGTTCTTGCCGCCGACGGCGATCGTGACCTTCTTCTTTTCGAGGCCCTGCGCCGCTGCGAGCGCGGGCAGCAGGACGAGCGAGGTCGCGGCAGCAAGCAGCGCGCGCCGGGTGACGTGAACCAGCATAGGAGTCTCCTTGTCGAGTCGATCGTCGGCTTGATCGCCGCTCGCCTCGATCTTAGATCACACCCTGCTCGCGCAGCGCAACGATCGCCGCGGCATCGTGGCCCAGGCGCGCGAGGATCTCGTCGGTGTGCTCGCCGAGCCCTGGTCCGAGCCAGGCCGTGCCGCCCGGGGTCGCCGAGAGCTTCGGCACCACGGCAGGCAGCTTTAGTGGCGTGCCATCCGGAAGCTGCTGCTGTTCGATCATCGCGCGCGCCGCGAATTGCGCATCCTCGAACATGTCGCGCACGCTGTAGATGCGCGAGACCGGGACGTCGGCCGCCTGCAGCGCCGCCAGCGCCTCGCCGATCGGACGAGCACCGCACCAGGCCTGGATCGCCTCGTCGATCTCCGCCGTGCGCTTCACGCGTCCTTCGTTGCGCGCGAGCGCCGGGTCGTCGGCAAGGTCGGCGCGGCCGATCGCCAGCATCAGGCGCTTGAAGATCGCATCGCCGTTGCCGGCCACCACCAGCGCGGCGCCGTCGCCGCAGGTGTAGGTGTTCGAGGGCACGATGCCGGGCAGCGCGCCGCCGGTGCGTTCGCGCACGACGCCGAAGCGGTCGAACTCCGGCACCGTGCTTTCCATCAGGTTGAACACGGCCTCATACAGCGCGACGTCGACGAACTGCCCCTCGCCCCGCCCGCGCCCGCCGGTCGCATCCCGATGCCGCAGCGCCATCAACGCGCCGATCACCCCATGCAGCGCCGCGATCGAATCGCCGATCGAGATGCCGATCCGTACCGGCGGCCGATCCGGATGGCCGGACACGTAACGTATTCCGCCCATCGATTCCCCAATGGCGCCAAACCCTGGCCGGTCGCGCATCGGCCCGGTCTGCCCATAGCCCGAGATCCGCACCATGATGGCCGCGGGATTGGCGGCGCGCAGCTGCTCGTAGCCGAGCCCCCACTTCTCCAGTACGCCGGGCCGGTAGTTCTCGATGACGACGTCGGCTTCGAGCGCGAGCGTCCGCGCGATGGCCTGCGCACGCGCGTCCTTGAGGTTGAGCGCGATCGACTTCTTGTTGCGTGCCTGCACATACCACCAGAGCGAGGTACCCTCGTGCAGGTAGCGCCAGTTACGGATCGGATCACCGGTGGTGGGGTCTTCGACCTTGATGACCTCCGCGCCGAACTCCGCGAACAGGCGTGCCGCAAACGGCCCGGCAATCAGCGTGCCGAGCTCCAGCACCTTGATCCCGGCGAGCGGCCCCGCCATCGCTCAGGCTCCGAGCACGAAGATCGTCAGGCACGCTACAAAGCCCAGCATCCACACCAGCGAGCGCGCCCAGTGCAAGTCGGCCAGGTAGCACACGAGGTAGGCGACGCGCGCGGCGATGAAGATGATCGCGAGGATGTCGACCCGCTCCTGCGGCGCCTGCGTCAGGTGGGCAATGATCACCGCGGCGGCGAAGAACGGGAACGCCTCGAAGGAATTCTTCTGCGCATTGTCGGCGCGCTTGCGCAGCCCCTGCTGGCGTTCGAGCCAGGCACGCGGGTCGCGGTTGTTGTAGCGCTCGCCGCCGGCCTTTGCCACCAGGGTCGCCAGGTACGGAAGCAGCGCGGCGATCAGCACGCACCAGAACGCAATCGTCATCGGAACCGCCGAAGGATTTGATGCGGCAGTCTAGCCGGTCGGCATCACGACGCGCGACGGTCGAGCATCGCCTGCGCGATCGTGTTGACGTCGGTGTACTCGAGCTCGGCGCCGGCCGGCACGCCGCGCGCGAGCCGCGTGATCTTCAGCTCCGGATCGCGCGCCCGCAGCAGCTCGCCGATGTAGTGCGCCGTGGCATCGCCCTCCGGCGTGAAGGAAGTGGCCACGATCACCTCGCGCACAACACCATCGAGCGCCCGGGTCAGCAGTCGCTCCATCTGGATCTCGCGCGGTCCGATGCCGTCGAGCGGCGACAGGCGCCCGAGCAGCACGAAGTAAAGCCCCGAATAAGACATCGACTGCTCGATCATCAGCTGGTCCGCCGGGGACTCGACTACGCACAACTGGTGCGGATCGCGCTTCGGGCTGCCACAGGTCTCGCAGACGTCGAGCTCCGTGAGTGTGTTGCAGCGGCTGCAATGACGGATCGACCGCACCGATGCAAGCAGCGCCTCGCCCAGCCGAACGGCCGCATCACGATCATGCTGCAGGAGGTGAAACGCGATGCGCTGCGCCGAACGCGGCCCGATGCCGGGCAATTGCTTCAGGGCATCCACCAGCCGGTCGAGCGTCGGGCCGAGCTTCAACTCGAACGCTAGAAGGGAAGCTTCATTCCGGGCGGCAGCGGCATGCCGGCGGTGATGGCGGACATCTTCTCCTGCGACACCGCCTCGGCGCGACGCACCGCGTCGTTGAACGCGGCGGCGACGAGATCCTCCAGCATGTCCTTGTCGTCGCCGACCAGGCTCGGATCGATCGCAACGCGCCGCACGTCGTGCTTGCAGGTCATCACGACCTTGACCATGCCGGCGCCGGACTGGCCCTCGACTTCGGTGTTGGCGAGCTCCTCCTGCAGGCGCTTGACGCCTTCCTGCATTTTCTGCGCCTGTTGCATCAAGCCCGCAAGCTGGCCCTTCATCATCGTTTGCTTCCTGTGTCGTTGGCGTCGCGCGGGCGGATCGATGCGGGATCGACCGACGCGCCGAAGTTGTCGATCAATTCTCGCACGAAGGGATCGCCGTAGATGGCTTCTTCGGCCTGCCGCTGCCGCTCGGCACTGGCCTGCGCGGCAACGCCGGCCGCGGTCGGGCCGGTTGTCGCACCGACCTCGGCGGTGACGCGCACCGGCCGACCGAGAGTCGCGCTCAGCGCAGCCTTCAGCTTGTCGACCGTGCCGGCCTCGACCAGCGTCTTGATCGGCGCACGCAGCCGGAAGTGATCATCCTGTGCCGAGACGAGCTCGCTGCGTTGCGCGAGTTCCTTGACGAGGCCGGCCACATTGAGCCGGGCCACCAGCGCCAGCCAGTCGCCGTCGAAGTCGCCCGTCGTCGGCGTCGCGATCGCGGCGGCAGGTGTCGCCGGCTCGGCTGCACGCGTTGCGGCGGGGCCTGCCACGTTTACGCGCGCGGCGGTCCCGGTCCGCACGTCCGGCGCCGGCGCCGCGCCCGGCGCGAAGGCGATCATCCGCAGCAGGCTCATCGTGAAACCGGCGTACTCGTCGGGCGCGAGATGCAGGTCGTTGCGGCCGTGCAGCGCGATCTGGTAGTAAAGCTGCACTTCGTCGGGCGCGATGGCCCGCGCCAGTCGCTTCACGTCGGCGGCGTCGACCTCGTCGGCCTCGTCGATCGACTCCACCTGCTGGGCCAGTGCGATCCGGTGCAGCAGGCTCGCAAGATCGCGCAGCGCCTGGGCAAACGACAGGCTCATTCCGTTCATCTCGTCGGCCAGCGCCAGCGCGCGCCGGGCATCGCGCGCGACCACGTCGATCGCCCCCAGCATGCCGCGCACCGCGTCGAGCGATACCGTGCCCGCCGAGTAGGCAATTGCCTGGTCGAGCAGCGAGAGGCCGTCGCGCATGCTGCCGCGCGCCGCGTGCGCCAGCATGCGCAGCGCAGCCGGCTCGGCCTCGATCCCTTCGTGCGAGAGAATTTCGCGCATGCGCTCGGCAATGCCGGCCGGCGTCATTTGCTTCAGGTTGAACTGCAGGCAGCGCGACAGCACGGTGACCGGCACCTTCTGCGGGTCGGTGGTCGCGAGGATGAACTTGACGTAGTCGGGCGGCTCCTCGAGCGTCTTCAGCATCGCGTTGAATGCGTGCGTCGACAGCTGGTGCACCTCGTCGATCATGTAGACCTTGAAGCGCGCGGCGCTGGGGGCATACATCGCCCGCTCGAGCAGCTGCACCATCTCCTCGACGCCGCGGTTGCTGGCCGCGTCCATCTCGATGTAGTCGACGAAGCGGCCGGCGTCGATCGCCGTGCAGGCCTCGCACACGCCGCACGGCGTGGCGGTGATGCCGCCTTTGCCGTCCGCTCCGGTGCAGTTCAGCGCCTTGGCGAGAATGCGCGACAGCGTCGTCTTGCCGACACCGCGCGTGCCGGTGAAGAGGTAGGCGTGATGCAGCCGGTTCGCGCCCAGCGCGTGGGTAAGCGCGCGCACGACGTGCTCCTGGCCGACCAGCGTCGAGAAGTCACGCGGCCGCCACTTGCGTGCCAGTACCTGATACGTCATGCCCCGATTCTACGAGGATGACCTGCCGCGATCGGCGAAGCCCGTGAGAGCGGACCCGGTCATGCGGCAGATGCGCCAGTCCGGCAGCAGTTCTGCGCCGATCGACCGGTAGAAGTCGATCGCCGTCTGGTTCCAGTCGAGCACCGACCATTCGTAGCGGCCGCAGCCGCGCTCGACCGCCAGCCGAGCGCCGTGCCGAATCAGCGCCCTGCCGATGCCGCGCCCACGCGCCTCCGGCACCACGAACAGGTCCTCGAGATAAAGGCCGCGCCGCGCCAGGAAGGTCGAGAAGTTGTGAAAAAAGAGCGCGAACCCGAGCGCCTGCTCGCCTTCCCACGCCAGCACCGACTCGATGACCGGCCGCTCACCGAACAGTTCTTCGCGCAGCTGCGCTTCCGTACCGACGACCAGGTGCGACAGCTTCTCGTACTCCGCCAGGTCTCTGATGAGCTGCAGCAGCCGCTGCACATCCTGCGGCCGCGCCTCCCGAATGACGAAGGTCTCGCTCAACGCCGGGCTCTCAAACACCTGCAGTCCGTGGGGGGAGGTCCAGGAGGGGGCGCAGCGCCCTCTTGCGTCTTCAAATCGCGAGCCTGCTCGCCTCCCGCCCCAAAGGGCGGTGAGGCGAGCCTTGTCCTCGGCACTGAAGGGAATCCGTTATGGCTGCTTCGTTCCCGACCTGACCAGGTTCACGGCACCTCCATGCGAGGGGGCCCGCCGAGGTGAATGGTAGCAGCGGCGGTCTACTTGACTGCGAAACAGTAGTAGCGCCCGTCGCCACCCGTTGCATTGAGTTTCTCCATGTTGCAGCCGACCGACGGGTGCGAGGAGTTCCACGATGTCGCCCAGGTCGACGTCATCATCGGACCGGCCTTGTCGTGGTGCCCCACCATCGCCGAGCCGTCGGCGCCGCCCTTGGTCCAGTTGCCGCAGGTCATGTCGGGAAACGGCGGCCCCGGGAATGCGGTGCCGTCGGGTCGGGAGCCAGTCAGCATGTCGTGCCGGTTTGGCTTGTCCCCGATGCCGTTGACGACTTCGCCCTTCTCGGTCAGCGCCGTCTGCTTGGTCAGTTTGCTC
>WBZN01002181.1_pt1 | contig 11100 bp, 11 predicted proteins | sample 5204281 | NCBI WGS metagenome assembly WBZN01 (sample SAMN12344347, study PRJNA552823) | activated sludge metagenome | biome: Activated sludge suspended growth; feature: Nitrification reactor; material: Wastewater; isolation source: activated sludge from nitrification reactor of wastewater... | reverse complement strand
CTACAAAACCCAGCAGCGCGTAACAGGCCGTCCAACCGCAAAGCACGTAGAGCACTATTCGGTGCCGGGACAAGAACGTCATATCGGAACACAGTGCAAGGTGGTGCGCCCGGAAGGAGAAAGTTCGAACCAACCGGGCCCTATAGATACAGAAAATTTATTTAAAACGCTAGAGGAATGGAATCACCATCTTAAGGCCCACGCCTCCCTTTCCCAGACACCCTTCGCATGAGCGGTATAAAGGACTTACAGGCGGGTCCGCCGCTGTCCGGGGTGTTCCAGGTGGGTGCAAAGCCAGGCCAATCACAGCTCAAATCCGATAGACGAGCCCCGCCGCCCTTCTCGCTGCGCCTCACCTTCGAGGAACGGGCACGGCTGGAACGGGACGCCGGGGACATGCCGCTTGGGGCCTATATCCGCTCCAAGCTGTTCGACCAGCCCGCAGGCGACCGCCATCCAAGGCGAGCCAAGCGCCCGGTCAAGGACCAGCAGGCCCTCGCCAGCGTCCTAGGCGAGCTCGGTAAGAGCCGGATCGCCAATAACCTGAACCAGCTGGCCAAAGCCGCGAACAGCGGCTCCCTGCTTCTCACCTCGGAAACCGAAAAATCGCTTCAGGAAGCCTGTGCGGGGGTTCAATGGCTGCGGACGACCCTCATGCAAGCGCTCGGGCTGCAACCATGATCCTGAAGGGCAATCAACGCGGTGGTGGGAAGCAGCTCGCGGCTCACCTGATGAAGGTCGAGGACAATGAGCATGTCCATATCCACGAGCTACGCGGCTTCATGTCTGAAAATCTGCATTCCGCCTTGCATGAAGCCTATGCGGTCAGCCGTGGCACCCGCGCCAAGCAATTTCTCTTTTCATTAAGCCTCAACCCGCCGCCAAGCGAGAAAGTCTCGGTCGATGCGTTCGAGGCGGCGATTAAGACCATTGAGCAGAAACTGGGCCTCAATAACCAACCCCGGGCCATCGTGTTTCATGAAAAGGAAGGCCGACGACACGCGCATGTTGTGTGGTCCCGGATCGATTGCGGGGAGATGAAGGCCATCAATCTCCCCTTCTATAAGACAAAGCTGCGCGATATTTCGCGCGAACTGTACTACGAGCACGGCTGGAAGATGCCGCAAGGTCTGCTGGATGGTAATAACCGGGACCCGCTGAATTACTCCCTGCGCGAATGGCAGCAAGCGAAACGCCAGGGCGAAGACCCCAAAGCTCTTCAAAGGATGTTTCAAAATTGCTGGGCGGTGTCAGATAACCGGTCTTCGTTTGAACACGCCTTGCAGCGCTACGGCCTGTATCTCGGCAAAGGAGATCGTCGGGGTTATGTGGCCATCGATTATCGCGGGGAAGTGTACTCCTTGTCCCGCTGGCTAAAGATCAAAACCAAGGTCCTACAAGAACGCCTAGGCCCTGCGGAAGCCCTTCCCAGTACGCAGGAGGTCAAAGCCAGGATTGCCGAGCGTATGACCGACAGGCTGAAAAATTATATCCATGAAGTTCAAGCCCGGCTTAAACAACAAGTCCAACCCTTCATCCAAAAAAAGCGCAGCCTCCAGCATCAGCATCAAAACGAGCGCAGCCAGTTACAACAGAAGCAGGAAAAGCGCTGGCAGCAGGAATCCCTTGAACGTTCGCAAAGGCTACCGAAGGGCTTCAAGGGGATTTGGTTTCGGATCACCGGAAAGTATTCAAAAATCCGGGAACAAAACGAACGAGAAACGGAAAACTGCCGTATCCGAGACCGTGGGGAAATGCAGTCGCTTATCGAGCATCAGCTTACCCATCGTCAGAGGCTGCAACAGCAAATCCAGCCGGTCATAGAGAACCATAAGCAGAATGTTCAGGACCTCCGGAAAGAGATCGCCAGGTACATAGAGATGGGCGGAACGCCTCCCAAAGCGCCTCGTGAAGCATTTGCGCCACGTCAACAGCATCGCGATATCGATTACACACCGGAACTCTAGCGTGCAGCTTCTACTCGTCCACGTTGATGCGAATACCCCCAGCGCTGTTCGTCTTGCCTAATTCAAACCTTCCTCTTCGTTCCCTATTTCCATTCGTTTCTTATCGACCACTGACCATCCAGACCTTTCGCCTGTGATGATCTGTGTCCGGGGCCAGAAAGGCTCCGGTGGTCGGGGCCTCCAACAAACGGAGGAAACGATGAAACTCATCACCCGATTTGAATTGGCATCACGCAGCACGAGCGAGCTGTACGCGCTTCACCGCGATACCTTCAACGGTTTATGTCGTTGCAGGCCACACAGCGCGGAACAACGTACCTGCCTTGCATCGCTCAAAAATCTTGACGACGAGATTCAGTCACGGATGCCTTAACTCATAGCATCGGTGCAGCCGCTAACAAGCGGCTGCACCTGGTGTTGGCTCACCACCACGATGAATAAAAGACGTTGTAGCCGCTGCGCAACGCTTCACGTGCTATCAGAATGAAGGCAAGGTCACTGTATTTTTCTTCAAGGCAGCTTTCTCCAAAAAAGAAACCAGTGGTGTGCGGCAACCGATTACCCACCACGTCTTTTTCAAGCTCATCAAGGTCGCTTAGTTCGAGCTTCACCTGAGTGCAGTTGAACAATTCCGTTCCGCCTTTTCGTTGATATAAAGCTTCCATCCAACCGTGTAGATTGGGATGCTTTCGCCAGTAGGCGATTTGTAGGATGTCGTCTGGCATCTCGAAGCCGAATTGCGGCACTGTCTGTTTAGTTTTGTAGGCGTACATATCAAGTCCCATTGCTTTTTCTCCTTTTGGGTTTTATCGATGCGGAGAAAAAGGCCGGTCGACCAAGGCGGGCGATCACCGAAGGGAAACGGGCAACACGGGAGGCCGGACTAGTCCGGGTGAATGGAGCGGGCCGCCCGTTGATCGAACGACGCGACCGGCTATGTTCGGAGCAGGATGGTTAAAACCAAAAGGTAAATTGGAATGCACTGAAATCCCGATTAAACAACCGGTCTTAACGCAGTGGTGGCTTTGTGTCCGAAACGTTGAGGAGGTAACGGCTATATAAAATTTGGGACATAAGTTTAACCGTTTAAATAAGAAAACTAGACGTTCGTAACATCACTCATATCTACAACATATAGTAGTTTGACATTTTCTTAGGTCCCATATAATGTTATTGGCACTCTCTTCTGTAGAGCGCCAATCCCGCCGACTCAGGCATGAAAGGAGTGCTGTGGACACACATTCGATTAAATTCTACCCAGTCGGGAATGGTGACACCGCGCAGATTATCCTTTCTGGTGGTCGCCGCGTGCTCCTAGATTTCTGTCACCGACCAAAATCCGAGGATCAGGATACGCCTGAAATCGATCTGAAGAAACAGTTGAAGGATGAGCTCGCAGCAGCGAAGCGGGATAGCTTTGATGTGGTGGCGTTCACCCATGCCGATCTGGATCACATTCAAGGCAGCACTAAATTTTTTGAACTGGAACATGCTGCGATATACCAGGGCGAAGGCCGTATAAAGATGACTGAGATGTGGGTACCTGCGGCTATGCTGTTGGAGGAGGCCGAAAGGGATCAGCTTCAGGATGAGTTTGTACTCCTGCGCCAGGAAGCTCGGCATCGGCTGCTCGAAGGGAAAGGCATCCTCGTATTTTCCAAGCCGCAGGCTCTTGTTGATTGGCTGACACCGAAACTCGCAGCGCGTGGAGAATCTGCGACTGCGCGGGACCATCTTTTTATCGATGCGGGAACCATCGTTCCGGGGTTCTCGCTCGAAGGCGACGGAGTTGAATTCTTTTGCCATTCGCCCTTTATTAAGCACTGCGATGAAGGTGACATTATCCGCAACAGTGCAGCACTAGTCTTCAACGTAAGATTCCGAGCAGACGGGTCTGAATATGACTTTCTCGCGGTCGGCGACGCGGAATGGTGTGATCTGGAAGATATCGTAGGCATCACAAAATATCACAAGAACGATGATCGCCTGAGGTGGAATTTATATAACCTACCTCACCATTGCAGCTACAAGGCACTGAGCGATGAAAAAGGAGATCGCGAGACCACGCCAAAACCGATGGTTAGAGAATTGCTTCTCCAAGGCCAACCTGATGCCTATCTGGTAAGTTCAAGTTGCCCGATCCCCGATTACACACCGGCTTATTCCGAAATTCAGCCTCCGCACATTCAAGCCCGTAAGTGTTATGAGCGCAATTTGAGAGAAGTCGGTGGCCGCAAGTTCCTCGTAACTATGGAAGAGCCCAATGCTACCAAACCTGAACCTATAGTATTCGAAGTAGGTTATGGAGGGATCACGCTGAAACGCACTCGAATGATGGGTGCCCCTGCGATAGTGAGTTCGGTGCCCCCACGGGCCGGATGATGACAGAGGAATATCGTGAATTAAGTGGCGTTATTGATCTCCCAAAGGGAAGCGAACTCATCATTCCTCGTTCGCGAGCCCTCGTCAGCGCAATCGAGAAACAGCAAGACTATTCGATAGTCAAGCTTCAGCGTCGGCAGGATTCCAAGACTGAATACATTCTGGTGGAAGTCGAAGCGGATGGTGTTCCACCGAAGAATCCATATGGCATCCACTTCCGTGAGCGATTGGCCTTTTGCATCACGGACAATCCGAAGCAGCTGATCGATGTCCGGGCAATGCGTAAGGATTTTCCGACACTGCTTCATCAAAATCAAATTCACCCTGGTGATGCTCCAAGCCTCTGCCTCTACTTTGAACCACCAATATCTGTCTTGCGGACTTGGACGCCTCAAAACTTTCTGAGACGTGTTCAGTGGTGGCTTGAAATGAGCGCCCGAGGCGAACTCCATGTAGCCGATCAGCCTGTTGAGCAGTTGTTCTTTGTGAGCAAGTACGAACTTGTTTTGCCATGGAATTTCGATGAGTTACTTAAGGACTCGGATCGCGCCTTTCGGATCGTCCTCCGAGTAAAACGGTCAGAGGATGCGGGAAGTTTCTTTCTGGAGGACGGAAGTAAGAAGGAAGGGACAGGTGGTCTTCGAGCTGAATGCGTCGAATTGACCCTGCCTCCTGTGGTTCACGGCGTTATCGAGCACACTCCGGAAACGCTCGGCCAACTTAGCGATCAGCTCTCTGAACGCGGCATTGATTTGCTTGGCAAGCTCAAGGGCCTATTAGAAGGACGCGTCGGAGAGCATGGGGAGCCTATCTCTTCAGATACTCCTCATACAATTATCTTACTCCATGTCCCGCTATCTCGCGAAAGTAACGCCCCGCCTGAAACGACACATCATCGAGCTTTTTTTGTGGATGCAGGGCCCTTAAAGCTGGGTGACGAATTTGGATCACTCTTCGAGCATTGCAAGAAATACTTCAACGCCGCAGGCCTATTAGGTGCCCCTCAGAAGACCGATTGGCGTGACCGGCAGATATTTTCAGTTGAAGTTTTGCGTGAAAATGATGCCGCAGCAGCACGGCATCAATCCGGCATGAAAGAGTCTGGACCCGTCGGCGTATTGATTGGCGTTGGCTCGCTCGGGAGTGCAATGCTTAACATTTGGAGCCGTTCAGGATGGGGCCGGTGGAGTGTAATTGATAAAGACCATGTCAAACCGCACAACCTGTCTCGGCATGTTGCGTATATCCAGGACATTGGTCAGCCTAAGGCGCTTGTCGCTGCAAGCATTCACAGCGCTGCGATAAACGATGGCTTAGTTACTCCCCTTTGTAAGGATGCCTGCAACTTTGACGATGAGGAAGTTGCTAAGTCTCTTAGAGGTTCAAACCTTGTAATCGATGCTTCGACGACCCTTGAATATCCACGCCAGGCCAGCATGGTTGACGACCTTCCACGTCATGTGTCTGCCTTTATAGCGCCTAGCGGCAACTCGGCAGTCGTATTGGCTGAGGATAGTAAACGCTTGATTCGTCTTCGAAGTCTCGAGGCGCAATATTACAGAGCCGTGATTCAAAACGATTGGGGGAAAGAGCACCTTCGGGGCAATCTTGGGAAGTTTTGGAGCGGTGCAAGCTGTAGAGACATTTCAACAGTTCTGCCTTATTCCCGGATCATTGTACAGGCTGGAACTCTCAGTGAATACATTCCGCTTATATGTGCTGAACCCGATGCCGTCATTCGCATTTGGGAACGTGATCCCTCAACCGGTAGAACGGATGTACATTGCATTAAGTGCCATCCCGAGCATCGGATGAAGTTCGGAGAACTCGATCTCTTCATGGATGAAGGTGTTGAACGGCAATTGAGAGAGTGGCGGAACGCCGCACTTCCGAATGAAACGGGTGGCGCTCTGCTTGGTTACTATGACTTTAACGTCAACGCTGTTGTTGTCGTATGCGGATTACCTCCTCCATCAGACAGCAAATCCACTCCTGGGATGTTTGAGCGGGGTGTCAACGGTTTGGCGGAAGCGGTTAATGACGCAACCGAGCGCACCGCTGGCGTAGTTGGTTATGTCGGGGAATGGCATAGCCATCCTCTGAACCATTCCGCGATGCCCAGCGGGCACGATATTATTCAACTTCTTCATCTCGCATTTGGAATGGCCGATGATGGCCTGCCAGCACTTCAACTTATCGTTGGGGAACGCGATATCCAAATTATTCAAGGCAGAGTACCATCATGAGCCTCGAAGGAAATCGACGGATAGCGCTTGCGCTTTCAGGCGGCGGCATTAGAGCAATGGCATTTCATTTAGGTGTATTAAAACTGATCGCCGAACGCGATTTGCTGGAAGAAGTTCACCGCGTCTCGACTGTGTCTGGCGGAAGCTTGCTGATTGGTATTTTGTTGAAAGAAAATAGGATGCAATGGCCAGCGTCACCAACTTTTCTATCGACGATCTATCCGAGATTGAGGAACAAGCTTTGCCAGCGCAGTCTCCAATGGGGCGCGGCCAGGCAGCTACTAAATCCAGTGAATTGGCGGTTCGTCCTATCCCGTGCGAATCTTTTAGGTCTGGCATTACGGTCAGAATGGGGTATCGATTGTGCCCTTTCGGATTTACCTATGAAACCAGAATGGTCGATCAATGGTACCACAGCCGAAAATGGGAAGCGCTTTCGTTTCAAACGGGATGACCTTGGTGATTACACTCTCGGCTATGCAGCGGGAGCTAGCTTTCCGCTCGCTGACGCCCTAGCCGTATCCGCCGCTTTCCCCGGTGGCTTTGGACCGCTTACGATTGACACTAAGAAATTTGATTGGCGCAAAAGATCATGGGATGCACCTCCTGGAACGGAAAAAGAGGTCCAAATCGGCTTTGATGTGCTGCACCTGTATGATGGAGGCGTATATGACAATCTGGGATTGGAACCTTTTTTTGACTGCGGCAAATGCAACACCAAACATCCAGAAAATTATATCATCGTCTCCGATGCTGGCTCGCCTCTCCCAAGTGGCTTCGCATTTCGCCAATTGAGTCCACGACGCCTCAAGCATATCGCTGACATCATGTCGGATCAATCGCATGCGTTACGCGTCCGTGCGTTTGCCAACTACCTACAGCAAGGTCCCAATCGCGGTGCCTTTATATTTATAAATAATCCCACAGAGGACTCAGACAATTTGACTTCATTTGCCGCATCATTTCCAACGACACTTCGCAAACTTAGTCTGAGTGAATTTGACCAACTGGCATACCATGGATATCGGGTCGCCCTTCAGGTCGAAATGCAATACGGGTTGTGCAAAAGGTTGCCTGGCAAAGAACTCATCGCGTAGTTTTGAATCGAGTCTCTGAAGTCAGTTTGCGCAGCACATAACGAGAACGTTAACATCTCGCTACCTACACAACGAGCACAGGCTAATTCTACGGGTCGTTGCGCTGATAAAAATGACTGCAAAAGGTCGTTTTCTTTTTCGAAATTAATCTTGAGGCAAGCATTTGCACTGCGATAGGAAGACTTTGTATTTCCCCATATATGCCATACAAGAATTTTAGCAATGCAGGTTCGTCCTTGAAAAGTTCAGCTAAGACTTTTTTCTGACCTACAACTCGGTCTTTGATAAGGTCTAACCGACTTGCAAGATTGTCAAACGCTTCGGTGCCTTCTCGGAGTTCACCGATTGTAACTCCGACGGTTAACTCAGCAAGCTCCCTGAATTCTAAGATAGAAAAAAATCCAAAAATACCTACCATTAATTCCGTTGAGCCATCAATACTTAGGCTCCATTTTCCAGTGTGCTCCTTGACGTAGATGGGGAATATGGTGGCGGCGAGAAGATCGCACATCTTTTCTTTGGATTGCTGAGAGAGTTCTTCCACTGGACAATCGTCCAACTCTATTAATGCATGCGCAACTTCGTGAAAAAGTGAATAGAGCAAAACAAGTCTTGTCAGAAGCTTAGAGCGATGAGAACTCTTTAGACGAAATGCATCTTCGGAAAACTTATCTGACGAATATATGCCACCTCCTATAACTTCAAATAAAACCCTAGAAATGCTTGTTGCAATATCTTCGGGATAAGAATAAATCCAGTTTGATGTCAGATAGACGATATTATCGGCCAATACTTGGCCAAGTATTAGAATTTGAGGGGCGTCAATTTCTTGAAGAGCAGATTCTATGTCGCGCCCATTCAAATAGTTCGTTTCTACACAATAGTCATGTTCATCCTTAGGGGTTCTGGCACCGAGAACAGCGAGGTAACTAGCGGCCCTAAAAATACCTTCAACCGTCTTGATGAAGCCCACAGGTATAACAATGTAATGAAAGCCATCAATCCGATTATAGAATGGGGACGAATCTTGTTTTACAGTAAGGCGCACACACAAGGTGGCGGGATCGATAGAATGTTTTTGCTTGAAGTGAGTAGAAACGATCTGACAAAACTCAATCGCAGCTCGCTGAAGCATCAGCTCAAGAGTACTAGAAAAATTCTCAATGTCCTCGTACCAAACTCTTTCACCTGACGTTGGCGCAGAGTTGTTTATGTTTTCTCTAAGTATGCCTAATAACTCGTCAACATCCTCTCCAAGTTCTGCCTCAATATGCTGTTCGAAGTTTCTGATATTATCTTCAAACACTTTGAGTATAGAGACCATTTCAGACATGAGGCTTTCCCCATGTTGGTTTACACATGGATTCCACGCCCTCCCTTACAATCATCCCAGCGATGGCAAGAGCACCTTGGGTTTTGACGATATCAATTATCGTCAAAACAAGAAGTATCCTCCTGGTTTTATCATCCAGGTTCCCTTCGCAAAGATTTCTTATTCGAGTATCAGCACAAATTTTACCTTTGAGGTTTGACTTAGCAGCTTCATACATTCCCTTTCCACGACGAAACATATCTTCGGTAAAGGCTGTTTCACGTCCATCGGTGGCCAAATAGACATAAAGTTGCTTATCACTCAAAGACAAAATTTCTTCCGCTTCCTGCCTTGCTCTTTCGTCAAAATCCTGCTCTTGCATAGGGGGTCCTCCGGTTCCAAGATTTACCACATTGGCCATTGAATCATGACAGAATGGCCCTACCCCTACCACAAATTATTTCCACAAAATATAGAGGATTGCCGCACCAAGCTGCGAGGAATACTCTGCATGGCTTCACCTCGAAAACTAAAAGGAATAGCAATGAAGAACCCCGTCCTTCCAGGCGGGTTCTCCTTACAATTCAAGCTGCGCTTGACCCGTCTCCTGCTCGCCCTGGTGCCGCACATATTGCCAACTGGTGTGCATGGCGTTTCATCGGCAGTCCTCATAGCACCAGGCGAGCAACAGACGGCTCCTTGCTCACACCCCCACCCTGCCAGGTGGGGAACTCCCGCGAAATTAGACATCCCGGCGGAAAGGGAGCCTCTCCTCAAAGACACTGGATGACGACGAGGGAGCTCCCCGAGGGGGTGAGGGTCTTCCCATCCACTCCCCCCTCGGTCGAGGGTTCCACAGGGGAGCGAAGTCCCCTTGGTCATGGGGGGCTAAGGGGGGCAGCACGAAAGCTCCCCCCTCCCCGTGCCCCACACCGGGCACGGGGACAGGCAAGCCCGTCGAGGGTTGCCTGCCACCGCCGGAGCACAGCGGCGGCGGTTCACGGGTGAGCGGCCCAGCTCACCCCCGACCGGCGTAGGAAGGCTCAATGTCTGAATGCGCCGGTATGCAGGGGGATGCAACGGGGGCGGCACGCACCCCTTGCCAAGATTGTGTTGTAGTACAACACACATCTTGCGGTCATCCGTGAACATGCCATTGAGCCTCGCTCTCCGGAATAACGCGGCTGACAGCGGACGCCACTCGTTCCGACCGGCGAAGTCATGGGGAATGCATGGCGCGTCGCACCATGATCGAGGGACCTCAGACAAGGCGGGATAGTCCCTCAGGCTATTCATGGGAAGCGCTGGAACATTTGCCATGCGGGAGGAATATCCAGAGGCATTCGCAGCTGCGCTTGCTCTTTACGGCATCTGGAGCCCCTCGCGAGCGGAGTAATTTCAGGGTTACGTTCCAATTGTCGCTGCGCATGGTTCGAAAGATAATGAGCCATGGCGATTAGCGAATGTCCTTCGACAGTAGTGTCGATACGTTCGATGGAGAGAGGCATCCATCCTTCCACGACTAGCTCGATTGCTTTGTCACCGTCCAATACCGTTTCAAGGTGCCTTGCAAAAGATTCATAGGTTTTCATGGGGCAATCAAAGCAAAACAAAGAGGGTGGCCGTAAGGCCACCCTCTTGTTGGTTAGCGTTGGAGCCGTATCCAGTTCCTGGCCAACTGGGCGCATTCCATCAGCGCCTCCAGGTCATGGCTAAGATAGGAATGCCCGTTCTTCCATTGATCGGATTTGTCCTTGTAGGACCGGGAAAAAGTCACCGTGTAGAACGGCTCTTTCTCCTCCGCCGATTGCTTCCAGATGGACGCCCGGACGGTTCCGACGCGGATGTGATGGAGGGGCTTTTGTTTAGTTGCCATGGTGTGTTCTCCTTTCTTGGTTGTTGAACATTGGCTTCTCACCCAGAAACGGAAGCCAATTTCAACGACCGGGAGAATACAGCGACAACGGTACGTAGCGGCCTTACGAGCAGCGCAAATGATCGGCTTTGCTGGCATACGGCGATGCAGGCTGCACGGCAAATAAAAGTCCTCGGAAATCACCATCAAAGGAAACGGGCGATGGCAATTGTGGAAGGAT
>WBZN01002180.1_pt1 | contig 11103 bp, 11 predicted proteins | sample 5204281 | NCBI WGS metagenome assembly WBZN01 (sample SAMN12344347, study PRJNA552823) | activated sludge metagenome | biome: Activated sludge suspended growth; feature: Nitrification reactor; material: Wastewater; isolation source: activated sludge from nitrification reactor of wastewater... | reverse complement strand
AGTGTTCTCGCCGAATTGCCCGGCGACTTCATGATGTGGGTCCTTATTATCAGCGAGCTGCTGGTGTTCGGCGCAGCACTGCTTGCATTTCTTGCCGTGCGCGCAACCAAGGCGGAGATTTTCGCAACCGGGCAGGCCTCTCTCAATGCCACGGCTGGAGCGCTCAACACCGTTGTCCTCGTGACGAGTGGCATGCTGGCGGCACGCGCCCTTGCGCTCAGGCGGCAAGAAGAGCGCCGCAAGGCCAGGCTCTCGCTGGCGGCTGCCGGAGGGCTCGGCATCGTGTTCTTGCTCGTCAAATGGGCCGAATACAGTTCCGAATTTGCCAAGGGCATCGGAATTGAGACGAGCCCGTTCTTCACCTTCTATTTTCTGATCACCGGATTCCACGCCCTCCATGTCGTGGCAGGTCTCGTCATCCTTGCGCTTGTGGCGCGATGGGACAGCGTTCGCAATATCGAGACAGGCATTGCCTTCTGGCACATGGTCGATCTCGTATGGGTTCTTCTGTTCCCAATCATCTACCTGCTTAAATGAGCCTGAAAATGAGCGTTTCTGAAGTCTACAAAGCCTGGGCAACCCTGCTGGCATTGAGCTTGGCCACGGTGGCGCTGACGCTGGTGAGCGGTGCATCCGCTACCGTCGTTGGCGGTGTGCTCCTGTCGCTTTCGGGTTTGAAGGCGAGGACCATTCTGTCGCAGTATCTCGAACTTCGCCATTCGGCGTTCTGGATGCGGCTTTTCGACATGATTATCGGGATTTTCCTGCTGATCGCATTCGTGCTGTATGCCGCGCCGTGGAGGGCATGATGACAAGCCACGGCACAATGAAGACCAATACCGCGCCACCGCTATCGTTGCGGCTGTTCTGTCTTGCGTTGATGGTTCCCGCTTGCGCCATCAACGGCGCCTTCGTCGCGCTCGCTATTCCTGCCCTGGCGCCCTATGGCATTCCAGCCCTCCTGGTGAGCAGCCTTATCGGAGGCATGATCGGCGTGCTGCCCGCCAGGTGGCTTGCACTGAAAATCCATGAAGGATTGCGAGACGAACGTTAGCCTTCGCTCAGCCGGCGCCGGCGATGGCTTCGGCCACATGCGGCGGCAGACCCAAAGCAAGTGCGGCTGCGCGGCCTTTGGCGGACATCTTCCGGGCCGTCTTGCTCACGACGGGCAAGACCCGCTCGGCGTACTTGTCGCTGAACGCATCCGCATACCATCGGAAGAAAACCAGACATGCGACGTCTTCCAGTGTCTGGGACTCGTGATCTGTCTTCAGGTTCTTCTTGAGCATGAGATCAGAGACGCGATCGCAGGCGGAGCCGTCATAGCCGGCCTCCTGCATGAGAGCCGACACGCGCGCCGCATGGTACTGGGCGGCGTCCTTGCGCCAATTGAGGTAGCCGATTCGGCCTTCGGGATAGTCGGCGCGAGGCCGCTTCCAGCGCTCGATATGCTGACCGCGCGCCGCGATCTTGAGTTCGTCGGATGCCGAGGGCTCGAAATCCTGCAAGACTTGCGTCATGCGGCGGCCATACAAAAAGGCGGCCGGGACGGGCCCATCGGTCGTTGTTTCGAGATTGGGATCCCGTTCATTCGCCGCGTCGATACGGGCAAGAATGGCAGCGATGCGATCCATTATAATTCGCCCTTGCGCCAAGGTGCGCTGCGATCCTCCAGCATATACTCCCGCAGCTTCGCGACATCGGCGATCTCAGCTTGGTTCTGAGCTATGCGGACTCCGACTTCCTCGAGCTTGTTGAATGCTCTGGACAGACTTGGCGGCTGCATCCCAAGGCGCCCGGCGATGAGCGATTTATCATAGGGGAGTGTGATGGTGCAGCCGCCCTTCGAGGTGTTACAAAGTTCAAGCAAAAACTCGGCAACCCGCTGTGCGCCGGTATGGGCCTTGAGCTGTTCGACCTGTGCGACGAGGGCGTGGAGATGGCGGAACGTGGACGATACGATCGCCATGGCGATCTCAGGCCGCTCCCGCATCATTGACGATAATACTGAGGTACGAACGAGCAGCAGCCGCGTCTCGGTTACGGCTTCCGCGGTCACCGGATAGGGCACGTCCTCGAACGCGATCGCCTCGCCGAAGCTGCGGCCCTTGGTAAAGACGCCGACAATGGCCTCGGCCCCCGTCGGCGTAATGCGAAACAGCTTTACCCAGCCGTCGAGCACCACAAAAATGTGCTCTGAAACATCGCCCTGACAGAAGATGGTTTCGCCGCGCCCGTAAGACCGCACGACGGCACGCTGAAGGATCCCTGCTGAGACCTCCGGCGGCAATGTCGAAAGCAGAACGGCGGCGCTCGCTGTGGCTAAGTCGGCTTTTTCTAGCATGAGAATGTTTCAATGAAATTCCATGCTCGAACACCTACACGATTGCGCACGTCTGGGAAATGCTGGAATTCATAGGCCCGTCGCGGCAAGTCAACCCGCAAGCAATCCCAGGCGCGGAATGCCCACCGGCGGACCCGCGCCTGAGGCGTTTACCCTGCAGCCTTGACATAGGACTCCATCGGCGGACACACGCACATGACATGGCGGTCTCCATAGACGTTGTCCACGCGGTTGACTGGCGGCCAGTACTTGTCGACACGGAATGCGCCGGTCGGGAAGCAGGCTTCCTCGCGTGAGTAAGGGCGATCCCACGCTCCGATAAGATCCTCGACCGTATGGGGTGCATTCTTCAACGCATTGTTGTCCCGGTCGGCGCGGCCTTCCTCGATGGCGCGCGCCTCCTCGCGGATGGCGAGCATGGCGTCGCAGAAGCGGTCGAGCTCGGCTTTCGTCTCCGATTCGGTCGGCTCGATCATCAGCGTGCCCGCCACCGGCCAACTCATTGTCGGAGGATGGAAGCCGCAGTCGATCAGCCGTTTGGCGATGTCATCGACGGTGATGCCGGCCTTCTCGAGCAATGGGCGCGTGTCAACGATGCATTCGTGCGCGACGCGGCCGTTCTTCCCGGTGTAGAGCACGTCATAGGCCTTCGAGAGCCTTTTTGCCACGTAGTTGGCATTGAGGATTGCGACGCGCGTGGCTTGTGTCAGCCCGGCGCCGCCCATCATCAGGCAGTAGCTCAAGGAAATCGGCAGGATGGACGCCGAACTGAATGGAGCTGCTGCGACCGTCATGGCATTGCCGCCCTTGTCGGCATCGCTGGGCAGGAAGGGTACAAGATGCGCCTTGACGCCGATGGGTCCCATGCCGGGGCCGCCGCCACCATGCGGGATGCAGAACGTCTTGTGCAGATTGATATGGCCGACGTCCGCGCCGATGTCGCCGGGCCGGGCGAGACCGACAAGCGCATTGAGGTTGGCGCCGTCGAGATACACCTGGCCGCCGTTCGTATGCGTGATGGCGCAGATTTCTTTCACGCTCTCCTCGAAAACGCCGTGGGTGGAGGGATAAGTGATCATCGCCGCGGCAAGGTTAGCGGCATGCGTTTGGGCGGCGGTGCGGAAAGCCGCGACGTCGATATTGCCCTTTGCATCGGTGGGAACGACGATGACCTTCATGCCGCACATCTGCGCCGAGGCCGGGTTGGTGCCGTGCGCGGAGGCGGGAATGAGGCAAATGTTGCGGTGGGCTTCGCCGCGGCTCTTGTGATAGGCGCGGATGGTCAGGAGGCCTGCGAATTCGCCTTGGGCGCCCGAGTTCGGCTGCATCGAGAAGGCGTCGTAGCCGGTGATCCGGCACAACTTCTCGGAAAGATCGCCGATGACTTCGGCGTAGCCAAGCGCCTGATCGGCTGGCGCGAAGGGATGCAGTTCGCAGAATTCGGGCCACGTTATGGGAAGCATTTCGGCGGTCGCGTTGAGCTTCATGGTGCACGAGCCGAGCGGGATCATCGCGCGGTCGAGCGCCAGATCGCGGTCTGCAAGCCGGCGCATATACCGTGTCATCTCGCTTTCCGCCCTGTTCATATGGAAAACGGGGTGCGTGAGATAGGCTGAGGTTCTTATCAGCCCCCGGGGAAGACGATAGGCGGGATAAGCGTCGCGATAGACAAGATCATAGCCTCCGAATGCTCGCCAGACAGCTTCCAGTGTCGAGGGCCGGGTACGCTCGTCCACGGTGATGCCAATGCTGTCGTGACCGACCTTGCGCAGGTTGACGCCGTTATCGACGGCGTTCTTCATGATGAGCCCTTGATAGGGTCCGACGTTCACGGTGATCGTGTCGAAGAATTCCTCCGGCGCTATTTTGAAGCCCAGCGATGCGAGGCCGTCGGCGAGGCGCGCGGCCTTGCGATGCACGCGCTCCGCGATGGCCTTGAGCCCCTTGGGCCCGTGGAATACCGCGTACATCGCCGCGATCACGGCAGGCAGCACCTGTGCCGTGCAGATGTTGGAGGTCGCATTTTCGCGGCGGATGTGCTGCTCGCGGGTCTGCAGCGCGAGCCGATAGGCGCGATTCTTGCGCGCATCGAGAGAGACGCCGACGAGCCGCCCCGGCAGCGCGCGCTTGTAGGCGTCCTTGACCGCAATATAGCCTGCGTGCGGGCCGCCATAACCCATCGGCATGCCAAAGCGCTGCATGGATCCGACGGCAATATCGGCGCCCATTTCCCCGGGCGGCTTCAACAGCGTCAGCGCGAGCGGATCGGCGGCGACGGCGGCGAGCGCGTTGGCGGAATGGAGCTTGGCGATCGCCTCAGTGAAGTCGTGGAAAGAACCGCAAACACCCGGATACTGGAAGAGGGCGCCGAAAACCGTGCCGGGATCGAGATCCTTGAAGGGATCGCCGACGACGATCTCCCAGCCCAGCGGCTCGGCACGCGTTTTCACCACCGCGATGGTCTGGGGGAGGCACTCCGCATCAACGAAGAACGCGTTGGCCTTCGATTTGGAGACGCGGCGCGCGAGAGCCATGGCCTCGGCCGCTGCGGTCGCCTCATCGAGAAGCGAGGCATTGGCGACATCAAGCGCGGTCAGATCGGTGACGAGCGTCTGGAAGTTGAGAAGCGCCTCAAGCCGTCCCTGGCTGATCTCGGGTTGGTAGGGCGTGTAGGCTGTATACCAGGCCGGGTTCTCCAGAATGTTGCGCTGGATGGCAGGCGGCATGATTGTGCCATGGTAACCCTGGCCGATCAGCGATGTCAGAACGCGGTTCTTCTTGGCGATCTCACGCATACGATCGAGGGCGCCGCGTTCCGACAGGGGTTTGCCCAAGTCCAGATCTTCGGTTTGGCGGATGCTCTCAGGGACCGTCTCGCTGATCAACGCTTCGAGGCTGACGGCGTCCACGACGTCGAGCATCGTGGCCATCTCCTCTGGTGAGGGTCCGATATGCCGGCGGTTTGCGAAGTCGTAGGGCTCATACCTTTCGGCAGCAGTCATGGCCTCTCCTATGCGCCGATGAGTTTGTTGTAGGCAGCTTCGTCCATGAGGGCATCGAAGGCCTTCGGGTCCGCAAGCTTCAGTTTGAAGAACCATCCGGCATTCTGCGGATCGGCGTTTACGATCGAAGGATCGTTGACGATCGCGTCATTGACCTCGGCAACCTCGCCTGCGATCGGCGCATAGACGTCGGAAGCCGCCTTGACGGATTCGACGACGGCCGCGCCGTCACCCTTTGCGAGCTTGGAGCCGATGTCGGGGAGTTGCACGAAAACGAGATCCCCGAGCTGTTGTGCCGCATGAGCCGTGATGCCGATCGTTGCGATGTCGCCATCGAGCCGCAACCACTCATGGTCTTCAGTGAAACGCAGCAATGTGTCCTCCTGAGGTAAGTTATGTGCTAGTCGCGTTTGTAGCGATGCGCGACGAAAGGCAGTGTGACGGCCTCTACCGGAATATACTTGCCGCGAACTTCAGCAAATAGCCTGGTCCCGGGTGCCGCAAAGCGTGTTGCGAGATAACCCATGGAAACCGGTGCTTGAATGCTCGGTCCGAAACCGCCTGACGTAACAGCTCCGGCTTGCTCACCGCCTTCTGCGTCGGCAAAGAGTTGGACCCCTTCGCGCACAGGCTGACGTCCTTCCGGACGAAGGCCTGCGCGCCGCCGGAGCACGCCATTTGCTATTTGGCCAAGGATGATATCGGAGCCAGGAAAGCCACCAGAACGCAGGCCTCCCGTGCGCCGTACTTTGGAAATCGCCCATGAAAGGTCCGCTTCGACAGGCGTTGTCGCCTCGTCAAGGTCGGAGCCGTAAAGCGGAAGACCTGCTTCGAGGCGCAAGGAGTCGCGAGCGCCGAGACCGACCGGTGCCACATCGGCGTGAGACAGCAGGGCTTCGGCAACGCGGGTTGCGGCCTCTTCAGGAACCGAAATTTCAAAGCCGTCTTCACCGGTATAGCCCGAGCGTGCGACGATGCACGCAGCGCCGGCAATTACCATTTCGCGCACGTCCATGAAGCGCATAGAGGCACACGCGGGCGCCAGTGATGCGAGAACCGCTTCTGCCTTTGGGCCTTGCAGGGCGAGCAAGGCGCGATCCGATCGTTGAACCTCGCAGATAGGCGCCAAGTGCGTTCTAAGATGCGCCTCGTCAGCGTCCTTGCGGGCGGCGTTGACGATGAGCAGGTAATGATCGGCACGGTTTGAGATCATGAGGTCATCGAGAATGCCGCCAGCCGCATTCGTGAACAGCCCATACCTCTGGCGTGCCGGTGCGAGACCGAGGATGTCGGCGGGAACGAGTTGCTCAAGGGCGTGCCCCGCGTCTGCAAGCACACCGGATCTGGGCCGCACTATGATTTGACCCATGTGCGAGACATCGAAGAGACCCGCCGACGCGCGCGTATGCAGATGCTCCTTCAAAATGCCGGCCGTGTACTGCAGCGGCATCTCGTAACCCGCGAAGGGCACCATGCGCGCGCCTAGCTTCAAGTGGAGATCGTAAAGAGGTGTTCTCTTGAGAGGATGCGCCATTGTGTTGGCGTCCGTTTGGCTCATGCAGAGGCTCCCGCGGCTCGTGTTTCGCCGCTTCGATGCGGCTGTGGCGAGCCCCCTCTGTCCTGAGACCTGAAAGTTTGGATGTCTTCCTCCTGCAGCGCCGGACGAAGTCACCTTTCCTCTTCGGTGGGCCGGATTATCCGGCCGCTTTCCAGAGCGTCAGAAGTCCTACGGTCCTTGGGCCTGAGAGTTTCCGGGGCGGTTGCTCCTTCGGCGCCGGGTGAAACCCGGGCTCTCCCGTGGGACGAATGTGACGACTCGGGAAGCATGTCGGGTGAGACGCTCGTGGTCAATCCCACCTCTAGGACAATCCCGTCCAATGAGGAGAATCGCTTTGTTTATATTGACGCTCTTTGCAACGTTCCGCCGCGCTCTCTTGGCCGTCGTGGTCCCGGCCAAAGTTCGCCACAGGAAAAAATATTTCTCCCAGATTGACGTCTCTCGCTGCGCCCTCTACTGAAACTTGAGAGCGGTGCCCGCAACGCGCTGCGCTTGCCGTACGAGGCAGCCATTGCGAGGCGGGATGGCTTGCGAACTCAAGTCAGAGCTGAAGAGCCGGATGCAATCAGGGCCCGGACAATCCGGGCGATAGATGAAAGGGCAGGATAAGATGAGCGGAAAGTTCGGAATTCGCGTTGGAGAAGCATTGGTAGCCGGTGGTCCGCCAGGTACGGCCGCTGAGCCTGAAGTGGCGATCGGAGAAATGGATGGTCCGTTCGGCACCGCATTCGCAAACCTGCTTGGCAACCAGGTTGCCGGTCACTCGCGCGTGCTCGCGCTGCTCAACACCGATGTGATGGTTCGTCCTGCGACGCTGTGCGTGAGCAAGGTCACGGTGACGGATGAGAAGTACACCAACATCCTCATGGGAACGGTTCAATACGCCACCGCAATGGGTGTTCTCGACGCGGTGCGCGTTGGCGATATTCCCATGAACAAGGTCAACGATCTTGGTGTCATCGTTTCGGTCTGGTTGAACCCGTCGATCGTGACGGTCAAGGATCTCGACCACAAGGTGCTCTTCAACATTCATCGCGACGCGACGGCGAAGGCGATCAAGAAGGCGATGAACAACGAGCCGTCGATCGAGTGGCTCCTGGAGAACCAGGACAAGGTCATTCACAAATATTTTGAGAAAGGCCTTAAGGGCGAAATCTGAGATATTGCCGAGGGCCGTGACGGGGCCCAGACCGGCGCTGGCAACTCGTACTATCTGGAACACCGGCCGGGAGTCACTCCCGGCCGGTTTTTGTTTGACCAGAAGGATGCCGGCGAACGGAGCGGAAACCTCATCATCGAACCAGGAGACCATTTGAGTTTAGTCTTATGCCCGGGCGCCGCTGCCGCTTATCGCGCGGCTGGAAACGGGCGTAACTAGGTGCCGGCGCTTTCCCCGCCCTTAAGCGGGCCGGCGGCGAAACATTGATATCCGCGACCGGTTTCGGGTCGCCGGCCGTGGGATCGCCTTGCATTGCACAGTGCCGCTCTTGATATCTTCAAGCCGAGGTGCGATGTCCCAAATGCCGCACAGGACGCAAGAAATGACCAGCCGCACCAGCAAACCTTCTCTCATGTCAGCGCTTTCGCTTGCGCTTCCGCCTACTGTGATCAACACGGGGCGTACACTGAAAGTTGGGTTTCTTGGACCGCTGTCAGGCAAACTCAAGAGCTGGGCAGAACCCGGCTACCATGGTTGCCTCATCTGGAAGGATTGGGTGAACGAGAAGGGCGGCATCCGGGTCGGCAATCGCCGGTATAAGATCGATATCGTCGTGTACGATACCGAATTCAAAAGCGATAAGGCCCTGGCGGGCGCGCGTGAATTGCTCATCGGCCATGGCGTCGAAATGCTCTTGATGCTGGGCGGCAACGACTTCTCCCGTCCGTTGCGTGACTTCATCAACCAGCGCAAAGCCCTTGTCACGACGCTTCTGCCCAGCGACCTGACACCTGATGCCCGCACGCTGATCGCACCTTCGGAAGTTCATCCGATTTACAACGTCACCGGCGTCGAGTGGCTCGTTCGCGATGATCCAAGCCTGAAAACCGTCGCCATGTGCACGCAGAACGACGAGCATGGCTTGCCCTCGATAGCGACGTATCGCGCGGCGTTCGAAGCCGCCGGCCTGAAGCTGGTCGACGAGCACCTGTTTCCGATCGAAACCAGCGACTTCTCCCAGATCATCGGACGGCTGCTTGAGAAAGATCCCGACGTCTTGTGCTGGGATACGGCCTACGAACCATTCGTCCATGCCATGACTGTGGAAGCCTATAAGCGCGGCTTCAAGGGACGGCTGCTTTCCTGCACATGCGACAATTACCGGTCCTTGATCGAGAAGACGAGCCCGCAATTCATGGAGAACTTCGTCTTCCAGTTCCCCGACTTCGATGATCCGCGTCTTGATGATCCGCGGATCAATTTCGACAACCCCAAGCGGTTCTTTGACGAGTTCTGCAGGCGGTATCCCGGTGAATGGAGCGCTGTGTCGTGGGAATATGCGGCCATTCTGGAAATGTGGAAGACGGCCGTTGAACGCGCGCGGACCGTCGACCCGCTTTCGGTTCTTGCGATGATGAAGATGGGCGGGAAGGGGCACCACGTGTTCGGATGGGCGACCTGGTGGGGACGGGAACTGTTTGGCGTCGACAACGCGCTCGTCGGCGAATGGCCCGTGGTGACCATCCGTGACGGACGCGCCCGCATTGTCGATTTCCTCGACCCGCGCGACTGGTGGGCTGCAAACAGTCACATTCTGATAAAGCACATGCGCGTGCTCGATCTCATGTGGGATCAGCGCGAAGAAGTTATCGCGAGTTCAGCAGGTCATCCTGATTTCCTGCGATAACGAGTTTCATGAACTCCACCGCGCTTTCCGTGTCGCGGTTCTCAAGCGCAGTATAGAGCGAGCGCAGGCGCGCCTGATTGTCGGCGATTCGTTCGGGAGAAAGCGACTTTACGCGCGTCGCGCACCAGCGGGGCTGGCGGCGAACTTCGTGGATGATGGTGTAGATTGTCATCAGGAGACGGTTGTGGGTGCCCTCTGCGATGCCCAACAGGAATTTCTTCTCCAGATGTGCAAACAGTTCCGCGTTGGTAACAATGCGCTCGATCTCTTCGAGGGTCTTCTTCAGGTTTGCAAGATCGCGGACAGACATATAGAGCGCAGCCAGCCGCACCATATCCGGCTCGATGATCGAGCATAGAACGTTCATTTCGAAAGGCGACGCCGTTTCCGCAATCGCGGAGATGTTGAGCATTTGCGCACCGGACTGATCCGACGATGATACGCGGCCTTCTTTCTTGGCGGTGTAGGCGACGAAGGCGCCGCTGTTGGCCCGTCTGGTCACGACGCCGTAGGTTTCGAGAAATTCGATGACCTGCCGGATCGCTGCGCGACTGAGATCGAATTCCTCAGCCAGATCGCGTTCGGAGGGAAGGCGAGTTCCGTAGGAATAGCGTCCGGAACTGATTTGATGGAAGAGAGCGGCGGCGACGGATTTCACGCGCTCCTTGATCAACGGATGATTGGCCGTGCTTGTTTCCCACGGTGGACGCGCCTCATCCCCTGCGCTCTCCAGTTTTGGCATTCCATCAGACGGCCTCAGAAGTTCGTTCATTGGATCCCTCTTTTGCCCTTTCTGGCGCCGACAGGCGGAATCGCCTTCCGGCAGTGTGTGAGATGTTTGCCGCCGATTTTTCGGCTGCGACGCATCCAGGATCGAGCGCGGCTCGTCCTATTTGCGCGCCGCGTATTGGTTTGATCTGGTCTTACCAAGTTGCTTCGCTGCGATATAAACATGCAGATAGACCATTTTGGACCAATGGTCAAAGCTTGATTTAACTCGATTATTCAAGCTGAAATGTCGCAGGACTAGGCAACATACCCTTATTTTGCACTGCACACGGTTTCTTACAAATAAAAAAAATTGCGGGCGTCCTGCGCTTTTTTGTTGCGTTGAGGTTTTTTCTGGTTCTAATTTACGGACAAAATGGTCCACAAATGGTCTAGAATGGATCATTTTGGTCAAGACAATAAAAAAGCAGGAGAGGAATGGGTATGGCTAGGAATCCCAAACACGACATCTTGTTCGAACCGATCAAGATCGGTCCCAAGACCATGAAGAACAGGTTCTATCAGGTGCCCCATTGCATCGGCGCCGGATCGGAGAAACCTGGCACCCATGCGGGCCATCGCGGC
>WBZN01000742.1_pt2 | contig 11107 bp, 14 predicted proteins | sample 5204281 | NCBI WGS metagenome assembly WBZN01 (sample SAMN12344347, study PRJNA552823) | activated sludge metagenome | biome: Activated sludge suspended growth; feature: Nitrification reactor; material: Wastewater; isolation source: activated sludge from nitrification reactor of wastewater... | reverse complement strand
AGCATTAAACAAATATTGATGAACAGCCATGTGGTGGTGGGAGTTGGTAATATCTATGCGAACGAATCGTTGTTTGCAGCCGGAATCAATCCGAAAAGAGCTGCAAATGCAATCGGATTGAAATGTTGTGAAAAATTGGTAGCAGCAGTCAAGCAGACGTTACAGCTTGCGATAGAATCGGGGGGAAGTAGTTTGCGGGATTTTGTCCACAGCGATGGTAGTTCCGGATATTTTCAGCAACAGTATTGGGTTTACGGACGAACGGGAGAGCGCTGTAAACGTTGCGCAGGTGTGATTAAACAAATCAAGCAATGCCAACGTTCGAGCTTTTATTGCACAGCCTGTCAGCATTGAGTTTTAGTCAGTGATTCGGCTTTGGGGCGTGTTTGATTGATTGCAAGGATGAAGATTGAATATGAAAATCGTATTTATTGGTGGCGGAAACATGGCCAGCGCGTTAATAAGTGGTTTGCTTGCGAAAGGCTTTGATACGGAACAATTGGTTGTAGTTGAGATCAGTATCGAGAACCGAGAAAAATTGAAACAAGCATTCGGTATCAAGGTAGTCGAGGATCTTGCCGAAGGTGTCTCAGCCAGCGACGTCATTGTGTTAGCCGTGAAACCACAGCAGTTATTCGAGTTGACCCGGCACCTTGCTCCTTTCCTCGGGCAGCAGTTAATTCTATCGATTGCAGCTGGTATTCAGGCAACGGATATCATGCGCTGGTTGCAAGGATATGAACGAATCGTTCGCGCCATGCCCAATACACCTTCACTGATCGGTTGTGGCGTTGCGGGGCTATATGCCATGCCAGGTGTAAGTGAATCCGATAAGAGTGCTGCGGAATCTATTCTGGCTGCAGTGGGTTCGGTATTGTGGGTGGATCAAGAAGACATGCTGCATGCTGTCACGGCGATTTCAGGCAGCGGACCTGCTTATGTTTTTTATTTTATTGAATCCATGCAGCAAGCCGGAATAGAATTGGGCTTGAGTGTTGCACAGTCCAGGCAACTGAGTTTGCAGACATTTGCTGGTGCGAGTCGTCTGGCCAGTGTAAGCGAAGAAGATGCAGCGGTGCTGCGTGCTCGAGTGACTTCGAAAGGGGGAACGACTGAACAGGCTATTCAAGCCATGGAAAAAAATGAAATTAAGAGTAAGATCATTGCTGCAATTCATGCATCAAATCAGCGGTCGCGGGAAATGAGCGATGAATACAGCAAGATTTAGCGGAGCATTGGATTGACCATAAGTGAATCCATCAACTTTGATTATCAGTTTTTCGGGAAATGTACATGTCTAATCAGATCCTAATTTTTCTTCTTGATACCATTCTGGGCCTGTTCTCGCTGGCATTATTGTTGCGTTTCTATTTTCAGTTGCTCCGAGTGCCTTTCTACAATTCGGTATCGCAATTCCTGATTGCAGTCACTGATTTTATGGTGCGACCGGCAAGGCGTGTGATACCTGGGTGGGGAGGAATGGATTTGTCAACCCTGGTTTTGGCATGGCTGTTCGAATGTATCATCATGTCCAGCGTCTATTTGATACAAGGTTATGATTTTGGCGGCAATATGATCGCTGCATCTGGTGTCATGGGTATGTTGGGTATTATGGAAATCATCAAAATGACGCTCTACATCGTGCTTATGATGATTATCATGCAGGCTGTTTTGTCGTGGGTTAATCCACAAAGTCCTCTGATGCCATTGCTGGATAGTTTTACTCGTCCTTTCCTGGCGTTCTTTCGTAAAAACATTCCACCAATTGCCAATGTCGATTTGTCGCCATTATTTGTGTTGATTATCATCCAGTTGTTACTCATGGTCGTTGCCGGAGTGAGTATGGAAATTACCATGATGCTGCGTTAGTTTCATGGGCATGTCTTGGTATCGATATGATGATGCAAATAATCTGATTCTTACGCTGCATATTCAAACAGGCGCAAAAAATACGGTTGCAGCGGGCATTCATGGAGGTGCTCTGAAGATCAAGCTGGCTGCTGATCCTATCGACGGGAAGGCAAATGCGGCATTAATTAAGTTTCTGGCTCGGCATTTTGTTGTACCGGCATCGCAAGTGATTCTGAAGCAGGGCGATCGATCCAGGCATAAAGTTGTCGTGATTCAGCAACCTGGAAAAAATCCTGAAACCTTGTCGATATGATCGGTTTTTGACGGATGCTGGAAATTTTTTGCATTTTGCTTTTACAGCGAATCCGGTAAAGGGGAAATTACATGGAACTGATTTTATGGCGACATGCCGAGGCGGAAGACGGGTTTCCAGATACATTGCGGCAATTAACGGCGACTGGACAGGATCAAGCTCGGCGAATGTCAAACTGGCTTAAATCGCAATTGCCCGACAAAGTAGCAATCAAAGTTAGTCCGGCTATGCGTACGCAACAGACTGCAATGGCTTTGGGACTCTGCTTTGAGACATGCCCTGAGGTAAGACCAGGTGCTCGAGTTAGGGATATTCTCAGTGTTGCTAACTGGCCCGATGAACAAGGTGTCGTTCTGATTGTTGGTCATCAACCCACGCTGGGAGAGGTGGTAAGTCACCTGATTCCAGCTGCTCCTATGGGAATGGGGGTCAAAAAAGGGTCGGTGTGGTGGATCAAGAATCAGCAAAATAATGGTGTTGCTGAGTCGGTGCTGCATACAGTTATGTATCCCGAGATGTTGTGAAATCATTCTAAAAACTGGATTTCTTCGCTGAAGCAATGCCATGTCACGCCTGATTTTGTTCAATAAACCTTATGGCGTTATCTGTCAATTTACACCCGAAAATGGTCATCAATCGTTGAAAGACTTTATCTCCCAGCCGGGCTTTTATCCTGCCGGAAGATTGGATACGGATAGTGAAGGATTGGTGTTGCTGACTGATGACGGGAGATTGCAACATCAAATTACTGACCCCAGATTCAAGCTTCCCAAAGTCTATTGGGTACAGATTGAGGGTTTACCTGATGAAACGGCTCTAAATAACTTACGAAGCGGTGTGCAACTGAAGGATTTTAGGACACTGCCGGCACAGGTGAGTGTGATGGATGAACCCGATAATCTATGGCCAAGAATTCCTCCCGTTCGTTTTCGAAAAAAAATTCCAACTAGCTGGCTGTCGTTAATTCTTCGGGAGGGGAAAAATCGTCAAGTTAGACGAATGACGGCAGCGGTGATGTATCCAACGTTACGGCTAGTGCGATATGCAATCGGGAAATATAACGTTCAGGGTATAGCACCTGGAGAGTGGCGTATGGTGAATTATGAGCGCTCGGTACTTTAAAAACACGATTTCGACATTATTTATATACTTTGTGAGTGAACTGACACTGGTTTTTTTGATACTAATAAAGGCCGTAAAATTAAAGCATATAATTGATGCAAATTAATATTTTCTTTCGCACCAACGTGGTATAAAATTTATTTTGATTGCTTGACGGATAGAAAAAAGGTTAGTTGAGAAAGTTGTATTGCACAGTAGTTGCATTTGTTGAGTAAGTAGTGGTTTTTATAGATTAAGTCCATACTTGATGGCCTTTAAAAGGATAATTTTATGATCTCTGATTTTTTGACCTTGATATCTGGAGTAGTCGATATGCCATGGTGGGGGTATGTCGTCGTAACTCTGGTATTGACACATATTACGATTGCTTCGATCACAATCTATTTGCATCGTCATTCGGCGCATAGAGCGCTGGAATTGCATCCAATACCCAGTCATTTTTTTCGTTTTTGGTTGTGGCTGACCACAGGAATGGTCACCAAACAATGGACAGCGGTACACCGCAAACATCATGCCAAATGTGAATCACAAGATGATCCACATAGCCCGGTTATTTACGGCATCAAAAAGGTGTTGGCGGAAGGGTCCGAACTTTATCGCATCGAAGCGAAAAATCCTGAAACTTTGAAGCGGTACGGATATGGTACTCCGGACGACTGGGTCGAACGCAATATCTACACCAAACATAGCGCAAAAGGCGTATCACTGATGCTGATTATCAACGTGATACTGTTCGGACCCATTGGTATTACGATTTGGGCCGTTCAAATGATGTGGGCCCCTATTTTTGCTGCGGGTGTCATCAATGGAGTGGGGCATTTCTGGGGGTACCGTAATTTTCGTGCCGAAGACGCCAGTACCAACATCGTTCCATGGGGGATTCTGATTGGTGGTGAAGAGTTGCATAATAATCATCATGCTTATGCTACATCGGCACGTTTGTCCAACAAATGGTACGAGTTTGATATCGGCTGGCTTTATATTCGCATTCTGGAAATGATGGGATTGGCCAAGGTCAAGAAGATCGCACCTAAGTTGCGTATTGATAAAGGTAAAACTCAGTGTGATCTGGATACCTTACAAGCGGTCATTGCTCATCGCTATGAAGTATTGGCCAAATATACCAAATCATTGAAAGTTACTTTTGCAAATGAAATGATTCATCTGAAAGAGGCAACGGCTCAGTATGGAGTGGATAATTCAACCTTAAAACGTTGGGTTCTGGCCGATGCAAGAACACTGCAAGAGCACGAACGTGAAAAATTGAGTCAGGTGCTAAGTAACGCTAAAACATTGGATAAAGTATATACCATGCGTGAAGAATTGGCCGAAATCTGGCAGCGCTCAACTGCATCGACTGAAGAATTGGTCAAGCAGCTTGAGGATTGGTGTCGACGCGCCGAAGAGAGTGGAATCGAAGTACTGAGAACATTTTCTCAGCGGTTGCGTTGTTATGCATGATTGAGTTAAATCTCGGAAAAATAAAAAAACCCGCAATTTAGCGGGTTTTTTTATTTCATGAGACTGAAATCAGATCAACGTCGAGATAAAAAAGTTACTTCAGTTTCGTTTCTTTGTATTTCACGTGTTTACGTGCAACAGGATCGAATTTAGAAAGTTCCAATTTTTCAGGTTTGGCACGCTTGTTTTTAGTCGTCGTATAAAAATGACCTGTTCCTGCCGTTGATTCCAGCTTGATTTTTTCACGCATCGCAATGACTCCTTGGTTGATTACCAGTGATGTTAATCAGATTATATTTTTTTGCCTTCTGATCGCATCTTGGCCAATACTGCGTCAATGCCGTTTTTGTCTATCGTACGTAATGCAGCATTAGACAATCGTAAACTAACCCAACGATTTTCGCTCTCAACCCAAAAGTTACGGTGTTGAAGATTTGGTAAAAAACGTCTTTTGGTTTTGTTGTTGGCGTGAGAAACATTGTGCCCAGACATTGGTTTTTTACCTGTTATTTCACATACTCGTGCCATGATGACGCACTCCAGAAACTAAAAACCGCGATTATATCCTGATTTAATCGTTTTACTCAAATGCAACTGATTCATGTTAAACAGATTCGTATGAATTCTATGTCCTGAGACTGGGTTCACTGACATCAAATAACAATTAATGGTGATTGCACTCAACATCGCAGTTGCCAGCAGTATGATTCGTTACATCAATTTTTCCTTCCTTCTTATCTTTTCTCGATTGTTTTAACAAGACTGCGCAAGCATGGCGCAACTTCATCGGCGTAGGTTCGTACCTTGAATATGAAGGTTCAGTGAATTTCTGCTGGCGACGGGTTTCATGTGAATGTCATGAAAATGCAATATTGAACTTTTAGTATGCGCTAGCTAATAACAAGCAGGATTGATCGAAGTATCGATCGTTTTATAGATGACGGAAACAAGATGTATGCAGAAATCAATTTCAAAAAAGTTAATGGTAAAAATTGGCGTGTCATTGCTATGTTCTTTTGTGCCAATGGTGATGGCCAGCAATGTTGAAAATCTAGCGAAGTCGCTGGCCAAAATCCGCGGCGAGGTCGAGACCTTGCAGTCGCAGTTGGATATCGAGAAGGAAAAGCACGGTAGCAAAATGGCGGCACTCAATTCGCAATTGGCTGATCTGAGCGTCGAGGAAAGAAGGCAAAAGCTGAGCATCGAAAAGTTGCAACACTCCATCGGGAAGTTATCTGAAAACACCCAAAAAGCCGAAGAATCAGGGGAAACTCTCAAGCCGATCTTGTTGGCAGCACTGGGGGATTATAAGCGACATGTCGAGTCGGGTTTTCCGTTCAAGATCGAAGACCGCGTGCGGGCGATTACCGATTTGGAGAGGAATATTGCCAATCGCTTGATCGATCCAAATAAGGCGGTCAATCAAGCATGGTCGCTCATCGAAGACGAAGTGCGTTTGAGCAAGGAAAATGGCATTTACCAGCAAACTATCGCACTCAATGGCGAAAGAATGCTGGTGGACATTGCCAAGCTAGGCACGGTATTGCTTTATTTTCAAACGAAGGATAACCAGGCAGGGATGGCCAAACGCAATCCGGAAGGCGCGTGGAGATTCGAAACCGTTGAAAGTACGGACGAGGCAGAACGCATCAAGATTTTATTCGATTCGTTGAAAAAGCAGATACGCCAGGGCTATTTTGAATTACCCAATCCATTAAGAAAATGAACAAAGTATATACAGTGCTGCTGTTGCTGATAACGGTTATCGGTGCAGCAGAAGCAAAAGATAATCAAGCTACGGCCAACGTCAATACGGAAGAAGTATCAGCGCCGGCAGTAGCGGATAAAGCTGAAACCGCGCCAGCAAAAAAGCAGGGCGCATCCAAAGCGGAGGTGGTCAATCTGGAAACTGCCTACAAGCGCGAGTTTGCTTTTCTGGAAGCACAGAAACGGGAATTGACCGAGCGCCTGAAAACCTATCAATCGACAGCAGTTCGCGAGGAACAGGCACTCAGCGCCAAAATCGGCGCGCTGGAGCGACAATCGGTCGAACGCTCGGCCAAAATCGATCAGCTAACAAGCCAATTATCCGAGGTTGAGCGCAAGGAAGCGGCTGCTTCCGAACGTAATGATTCGCTGGAAAATACTTATTTGCAAGCAGAAGCAACACTGAAAAATTACGCGATCACGATGCCAGCCACTCTGAAAGAGGCAAAAGGCAATGAACAGGCAAAAGTTGATTTTGTGTTCAGACAAGCATTGCCGCTGCTACAGGAACTGGGAGCCATTAAAACCAAACCGGGAAAATTTTATCTGGAAAATGGCAAGCAGGCGGAAGGATCACTGTTGTTCCTGGGCAACATCGCAGCTTATGGCATCAGTAACGAGGGTAGCGGTAGCCTGGCACCAGCAGGGGGGGGCGAATTCAAGGTGTGGAAAGGCATGGGTGCTGAAAGTGCTGTGGCGATGAGCAAAAACGAACAGCCCAATGCATTGCAATTGTTCTTGTTTGAATCGCGCACTACGGCTGTCGATGAAATGCCAGAGAAAACGCTGATGCAGCATATTGATTCGGGTGGTCCGATTGGTTGGATCATCGTGCTGCTGGGTGTCATTGCAGCACTTCTTGTCGTGATACGTATGGTGGCATTGCGCACCAACAGTACGGACACACAACAGCTTTCCGATCGGATTCTGCAGCAAATGATCAAAGGCGATCTGGATGTGGCGAGAAAGAGTTGCGAAAGTAATGCATCCGCGATAGGCCGTGTCCTGCTGTATACCCTAAGGCATTTGAAGGATGACCGGGACCATATGGAAGGTATCGTATACGAAGCAATCCTGCAGGAATCCGGCCCGCTGGATCGCTTTGGTCCGGCGATTCTGGTCATTGCTTCGGTAGCGCCCTTGCTCGGTCTGTTGGGAACGGTGACCGGGATGATTGAAACATTCGATTCGATTACTCAATTTGGTACCAGCGATCCGAGATTGCTATCCGAAGGCATTGCGATTGCGTTGGTGACAACTGAACTCGGATTGGTGGTGGCGATCCCGACACTACTAATAGGCTCATTGCTGTCGGCGTGGGCGCGTAACATCAAACGCGATATGGAACATGCTGCACTCAAGATTATTAACACATTTCTGGCAGGTGGCGTCGATGTGGATGAATCAATCGAATTACAACAGACGACTGATCGTAGCTTGCTGGTGACAGAAACAGCAGGCGCTTATTGAATCATGACATCGATCGATCTGATCCTTTGGGTCAAGGAACTGTTCGTCATCGGCGGGATCGTCATGCCGCCGCTGGTGTTGTGTACTTTGCTGCTGTGGTATGGCGTGGGCTATCGGTTCTGGGTCATGAAGGAACCGAAGCTGATGGGGGTGCGCGATATGCTGAAAGACTATCAGCTTCATGGCGATAAACCGGCTAGGAGTATCGTTGCCAAGGCCATCAAACAAGGTATTGAATTAAAACGGCAGGGTGCAACCCATTTGCGACGCCAACTGGATGCAGCTTTTTACGAATATGAACGGGATATCGCCCGATTCTCCGTGTTGATCAAGGTGGTTGTTCTGATCGCTCCCTTGCTGGGTTTGCTGGGGACAGTCAGCGGCATGATCGAGACCTTTCAATCGCTATCCACCATGACCCTGCATTCGCAGACAGGTGGTATTGCGGGTGGTATTGCCGAGGCGCTGTTCACGACCCAGATGGGATTGACCGTGGCGGTACCGGGATTACTGGCAAACAGTATGCTGAACAGGAAGCAGCAGCAAATCGAACAGGATCTTTCTCAGGTGAAAGACTTGTTGTGTCATCAAATTTGATCAAAAAGTGTAAACCAAGATGAGAAATAACGAATCACCCGAAGCCGAAGCTACCATCGACATGGCGCCATTGATTGACATGGTGTTCATCCTGCTAATTTTTTTTATGGTGACCACGACCTTCGTCAAAGACATGAAACTGGAATTGGAGCGTCCCAAGGCAAACAGCGCTGTGGTGGCGTCGAGCAAAGCAATTCGCCTGTTCATTGATCGCAATGGCGACACTTACCTGGATGGAGAGCCGATACGGTTGTGGCTGATACAGAGCAAATTGCGCGATTTACTGGCGAGTGCAGCCAGCAAAGTGGTGTTGGTGGTAACGGACGAGGGCGTACCGGCGGGTAAGCTGGTCGAAGTCGTAGATCAGGCGCGCCTGGCCGGTGCCGAGAGTGTGGGTGTTGCTACGAAAAAAGAAGCGGGGTAGAGACAAATGCAAACAATACAGTTTAAACGTCATGCGGTTGGTTTCATCACCATGTTATTGGGATTGATTCTGGTATTTGGCATGATTTTGTGGATGAATCGTTTTATGAGTGAAATGCAGAAACCGGCTGCTCAGGAAGTAACCGAAATTGCGATGACCAAGGAAATCAAGCCGGAACCGAAGAAGGAAATCAAAAAGCCAGAACCGAAAAAACAGGTGTCGCGTCCACAAGCGCCAGCGCCTTTCAAAGGATTGGATACAGTTTTGTCGGGTATTGATCTGGGACTACTGGGACTGGATGGAGGGACCGACAGGAATATGGATGATGGATTGCTGGGTAAAACCGGTAATGCCGTCATGACTGCCGATTTGGTGGATGTGCCGCCGAAGCCAGTGGCGCGTGGTTCCTTCAAGTATCCTCCAGCAGCCAAGAAGAATGGCGTCAAGGGATATGTGGTGTTGTCGGTGCTGGTGGAAGCGGATGGTTCAGTCAATCAGGTACAGGTTCTGGAGTCCAGTCCATCAGGAATTTTTGATGCGTCGGCTTTGCAAGGCATCCGTAACTGGCATTTCGAGCCAGCCAAATATAAAGGCGAAACCGTTCGGGTTTGGGCGAAACAGAAAATTCGCTTCGACCTATCCTGATGCATGATGACGATGTGGGATTTGAGTAGAAAACAAATCATGAACAGCTATCGTTTTGAGGTATGGATCAACTCGCTTGTAGTAGCAGTATTTATTGGATTATTGAGTACGACACTCGAAGCCGCCGACAACAAAAAGGGACAGACGACCGATTTTATCGAACTGGCTGCGATCATGCTTCGAGACAGCCATCACGATCGGGCGTTACTGGCTTTACAGAGTGTCGATCTTGACAATGAAAAAACCGATCTAGTGCGTTTTTATACCCTGCAGGGCTTGGCTTACATGGGATTGAACGACCTGGAAGCCGCCAAAACCAGTTTGCAGCAGGCCATCGCAAAGGGGCAGACGGATAAGTCGATCTTCATTTATCTGGCGCAAACGCATTTCGGTTTAAAGGAATACCGGCAAGTTCTCGATGCGATGAATAAAGCGGGTGATCTGGTGAGTAAAGATCCCTTGTCGCTCAGTATCAAAGCAGAATCGCATTGGCATTTGCAGCAAACCGATGCAGCGATCGAAACACTGAATGTGGCACAGAAAAAATTTCCAACCGATTTCCGATTCAGCAAACGTACGGTGTTCTATTTTGTGGAACTTGGTCTGTACCAGGAAGCCGTCAGACTGGGCCGGGATTATTTGCACCGCTCCAAGGCCAGTGCAGCGGATTACGTGGCGCTGGGCAATGCTTTGCGGTTGAGTCGAGAGTATCAGGAAGCGCTGAATATTCTGGAAGTCGCTCGTCTGAAATTTCCACAGGATGAAATGGTGGCCAAATTACTGGTGCACACCTATCTGGATCAAGGCAAGCCGAATTCAGCAGCATTCATTCTGGAGCAGGCGGCGTTATTGAATCCCAATCTGCAAGCGGAAGCGGCAGAAATTTACCGGCGTGCTGGGCGGTTTCACAAGGCTCTGACGTTGAATGAGAGCATTGGCGATCAGAAAGTCAAACTGAAGCAGCGGCTTTCCATTCTTCTGGCGTTAAAACAGTACGAGCGCGCTGCCAATATGGAATCCAGTCTGTACCGCACCGGTTTGCTGGAAGATCAGGATGTACGCTATGCGCTGGCCTATGCCCTGTTTTCCAGTCGACGCTTTGCCGATGCCAACAAGCACCTCGATCATCTGAAAAATGCCGAGTTGTTCAGAAAAGGCACTGAATTGCGTCGGCTGATGGAAATCTGCAAAAACGAGCCATGGCAATGTACCTGATACCCCTATGCCGGACTTCCGGGTGTTTTGATGGTATGGCATGCATGGGTTCTTTCTTCATGATGCCGCCTTGATTATTCCTTCCTAGAACCTTCCAACTTTTAGACATTTCATCACTCCATGGTGTGACAGCGATGGAGAAGGGGCCTGATACGCCAAATGAACACAGAATTGAATCGAGATTTGAGTTTTTTTACCCAACGGACAAAGACCTTTCGCCTGCTTGTTGCGTTACTGCTGTG
>WBZN01002179.1_pt1 | contig 11110 bp, 9 predicted proteins | sample 5204281 | NCBI WGS metagenome assembly WBZN01 (sample SAMN12344347, study PRJNA552823) | activated sludge metagenome | biome: Activated sludge suspended growth; feature: Nitrification reactor; material: Wastewater; isolation source: activated sludge from nitrification reactor of wastewater treatment... | reverse complement strand
AATACGATTGTTCCACCTGGACCGGAACGCGACCGCACCGGACCGGAACGCGAGCGATACAAAGATCGCTTACGGCAAAAACTGAAGGGCAAAGCGTCAGACGTAATATCGAAAATTCCCATCATCACCAAACCGGGCGTGATCAAAGTGCCCGTCGACGGAGGCTATGAGCCGTCATGGATACCGGGTCGTGATGGGCAGGGCGGCGGCGACGGAGAAGGTGGAGAGCCGGGCAACGAGAAGGGCGACTTTGTCGAAATGCCTTTCGAAGAATTCGTTGAATGGATATTCGGCGAACTCGACCTGCCTAACATGCTCAAGAAGCAGCTCGCCACCACGCTCGTGAAGAGCCAGAAAGTCAAAGGCATAAGCAAACACGGGCCGGAAGCGCGGCTGAACAAGCGGGCAACATCGAAGCAGCGCATCAAACGAGCTGCCAGCCTGCGCAACGCCCAGCCCGAGCGATTCGTCGCCGACTTCGCAGAGAAGTGCCAGCGCCTGTTCGATGTCTACGTCTTTTACATCGCCGCCACAGATGACCAGCGGCAAATCATTCCAGACCGCCTTCTGGACTTGATCGGTGACGATGTCGAGCAATTTCTGAACAGCGTCGAGAGCGTCGATCCGTTTCCGAAAATGGAAGGAGAAGAACAGTCTGAATTCCGCACCACGGCGCTGAGTGCGGTGATGGACTACCTGGGTGAGCACAGCGAGCAAGACGCGGCTCCATATACCTGTTATGAACCGTTGAAACGCCGCATCGAGACGTATGTGTATGTTGCCGAACGAGAAGGCAACCTGATTCCCTCCATCGAGGAGGTGCCCTTCCATCAGGCAGACATGCGCTACAACCGCCTGCAAGACAAGTTCGATCCCGATTCGAAAGCGGTTGTGTTTTTCGTGCTCGATCGCTCAGGTTCAATGACCGGTGATCCGCTGGCGCTGTGCAAGATGTACTTCTTCCTCTGCGTCATGTTCCTGCGCACGCGCTACAAAACAGTGGAAATCGTTCTCGTCAGCCACGATGCGCAAGCGTATCTGTGGAAGACGGAGGCGGAATTTTTCAATATCGGAGCTGGTGGTGGCACTGTTGCGGAACCGGCATGGGAACTGGTCTACAACATCGCAGAGCACGGCGCAAAAAGTGAGACCACGGGAAATCAAGCCGGGCCGTACCCGCTATCCATCTGGAATCGCTTCATGTTTCATGGCACCGATGGCGATCTGTTTGACGGCGATGAAGTAATTCAAGCCTGGTGGACACGGATCATCATAAACAGCAAATTCAGCTACTGCGGCTACCTTGAATGCGGAACAAGCTGGAGCGGATTTGGCAACGAATGGCGCCTGGGTGGCAGAGCGCTGAAGAGACTACCGGCCGAGGTCAAGGCGAGAATCGGCATGGCGCGCGCCAATCGGAAGGATGACGTGATTCAGGCTTTCAAGGACATTCTCCTGCATAACGCAAACGAAGGAGGCAATTAGCCATGAGTGATTTCGACAACGAAAGCACTGCGGCTGTCGCCTCCGGGCCCGGGCCCACCGGGCTCGAACGCGACATAGCCGAACTGGAATTCTGGGACATGCGCATGCAACGCGCACATAAGTGGTTTGGCCTGACACCGTATCCAATCATCTACCGGCTCGTGTCGGACCAGACCATGGTCGATCTCACCGCTTATCCGATGATGATGCCGACCGACATCATTCACTGGAGCCACGGCAAGCAAGCTGAAGCACAACGACGCAATTCTGCCAACGCTCATTACTACGAAGCCGCCACCAACATGAACCCTTCCATTGTCTGGCTCGGTGTCACAAACACGATGCCGATGCAGATCAACGTGATGGCGCATGCGGTATCAGGGCACGTCTCGCTCTGTGCAATCAACTTTCTCAACAACGCAGACACGTATCCTGAAACGGCGATGAACAGATTCGCCCAGTATCGAAGCAAAGTTCAGAAGCTGATTCGAGATCCACGCTGGGGATATGAAGGCGTGGAGTACATTCTCGATGCCGCCTTTGCGCTCGAGCACCACAGCGGCTGGCTGCCTGTTATTCCCAACGTTCCCAGCGATGATGAGCTGCGTCAACAACTGGAAGCAGAAACTGACGTATTGCGACAGCGCATCGAAGTGGAAGGGGCGGTCTCGGCAGCCGAAGAGAAGGTGTTGAAGCGAAAGTTGTCGGCGATTGAAGCGCAACTCTCGCGCCATCCAATTCAACCCACCGACGATCTGCTCGGCTTCCTCGTCGATCCCGCCAACACACCACACCTCCTTCCGGAAGCGCGAATGCTGCTCGACATCGTCAGGGAGCGCTCGCGCTATCTGCAGCCGGTCGGGCGCACCAAGTTCATGCATGAAGGCTGGTCGAGCTACTGGGAAAAGACGGTGTTGCAGTCGCCTCACATGGGGCTGCCCTTCGAATACGCATTTGACCTGGCGCAGGCGTGGTCGATGCACGACAGTCAGGTAGCAACGCGGTTCTACAGTGATCCTTACGCGCTCGGGCTGCGAGTGTGGCTTTTCATCGACGAAAAGTATGGATTCGACGAAGGCGAAGTGATCATCGAACGGCCCAAAGCGGTGCTAGACGAACGGGGCTTCTGGCACGAGACCGACGAAATCGAACACATTCCAGTTGTGAAACGCAACCGCGACAAGTTCTTCGAAATCGCCAGAACATACGAAGACCACCGCTTCCTCAACGAATTCCTCTGCGATGAGCTGCTGGAGAAGATCAACGACGAAGCGCTCAACTGGGTGCTGCGCTGCATGACACGCATAAACGGCTTCCTGCGAGGGCAGGGTTGGGGATCGAACTTGATCTTTGATCCCTTGCCTGAGACGCTGGACGGACTTCTACAAGTAATTCAATCGTGGATGCAGGAAGCCGAAATCAGCGAGTACTACCACAAGGAGGCTGGCACTCCGATGTTTCCGGTGCCATCGTATCTGATGGAGCACATGGCGCAGGTTCTGCAAATCGTCATGGCTTACGATCAAGACAAACACGCCATGCGACGGCAAATGATTTTGCGCACAGGTGCGTACTGGATTCCGGCAATCTACGCCGTAGACGACGGCAGAGACGCAGACGGGGTGCTGACCTTGCGACACAGCTTCAATCCGACATACGGTCCACTCAAACAAACGGAGTGCCGCGACACCTTGAAGATGTTCAGGCGCATCTACGGGCGCCCGACACGCCTTCTCACTATGGAACTGCACACCGACAGTCAAGGCAATCCAGTTGGAGAGCCTCAGCCGTATGAATATTTCATCGAGAAGGAAACGGTGAAGGAGCGCTGGCTGTAAGAAACGAAGACGAGTTTGCTGACAAGACAGACTCGTCTCGTTCTCTCGCAAACTGCAGAAGGTTAAGGAGTAAAAAATGAAGATAGCCGATACAACTGGTCGCGAACTGCTCGTAGACCTCGTGTACAAAGACGGTAAGCTGGGCTGGGTCAAGGCTTCCTGCTATCGTCTCAAAGGACGTTCGACAATCTTTACACGGGTCGCATCTGGCACAGAGTTTGCCGTGCGAATTTGCTCGCTGGGCGGTGCTGACGTCCTGGTCTTTGAAAACGGCGTGCCGCTGGTGCAAGCCACGATCGACGCACGCACCCAGATTCTCGCTACAAACAGCGAGGGTGCGCCACTGATCTTCCAGAACGGCGCCAGCAATGGTATCGTGGACGGTGGCGCAGAGCCTGATCAGGGCGCAACGGAGACGAATTCCGCAGTGCTTGTTCCACCCCGGGGAGAAGGGCTGCTATTTGTGGTGGTGCGCTTCGCCAAACATGAAAGTCCTTTTGGCGAGCCACCGCAAGAAGAATTCCCCCTGAGCTTCCAGTTGATGGAGCCTGATGTTTTCGCGCAGCACTTCGCGAACAATTTCAGCCTGGTAGAAGACGCACATGCTCTACCAAACGCGCGCGACGAATTCAGCCGTGATGAAGTGCCGGAAGAGCCGCATACCCACTGCGTTTTTCCGGCGCGGATCATTAAGGAGTGAACCATGCTCTGTGAAAAATGCGAAAAACTTCCACCACCAACCAACGTAGCTGGCGTCTGCCGTCGATGCCAGAACAATAAAACGGAGTTCTTCGCCTACAAGCTGTGCCTGGATTGCAGCGAAGACACCGAACAATGTGAGCGCTGCGAGAAGCCGCTGTTCGCTGATGTTGACGCGCCTGACGCGGAAGGTCCAACGCCGTTCCGCATCGTTCTCACTGACGCAGACAACGGACAGAGCCGCAACGGTATGCATCCAGGCGAAGAAATCATCGTGCGCCTCGAGGAAGACCAGTACAGCCAGACGGAGTGGGGAACTACCACACGCTTCGGCGACGTACTCTCGCTCAAAGCCAACAATGGCTTCACGCCATACCCGGGGCAGTATCAAAAGGGCATCCGTGAGCTGCTCTTCGAGGTGTACGGCACTGGCACCGAAGACCTCGTGTTAGAAGAAAAGACGCGAGTCTCCTCCTACTGGTCCACGGGTTCAGCGCCTTCAACGACATCTGCGGCAAACGGGCGGACCTGGAAAGTGACGATTCAGTCGACCTGACCTTGAGCAAAAGTCCACATGACAGAGGTGCATATGAACAGTGAAGCAGCACAGGCTCTTTTGCCGAAATTGCGCGAACTTGCCGCGGGCGCGGAAGCGTTCTACACGAGCATTGGCGCCACTAAGCCCACTGACAGATTGTTCGTGGAAGCCGGAATGTCTATGCCGGATAAGTTGAATACGTTGCTGCTCAACATTATTCACACCCTGAACGATGGGCAGCGGATTTTCTTGCAGGGTGCCGTGTTCGGATTCATGACCGACGATGCCAGAATTCTCTGCAAAGCAGCGCATCTGTCTGCCGCAGGATATTGGGCAGTCGTCGCCGCTGCGGCTGCGGAGGCTACTGAACTTAAATTGACCAGCACCGACATCCTGCGGGGATTAACCGCATGTGGTATCGCGCCGGAATCCGTCAATCCTGGTGTGGTCAAGGAAATCTACTGGGTCTAAGCTGACGCGGAAGGTTAGCACTCACGGAAAGCGAACCATGGAGCGCACGCGTCCCGCGTGCAAAAGTGACGTAAACACTGGGATCGGTGATGAGCCGATTCCAGTGTCGTTATTACAAGAAATAGAATTTTGAAACTTAGTTTTTCTTTTCGCCGTTATGCCGTTATGTGGATTCTTTTGTCTTTTTCGTTTTTCAATATTGCTTATCTTGTTTATAATAGGTAATAATTTGGCAGTTAAAATGGTTGGAGCGGAGCCAGGGCAGAGGCGCTTGGCGCGACTGTCCTGGCTTGAATCTGTTTAGCTTCCGCTTTCGCGAGTGCTCACCGTTCGCTTTCCGTGAGTTGTCCGGGGCACGCGGGACGCGTGCGCTCCATGTATTCGAGGGCACGCGGGACGCGTGCGCTCCATGTGTTCGAGGGCACGCGGGACGCGTGCGCTCCATGTGTTCGAGGGCACGCGGGACGCGTGCGCTCCATGTGCTCGAGGGCACGCGGGACGCGTGCGCTCCATGTGTTCGAGGCTGCGGATTAGCCGTTCAGCCGGACAAGCCCGAAGCTTTGATTATCGCCCGACCAGTTGCCATCAACAGCAGGGGAGACCGGCTGCCGCTCATACTCAGCCAGAGCCTCTTCGCTGGAGACGTCAAACTGGTCGCGCTCCATGCCCATGAGGAGCGCATTGGCATAGAACGCAGCTTCGTCATTCTTGCGGATGCGAATTGGCTGCCCGCCCGTACAGTGCGCAAGCACCATTGTAGTATCGTCAGCGGTGCGAGCAGTGAACCCACCAGCCAGTTCTACCAGCTTCCAATCACGAGCGAAGTTATCCTGAATTTGAGTCATGTTGTACGAATCCTTTCACTACTCACTGATTTTACCGAGACGAACGAGCACATCGTAGGTGACGTCGATCACCTCTTCAACCGTCCAGTTATAGATGATTCCGTCCGCACCACGACGGAGCAAGTCGGCAGCACGCTGCTCTCGATCTTCGGGAGCAAAGATGCCGACGTAACCGAGCTTGACGAGCACGCCGGCAGCAACGAGCGAGTCCATGCCGCCGCCCGAATCCTCAACCCCGGCGCACTGATTGCACTTCAGACCGCGCATTTTCGCTGCATGCAAGTAAATGTCCGGAGCCGGCTTGCCTGCGCCTTTGCCCGGTATCACCAGATGCGTGGTGGCACTGTAGACGTGCTCGGTGACCGGTTCGAAATAACGCCGTTGAGCGGTGCCTTTCAAACTGGCAAGCAAACGCTCCCAGGCGGAGCTGGAAACGATGTTGAGTTCGAAGTGCTGCGAAAGGAAAGCCAGAACCCCATTGACGCCGTCAGTCGGTTCGAGTTCGATTTCGAAGAGCGCGATGACGCGAGCCATTTCCTCTTTCACCAAACCGGCAAGATCAAGGACGCGCCCGTCCTCCAGGGTCACCTCGCGGATGGTGAAGACATACCCAGAACCGAGAGCCGCCGTCATGTCTTTGAAAGTCTTACCGGCGAAACGCTGCAACACTTCCACAGAAACGTCCTGACCATCGGGGTTTTTGACAATCAAAAATCCGAATTCTTTTCCGAGTTCGATGATCATATCGTGAAAGCTACGCCCGCGGAAGCGCGCCAACAGTTCCGCTACCGTGAATTGGAATTCGACACCGAAGTACCGGAGCACTTCGTTGATGAGAGTGCAGCACGCAGTGAATGCCCGCCACTCAGTCTTTCCCAGCGTGTCATCGAAGTCTAACAGCCACCCGATGATGAATAACCGGATGGCGACCAACTTTTCCGCGGTGCTCAGTTTAATACCGTCCATTTGCTTCTTCTCTCCCATAGATTGATTTTCGTTCGTTGAGCACCGCATTGGTGCTGTGATGAGAAGGGCTTCGACGTTGGCAAAGCCCTTCTCCCGGCAAATTTTTTACGTGGTGCAGAGCAGCAATGAGCTAGCGCTGGAGTCAGCCAACACTCGATTGATGGCTGCCACCACACCTTCCTTGCTGATCGTGCGCATTTGTGCGTCGACCAGCCCGATGAATGCAGGATTCCGACCGAGCTCAGTCCAGATGGAATGCCCCGTGACTGAGCCGATTTCCTGCACAACTCGTGCAAGGATGTCAGTCTCAGATTGCCCGGTGTTGACCCATGCCATCAAGTCAGCATGTAGACCTGCAAGCCTGGTCGCAATTTCACCGTGATTCAAAAGCGGTTCCTGTTTGCGCAGAAATTCAGCATCCAGATGCAGCAAGAACATGCTGACCAGCAGCGCGTGCGCTTCCACAGGTGCGTTGAGCGAGATCAACTTGAGCACCGCAGGCAGTACCGTTCCCGGCATCTTCTGCTGCATGCTGTTACGAACGATACGGTCGATCGCATCGGGGTAGTCATCTGCTGCCATGCGCGGAAGCACCGACTCGGCATAGCGAGTATGGGTTTCATCCCTCGACAGCAGAACAGCGGCTTCGTCCTGCAATCGTTTCATGAAGGCGGCGACACTCGGCATCCGAACCGCCTCGTGAATGTAGTTGAGGCCCATAGAACCACCAGACAGCCCGGCGGCGATATGGAGCATCGAGAAGAGATGTTTCTTCATCGCTGTATACGGCTTGAGATCGTCGACTAAATCGATGTGCTCGCCCCACGGAGGAGCGGCAAATCGACCCTTCTTCAATATCAGCAAGCCCTCGAAACCTTCAGTGATCACGAACGGCCCAGGCCAGCTGAGACGCTGCGAAAGCTCATCATGCAAAGCAGGCGACACGTTCGGGGCGACGCGGTCAACCATAGCCGGCATGACATCGACCAGGCGTTCCAACTGCTCCATATACGGAAAGCCAGCAGCCAGAGCGTACTGTTTGAACAATTCGTCGGGGGCATCGACCATGCCGTTCTCGATCAACCAGAGTGTGAATGGCTCTTCCACGCCTTGCTCAAAGCGACGGCGGAGCCCATAAAACCAGTTTCCGTAGATGGTCACTGGCTGATCTGGGTTTTCGATGTCGTGCCGCACATTCTCAGCAGACAAATCGAGCCTGCCGTTGACGATATGGTATGCCGCCGCTGTGAGTGACGCAGTTGCCCAAGTCACCGTAGGGTCGGACATCAATACCGCCAGAGGTTGCGGGTCAATCCACGCGTCGATACCGTCGACAACTGACTCTATAACAGTGACAACCATCTCGCCGTTATTCAGCTCAATGAGGCAATACGGACCGGTGATTCCGGAATTTTTGTTCGACTTTCGTATACGAACTCCAATAGTTTTAACTGGCGGATTGCCAGCGCCATTTGCTCGCTGCAGGCGCGGAAACAGAATCGCACCTGCGACGTTTCCTGGCCCAAAGTGAAGAAGGACTTTTTCCGAACCGTGTGTTGGGGCTGACATTTTCTCCCTTTCAGATATTTCATCGAATTGGATTGCACGCTGAAGCAAGAAACTGACCACCCACAAGTCGCCAGAACGCCGCTCGATCGCTGCAAAGCGACTTAGCGGGAACGGGTTAGTGTTGAGTTAGTCTGTTTCGAGTTCTAGCGGGACTGCAAAAGTTGGATAGAGTGATGGCTTGACCGTAATGATTTGCCGGACAAGAAATCAAGTCCTCGCGAGCCGCACCGCAGTTGCGATTGCGCGCAGAACAATGTTCGCTAACGGCAGCCCTGTTGCGAATTCCAACGCAGCTGAAGTGTCTCTCGAACGAGAATTTGTATGTCTGCTCAATCGATGCACGAAACTAGATTCGATTTTTACAGGTCAGTGAGCGAGTGCGTCTAATGATAAGGATTCACGCGAACTGAAACGAACCACCGCAGCACCACATGCAGACACTATTTAAGTCAGTATTGAGGCGTACCTTCACCAGTTTGCTCAGAGCCGTATAATTTCGACGACTAGCGCTATTAAGCATTTAATCCATAGTATGCAAATTTGAAACACTTTGCGGGTACAAAATGACATCGGGGACCTATGATTTACCCAAACTGGAAAAACAATGCCGAAAACTGACCACCCAGATCTCACACTCGATGAACTTCTTCTCGAGCTGCAACTTATTTCTGCACAACAGTTGAACGAATTCAGCCAGTTGTCTAAAAAGACTGGATTAGCGCTTGGGAAAACGCTGATCTTGTCGCACGTTATAAGTGACAAGGATCTGGAAAAGTTACTGAAACTGCAGCTAATCTACCGAACATGCAAAATTCCACGCCAGCTCGTCTTTGATGCATACAGATGTGCAGTCAGTGAAGGTCTTACAATTGAAGAAGGACTAGCCAAAGCGGGTGTCTTCGCTCAAATCATCAGCTTCAGCCGACTCGGATTATTACTGGTTGATGCAAACCTGATAACAAAAAATCAGCTCGACGAAGCACAAGCGCTGGCGAATGAGACCAGGTTTCCACTGGGAAAAACGCTCACCATGCACGGTGCCATTACGCAAGAACAACTTTCGCTCGCCCTTGATTTGCAAAGGTTGATGCGGGAACGAAAAATTACTAAAGACGAAGCTTTGAAGCAACTGGCGCAGACAAAATCAGGAGAGCCAGGTAAAGCATTTTTTGCAGTGCCTGCTGTTACGCCACCAGCAAATGCTGAGCTACAGGAAAGTCAGCTTCCAAAAATAAATTTGGTGGAGTTGCTCGTTATCTCTGGAATCATCACAGAACATGATGCAGATGCGGCATTCGAAACTGGTACGCGAACAAAACAAACTCCTGAAGCCGTATTGAGAAGTTCCAATCTCGTTCCGGATGCATTATTAAATGTCGCACTCGAACTTCAAGAGTCCATCAACAGCGGCGACCTCAATGCGGCGGCCGCAGCAGAAACGCTGAATTACATCGCCAACTATGCTATGAACGACGCAAACAACCAGGGCTGAGCGCAAAACAATTACATTACACCAATCCACTCACAACGGTGCAAACGCCGCCGACATCATTGGTGACGCGAAAGCCGCAGGCACCAGCGGTTGCGTGGTGGCATTAGCAGGTACTTTACTCGGCACACACAATGGTGGCATAGATTCGTTCCACTCAATTGCGTTCCAAGCTGAAGAAATCAACCTACTGTAGTTGCCGTTACAGGCCAAGGGAATTTGCCTGTGCCAGGCTCGAGGGAAACGAAAACCCAACTCTTGCACAACCCAGCCGCGCACTGACCTTTTCGGCACAACCACGCAATTGTGCTCCAACTGCGTGTCAACTTCCGTACCCTGGATATGCAGCACCATGCGTCCCGAAAGAAGTCTCAGACTGGCGCTGTACAGAACAAAGTGTTTCTTGTCAGACTTCGATTTGAGCAACTCCTGCAGCTTTCTCAAATCAGATGGCATCAGCTGCGAACCGCGAGTACTTCTATTGTTGGCGCTGGAAAACATCTGCCAGATATTGGCCCCAGTTCTTGCACTGAGCGGATTTTTTTCTTCGGCGTGATAGAACCAGAGAGCACTGTCGTTGCACACATATTGCGTGACGATTCGTCGACTCTCGTCTAAATTTCCCAGAGTCGGTCTTACAGACCATGTACCTTCAATTTCAATTTGTTTGACTTCGCCAATGTCTTTTAATCTCGCCACGATTTCAACTCCTTATATCCAATTGAAAGAAGCATCAGCACTACTTTGCTGGCGCGCTGAGAGCAGGCAGCTCATACCATTCAGCACCAAGAAATTCATCCGCGCCCCACGCTGACGGAAGCTTAGACCGATGTCCAGTTGTTAAGCCCTTCGAGGTGTCTCCATAAATGCCCGACTCGATACGGTGTATTTGAGTGAATTGGCTGTATGGAGGAGGTCCGTCAGTGCCTTCATCGCCATAAATCAAATCGGCTGAAGCGCCTGCACTGCGAACAAAACTGTCTACAATTGTTGGAGGCAATCGGTTGTAACCTACTGTGCCGTATATTGGTGACACCACACCTAATCCTGTCGGCAAGGATGCAGCGCTTTGCTTGTTGGTCGGCAGCGCATATGTTCCTCTGATGTGGGCAGCGCGGACGCCGTTCACACCTGGGTCAGAGGCGACTCCACTCGCTGCTGACGCGGCGGCGGCAGCGCTTAAACCCGGAGCAGCAACACCTGCATTTGT
>WBZN01002178.1_pt1 | contig 11112 bp, 10 predicted proteins | sample 5204281 | NCBI WGS metagenome assembly WBZN01 (sample SAMN12344347, study PRJNA552823) | activated sludge metagenome | biome: Activated sludge suspended growth; feature: Nitrification reactor; material: Wastewater; isolation source: activated sludge from nitrification reactor of wastewater... | reverse complement strand
CGGAAACTCAAGCTCAAATCGCTATGCAAGAGGCTCGGGGCAGGCTGCTGGTCACGCTTGGTCAACACGTCCTGCCAGAGGACATGCAGGAACTCCACATCGGAGCGCAATTCTTCTTCCTTCACCCCTTCGCTCACCGTCCGCACGATGTACCCGAACCCGGGACGCCGCGCCCGCTTCATAATTTCTTTCAAGCGCGCCCGCTCTTCATCCCGAGGAATCCGGCGAGACACGCCGATATGCTCGACTGTGGGCATGAACACCAGATACCGTCCCGGTAAGGACACGTAGGTCGTCACTCGCGAGCCCTTCGTGCCGATCGGACCTTTGGAAATCTGCACCATCAATTCCTGGCCTTCGGACAGCAGCTCTTCGATGGGCTTTGAGCTTTGACGCTTGGGCTTGGGCACCTCCGAGTCCTTGTTGTCGTCGTCATCGCCCTCCACGAGGGTATCCCCCGGCTCCACGTCCGTGGACAGGTCCGAGACATGCATGAATGCCGCCTTCTCCAATCCGATATCGATGAAGGCCGCCTGCATACCCGGCAACACTTTCGCTACTCGCCCTTTATAAATGTTGCCGACGTAATCCTGATCCTTGGCGCGGTCGCCATAGAGATCCGTGACGACGCCGTTATCAAGCACGGCGACGCGGGTTTCTTCCCGCGCGATGCTAATAGCTATCTCCACACCCATACAGACTCCTTTACACTCAGATCGGGCGGATCGGCAGACGAACGCGGACGAACAGTCCGGGTTCTTTCTCGTCTCGCCGTCAGTCCGGCGCCGATCTGGTTCACATGGTTATTTCATATCAAGTCGGCCCCTGTCCAGGCATCGCCTAGTAAAACAGCGTCAGCCGACGTCGCTTCACGTTTAATAACAACCCCAATGAAGCCATCGTCATGATGGTCGCGCTGCCTCCATAACTCACGAGAGGAAGCGGAATACCTACAATGGGAAACATCCCCGCGGTCATTCCGATATTGACCACCACACAGAAACACAACATGGCGACGATGCCGGCCGCGAGGAGCGCCCCCAGCGTATCCTTCGCACGCGCGGCAATTTCCAATGACACCCATATCAGCGCGATAAAGAGGGCCAACAACACCAGAACCCCGACAAAGCCCCATTCCTCCGCATAGACGGCGAACACAAAATCGGTATGGCCTTCGGGCAAGAACTTCAGCTGGCTTTGTGTGCCGCCGTAGAGCCCCTTCCCCGACAGTTCACCTGAACCAATGGCAATTCTCGATTGCAGTGCATGGTACCCCTTGCCTCCCGGATCATAATCCGGATCCACAAAGGCCATGACCCGTTCGCGCTGATAATCGTGCAGTGACGCCCAGACCATCTCCCAGACGAACGGAAAGAGCATGACTGAGAGCAACAAAATGATGCCCAACGCCTTCGACCGGACGCCGACCATCAATAACATGGCGGCATACACGGCCAAGAAGCTCAGCCCGCTGCCCAAATCCGGCTGTTTGAGGATTAACAAAAGCCCAGGCAAGACGATCAGCCCCGGCAGCACCACCCGGTGCAACCACCCCACACGCGATGCGCGAGAGTAATAATTGGCCAGGACCAGAACCAGGACCAACTTCGCAAATTCAGACGGTTGAAACGCAAATGGCCCGATGGGAATCCATCGCTGGGCCCCGCGGCTCGATTTCCCCATGAACAACACGATCGCCAGCATGATCAAAATGACCGCATAGGTCGGATAGGCCAGGCGCGCAATCTTGTGATAATCGGACAGATACATCACCAGGAATGCGACGGTTCCCAGAAGAATCCAGACCAGCTGTTTGAGGTAAAAGGGGAAGGCTGTATCCTGAGAATGCGTCACGCTGTAGATCGACAGCACCCCGACCGACAGGATGACTGCGATCAACCCCATGAAGCGAAGATCGAAACTATCCAACCCTCGACTGTCGATCACCCGATCAATCATCACGTCTTCGGCCGCGCATCGACCGGTACAGCAGGCGACTTTACTCGCCCGCTTGCCGGAACCCCCTGAAGTACCTGGGGATAGGCTTTCACATAGGCTTCAATGACATCCTTCGCCAGAGGCGCGGCAGCCGATCCACCATGCCCCATGTGCTCGGCCAGGACGGCGACCGCAATGCGCGGTGCGTCCACGGGGGCAAAGGCCACAAACCACGCATGGTCCCGGAGCTTTTTCGGGATGTCCTTCTCAGGCCCCGTGCGTAACGCCGCCGTCTGAGCAGTGCCGGTTTTTCCCCCGATCGTCACCAACGAGGACTTCGCCCGTGTCGCTGTTCCTTTGGTCACCACGTCGGCCAGCGCCGCCTTGATGAGCGCAAGGGTGGCCGGCTTGACCGCCACTTTCCCGCGCACTGTAGGTGGAAACTCCGCCCGTTCTCCCGTTGTGCGATTCATCACGGCCTGCACCAGACGCGGCTTGATCGACACGCCGTCGTTGGCTACCGTTCCGATCACACTGGCCATCTGCAAAGGCGTCACCGTGACATATCCCTGTCCGATCGCAGCAGAAATGGTTTCCCCCGGATACCAGGGCTGATTTCGCGCCTTCTGTTTCCAGGCGGTAGAAGGAACGATGCCCACACGTTCCGACGGCAACTCGACTCCCGTCTCCTGTCCGAGCCCGAATTGCTTCGCATATTCGGCGATCGTGTCGATGCCCATGCGCTGCCCGACGGTATAAAAATACACGTCGCAGGAATGGATCAAGGCTTCGTTCATGTCGACCGATCCATGCCCGCCTTGTTTCCAGTCATGAAACAATCGATTGCCGAATTGATAGCCACCGTTACATCGCACCATCGTCGAAGGCGTCACCGTGTTGGATTCGAGAGCGGCCGCCGCCATGACGACCTTGAAGGTCGACCCGGGAGGATACTGTCCCTGCGTAGCGCGATTATTCAGCGGCCGCCGCTCGTTCTGCACGATTTCAACCCATTGCTTGTTCGTCAATTCTTTTGACAACACGTTCGGATCGAACCCCGGGCGGCTTGCCATGGCCAGAATATCCCCATTCGTCGGATCCAGCGCTACGATGGCGCCTGATTCCTCCCCCAACAGGTCCTCGGCGACCTTCTGCAATTTGGCATCGATGGTCAGATAGAGGTCATCACCCGCGAGAGGCTTGTCCGACACAATGGCACGCTTCTCATGGCCGAGCGCGTCCACTTCAACACTCTTTTGCCCTGCGCGACCGCGTACCTGCCGGTCGAACCATTTTTCCACGCCATACTGCCCGACAATGCTGCCCTGATGAAGATCCGCAAAATCCGGCTTTTCGAGTTGATCGGCCGACACTTCTCCGACGTACCCCAATAAGTGCGCCGCAACATCCCCTGCGGGATAGTTCCGTTGCGACTCCACCTGGATCATCACGCCTGGTAAATCCAATCGGTGAGACTCGATCAGAGTGGCTTCACGCAATGTCAGCCGGTCCTTCACCTTACGGGGCTGTAATTTGCCACCCTTTCCAGTCGACAATTTTTTCTGGATCACCTCCGGGTCCAGGTTGAGGAGTGACGCCAACTGCGCAACTAACGCCTGACGATCCTTCACGTCTTCCAGCGTCACATACAAGGCAAAACTCGGCACATTGTTCGCCAGCAACACGCCGTTCCGGTCGAAAATCAGCCCGCGCGCCGGCTCCAGGACCACGGAACGCGTCCGGTTATTCTCGGACAGATCTCGGTAATACGGACCTTCCCGAATCTGGAGATGCCACAGACGCAAGGCAAGCAGTGCCACGACCAGCAGCAAGCCGACACGCAAGATGGCCAGTCGCCGCTGAAGGTCCAGAAGATCGGAATCGTTGAATCCTACCGTCGCCATCGCTGACCTTTGCCGGTCTCTTCTCGAAGACCGTTCCTCGCTTAGAGGGCCCCTTCCGTGACCATACGATCGTCAGACCAACGTTGGCGGAACAAGAGATACAGTCCTGCGCCGACGGCCGCGTCGAGCCCGGCCTGCACCAGCACGGTCGACCGCACGCCCAGCCACACCTCATCCAGACCAGCCGGATTCATCGAATAGAGAAAGACGGCGCTCGAGAGACAGGAAATGATCGCGAGGCCGGCCGTCATGACACCCGGGGTGATATGGGCCATATGCCGTCCGGCCAGACCGGCGAGAAACCCGCTCCCGCCCTTGGTCACCACATTGATCCACAGATCCCCCGCGGACAGCATATCTTGAAAGCACCCCAGAATGAGGCCGAGAATCAATCCATCGAGCTCTCCCCCGAGAAACCCCACCAGGCAGGCCGCCACCAGCCCGAGATCGGGACGCACACCAAATACGCTGACATAGTGCAACAGAGTGGTTTGAAAAGGGACCACCACCAGCGCCAAGAGCAGGTACAACAGGAACTTCATGGCTTCTTGCGATCTCCATGAATCGCCTGGAGCAGTTTCTGCGCCGCGTCGGCATCATCATAGGGAGCGGTAATGATCAGAACCTCGTCCAACTTCGAGAGATCCACTTCCGGCTCGATTTCCGCGGACTGAAAGAGATCTCCTTCCGATTTTTCAACCTGGATCAGGCTTCCGATGGCCAGCCCCCTCGGGAACGCCCCGGTCAAGCCCGACGTGACCACGCGATCGCCGGCCTGAACTCTCGATAAAAGCGGGATGTATTTGAGTCGTGCTCGACCATGGCTGGTTCCTTCGACGATCCCTTCATCACGCGTCCGCTGCACGACACCGGCAATTGCATTGTTGGGGTCCGTGACCAATAACACCACCGACGAGGTCGAATTGGTTTTCACCACCCGGCCGACAACACCGGCCGGGGTGACCACGCCCATTTCAGTTCTCACCCCGTCACTCTCACCCTTATTGAGAATCATGCCTCGGTACCAATTGGTGACATCCCGCCCGATGACTTGCGCGGCCAGGGTCTGCGACGGCGATTGCTGCTTAAAGTTCAGCAACGCCTCATACCGTTGCACGGCCGTGACCGATTCACGCAGCTGATTATTCTGCCCTTTGAGTAACTCGATGTCGCGATGAAGCTGGCGGTTTTCCTCATGCACGCTCTGCAAGGCGACATATCCGTTCCAGATGTCGGCAATGCCATGATCGATGGAGGAAAATGCGGCGAGCGGAAGGCTGAGGACCTGCCCGAGCGGTCCACCGACGTACTGCAACAACCTCTGGCTTTGACTAGGAAGAAGAAAGAGGGCGATGAGCAAGCAGGCGAACAGAACGATGGCGAGACGCCGGGTGCCGTATGTTGAGCGCGATATAGCCATCCACACTCGGGATGGAGGTCATCGAGAGGTACTGCACTGCGACATAACCGACACCTTGCGAAGGAGGTCCAACTCGTCCAGAATCTTCCCGACCCCCAAGACCACCGAGGTCAGCGGGTCGTCGACCGTAATAATCGGAAGATTGGTTTCTTCACGAAACCGAGTGTCCATTCCCTTCAGCAAGGATCCGCCGCCAGTCAGTACGATACCGCGATCGATGATGTCTCCGGCCAATTCAGGCGGCGTGTTTTCAAGCGCCACCTTGATGGCATTGACGATGGTTCCAATGGGTTCCTGCAACGCCTCTCTGACTTCGGCATCATCCACCACCAGGGTTCGGGGGATGCCGGAGATCAAATCGCGTCCTTTAATCATCATGGTCTTCCGCTCCTCGAAGGGATAGGCCGAGCCGATCTCGAACTTAATACGCTCGGCCATATGCTCCCCGATGAGGAGATTATATTTCTTCTTAATGTAGTTCATGATGGCGTCGTCCATACGGTCGCCGGCCACCTTGACCGACTCGCTATAGACGATGCCCCCCAGCGAGATGACCGCGATGTCGGTCGTGCCGCCGCCGATGTCGACCACCATATTCCCCGACGGTTCAGTAATCGGCAATCCTGCACCGATGGCTGCCGCCACCGGTTCCTCGATCAGATACACCTCGCGAGCTCCCGCCAGTTCGGCGGAATCGCGCACGGCCCGCTGCTCCACCTGCGTGATCCGGGACGGCACCCCGATGATGATGCGCGGCCGCACGAACGCCGTGCGATTGTGGGCTTTTTGGATAAAGTGGCTCAGCATCGCCTCGGCTTTTTCAAAATCGGCGATGACCCCTTCCTTCATCGGTCGAACCGCGAGGATGTTGCCCGGCGTGCGCCCCAGCATCCGTTTTGCGTCGGCGCCGACCGCCATCACACGTTCTGTCTTTTTTTCTACGGCGACCACGGAAGGCTCGTTTAAGACGATGCCCTTGCCCTGGACGTACACGAGAGTCGTCGCCGTCCCCAAATCGATCGCCAGATCGTTGGAGAACCACCCGAACATATCACTCATGAAGCCCACTAGGACTCTCCCTTCACACGGTTCCTGCGATCAGCAGCGTCGAGGCATTCAATCCGACACATCCAGCTGTCCGCTCTCCAGCACCTGAGTCTTCGCAATTTCATCGCCCAATCGACGGCCCTGTTCATTCCCGATGACCAACAATCCTTCCAGCGAGAGCACCGCGCCCCATCCGATCCAGCCCACATACGGAATTTCAAACGCCAGCTGAGCGAGACCGCAGGGCAGATTGCGAATAATCGACTCCCGGAATCCCGCCGGGTCCCGCGTGCGTGGGACGATGGTTTGGAGTCCGATCAGCCGCTTCCCGACACTACGACCACCACCAAATCCGTCGGCCAGTAGAATATAGGCAAGTCCGGCTAGAACACCGATTGGAGGAAGGAGTTTGCTTGCCGCCGCCACGATCAGGAGATCGATCGTTTTTGCGATGAAGCGATTCAGCACCTGGGCCTTGGGATAGACACCCAGTTCGACCGGGCTGTGCCCGATTGCCTCCTCCGCCACCGGAAATCTCTCCAATTCTTCGATACTATAACAAATCTCTCCGACCTGCACAAACAAAGTCGCATTCTTGTCTCACCCGCTATTCATGCACGTCGCCCTCTTGCCTTTGTTGTCGCAGCCTGAGTAGAATTCACGAAACTTTGCCGAGAAGAGGCGTACTCGATGATCAAACTGTTACGTGAAGCCGCTCACGACTATCCGTGGTTCCTTAAATCCATCATGGGCACCCTCGCTTTGGCATTCGTCATTACGATGGGCTGGTGGGGCTTCGGCCAACAAAGCGGCAACGTCGTTGCCTCCGTCGGGGACCAGATCGTCCCGCTGGATGAGTATCGTCGCGCCTATGAAAATACGTATCGTTTCTACAAAGACAAGGGCCAGAACGAAATCAAGGATGAGTTCCTCAAGCAATTTGTATTGGAGCAACTCATCGACAACCGCATGTGGCTGCACGTGGCGAAGGAAATGGGGCTCACGGTCTCCGACGAAGATTTGCGGAAGGCCATCACGCAGCGAACAGAGTTTCAAAAGAACGGCAGCTTCGACCCCGAGGCCTATCGCCGGCTACTGGCAGCAAACCGTTTAACGCCCGCATCGTTCGAAGCCATGGAAGCCAAGGATATTCTCACCAACAAAGCGCGACTGGTCATCATGGACGCCGTCTCCCTGACGCCCGCTGAATATGCAGAGGCGCAAACTCTCGTTTCGCGCGAGGGTGAATCTGATCCGGCCAAAGCCGCCATTGCGAAGGAACGAATCTTCCAAAATCTGCTGTTCCAAAAACAACAACGAGCGTTGATGGCCTATGCCGAATCGATGAAGAGCAAAGTTCCCGTCAAGATTCATAAAGAGCTCATGTAGCGACCGCCAGCCCCGTCCCGATCAACATCGCATCCCCGTAGCTATAGAACCGATACCGCTGCGCCACCGCCTCTTCATAGGCGGCCCGAAGCGATTCCAGTCCCACAAAAGCCGATACCAGCATGAGCAGTGTCGTCCGGGGCAGGTGGAAATTCGTGACCAGGCCATCAATGACTTGGAACTCAAACCCCGGGGTGATGAACAATTCGGCCGGCCCCTGAAACGGCTGAATCCCACGACCGCCTCGCCCCGCGGTCTCCAGTGCGCGCACGACCGTCGTCCCGACCGCCACCACCCGATTCCCTCGCTTCTGCGCCAGGCGAATCTGCTCGACGGTGCGAGCAGTCACCTCAACCTGTTCCGCCAACATACGGTGATCTTCAATACGATCGCTCTTCACGCTGCGGAACGTGCCGGGCCCAACGTGCAACGTCACCTGCGCCAGTTCAATCCCCTTGGCCGTCATGGCCTGTACCAGCTCCCGGGTAAAATGCAGCCCCGCAGTCGGCGCCGCAATGGCCCCTTCCTGTTGGGCAAACATCGTCTGGTACCAGTGCTGATCATCCTGCGACGGCTCGCGTTTGATATAGGGAGGGAGCGGCATTGTGCCGGCGACGTGCATGAGGTCGTAGACGCTGGTCACACCCGTCACCTTCAAGGTAGTCCTGGCCTGACTGCGCTCCACAATCTCGCCGCTCCCGCCGCCAGGAAAATCCACCATGGCCCCGGGCCGGAAACGTCCTTTGATCAGCACTTCCCACTCACCTCGCCCGAGATCCTGCACAAACAGCAAATCCAGCAATTTCCCCGTCGAGCGAACTTGAGCCGGCACTCGCGCCGGCATGACCTTGGTGTTATTCACCACAACAAGATCTCCCGACTGAAGCAGCGACGGAAGGTCCGCCACCCGGCGGTGCGTCCGCGCGCCACTGCGGCACTCCATGACCAGTAAGCGTGCATGATCGCGTGGAAGAACCGGATGGTCGGCCACAAGCGCTGGATCAAATGGGAAATCGAAGTCGCTGAGCAGCATCAGGGGGTTGGAATCACCGGCATCATCAACTGCGACAGGGCCGCGTTGTGTAATTCGGTTCCAGGGTAGTAGTACTGCAAAATACTGTTGTAGGAATAGCCGAGTTCAGCCAATTCTTTAGCGCCCCACTGGCACAACCCCACCGCATGACCCGCGCCGTAACCGGCAAATACCACCTCGGCGCCGATCGATTCGACCTCGAATTGCGTGCTCGGGATGACGGTATAGCCCGCGGCCTTGCGAAGGTCTTCGCCCCGCAAGATCGTCTCACCTCCGGAATGCAGAATCCGCAAGCGCGCGACCCGACCGGCACGGCTATAGGCGATCGGCGTAATCGTGGCAATGGTACCGACGGTGAATCCCTGGTGCCGCAGATTCTGTTCCAATTGATCGAGTTTCACACTCGCTTTCCACTGGTAATAGGGCGACTCCAAATCAAACGGACATTCGACGCCTTTCAGGTAAGGGAGATCTTTATTCGCCCACACATTCACGGCATCCTCAGTCGGACCGGCTGCGGTGGAGGAAAAGGCGGCATAGATCGGCGCCCGCTGATGCGTGACGACAATGCCCCGGGTGGATTCAACCGCATCTTCAACGCGACGATCCACCCCTGTGCGGCCCCGATACACCTGATCTTGAATGGTCGCCACGACGTCATACTCCCGCGCGGCACTCAGCATCTTGTTATACAGCGCATAGGTGCGCGCCGCCACCGCCTGGACCTTCAACATTTCCGGGTGCCAAGCTGAACTGACCTCAGACGGCACCACCCCCTTCACATATTCCTCTAAATCCACCTGGTTGACGACGGAGATCGTATGCCCTTTGCGCGACACTCGCACAGTTCCGCTGATCGGAAGCGGAGTTCCCGCAGACGCGCCCCCTTCTTTTCCCACGACCAAGGTCAGGTTGTTCCGGAGGGAGCGAATAAGAACCTGTCCGCCGATGATACGCCGGCCATCGACATGTAATCCGTCCACTCGTGCCGTGAGATGGATTGGAGCATGCAGCGTCTTGGTATCGCCGGCTTCGGTCACGAGGGTGAGTGCGCCATCGGAGCGCACATCGACGAACGACGCCTCCTGTGCCAACAACACGCGAATGGATTCAGCCGCAGCAGCCGATAGGCAGAGAAGGGAGAAGAGCGTCAGGCTTCCCGCTGCAGCCACACCGAGGAAGAGATGTCGAGTCAGCGGCGAAAGAGCCATGAAAGGATATACAAAGCCACGCTCAACAGAATGCTGAGCACGAGACTGGTCGCAATCGGTACAGACAGACTAAAGCGCTCTCGCGTAATCGAGATGTCGCCGGGCAATTTACCGACCCAACCGAACGCCGCACCGAAACCGGGCCATTTTTCAACCAGCGTCAGCAGAACTCCGAGGGCAGCCAGGACCACCCCTGCGATGATCAACAGACGACCGATCCCGCTCCAGGCAACCATGGTTCATTGTATCAAACATTCGGCGATTTGAACGGCATTGAGAGCGGCGCCCTTTCGAAGATTGTCGCTCACGACCCACAGATTCAATCCATTGGTGATCGACTCGTCGACCCGGACCCGTCCGACATAGACCTCATCCTTGCCGGACAGATCGAACGGCATCGGATACAATTTCTTGAGGGGGTCGTCATAGACGATCACGCCCGGCATGTCCGCCAGTACAGCGCGGGCATCGTGTGCTTTCAGCGGACGCTCCAATTCCACGTTGATCGCCTCGGAATGGCAGCGCAACACCGGTACTCTCACCGTAGTCGCCGTCACGCGGAGCGAGGGCATCTCCAGAATTTTCCGCGTCTCTTGGACGATCTTGACCTCTTCCGAACAGTCGCCGGCGTCCCCGAACGACCCGACCTGCGGCAACAGGTTAAAGGCGATCTGATAGGGATAGACCTGTACCTTCACATCCTGAAAGGAGATCAGCGCCTTGGTCTGGTCCACCAATTCATCCATAGCAGCCGCTCCGGTACCGGATACCGATTGAAACGTCGTCACCACCACTCGTTTGATCCCGGCCGCATCACGAAGGGGCTTAAGGGCCATGACCAGCGGAGTCGTCGTACAGTTTGGAATGGCCACAATGCCGCGCGTCATAGAACGGAGGGCAGCCGCGTTGACCTCAGGCACCACCAGCGGTACGTTCGGATCCATCCGGAAGACTGCACTGTCGTCGATGACGACCACTCCGGCCGCCCCCAATCGTGCACCATAGTCCCGACTGATGGCATCGGTGGCGGAGATAAAAGCAATATCCACGCCGGCAAAGGAAGACGCCTCCGTCAGTTCCTCCACCTTGTACTCTTTGCCCTGGCAGGACAGCAGTTCGCCGGCCGATCGCTTCGATGAAAATAACCGGAGCGTCTCGATCGGAAAATTG
>WBZN01002177.1_pt1 | contig 11117 bp, 9 predicted proteins | sample 5204281 | NCBI WGS metagenome assembly WBZN01 (sample SAMN12344347, study PRJNA552823) | activated sludge metagenome | biome: Activated sludge suspended growth; feature: Nitrification reactor; material: Wastewater; isolation source: activated sludge from nitrification reactor of wastewater treatment... | reverse complement strand
GCACATCGACGAGGTCAAGGGCGCGACGGCGATCACGTGGACCTTGCCAATGGGCGCGATCATGGGGATCGACGCGTGCGAAGGCGACGCGGTGCTGCTGACCGTGCCAGGCGACGCCGGCGCGGCGCTGGTCTCGGTCGCGCGCGAGACCGGCAAGATCACCGGCCGCGTCGACGGCATCCGCGGCTACTGGCCGTCTCGGCAGCACGGTGACCTCGCGCGGCTCGAGATCGCGACGTCGTCCGGCGTCGCCGCGTGGACGCGCGATCTCGCGGTCGCGCCCGAGGTGCTGGCGCTGGCACCGCTCGGCGAGCTGCTCGCGAAGCGCGGTGAGCTCCGCCTCGTCCGGGCGACCCCGTTGACCGCGGCGGTGCTCGATCGGGGCGGCGTCCGTGCGTACGTGCCGCTCGCCGCGATGGGCGCCGTGCTAGGCGATCATGCGATCGTCTCCGCCAGCTGGCTCGGATCCAACGGCGAGACCGTGCGCCGGATCGGCCTGCCGCTCCATCCGCCCCGCGGCTTGCGCGTGCCCTCGAGGCGGCCCGGCGTCGCGGTGCCTGCGGAGCTGCGCGATCTGCCGCCACCCAGGCCGCTCGATCTCACGTCGGCGATCGCGAAGCCGGACACCGGCAAGCACGCGACGTTCGCGGTCGCGATCGATCCGCAGGAGAGCGCCGTGCTCTACACCGCGCCGCTCGAGCGGCCGCCCGATGACAAGGTCGGGGCCGGGCTCGCGCGCATCGATCTCGTCAAGCGCGATTGGACCTGGCAGCGCGTCGATGGGTGCGGTGAAGGCACGCCGCTCGCGCTCGCCGTGGCGCACGACGTCGTCGTGTGTGGGTCGCGCGGATCGCGGACCGGCACGGCGGTGGTGCGCGCGACCACCCGGGAGGGCGTGGCGCGGTGGGACTTCGAGACCGCCAACCTCGACATGGTGGAGGCCGCCGGTGACACCGTGCTGGTGCACGACGCGGATCGGCTGTTCGTGCTCGATGCGGCGACCGGACGCGTGCGCGGCACGATCGTCAGCGATGACGGCGCGGCGGTGCGCGCGGCCGCGATCGAGCTCGACGACGTCACGATGATCATCACCTACGAGCGCGGCCGGCTCGTCGCACGGCTGCCGCGCAACGAGCTCGTCCCCGTGTGGTCACTCGCGGTCGATGGCGTCGTGCGAGCGGTCTCGCCGTCGAACCAGGGCGTGCTGGTCGAGCTCGAGGATGGTGACGCGGTCCGGATCGATGCGCGCACCGGCGAGATCACGGGGATCCCGGGGCTCGGCCTCGTGTGGCGTGCGGCCGCGGACGTGATCACGGGGCAGGCGGTCGGTGGACCGATCCCTGCGCCGCCGAAACCCATCGCGCCGCGCCCGGTGGTGGTCCCGCGGCTTCGGCCGCAGGTGCGCGATCCGTATGCGGCGCCGATGTCGACGCCGGTCCAGCCACCGCCGCCGATCGGGGACAGCGTTCAGTACTCGCTGTACGAGCTGAGCGGCGGGCTGCGCGCGCGCAACGACTATGCCGTCACCGGGCTTGTCGCGCAGGCCGCGCGCGGCCCCGCGGGCAGCCCACTCGTGCTCACGTCGGGGATCGGGATGCGCGAGGTGCTCGTCCTCGATCCGCGCAACGGTGACCCGCTGCGCCGGGTTCAGCTCCCTGACGATGCGCCACCCGGACTCGTGTTCTCGACGGTGGTCGGCGGCACGCCGGTCGCAGGCACGCTGCTGGCGGCGCCGCTTCGGGTCGTGCTGTTTTGACAAGACGAGTCGGGACGGCGCAAACCGGCGCTGCTATAGGATCTACCAATGGCACTCCCGCTCCGCGCCGCGCTGCGTTCCGCAGGTCGCTTCATCGTCAAGAACCCTACGACCATGTTCAGCATGGCGCGGCATGCCCTCGGAATGCGGATCGCGGTGCCCCTCGATGCGTTGCGCTGGTTCATCGCGAACACGCCGCCATCGCAGAAGGCGCCGCAGGACGTGACGATCTCCCCGCGTCCCCCGGCGATCGGGCTCGGCGCCACGATCGATCTGATGGGCACGACGGTCCGCGCGGGCGCGTCGATCCGCGTCGATCAGCTCGAGGTCAGTGACTCGCAGTTCAAGGTGACGCTCCGGCTGTCCGATGTCACGATGAAGGTGCTCGGCGAGTCGTTCACGCCGGTCGCGGGCTTGATCAAGAGCGGTGCGCTCGATCTGAGCAAGCCCGGCAACCTCGCCAAGTTCATGCCGAAGCGGCCGCCGGTGCTCGTCGAGGCGCACGACGACATCATCGTCCTCGACTTGATGCAGAACCCGAAGTTCGCGGCCAACGATCGCGTGCGCGGCATCCTCGCCACGATGACGCCGGTCGTGAACGTCTCGGGGCTGTCGACCGAAGGCGACTTCCTGATCCTGCAGCTCCGCGCGTCGCCGTTCGGCATCCCGCGCGCACTCAACGCCGCCCGCGCGCTCGCCGCTGGCTAAAGACCCACATGGAGAGCGTCGCGTTCACGGCCGCCGACAAGGCGATGCGGTATCGCGAGCTCCTGCCGCAGCTCGCCGCGCTCGTCGATGGGGAGCCCGATCTGATCGCGAACCTGGCGAACGCCGTCGCCGCGTTGCGCGCGTGTGCCCCCGCGGCGTCGTGGATCGGGTTCTACATCGCGAAGGGCGGCGAGCTGGTGCTCGGTCCGTTCCAGGGCAAGGTCGCGTGCGTGCGGATCGCGCTCGGCCGCGGCGTGTGCGGGACCGCGGCGGCCGAACGGCGCACGGTGATCGTCGCGGATGTCGAGCAGTTCCCAGGGCACATCGCGTGCGATGCCGGAACGCGGAGCGAGATCGTGGTGCCGATCCTCCGGGGCGGTGAGGTCGTCGCGGTGCTCGATCTCGACAGCCACGAGCTCGCCGCGTTCGACGATCGCGATGCCGCTGGCCTCGCCCCGATCGCAGCGCTCCTCGGAACGCTCGCATGGTGACCCGCGCGGTCCTGATCGCCGCGCTGGTCGCGTGCGCATGCCAGGGCGGCGGCCCCGACGCGAGCTCCACCGGCGCGGGCACGGCGAGCGCGGCTCCGCACGGGCGCGATGCCGGTGGGCTCGGCGAGCGGCCGGCTCCCGAGGATGCGCAGGCCATCATCGTCGCCGATGACGCACGAGGGAAGCCCGACGAGCCCGAGCTGACGGATCCCGGCAAGGTGATCTCCGAGCTGAACGCGATCCCCGCATGGCAGGCGGTGGTCGATCGCGCGCAGCTGCTCGGGCGACGCCAGCAGCACGGCGTCGCGTACGGACGCGTCGGCCCCGCGATCACGATGCCGGGGCCGATGCCCGAGCCCGGCGACGCCGGCGTCACGCTCGACGCCGGCACGATCGCCTCGCCGTATGTGTGGCTCGTCGACGATACCGAGGGCAACGGGACCCTCGGGATCCGCGTCAAGCTCGATGGCCGCACCGCGAAGGAGGGCGATCGCGTCGCGCTCGGCGGCGCCTGGGAGCTCGATGCCGACCGCCGGTGGTACTGGCGCGTCGATTCGGTGGAGCCGTTGCCGCCGGCGCCGCCCAGCGACCTAAAGGATCCCGTCGCGCCGGCTCCGACCCATGTGATCGCCAGCGGCGGGATGGTGAGCGGCGCCCGGATGATCAGCGTCGCGAAGGACGGCGACCTCGTCTACTTCCAGCTCGTCGGCCAGCCGCCCCCCAATGACGGCGACGGCTGGCCGGTCGCCGACGCGCTCGGCAACCCGATCTTCGCGCTGATCAACCTGCCCGGCGAGCGCGCGAGCTACGGCGGACAGGACATGCGGGCCCCCGACGAGCGGTGGCAGCTCAAGCGCGGGCAGACCTACTGGGTGCGCATCGGCAAGATCCGGAAGCGCGGGGTCGACAAGCCAGCGGTCGTCCATGCGCGCACCGCGCCCGTCCGCGTCCTGTAGCTCACCTCGATCGGCGCGGCTCGTCACCACGCGTGATGACGGTAGAACCAGCGCTTCATGGCCTCGGCACAGATGAGGTAGAGCACGACGAGAGGGCAGAGGATGGTGAAGAACACCGCCGGCAGCGGCTGGAATCCGAGCCTGGATCCCGCGGGTGTGAACGCGAGCACCAGGGCGATGCCGACGACCGCGAGCGAGGTGAGCGCGAGCGCGCGGCTCGGCCGCGATCGAAACGGGCTGCCCTGGGTGCGGATGATGAAGATCACGAGCACCTGGGTGGCCAGCGATTCGACAAACCAGCCGGCGTGAAACCGCCGCTCGTCGCCGCCGAAGACCTGAAGCAGCACGAAGAACGTCACGAAGTCGAACACCGAGCTGACGGGGCCGATCACGATCATGAACCGGCGAATGAAGCGCACGTCCCAGCGGTGCGGACGGGCCAGGAACGCGTCGTCGACCCGGTCGGTCGGGATCGGGATCTCGGAGAGATCGTAGAGAAAGTTGTTGACGAGGATCTGCATCGGCAGCATCGGCAAGAACGGTAGGAACAACGACGCGCCCGCCATGCTGAACATGTTCCCGAAGTTCGAGCTCGTCCCCATCAGGATGTACTTGATGATGTTGCCGAGCGTCCGGCGCCCTTCGAGGATGCCGTCCTTCAAGACGCCGAGATCGGGCTGCATCAGGATCATGTCGGCGGCGTCCTTGGCGACGTCGACCGCGCCGTCGACGGAGATCCCGACGTCGGCCGCATGCAGGGACGGGGCATCGTTGATGCCATCGCCGAGATAGCCGACGACATGACCGCGCCGCTTGTACGCGAGGATGACCCGGTTCTTCTGCGCGGGATCGAGCCGGCAGAACAGGCTCGTGGTCTCGACGCGCGCCTCGAGCGCGAGGTCGTCGAGCGTGGCGAGCTCGCGGCCGGTGATCACGCCGCGCACCGGGACCGCGAGCTCCCCGCACACGTGCTCCGCGACCTGCTCGTTGTCGCCGGTCACGATCACGACGGTGACGCCGGCCGCGGCGAGCGCGCGGACCGCGGCGCCCGCGCTGGGCTTCGGCGGATCCTCGAACACCGCGAAGCCCGCGAACACCAGCGCGGTCTCGTCGCGGATCACGACGTGATCGCAGCTCGGCAGCTCGGCCTTCCACGCGATGCCGAGCACGCGATAGCCTTGGCGTCCCAGCGCCTCGAACCGCTCGAGCAGCGTCCTGCGCATCGCGTCGTCGAGCGGGCGAGGCGCCGCCGCACGGTCGACGTCGTAGTGGCTCGATAGCGGGAGGATGTCCTCGAGCGCGCCCTTGATCACGAGCAAGCGGGTCTCGCCGCTCGCGACCAGGACCGAGACCCGCCGGCGTTCGAAATCGAACGGCACCTCGTCGATCTTCTCCCATCCCTCGACGTCGATCTCGTGACGCAGGATCGCGTCGTCGAGCGGGCTGCGCAGCCCGGTCTCGAACCAGCTATTGAGATAGGCCAGCTCGAGCACGCGCGCGCTGTCTCGACCTTGCGGATCGAGGTGCTGATCGAGCCGGATGCGTGCCTCGGTCAAGGTGCCCGTCTTGTCGGTGCACAGCACGTCCATGCTGCCGAGATCGTGGATGGCGGTGAGCCGCTTGACCAGCACGTGCTTGGCCGCCATCCGCAGCCCCCCGCGCGCCAGCGTCACGGACACGACCATCGGGAGCAGCTCGGGTGTCAGCCCGACCGCGAGGGCGATCGCGAACAAGAATGACTCCACGTACGGTCGCTGGCGCACGAGGTTGACCAGGATCACGAACAGCACCATCCACATCGCGAGCCGCAGGACCATGAGGCCGAAGTTGCGCGCGCCCACCTCGAACGCGGTCGCGGGCGGCGGTCGTGCGAGCGCGCTACCGATCTGACCGACCTCGGTTCTTGACCCCGTCTCGCGAACGACGAACCTGCCGTTGCCGCTGACGACAGAGCTGCCCATGACCACCGCGTCGGCCGCCGTGGCCCCCGCCGCGGGCTGCGGGCCGCGGCTCGCGCGCTTCTCGACGGGATACGGCTCGCCGGTCAACAGGGCCTGATTCACGAACAGGTCGCGAGACTCCAGGAGCTTGCCGTCGGCGGGAACGAGGTCGCCGGCCGCGAGCCGCACCACGTCTCCCGGCACGATCTCGTCGGCGGGCACCTCGCGGTCGTGGCCGTCGCGCACGACCGAGGCTCGAACGCTCGCGGCCTTGCGAAGCCGGTCGGCGGCCCGGCCCGCCCGGTGCTCCTGGACGAAGTCGAGGCTGACGCTGAGCGCCACGACGACGATGATGATCGTCGAGCCGACGAAGTCCCTGGTCGCTGCCTCGAGCGTGCTCGCGGCGAGCAACAGGACGATCAGCGGATTCTTGAACCGAGCGATGAACTGGAACAGGACCGCCCGCCGCGGTGCCTCCCCGAGGACGTTCGGGCCGTACCTGGCGAGGCGCGCCGAGGCTTCGAGCTCGGTGAGTCCACGTCCCGGATCCGGATCGATCCGCGGTCCGTCATGCGGTGCTCCAGCGAGCGCTTCGAGGCCCGGCGCCGGGTGCGCCTCCGAGGGTCGCGGTCGTGTCGACATCGGTCCTACGAGGGCTGGAAGGGACGCGGGGCTGGGCCTCGGGCGCTCGACGCGAAGCCGTCACCGTGCGCCCGAGGCGTTCGCGGGTCGCGCGTCCGATGAGGTGAGTCGCGCATGACACGAGTCCTTCGCTACGAGGCGCGGTTCCCCGCGCGACCTTGTTCGGGGTGCTGCATCCGGCATTCCAGATGGCGGTGTGGTTCACCTCCGCCCGCGGTCTCGCCGCGCCGCTGCGAACCGCTCGCAGGCGCCGTTCGCCGGGGCCAGCTCGGTCATCGCGTCGAGCGCCGGGCCGAGCTCCCGCGCGACCGGCCGGTGATCGACCGCCATCCGCGCCTCGCGATCGTGCGGATCGAGGTCCCGGCCGGGGGCTGGTCGCGCTTGACGATGGTTATCGCTTGGGTTAACTATTGCACGTAACAAGCAACCATATTCGGAAGGTCAGCGACGATGAAACCCACTCCCAAGGGCTGGCCGAGGATGTGCTCCTCGGTCGTGTATCAGGACGCCGCGAAGGCGATCGACTGGTTGTGCGACGCGTTCGGCTTCGAGGTTCGCCTCAAGATCGAAGGCGAGGGCGGCAAGATCGAGCACTCCGAGCTCGTGTTCGGCGAAGGCCTGGTCATGGTCGGCGAGGAAGATCGCCAGAAGGACAAGGCCCGCGCCGGCCGCAGCCCGCTCGGCATCGGCGGCGCGAACACCCAGTCGATCATGATCTATGTCGATGATGCAGAGGCGCACTGCGCACGCGCGCGCGCGGCCGGTGGCAGGATCACGTACGAGCCGACGGTCAGCGACTACGGCGAGGACTACTGGACCGACAAGAGCTATCAGTGCGTAGATCCCGAGGGACACCAGTGGTGGTTCGCCGAACGGCTTCGCAGCCCCACGTGACGAACCTCGACGGCACCTTCGAGGCGCTCGCCGATCCGACGCGGCGAGGCGTGATCGATGTGCTGCGGCGAGGACCGCGGCGCGCGGGTGAGCTCGCCGACGAGCTCGGGATGACCCGGCCGGCGATGAGCCGGCACCTCCGCGTGCTGCGCACGACCGGCCTCGTCGAGCCCGCGGGCGACGAGGCGGACGCGCGGGCGAAGGTGTACCGGCTGCGGCCGGAGCAGTTCCTGGCGCTGCGGACCTGGCTCGAACAGGTCGAGCGGTTCTGGACGATGGAGCTCTCGGCGTTCAAGGCCTACGCGGAGCGCACGCGGAGCAAGCCGTGATCGCCGGGGACACGGTGCGCGTGCAGACGTTCGTCGCGGTCTCGGTCGCCGACGCGTTCGCGGTGTTCACCGAGGAGATCGATCAGTGGTGGCGGCGCGGCCCCGCCTACCGGATCTCCGGGCGCGCTCCCGGCACCCTGCACCTCGAGCCCAGGCTCGGCGGCCGGGTGTTCGAGCAGTACGGCGAGGGCGGTAGCGCGCTGCACGAGATCGGGACGATCACGGCGTGGGATCCGCCCGCGCACCTCTCGTTCCTGTGGCGCGGCGTGAACTTCGTCGCCGGCGAGCACACGGTCGTCGAGGTCTGGTTCGAGGCCCGGGGCGACGGCACCCGCGTCACCCTCGAGCATCGCGGCTGGTCGGCGCTGCGCGACGATCATCCGGTGCGTCACGGCAAGTCGGTCCCCGCGTTCATCCGCGACGTCGGGATGTGGTGGGGCGCGCTGCTCACGAGCCTGCGCGAGCGGGCCGCCGACCGCTGACTCGTCGCTGGCGGAGCACCAGCCCCAGCACGATCGCGGTCATCGCGATCGGCGAGCCAGGTGGGTTCTGGGCGTCGCAGCAGCCGGTGCGGGTCGCGCGGCCGTTGTTCGGGGCGGGTGGCTTGGCGCCCAGCGCGGAGGCAGCGCTCGGGCTCGCCGGATCGGCGGTCACCGCGCAGGCTTGGTCGAGGGTGATGATCGCGGGGCTCGCGGCGAACGAGCCACCGGGCGTGACCTCGACCGCGCACGCATCACCGTCGCGGCTCGCGGTGATCGTCGCCCGGCCGGCGACCTGTGGCGCATCGAGGATCACGTGGGTGCCGGTCGCGGCGCGATAGCGGAGCGGGCCCGCTGGCGTGCTCGGCCACACCACGACCGCCTCGCGTGGCCCGGTGATGCGAACCCCGGCCCACCCGTCACCGGAGATCGGCGTGGCGGTGCTCGGCTTGCCATCGCTGGCCACGAGCACGTGTGCGGCGCGTGGCTCGGGGCCGGCGATCTCGATCCGGAAGTCGCTGACCGGGAACCGCGACGCATCGCACTTGCCCTTCGGCGTCCCGCGCCCGAAGCAGTCCTTGAGGCTGGTGCGGCCGATCATCGGCTTGCCCGAGCTACGCGACACGCTGCGGATCACCAGCTTGCTCGCGCCGATCGTGGTGGTCGCGACGTCGCCATCGAGCGCGAGCCCGTTCGGCACCCGGAACCGCAGGAACATCGCCCGCTGCTCGGCGTCGGTGGACGCGCGATCGACGACGATCACCGCGGCGTCGGTGCCATCGCTGCTCGGCAACATCACGAGATCGCGGCTCGCCTGGGCCACGTCGCTCGGGCGATGCTGGAACTTGTACTGGTCGGCGTAGTCGCAGCGGGCCGCGACCACACCGGAGCGCGTCTGCGTCGCCCACTCCCACCGGGTCTTCTCGCTCCACGCGGCCTGGCTCGGGATGTAGTCCGCCGGAAACTGCGCCGACGCGACCGTGGGCGCGTTGGTGGTCAGCGTCGACAGCGAGCCGTACGGAGACGGATCGACGAGCACGTCATCCTTGCCGCGCGTCAGCACGAAGTTGCCGGCGTTCGGATGGCGATGATCGACCTCGAGGCCGTGCTGGCACTCGGCGATGAACCACACCGCCTGATCATCCCACCGCGTGCGCGCGTAGATCGTCCCGGTCGCCGCCGCGAGGTACCACGTCGGCCACGCCGATCGCGGCGCGAGCGCGGGCTGGTCGCCGATGTTCGCGAGCGCATCGAACAGGAAGAAGTCGCGGTCGGCGAGGTGCAAGCGGCCGAGCTCTCCGCGCGCCCACCGCTTGTCCTCGGCGGACGCATCCCCGAGCGCGATCGCCCCGAGCGTGAGCACGTGCGGCGCGATGTTCGCCTGTTCGTCCTCGGTGTCCCCGCCGGGATACACGCGATCTGCGGGGGACAGCCCGTAGACGTGCCGGCGAAACACGCTGGCGAGCCACGGCTCGACGCCATCGACCCGGATGCCGGCCGCGCGCGCGATCCGGGCCGACAGCGCGTACTCGGCCACGGCGAGCGGACCGTATTGCCAGCCCTCCGGCCAGTCACCACCGTCGAGGATCCCGCCGGTCGCCAGCGCGGCGGCCATGTCCTTGCCCCACAGCTCGTCGGCCACGAACGCCCACAGCCTGGGGCCGTCCTCTTCGGCCGCTTCGCCCGCCTGGGCGACCGCGACGAGCGTCGCGGCGGCCAGATACCCGGCCTGGTAGTTCGTGCCGGCGTTGCGCGCCCGGTACCCGTGCTTCCGGTACCACGTCAACCACGCCGCCCAGCGCTGGCGGGCGCGCTGGCGCAGCGCAGGGGTCATCCCGGGAGCGTCGTGCAACCAGTCGTACGCGAGCGCCGTGTACGGTCCGAGGTTGCGGATCGCGTAGCCGTTGTCGCGGCTCGCCGCTCGATCTCCACCTTGCCTGTCGCCGACGGTGTCGAGATCGTCGAGCAGCGCCGTGAAGAACTTGATCGCGGTGGCGGCGTATTCGGGCCGGTCGGTCGCCGCCCAGGCCACGAGGCACGCCTGCAGCGTCTTCGCCCACTCCGAGCCCTGGTACAGCGCGCGGTCGTGCTCCCGCGAGTTGCCGCCGTTGTGGCACATCGCGATCGCGCCGACCACGGGGCCGCGCGCCTCGCCGGCCTGCGCCTTCCAGGCCGCCTTGACCTTGGCGTCGAGCAGCATGCGTGGATGCGCGCCGCTCGGCTCGGGGGGCGCGGCGGCGGCGATCGAGGTGGCGATGAGGACGAAGCTCGCGGCGAGTCGCACCGCGAGACCGTAGCGCTGATTAACGACTTGCCGTGCGCCCGGTCAGGGTCATGGCGCGCTCGATCAGTGAGACCATCTCACGCCGCTCCTCGTGGTCGCCCGCCGCTGCGCGTGCCATGTCGCGGATCGACGAGAGGGACCAATGCTCCGCGTCCGCGCCGCCGCGCAGCACGTCGGCGAACGCGGCCGCCGCGAACGCGAAGCGGAAGTCCGCAGACGAGCTTGCGAACGACGCCGCCGGGCCGCCGACCATCGGGAACGCCGCCTCCGTCGCCTTCTCGCCACGCGGGTCCTTGTGACGGATCCGCACGCCACCGAGCGGCGCGTTGCGCTGCTTGCCCTCGGCCGTGAGCTCGACCTCGTACAGCGCGGTCACTTGATGGCCCGCGCCGATCTCGCCCGCGTCGACCTTGTCGTTGCGGAAATCGTCGTCGGCGATGTCGCGATTCTCGTACCCGACCAGGCGATAGCGCGAGACCAGCTTCGGATCGAAGTCGACCTGGAGCTTGGCGTCCTTCGCGACCACCTCGAGCGTCGCGTTGATCTGGTCACCGAACACCTTCTTCGCGGCGGCCGGCGAGTCGATGTAGAAGTTGTTGCCGTTCCCCTTGTCGGCGAGCTGCTCCATCATCTCGTCC
>WBZN01002176.1_pt1 | contig 11117 bp, 6 predicted proteins | sample 5204281 | NCBI WGS metagenome assembly WBZN01 (sample SAMN12344347, study PRJNA552823) | activated sludge metagenome | biome: Activated sludge suspended growth; feature: Nitrification reactor; material: Wastewater; isolation source: activated sludge from nitrification reactor of wastewater treatment... | reverse complement strand
AGTACGCGGCGTACTACGGCCACTACATCGCCAAGGTGCCCGAGGGCGACCTCGTCGCGCTGCTCGAGGCGCAGGTGGCGGAGGTGCGTGCGCTGCTGGGGGGCCTCACGCCGGCCCAGGCCGACCACGCCTACGCCCCGGGCAAGTGGACCGTGAAGGAGGTGCTCGGGCACCTGACCGACACCGAGCGGGTGTTCAGCTACCGCACGCTCAGCATCGCCCGCGGCGACCCGGTGGCGCTGCCGAGCTGGGAGCACGAGACCTGGATGGCGCCGGCGCGGTTCAGGGAGCGGCCGATGGCGAGCCTGCTGGCGGAGTGGACGGCGGTGCGCCACGCCACGCTGGCGCTGCTGGCCGGGCTCCCGGCCGACGCCCCGCTGCGGCGCGGGACGGCCAGCGGCAATCCCTTCTCGGTGCGCGCGCTGGCCTACGTGCCGCCGGGGCACACCATCTGGCACCTCGAGGTGCTGCGGGCGCGGTACCTGTGAGCCCGGGGCGCCGGGCCGGGGACTAGAAGCTCACCTTCGTGATCCGGCCCCCCGGCCCCACCATCCATCCCGCCCCGGGGCCGGCGAACGCCACGCTCCAGTAGGACAGCGAATCGAGCGGTGCCCAGGTCCGGCCCTCGTCGCGCGAGAGGCTGGCGCCTCCGGGCCCGACGGCCACCACCGTGCCGCGTCTGCCCGGCACCCAGGCCACCCCGTACACCGCGCCGGCGAAGGTCGGCTGGCCCCCCTCGACCCAGCGCTTGCCGCCATCGGCGGTGAGCGCCACCCGGCTTCCGCCGCTGGTCGCGCTGCCGATGTCGCCGCCGGCCACCAGGCCGGTGCGTTCGTCCTGGAAGGCGATCGAGGTGTGCCCGGTGGTGTTGGTGCCCTGGCTCACCGGGGTGTCGTAACTCACCCAGCTGCGACCGCGATCGGGGGTGAAGAGCACCCGGCTCCGGGTGCCCGCGCCGGTGGCGATATACGCCGCCGCCTTGCCCACGGTGGCCACGCAGGTCCCGCTGGCCGCGAAGGCGCCCTCGCCGGCCGTGGCCGCGGGGACGGGGGAAGGCGCCTCGGCGCCGGGCTCGCTCAGGAAGCGCCAGTCGAGGCCGCCGTCCCGGGTGCTGAGCAGCGGGAAGACGCCCTTCACGTTGTCGCTGAAGGCCAGGCCGCTCGTGGCGTCCCAGAACGCGAAGCAGTCGTAGAAGGCCTCCGGCGTGCGGTTGATGAACTGGATCTGCCAGTTCTGGCCGGCGTCGGTGGTCTTGTAGATGCGGCTCCGGGTGCCGTTGCCGGAGGAAAGCAGGTACGCGGTCTTCTCGTCCACGCCCTGCACATCCCGGAACTCGAGGCTGTCGGCGCCGGCCACCACGCCGCTGCGCCAGCTGGCACCGCCGTTCGTGGTCACCGCGAACGTGCCGCCGGTCCCGCTGGCCCAGACCACCTTCTCGCTGACCACGCTCACCGCCTGCAGCCGCGCGGTGGCGCGGGAGCGCTGGTCCAGCAACGCGGCGCCCGAGATGGAGGTGCGCGCCGGGGGCAGGGTATCGGCTGGGGGGGACGGCGGCAGCGGCGGGGTGTAGGGGCCGCAGGCGACGAGGGTGAGCAGGGCGGCGGCGAGGAGTGAGTTTCGCATGGACCAATAGTAAGGGGGTGGGCCGGCCCAGCGGCCGGGCGGTAAGCGGTGCCGCCGGCTACAGCAGGGCGAGGGCAGCCACCTCCGCCGCGTGGATCGCGCGGAGGCGCTCCGCGAGGGCCCCGCGGAGGTCGGCCGCCCGGTCGGCGTCGAGGGGAAAGCGCTTCCGGGCCTCCCGCTGGAGACGGCTCAACCCCTCCCAGCAGGCACGGATCTCGGGGACGGCGCCCCGGGAGGCGATGAGCGCCTGGCGGCGGGCGAGCAGTTCGCGCGCCTCGTCGAAGGCCGGAACGCCCGCGGGCAGGGCGGCGGCGGCCAGCGCGCTCCAGCTGGCGGCGAGCGCCTGGTACGCGGCGGCGGGCGCGGCCAGTCCCGCCTCGTGGAGGCCGGCGGCGAAGAGGCCGCGGCAGAGTCCGCTCCCGGCGCCGTGGCGCTCGATGTACTCGTGGAGCGAGGTGAGGGCGGTCCACAGTCGCGCGCCGGGCGGAAACATCTCCACCCAGCTCTCCTTGCCCCGCGCGGCCGTCATCCGCTCGGCGAGCTCGGCGAGGGCGTCGAGCCGGAAGTTGGCCATCTTCGCCTTGAGGAGCGTGGTCGCGCAGGTCTTGCGGGCGTCGGCCAGCACGGCGGCGGGCGCCGGCGGGCGTCCCTGCCGGCCATCGAGCCAGAGCAGCCGGTTACGGAACTTGGCGATGCGGCCGCGGGCGGCGGCGAGGTCCCGGAGGGAGAGGGCGAACGGCTCCCCGTCCCCGTCGAGGATCCGCGCCTCGTCGCCGGCGATGGCGTGCACCGTGATGACGTGATAGCCGCCGCCGCTGAAGTGCGCAGGCATCACCCGGTGCGGCAGGTGCGCGGCGTCCACCCAGGCGATCACCGGCGCCCCGCGCTCGAGCGCCTTCCGGAGCTCCTGCTCGGCCACCTTCACGCTGGTGCTTTCCTTCGTGACCGTCTTCCAGCCCAGGCGCCTGGCGGCCGCCGAGAGGTAGGCGTGGTCGTCGGCCCACAGGTGCCGGCCCGCGAGGAAGAGGGTGGCGAGGTCTTCCTTCTCGTACTGGAAGGCGAAGACCCCGGCGCCGATGCCGCCGGCCTGGACGAACAGCAGCGGTTCGGACACGGCCTGGCCGGCGTGCGCCAGCAGCGTGCGCAGGGCGGTGGTGGCGGGGACGGTCATGGGGCCAGTCTACCGGGCCGCCCGGGGCGGGGGAAGTGGGCCGGTCGCGCGGTGGCGGGAACCACCACCGGGAGACTGTCACGGTTTCTTTATCGCATCTTCAGGTGGGACATTGACGCGGGGGGGTCCGGGCCCTACACTGGTGGCGAAGTCTCCCCTCTCCTCGTCAGGCAATCCCTCATTGCCCTCCGGGCCCTGCCGGCCGCGCACGCGGCCGCCTCGCCCATGCGGTTCCCGCTGCCCCCCGGGCAGCGGCCGTCAGCGGGTGTCGTCTCACTTCACGTCGAGGGATTGTCCCATGCGCCGCCGTGTGCTGCTCGCCGCCTGTTCGCTTGTCCTGCTCCTGCCCGCCGGCTGCAAGCCGGCCGGGGAGGGCGCCGCCCCCGCCCAGGCCGCCGTCGCGGCGCCGGCGGTGACGCTCGATCCCAACAGCATCGCCGGGATCGCGGCGGGCTCCAAGGACCACACCACGCTGGTCGCCGCGCTCGAGGCGGTGGACTACGTGCTGCCGCTCAACAACCCGGGGCCGTTCACGGTCTTCGCGCCGGTGAACGCGGCGTTCGACAAGCTGCCGGCCGGCACGGTGGAGACGCTGCTCAAGCCGGAGAGCGCGAGCCAGCTCCGCACCATCCTGCTGCACCACGTGATCGTCACGGCCTACGAGCCGGGGCAGCTCACCGACGGGCTGGAGCTCACCATGCTGGCGGGGGGCTCGGTCAAGGTGCAGAAGGCCGGCGACCAGATCACCATCGATGGCGCCAAGGTGATCGGCTCGGTCCGCGCGGGGAACGGGATGCTGTACATCGTGGACGGCGTGCTGCTGCCCAAATAGGCGGCTCGGCGGCTCGGCGGCAGGGCGGCTGGGCCGCGGGGGTCAGGCCTCCGCGATGGTCCAGTACACTGCGTAGCGCTCGTCCAGCGAGCGGTAGAAGGGCACCAGTTCGAGGTCGATCGGCTGGCCGCTGGTGGTGAAGGCGAGCGGCCGGCCGGCCACCGGATGGATCCAGGCGGCGAGGTTCGCGGCCGATCCCACCAGTGACGGTGCGGGCACGTTGGCCAGCCGGTACTCCGGCACGGTGCGCGGCGCCGTGGGCTCGGCACGCAACGTCGCCGGGGTCAGGCCCTCGGTGCCGAGCCGGCCCACCAGCACCAGCGGGCCGTAGCAGATGGCGTGGCGGCCGGGCGCGTCGGGGAGTGACTCGGCGCGCAACGCCATCGGCAGGGTGACCTCCAGCCGGTCGCCGTCCTTCCAGAGGCGCTCCACCACCAGATAGCTCCCCGGTGCCGCGAAGCTCTCGAGCGCGCGGCCGTTGAGCGTGGCGTGCCCCCCGGCCGCCCATCCCGGCACCCGCACCCGGAGCGCGAAGCGCGCCGGGCGCGGGGTCCGCACCGTCAACCGGGTGGCCTCCTCCTCGGGGAAGCGCGTGTCCTGGACGATGCGCACGTCGCGTTCCCTCCACTCCAGCTCCGACGCCACGAAGAGGTTCACGTAGAGCCCGGCGTCGTCGTGGAAGTAGATGCTGTCGCCCAGCTTCGCGAACGACTCCGCCATGCTCCCGGTGCAGCACCAATAATCGTGCCCCGGGGTGCCGAAGAGCTTCCACAGCCCGTCGGCGAGGCTCACGTAGTAGAGCTTGTCGCCGTCGGCCGGGTGCATGGTGCCGAGGATGCCGTTGAGCCAGGCGCGCTCGTAGTAGTCGGCCACCCGGGGGTCGGCGGTCCAGCTGAACAGGTGGCGGGAGAGCTTGAGCATGTTGTAGGTGACGCAGCACTCCTGGGTGTAGCCGGAGAGCCCGGCGGCGAGCGCGCCGAGCTCGCCCCATCCCTCGTCGGCGCTGGTGCCGCCGGTGGCGTAGCAGCGCCGGGCGGTGACCTGGTGCCAGAAGTACTCGGCGATGTCGCGCGCGCGGCGCTCGCCGAGGAGCTCGTGCCGCCGGGCGGCGCCGATGACCTTGGGGATGCTGGTGTTGGCGTGGAGGCCCGCCAGCTCATCGCGGCCCTGCGCCAGCGGGGCAAAGAAGCGCTCGTGGTCAAAGCGGTGGGCCAGCGCCAGGTGCTCCGCGTCGCCGGTGAGGGCGTGGAGGTTGTAGAGCACCTCGTTCATCCCGCCGTACTCGCGCTCGAGCACCCGGGCCATGTGGGCGTCGCCGAGGGGCTGGCACCAGCGGCCCACCCAGCGGGCCTGGCGCTCGAGCACCTCGCGGGCGGGCGCGCTGCCGGCCAGCTGGTGCATGTCGAGCAGGCCGGCCATGAGCTTGTGGATGGTGTAGAACGGGGCCCAGGCGGGCTGGCCGGCGCGGAGCCGGTCGAACAGCTCCTCGGGGAAGGCGCTGAGGTAGCCGCTGCCGAGCGCGCGCTGGCACTCGGCCAGGCCGGCGACGACGGTCTCGGCGCGGGCACGGACGGCGGCGTCGCCGGTGGCGGCGACGAGCAGCGCGCAGGCGGAGAGGTAGTGCCCGGTGTAGTGCCCGCGCAGCTCGTTGTCGGGCGCCTCCCAGCCGCCGAGGGGCTCGGCGGCGGAGGGGAGGCCGGCGGTCACCCGGAACATGTGCAGCAGGCGGTCGGGGTCCTGGGCCAGCAGGTGACGGCGGTTGATCTCGAGCTGGTCGGCCACGTACCCGGGGCGGAGCCGGACCCGGTCCAGCGGAAATGGCCGGGCGCGCAGGGTGATGGGCGGCGTGGCGCCGCGGGCGGCCCGCAGGGCCCCGGGCCAGAGCAGGGCGCCGCCGGCGGCGGTGGCGGCCATGAAATCGCGGCGTGAGAGATGGCTGGTCATCAGAGGCCTGCCCGTTCCCGGGCGCGCCGGATCACGGCGTCCATGAGGTCCTGGTGTCGCGCCAGGGTGTCGTCCACCACGTTGAGGGTGGGGATGGCGTGCGGCGCGAGCGAGAGGGTGTCGGGATCGAAGCGGCCGAAGCCTTCCTCGTGCACCCCGGTGCTGCCGCGCCCCGGGGCGGGGTGGCTCAGGTGCTGGAAGAACCGGGCGTGCCGCTGCACGAAGGGGCCGGCGGGCCCGCCGCCACCGGCGTGGAAGAGCGGCAGCACCTCGAGCAGGGCGTCGTAGTGCATCTCGCCCACGGCGGCGACGCCGGGGTGGCGGGCGCGGAGGTCGTGCACCAGCTGCCGCAGGCCGGCATGCATGTCGGCGCGCGGGTTGTTGACCCAGCCGCCGGCGATGTCGAGGAAGTACGCATCCACCCCGAAGCGCTCGATCATCGCCCTGATGCGTCCCCCGAGCCACTCGCGCCACGCGGCCACGCCCAGGTTCATGTAGGCGAGCCACCCCTCCATGTGGCGGTCGTTGTCCCAGTCCACCCAGTTGAGGTCCATGGTGTCGCCGTCGACCTTGGCGGTGGCCGCCTCGGCGAGGGGGGGGAAGGCGGGGTGGCGGCGATTGGCGGCGTTGGCGCCGAACATGGGCATGAAGCGGACGCCGAGGTCGTGCCCCTCGTCGATGAGGCGGCGGAAGGCGCGCTCGCCCCCCATGCGGGGGTCGAGTTGATAGGCGGGGTAGTTCCAGTAGTACCGGCCGTCCCACGCCGACAGGAAAGCGAGGATCCGCTCGCCGGGCATCCGGGCGGCCATCCACCGGAGCGTGGCGAGCATCTTCGGGTAGTCGTTGAAGATGTAGCCGGTGTAGTGCATCCCGTGGAGCGTGGTGACGAGCGCGGTGCGCCGCAGCCAGTCCGGGACATCGGGACGGGTGTCCCAGTCGGGGAGCTGGTAGGCCTGCGCCAGGTGGGCGTAGTGCGCGGCGGTGGCCTCCGCCGGGCTGGCGGCGTGGCCGATGCGCCAGCGAGGGAGGAGCACCCGGCGCTCGTCCTTCCACCCCTCGACCTCGTGCACCGCCTCGAGCCGGTAGCCGTGCTCCCCGGGCTGCAGGTAGAAGCGCTTGGTGCGCACGGCGGTGTCGCGGCTCGAGATGAAGAGGGAAGGACCATCCTCCGGCTGCACCTGCAGCAGCGGCGTGTTCATGCCGCCTGCCACGAAGAGGTCGCCGCCGCCGAAGGGATAGCCGAAGAGCAGCTCGTCGTCGCCCGGGTCGGTGAACCCGCCGCCGCCGGCCGCCACGCGGCCCCGCGGCACCCCGCGAATCACGGTGGTCACGGCCTTGATCGGCTGCTCCATGGTGACGGTGGCGTCCCATTCCACGCCCCCGGCCACCCGGCGCAGCGCCAGCACGGCCTCGCCGTCGGCCCGCTGCTGCCCGCCGGCCCACACCAGGCCGGCGGCGCGGACCTCGAGGCCGGTGGCGGTCTCGCGCACGATCATCCGCGACTGATCGAGGCCGTAGGCGTTTTCCCGGGTGAACAGCATCAGGCCGAAGGTGAAGCCCTCGAAGGCCACGGAGGGCTCGGGGTGGTCGAAGCTGAACTTGACGAAGCTCCGGCCGCGCGGAGGGATGAAGACGTCGCTGGTGCTCGTCAGCGGGAGGATCGGGACCGCGGGGCGGGCAGCGGTGGCAGGGGGACCGGGGGGCTGGAGGGCGGCGGCGCCGGCAACGCCGAGGGCCTTGAGGGCGTCACGGCGGGAGAGAGGGGGAGCCATCGGCCTAAGGTACCCCGGCCGGCGGGTGGCGGAAGCGGGGCGGGTGCCGCAGGCTAGCCCGGCCCCCCGGGGTGACCCTACCTTCCTCCAACCTCCTCACCGGTTCCCGCCCCTGGCCGATCTTCCCTCCGAGCTGGTTGCCGCGCTCGCCGACCGCTACACGCTGGAGCGCCTCCTCGGACAGGGGGGGATGGCCACCGTGTACCTGGCCACCGACCGCAAGCATGGGCGGCAGGTGGCGATCAAGCTCCTGCGGCCGGAACTCGGCGCGGCGCTCGGCACCGAGCGGTTCGTGCGCGAGATCGAGATCGCGGCCCGGCTGCAGCACCCCCACATCCTGCCGCTGCTGGACAGCGGCGGCGTGCAGGCCGGTCCGGGCCAGGAGGCCCGGCCCTACTACGTCATGCCCTACGTCACCGGCGAGTCGCTGCGGGAGCGGCTGGCGCGGGGCCCGACGCCGGTTGCCGAGGCGGTGCGGCTGCTGACGGAGATCGCCGACGCGCTGGCCACCGCGCACGCGCAGGGCGTGGTGCACCGCGACATCAAGCCGGAGAACGTGATGCTCTCCGGGCGGCACGCGCTGGTGATGGATTTCGGGGTGGCGCGCGCGGTGCGCGAGGCGAGCACCAGCTCGCGGCTCACCAGCGTGGGCTTTGCGCTGGGGACCCCGGCCTACATGGCGCCGGAGCAGGCAGCCGGCGACCCGGCGGTGGACCACCGCGCCGACCTGTACGCGCTGGGGATCGTCGCGTTCGAGATGCTCACCGGCCGCTTTCCGTACACGGCCACCACGCCGCAGCAGATCCTGGCGGCGCACATCACCCAGCCGCCCGAGCCGATCAGCGGCCTGCGCCCCGACCTGCCGCCGGCGCTGGCGGAGGCCGTGATGCGCTGTCTGGCCAAGGAGCCCGCGGCGCGGTGGGGGAGCGCCGAGGCGCTGCGGGACGCGCTGGAACGGCTGGCGCCTGCGGTGGCCACGCCGGCGGAGGGGACGCCGCTCGCGGCGCCGGAGGAGACCCACCCGGTGCAGGTGGCGCTGCTGTTCGGGTTCGGTGGGCTGCTGGTGATGGCCGCGGTGACGGCCCTGGTGCTGCGGGTGGGCCTGCCCGACTGGGTCCTCACCGGGACCCAGGTGCTGCTGCTGGCCGGATTCCCGGTCGCGGTGGGGACGGCGGTGATGGAGCGGCGCCGGGCGGCGGCGCGCGCCACCGGCACGTGGCAGGCCAGCCGCGAGACGGGGCTGCAGCGGCTCATGACCTGGCGGCGCACCCGGCGGACCGCCCTGGCGGCATTCTCCGGCCTCGGGCTCGCGGCCGCGGCATACACCGCCATGCGGCTGCTGGGCATCGGCCCGCTCGGCACCCTGGTGGCGCGCGGGGCGCTGCACGCGCAGGACCGGATCGTGGTGGCCGACTTCAGCAGCGTCGGCACCGACAGCACCCTCGGCCCCTCGGTGTCGGAGGCGCTGCGGATCGACCTGAGCCAGACCCCGGTGGTGCGGGTGCTCGACGCCACCGAGGTGCGCAACGCGCTGCGCCGCATGGCGCGCGCCGACGGCGGCACCCGGCTCGACCCGGCCACCGCGCGCGAGCTCGCCCTGCGCGAGGGCGGGAAGGCCTACCTGGTGGGCGAGGTGACCGGCGCGGGCCGGGGCTTCCTGCTCACGGCGCGGCTCCTGGCCACCGACGGCGACGCCGAGCTGGTGGCGCTGCGCGAGTCGGCGGCCGACGACACCGAGGTGCTGGCGGCGATGGACCGGCTCTCCAAGCGCCTCCGGGAGCGGCTCGGCGAGTCGCTCCGCGCCATCCGCGCGGCGCCGCCGATGGAGCAGGTCACGACCTCCTCGCTCGAGGCGCTGCGGCTCTACACCGAGGCCCGCGCCCTGATGCGCACCGGCACGCCGCCGGTCGCCGGGGAGCAGCTGCTGCAGGCCGTGGCGCTCGACAGCGGATTCGCGACCGCGTGGCGGGCGCTCGGGGTGTTCTACTTCAACACCGGCGAGTCGCGCAGCAAGCAGCTCTTCGCGGCCACCCAGGCGTTCCGCAACCGGGAGCGGCTGCCGGACCTCGAGCGGCAGCAGACCGAGGCGTACTACCACTGGGCCGTCACCGAGGACATGGTGCAGGCGGAGCGCGCCTACCGGGCCGTCCTGGACCGGCGCCCCGACGACATCACCGCCATCAACAACCTGTCGCTGGTGTTCTCCCGCCGGCGGGAGTGGGCGGCCGCCGAGTCGCTGCTGGCGCGGGGCGTCGGGGTGGACAGCACGGTGCGCAGTTTCCAGGTGAACCTGGTGGAGGCCCTCGCCGCCCAGCACAAGGTGGATGAGGCCGCCGCGGCCACCGAGCGGATGGCGCGCCTGGTGCCGACCGCCGGGGCGACCATCCCCGGCTACCGCTGGAACGTGCAGGCGATGCGGCGCCAGTGGGACAGCGCGGCGGCGGTGGCACGCGCCGCGCTGCCGACCCTCACCCGGCCGCGCGACCGCGAGTGGGCCTACGCGGCGCTGTCGGCGTTCGCGGGGGTCCGTGGCCAGGTCTCGGAGATGGACCGGCTGCTGCGTGCGGCCGCCGCCGAGACGGCCGCCGACCCGAGCAGCCGGCTCCGGGACGCGGTGTACCAGGCGCAGGCCCTGGCGGTGTGGGGCGGGACGATGAGCGACGGGGTCCGCCTCCTGGACCAGGCGCTGGCGCGGGACCCCCTGGCCACCATCCCCGCCCCCGACCGCCCCTACGCCGGGTTGATCGGCCAGTACGCGGTCTCCGGACGGGCCGACCGGGCGCGGCAGCTCTACCAGCAGATGGTGGCCGATTCCGTGATGCCGGCCGGCAGCCGGCAGGCGCTGTACCTGCTGGGGTGGGTGGAGGTGGCCGAGGGGCAGTATGCCTCGGGACTCGCCCGGATCCGGATCAACGCCGATTCCGCCATGTGCGTGAACTGCGCCCGGTACGATCTCGGTTGGGCGTACGACCGGGCCGGGGAGCGGGACTCCGTCCTGGCGCTGCTGGAGCGGGTGGTGAATGCCACGCCCGACTGGGAGCAGTTCTACGACGATGCCATCTACCAGGCGCGCGCCTACAAGCGCCTCGGCGAGCTGTACGAAGAGCGGGGCGATCGCGCCCGGGCGCTCGACTATTACGGCCGCCTCCTGGACCAGTGGCGCGCCGCCGACCCGGTGCTCGCCCCCATCATCCGCGACATCCGTGGCCGGGTCGCCCGGCTGGCAGGGGAGGGCGCGCGGTAGCCAGTCCCGCCAGGTTCATGAATTTCGCCTCAAGCACTGCGGTCCGGAATCCGTCCAGCCGTCGTGCTGCGGACCGCCTCCCCTATCAGTTTCCGGCATGCGGGACGATACTGAGAAGGTTCAGTGTATCCCGGAGACGCCATGGCGACGGAGCCATGCCCAAGCCTCGAGCCACCCCAGTCCGCTGTTGGAGACCCGGCCATGCCGGACAGCCTGATCCTGCGCGGGATCCGGGACGCCGTGGTCATGACCGACCTCGACGGGGTGGTCACCTACTGGAATGAGGGCGCCACGCGCCTGTTCGGCTGGAGCGCGGAGGAGATGCTGGGGCGGCCCTACGCCGACCGGTATGCCGAGCCCCGCCGCTCGTGGGTGGCGGCCGAGATCATGCAGCGGGCGGCAGGAAGCGAGTGGAGCGGCGAGTTCGAGGACGTGCGGAAGGACGGGTCGGCGGTCTGGATCGAGGCGCGGGTGCGCCGGGTCCTCGACGGCCGGGGCGAGCCGGTGGGCATCCTCGGGCTGTCGTACGAC
>WBZN01002175.1_pt1 | contig 11118 bp, 6 predicted proteins | sample 5204281 | NCBI WGS metagenome assembly WBZN01 (sample SAMN12344347, study PRJNA552823) | activated sludge metagenome | biome: Activated sludge suspended growth; feature: Nitrification reactor; material: Wastewater; isolation source: activated sludge from nitrification reactor of wastewater treatment... | reverse complement strand
ACTTCGGCCTCGACGACGGCTGGAACGCCCGCGCCCGCGCGACCAACTTCTCCCTCGCGCGGCTGCCCGAGCTGGTGACCCGACTGCACCGCGGCGGCGCCCGGGCCTACGTCACGCTCAACACGCTGGTGTTCGAGCCCGAGCTGCCGATCGTCGAGGCGCTGCTCCGGCGGGTCGCGGCCGCGGGCACCGACGCGATCATCGTCCAGGATCCGGCGGTCGCGCTGATCGCGCGCGCCGTGTGTCCCCAGCTCGAGGTCCACGCCTCGACGCAGATGACCGCATCGAGCCCGCTCGCGGTCCGGCTGCTCGCGGACCTCGGGCTGTCACGCGTCGTCGTCCCGCGCGAGCTGTCCGTCGACGAGATCCGCGCGTACGCCGCCGGCAGCTCGATCCCGCTCGAGGTGTTCATCCACGGGGCGCTGTGCGTCGCGTGGAGCGGGCAATGTCTCTCGTCCGAAGCGTGGGGCGGCCGCTCGGCCAATCGTGGGCAATGCGCGCAAGCCTGTCGCCTGCCCTACCAGCTCGTGGTCGATGATCGCGCGCGAGATCTCGGCGAGGTCGAATACCTGCTGTCGCCCAAGGACCTGGTCGGCCTCGAGGCGGTCCCCGCGCTCGCGGAGATCGGCGTCGCCTCGCTCAAGATCGAGGGGCGGCTCAAGGGGCCGCACTACGTCGCGACGGCCGTCGCGCAGTACCGTGCCGCGGCGTTCGCCGCCGTCGGCGAGGCGGCCCCCGCGCTGCCGCTCGAGCTGCCGCTGGACCCGGCTTCGCTGCACGTCGCCTACAGCCGCGGCATCTCGGCCGGGTTTCTCGCCGGCGCCGATCACCAGACGCTGGTCGAAGGCCGGTTCCCACGCCATCGCGGCCTGCCGCTGGGCCGGGTCGTGTTCGTCGACCGCGACTCGGTCCTCGTGGTTCCCGCCGCCGAGCAGCGCCCGGTCACCGGCGGGCTCGTGTCCGATCCTTCCGTCCCCCGCGGGGCTGCCGAGCCGCCCCGGGCGGATCTTCGGATCCCCCAGGTCCGGGCGCGAGCGGGCATGGGCGTGGTGTTCGACCACGGGCAGCCCGAGGACGAGGAACAAGGCGGCCCGATCTTCGGAGTCGACGAGACCCGCGACGGCGTACGGCTGAGGTTCGGAGTTCCCGGACCTGATCTCACGCGCGTCCACGCCGGCGACTTCGTGTGGATCAGCTCGGATCCGAAGGTGACGCGAGCGGGCGAGAAGGCGGCCGAGGTGGGCCGCGAGGCGCTCGGCCGCATCGCGGTCCAGCTCGTGGTCAGCGGCGCGGCCGGGACCCCGCTCGCGGTGGACGCCCGCGCCGGGTTGGCCTCGGCCCGCGCGGTCACGACCTCGGTCCTCCAGCCAGCCCGCGGCGCCGGCCTGTCGCGCGAGGTGATCGCGGACAAGCTCGGCGGGTTCGGTGGCTCGCCATTTCACCTGGGCTCGATCGACGCGACGGCGCTCGCCGGCGCGCTCCACGTGCCGGTCAGCGAGCTCAAGGAGGTGCGGCGCCAGCTCGTCACCCAGCTCGAGGCCGCGATCGTCCGCGTCGACCGCGCGGTCGCGCAGGGCTCGGTGATCGAGGCGCTGCGCACCGAGATCGCGCCGCTGCCGCGCCCCGCGTGCATCGTTCCGCTGTGCCGCACCGACGCGCAGCTCGAGGCGGTGCTCGAGGCCGGCGCCCCCGAGGTCGAGCTCGACTGGATGGAGCTCGTCGGGCTCGGTCGCGCGGTCGAGCGTGCACGCGCGCGCGGCGTGGCGGTGGGAGTCGCGACGGTGCGCGTGCAGAAGCCCGGCGAGGAGCGGATCGATGCCCACCTCGCCCGCCTCGCCCCCGATCACGTGCTGGTGCGCAGCTGGGGCTCGCTCGCGTATTTCACCGCGCTCGCCGACCGCCCCGTGTTGCACGGCGACTTCTCGCTCAACGTCACCAACTCGATCACGGCGGGCTGGGTGCTCGACCACGGGCTGACCACGCTCACCGCGGCGCACGATCTCGATCGCGACCAGCTGCTCGCCCTGCTCGATCGCGCCCCGCGTGGCCGGATCGGCGTCACGGTCCATCACCACATCCCCACGTTCCACACCGAGCACTGCGTCTATGCGCACCTGCTCTCGACAGGTCGCGACTACAAGACCTGCGGTCGCCCCTGCGAGCACCACGCGGTCGCGCTCGAGGACCGGGTCGGCCATGTGCACCCGGTGGTGGTCGATGTGGGTTGCCGCAACACCGTGTTCAATGCCCAGGCCCAGAGCGCCGCGAGCCTCGTGCCCGAGCTGCTCGCGCGGGGCGTCCACCGGTTCCGGATCGAGCTCGTGCGCGAGACCGCCGACGAGGCGCGCCGGCTCTACGATGCGTACACCCAGCTGATCACCGGCAGGATCGATCCCGCCGAGGCGGTCCGTCGTGCCGCGGTGCACGAGCAGTTCGGCGTGACCCGCGGGACGATGCGGACCCTGACCGTGCTGCGCTGACGCAGATCGCGCGGGCGTGGGGAGGAGTCATCCGATGTCGGCCGCGGCTTCCGCGATCACGACAGCGATGTCAGGTATTGGCCAATCCTTCCAAACTGACCCGCACCTTCCAACACAGCCTTGCCGCCGGAAATCGCTGGCAACCTCAGGCGTCATCGGCACTTGGACGCAGTGGTCCGACCTGGCATCAGAGCTGCTCTCAGGTCCTGGCATGAACAACGTCCGCCGCCTCGCCGTCGCCCTGGTCGCGCTGTCTGCCATGCCCGCGTTCGCTCAGCCCGCGGCGCAGGACGAAGGCCCGGTCACCCACACCGATCAGCTGATCGTCGTCACGCCGAACCCGCCGGTGTTCGTCACCAACGGCGCACCGACCGAAGCAGGCCCCGGCGCCGTTGCGCCCCAGCCGCCGGCGCCGTCCGCCGCGCCGCAGAACGAGGACTGGAGCAACGTCAACCACATCAATGGCCAGCTCGTGAAGGTCGGCGAGAAGGGTGACTATCTGATCAAGTTCAAGAAGACCAACCTGTCGACCAACCCGATCGGCTGGATGTTCGGCTTCTACGGCCTCTCGATGAGCCAGGCGCTGTCGAACAACATCGCGATCCGCGGCGACGTGAACTTCTTCAACCTCGACCACGGCAACGTCTCGGGCTACGAGGTCGGCGCGAGCCTCCCGATCTACTTCAAGCGCGCCTACAACGGCCCGTTCATCGAACCGGGCCTGATCACCCGCGCGTTCACGCACAGCTGCGATGGCTGCAGCACGATGAGCAGCACCGACACGATGGTCGGTCCCGAGATGCTGTTCGGCTGGCACTGGACGTTCGACTCGGGCCTCAACGTCGCGATGGCGTTCGGCGCTGCCCGCAACCTCAACAACCAGAGCGACTACAGCGACGGCATCGAGCCGGCTGGCTACTTCCGCATCGGCTACGCGTTCTGAAGCTACGCGGCGGCGCGCTGCTCGGCGAGCGTCATCGTCGCGCGGGTCTCGGGCGGCAACATCGGCTGCACCTTGGTCGCCCACTGCGTGCACGCATCGAGTCCGGCCATGCCGGGGAGCAGCGCCATCTTGCGCTGGATGTACCCCATCACCTCGAAGATCCGGTCGCCGGGGAACAGGGCGGCGACCACGCGCGCGGCGTCCGCGTCGGTCTTCACGCCGCCACCGACCGGCGCGTAGAACTTGCGCGCGATCCAGCGCACGAACTGCTGCGTGAACGGCGAGCCGTCGAGCCGGTCGCGCGCCTGGTTGAAGTAGTAGGCAAAGTGACGGCGCTCCTGCTTCGCGATGCGCTTGCACAGCTCTGCGAGCACCGGGTTCTTCGTGGTCTTCGCCATCTCCTCGTAGGCCTGCGTCGTCAAGCACTCCTGGAGCGCACCCCAGAACATCCACAGGGCGATGAACGTCTTGGGCATCGACCTGGCGATCATGCCCTGCGCGAAGTCCTCGAACTTGGCCTTGAACCGCGCGCCGGCCCGAACCTGGAGCCCGCGCGCAGTGGCGGTCTCGGGCTTGACGCCGCACTCCTCCATCAAGCGCGTGAGCGCATAGGAGTGGAAGTACTCCTCGTAGTTCCACATCGTCAGGAACGTCAGCAGCTCCGGGTCGCGCACGACCTTGAGCTTTGCGACCTCGAGGAAGTAGTAGACGGTCTGGCTCTCGATATCCGCGAAGTAATGGAGGTTCTCGATCTCCTGGCGTGTCAACCCGACCCTGCGCGCTGCCTCCCAATCCAGATCCTCGAATTCGACCTTGTCCGAGACCGCGATGTGCTGAGCGATGTCTGACACTGCTTCCCTCATCCCGGCGACTGCCGGTTTCCACAGGTACGTCGTACGTTCCCGGCCCGGATCACCCGGCGGTTCGCAAGACCCGCCGCGAAGGTAGTACATCCCTGACCAGGCGTCATCCGGGCCAGGGCACGAGGTGTGCGGCGAGTCGCTCCGGGTCGGCCGCGCCGAGATCCTCGAGCGAACCCGCCGCCGCCGCCGCCCGGGCGCTGCCCCCGGCCCCGCCCTCGAGCTGACCACGTCGCAAGTGGGCGACCTGAACGAGCCCGATCATCCCGGCGGCCATCAGCGGGTCCTCGGCGTGACCGAGCTCGATCAGCGCGTGATCGTCCGCACCGACCGACGCGAAGCACGACGCCCGAACCAGATGACCGAGCCCCGAAGCCCACGGCGCGCCTTCCTTGACCAGCTCGTCGGCCAGCGCGCGGGCTTCGCGGTTCCGGTCGTCGCGCGGCCGCGACAGATCTGCGAGCACGATCCGCGCGCGCAACATCGCCAGCTCGATCCGCGGCAGCTGCAAGCGCAGGATCCCGACCCGCTCGAGGTGCGGCCACGCTTCGGCGATCCGCCGGCTCGCCGCGGCGACATCGCCGACATAGAGATCGATGTTCGCGGCCGCGGTGATCGCCTGGGCGTGCGGCAGATGGAACCCATCGCCGGGCGCCTGCTCGGCCATCGCGAGCTGCGCGCGCGCTTCGTCGGGCCGGCCGAGCACGAGCCACGCGAGGTTGCACCGGCCGCTGCGCAGGCCTTGCTGCGCGACCACATCGCTGCGATCGCTGGCGTCGCGCAGCAGCAGCTGGGTCTGGCGCGCCATCTCTCGCCACTCACCGAGGTAGAACAGCGTCGCCAGCCAGTAGGTGTCCGCGACATCGATCTCCCAGCGCACGCCGGCGCCGTGATCGCGCAGGCTCGCGAGCCCTGACTCGAGATGTTCGCGAGCCTCCCGCCAGCGCCCGCCCATGTGCGCCGCGATCCCGATCGCCGCCGCGGCGAACCCGATCACCTGCGGATGGCCGATCCGCGCCGCGGCCGTCTTGAGTCGCGTCCCGACCGCCTCGACCGCCGCGCGGTTGCGGCTCCCCGCCGCGGCCGCGTAACACACCTCTTGCGACAGCGCGAGGCACACGCGGACCGGCTCGCCCGCATCGAGCACGACGCGCAGCAGCTCCGATTGCACGACGCGGCCGAGCCCGGGATCCGCGAACGCGAGCCCGCTCGCGATCGAGTACAGCACGTCGGCGGTGAGCAGCACCCCCTTGGGGAGCTGCGCCGGCTGTCGCTCGACGTAGTCGAGACCACGCAGCTTCGCCTGCATCCACTGCGTGGCGAGCCGCGTCCGCGACGTGCGCGCCCCGAGCGGGATGCGGATGCCGACCTGCGCGAGCAGCTTCTCGGCGGCCGGCAGCGCCTCGTCGAGCCGCCCGCGCCGCAGCAGCGCCTCGACGCGCATCCGCTCCAGATCGATCGCCTCGCCATCGGCGAGCAGCTGGGCCGCGTGACCGTAGACCTGCGCGGCTTCGTCGAGCTGTCCCGCGCACACCAGCGCGTGCGCCTTGCGGACCAGCAGATCTCGCTGGCCGGCCGCGTCCCACGGCCCGTAGGTCAGCGCGATCTGATAGAGGTCCGCGGCACGGCGGAACGCGAGCGCTTCCTCGGCCCCGAGCGCGGCGGTCACGGCGTGGTGGGCGGCGTTCTCGGGATGGCCCGCCGCGAGCCAGTGTTCGACGACCGCCTGCGAGTCGAGCTGATCGGGGCCCTGCACCGCCTCGAACGCGCGGGCGATCGCCTCGTGCCAGCCCGCCTTCACCTCGGTGCCGAGGCTCGCGAGCACCGCGGTGCGTACGTAGTCGTGCGCGGGATGCAGGATCATCTGCCCGGCGACCTGACGGAGCGTCGCGAGCCGCTCGATCGTCAGCGCCATCGCCTCGTCGTGGCCGCCGATCACGCCGGCCGCGTGCGCCGCGATCTCGACCGGCAGGGGCCGCGCCGCGACGCTCGACACCGCGAGCATCGCCTGCGCATCCGGTGATAACCCGCTCGCGCGCGCACGGACGACATCGGTGATCTTGACGCCGTCCTCGAGCGACGGCGCCCGCGCCATCTCGAGCAGCACGAGCGGGTTGCCCGCCCCCGTCGCGACCGCGGCCGCCGCCTGGCTCGCGCTCCCGGCCACCGTCGAGACGAGCGCCGCCGCTTCGTCGTCGGGGAGCGGCAGCACCTCGAGCTCGCGAACGGTACCTCGGCGGGTGCTGCCGCCCGGCGGACGCCGGAGCTTGACGACGACGCCGAGGTAGTCCTCCGGCCGGTGCGCGACGATGATCAGCATGCCGGGATCGGCGCCGTGGATCAGCTCGGCCATGAACACGGTGCTGTCGAGGTCACCCCAGTGCACGTCATCGACGAACATCACGAGCGGGCGCAGCCGCGCCAGCCCCGCGAGCACGCCGCGCAGCGCCTGGAAGCCGCGCCGGCGCAGCTCTGCCGGATCCTGCGGCGCCGGGCTCGCCGTCACCGCATCCGAGAACTGCGGGATCCGGCGCAGCACGGGAAACAGGCGAACGAGCGAGCCGGCGTCGCCGGGGACCAGCCCGGCCACCTCGTCGGGCGGCAGGCTCATGATCGCCGCCGTCAGCGTATCGACCACGCCGTCGAGCATCTTGAACGGCACCGCCTCGCGCTCGAAGCAGCGGCCCTCGAGGATGAACGTCGCATCACCGAGACCGCTCAAGAACCGCCGGATCAGCGTGCTCTTGCCGATCCCGCTGCGGCCGTGGACCACGAACGACACGCCGCCGCGGCGGGCGTCGGCGAGGCCGCGGCTCAGCTGCTCGGTCTCCGCGACGCGCCCGACGAAGTTGGCCGGCGGGCGGCTGCGCGCCAGCGAGCGCGTCGTCGCCGATGGCTTGGCGCCGAGCTGGTCGAGGATCGCGATGCCCACCGGCCGGGCCGCCGCCGATGGATGCAGCAGCGCCATGCACAGCCGCGCGAGATCGGCCGGCGCCCTGGCGGTGAGCTGGCCCGGCGGAGGCGGCAGCTCCGTCTGCTTGCGCGTCATCACCTGCTCGGAGTCGCCCTCGAACGGGCGCCGCCCGGTCAGCGACTCGTACAGCATGCAGCCGACCGAGTACCAATCGCTCGCCTCGCCGAGCGGCTGATCCGCGGCTTGCTCGGGCGACATGTAGACCGGGGTGCCGACCGCGAGGCGCTCGGGATCGCCCTCGGCCATCCCGGTCACGAGCCCGAAATCGAGCAGCGCGAGCCGGCCCTGCGAGGTCACGAGCACGTTCGACGGCTTGAGATCGCGGTGGAGCTGGCCGGCGCGATGGAGCGCGATCAGCGCGTCGACCAGCTGCACGAGGGCGCCGCGGAGCCGGGCCTCGTGGGTCGACGAGGCCTGGAGGTCTGCTCGCGTGCGCTGCGGCCCGGTGAGGCCCCCGCGCGAGGGCCTCACCCAGTCGATGAACGACACGCCCTCGACGAGCTCCATCGTGAAGTACCAGTCGCCACCGGCGGCGTGGAGCTCGTGGAGCGCGACGAGGTTTGGATGCACGATGTCGGCGAGCGCGCGGAACTCGCGCTTGAACCGATACAGGTCGCGGCCGGTCGCCTGGCGCAGCAGCTTGAGCGCGACCTCACGCTGGAGCTGGCGATCGAACGCGCGATAGACCACGCCCGCCGCACCGGATCCGAGCGTGCCACGCACCTCGAATCGGCCGCCGCCGAAGACCGGCGCTGGCGAGCCGATATCCATCCCGCTCCACGATAAGACGGAACCGACCGCGAGTGGGGCGCGGACGGCTCGTGATCAACGCCGCAGCCAGGCTCGCAGCTGGCGCAGCGCCCACGTCCGCGGCACCTGGATCCGCGCCGGCGCAGCGCCCCGATCCCGAGCGAGGGTGCGCAGCAACAGACGTGCATCCGCGGCCTTGCGATCGGGCTTGGGCCATGCTGCGAGCGCGTCGAGCTGACGCCGCGGTAGCCCGGCCGCTCGCCCGTCCGCGATCAGGTGATCCCAGCTCCGCTCGCGGTAGAACCTGGCCCGCGCGAGCTCGACGAGCGCCCGGCGAACTGCCGGCGTGAGCATCGGCGCCCGCGCGATCCCGTGGCGGAGGTTGACCAGCGCCTCCGAGGTCACGCGAAATCCGTACTCGGCCGGCAGGTGGGCGACCGCGACTTCATCATCCGCGACGAGCGCGCCCGCCGCGAACGCACGATAGATCACGCCGACGCCACGCATCCCGAACGGCGCGAGCTCGGCGGCACGTAACGCGCCCATGCTCGCGGCGCCCCACACCGAGATGCCGCGCGCGATCGCGACGAGCAGCTCCTTGTGCCAGACCGCGGCCATCCGCTCGAAGTAGCCATCGATGATCGCGATCCGCCGCACGGCCCGGTTCGCCGCGAGCGTGAGGATCTCGCCGACCGCGACCGGTGGCCTGACGATCGCGCCGGGCAGCCGTGCGGCGACCTCGCCCGCCGGCAGCGTCGGTCCGACGAACACGAACGTGCCGGTCATCCCATCGCCTCCACGTCGGTCGCGAGCCCCGGGACGATCACCTTCACCACCGGCACCTCGAGCCTGGGGTGCGTCAGATCGATCGCGATCACCTGGCGGAACCCCGCCTCGCGGAGCCTGGCGACGAGCACCTCGAGATCACCGCCGAGCCCGCGGGTCGTCGTCGCGGGCAGCTCGTCGAACGACGCGGGCTCGTCGCACGGCGCGGCGAGCCGGCGCCAGAGATCCGCGAGGAGCTCGGGATCGGTGGCGCGCTCGTAGTCGAACGGAAAGAAGTCGTCGCGCGCGCCCGCGATGTAGGTCAGCCGGGTCTGCGCGGCCTCGGTCAGCGCCCGCGCGATCGCGACCGCGGGCGACAGGTGGGCGCCGAACCCCTGATAGAACCCGAGCGCTCGCCAGGAGGGCTCGCGCGGATCCTCCATGATCGCGGCGCAGATCACCGGGATCAGGCCGCCGAGATCCCACACGAACACGCGGGCGCCCGCCGCCGAGATCCGATCGATCAACGCCCGGCACACCGGATCGGTGATCGAATCGAGCACGAGGCGGCGATCGCCGCCCGCGCGCCGCCAAGCCGCCTCCGCGTCGCGCTCGATCACCTCGCACAGCCCGTGCACGATCGCCTCGACCAGCACGTTGCCCGAGGCGAGCCCGTTCGACGAGATATCGAACACGGGCGGCGTCGTGAACGTCGTGTCGAGCGTCACCGCCTGCTCGGGCACGAGCACCGGCTCGCCGGCGACCAGGTCCCAGCCCGTGACCCACCTCCACCGCGCGTCGCGATCGAGCCGGCCACGCGGCCGCGGCAGCTTGCGGACGTCGACGGCACGCGCGCCGAGCGAGCGCGCCGAGCCACGCACGATCGGCAGCTCGAGGTGTTCCGCGCTCCACGTCTCGAGGCTCTCCATCAGCGCGCTCACGCGCGCGGCGTCGCGGCTGATGCCCTTGCCCTGCTGGGTCGACAGCGACCGCCCCATCGGGCGGATCGCCGCGAACACCGGGATCCCGATCGTATCGAGCCCGGTGAGCTCCGCGATCCTCGTGATCCCCGCGCGCCGCGCCTTGGGCGCGAACCGCCGCCACGTGGCCGCGAGGCTCGCCGCGCGGTGCGTCCCGTCCCGCAGGATCGCCTTGGCGTCGAGCGGTCGGTCGTGAAGCATCAGCGGCATCGGCCTCGCGAGCTTACTGCTATGCTCCTTGCGCGTGCATCGCTGGTACCTCCTCACCGCTCTGTCCCTCGTCGTTCTGTCGGCGTGCCCGAAGGCCGGTGGTGCCTACGCGCAGAGCGAGCGCGAGCCCGGCGCGGTCGACCGCGGCGAGGTCAACGGCCGGATGTTCGACTTCGTCTCGAACAAGCCCGAGGGCGATGACTGGCAGATCCGCCTCCGCGGCACGTCGCTGTGGGCCTCGTACTCGAACGAGGACAGCAGCGATGACCTCGGCACCAAGAACATCACGGTCAAGGAAGCCGACAAGGCGTGGAGGCTGATCGACGCGCTCGAGATCCCGGAGCGCAAGAAGGGCAAGAAGGACGAGGACGAGGGCTACGTGCAGCTGCGGCTGCGCGAGCCGGGCGGAGTGGAAGGCCACGACATCTTCATGGTCTACGTGTCGCGCGCGACCGAGGACGAGGAGGTCCTCGCGCTGGCCGAGTACCTCCGCTCGCTGGTCGCGAAGTATCACAAGGAGAAACCGAACTTCTGACCGCGGCCCCGGGCGGGGTCACCAGGGATAGCGGCCGCCCTTCCAGTTGAGGAACTCACCGCTGTCCGCGAGCGTCGCGTCATCGACGACCTCGAGGATCCCGCGCACCGATTCGGTCACCGGCGTGGGCGCGCTCGTGCCCCCCATGTCCGTCTGCACCCACCCCGGGTTGACGACGATCGACAGGATGCCCTCGGCGCGGAGATCGATCGCGAGCGACCGCGACATCATGTTGAGGGCCGCCTTGGCCATCCGGTACGCGTAGAACCCGCCCGAGGTGTTGTCGGCGATCGACCCCATCCCCGAGGTGATGTGCACGAGCTTCTTGCCGGCGCCGCGCCGGAGATGGGGCAGCAGCGCCTGGCTCACGCGAAGCGGCCCGAGCGCGTTGGTGTCATAGGTGCGCAGCGCGTCCGCGTCATCGAAGTCGACGAGCGACTGACGAGATCCGCCGTAGACGCCGGCGTTGTTGATCACCAGATCGATCGCCGCGTCGCCGAGCTCGGCGGCGAACGCCGCGACGCTGGCGCGATCCGAGACGTCGCAGCGATGCACGCGCACGCGCGGGCCGAGCGCGCGCAGCTCCTTGGCCTCCGCGGGACGACGGCAGGCGGCGTCGAC
>WBZN01002174.1_pt1 | contig 11120 bp, 12 predicted proteins | sample 5204281 | NCBI WGS metagenome assembly WBZN01 (sample SAMN12344347, study PRJNA552823) | activated sludge metagenome | biome: Activated sludge suspended growth; feature: Nitrification reactor; material: Wastewater; isolation source: activated sludge from nitrification reactor of wastewater... | reverse complement strand
TCGACGAAAACAAGATGTCTTTGGTATATTGAGATTGGCGAACAGTATTAAACCAACGATCAAGTTGATCAGCGTTCAAAAAGTTTTCCAGCAAAACAAGCACCATTGTTGCGACAGGCCGCTTTTGCATAAAGCGCTGAAAGAAGTCACTAAACATGGGCATTCCTCAATGTAAGATCGAAAAATTCTCTTATTATACAATAAGTTTTTGATCACCTTAAAAGGGCTGGTCGGGGCGCTGTTATTGGCGAATGCCGCCTATGCCATCCCGATGGGTCTGCGCTATAGCATCGGCCCCAATCAGCGGGCGGACCGCATCGGCGCGGCGCTGGGCGCGGTGCTGTGGATAGCGGGCGCGGCGGCGTTGCTCTGGTTTCATTCCTTCACGCCTCAACCGTTCGTCGCTGAGCGACTGGCCTTGGTAGCCCTGAATTATCTGTTCTCATCCCTCCTGCTCTGGCCCGATGATCCCGCCGCTGCTCATTTCATCGTGACCTGGCTTTATCTGAGCGTCATCCTGCGCCAGGCCACTAAGCTGGCGGTCGTGCTGCGTGGGGACGGCGGCGCGGCGCGGGAACGCGCCCGCGAACAGGAGCAAGTGGAAGTGGAGCGCGGCGCGTGGCCGACCGGCGATTGACGCGGGAACGGGCGGCGGTCATCGCCAGAGGGGCGCAACGTGCCGTCGATCTGGCTGGGTGAACGCTGGAACCCGAAAGACCGCGCCAAGGGTGCGCTCCTCTATGGCGAACCCGTCACCTATGCCGGCGAACGCCATTTGACGCTGTTCGGGCCGAATGGCTCCGGCAAGGGCGCGACCATTGAAATCCCCAACCTGCTCCGGCTGGGCGATGACGTGTCCATCGTCTCGATTGATCCCAAGGGCCAGAACGCGGCGGTCACGGCGGCCTGGCGGCGGCAAATCAGCGACGTGCGGGTGCTCAATCCGTTCGGTCTGCATGTGGAGCAGTACCCGGACCTGAAAAGCGTTGGCTTCAATCCGCTGGCGGCGCTCGATCCCGCGTCTGACCGCTTTTTCGACAAGGCCCGCGCCCTGGCCGAAGCCTTGATTCGCGTAGACGGAGATTCCCAACCCTTTTTCCCGCAAAGCGCCCAAGGTCTCCTGACGGGCCTGATGATGTGGGAGGTCATCCAGGCGCGGCAAGCCCGCGCCGCGCCGTCGCTGGCCCATGTGCGCGATCTGCTCATGGGCGCGGATGCGGCGTCAATGCCGGACCACGACGACCTGACCGGGCTGCAAATCACGGCGGCGCGGATGGAAGATTCGGATCACTCCAGCGTCGCGGGCCTGGGCCGAATGTTTGCGCGGGACAGCAAGGAAATCGCCAGCGTCGTATCCACGGCCATCGCGCAAACCCATTGGCTGGAAAGCGTGCCCATGCGCCGCGACCTGGAAAAAAACGGCGTCCGCTTCGGCCAACTCAAGGAACAGCCCACCACGGTTTACGTCATCCTGCCTGCCAGCGACCTGGACGATTTCAGCGTGTGGCTGCGTCTCGTCATCACCACGGCGCTGGGCGAACTCTACGGCCAAAGCGGCGCGGGCTTGCGCACGCTGTTCATGCTCTCGGAGTTCGCCGCCCTCGGCCAGCTCAAGCCGATCACGACGGCGCTGGGGCAAGCGCGGGGCTACGGGATTCAGTTGTTTCCGGTGTTGCAGGACCTCAACCAGTTGCGCGGGATTTACGGCAAGGACTTCGCCCATACCTTTCTCGGCATGAGCGGCGCGACGATAGCGTTCACCCCGAACGACTTCGAGACGGCGGAATGGATGTCGCGCCGTTCGACCGAACACTATGTCGCCGGCCCCACCTTCAGCGACGATCCGCGCGGCGCGGGCGGCGCCCGCGAAAGCTGGGCCTTGCAACGCCGCCGCCTCTACCCGGCGGATGATCTGTTCGACCTGCCGGAATTCCACGCCCTGACCTGGTTTGCCGGCCAAGGCCCGCCTACGCCGGTGCGCACCCGCCGCTACTGGGAACTGCCTTTCTGCCAAGGCCGCTATCGCAATGACCCATTCCACCCCCACGGCACGCCCGGCGCGTCGCGCGGGGTCGGTTAGAACTTCGTAGGATGCGCTAGGGCGCGTTTTTGGTTTTCGGGTAGAGGGTTCATGCTCCCTTCTCGTTTTAGCCTCTTCCTGGCCTTCCTGTGGCCTCCTGCGGGGCTTCGATCTGGGTTGCTGGCCTTTGACCTTTCACCCCCTTGCTAAACCGTCTTTGGTTTTTGGGTTGGGTTGCCGATAGGCTGGTTCGTGGCGACCGTCCCGAGAGCCTTCCTTTCCCTACCGCCTCCGCTAGGTTTTCGCCCCGCCCATCATTTCGGCAATAAATATCCTGGGGGGTCACAGGGGGGCAAAGCCCCCCTCTTGAAGATGCTTGTGAGCGCCCGTTGGGGCGCGAACACCTTTGATCCTTTTTTCGTGGTCGCGTCCGGTGGATGTTATCCACAGGTGCGCCCCATACAGGTGTTTTTGAACTACAGGGTGATACAGGAGTGTATATAAGGAGCGCGGCGGGCTGGCGCTAGTGTTTCAGCGCAAAGCCGCTAGTGTTTCAGCGCAAAACGGCTTAAATTTCCGCTAGTGTTTCAGCGCAAGTTGGTTAATTTATGCACAACTTGGCGGGAGGGCCTTTTGAGCCGGGATTATTTGGATAAACTGGTACTTGAGACCTTGGCGATTGAGGCTGAACAGGCCAAGCAAGCCGGGGCGCTCGGTTACATGGCGCGTGCGCTAACGATGGCTACCTTGCCGCATAAGGAAACATCGGGGTGCGCTTTCGAGCGCAAGAACGGGCTGTTCAACCTGTCTATTCTTACCCCCCCTAGCGTAGGTTTGCCCTTCGGCTCCATCCCGCGCTTGCTGCTGTCGTGGGTGACAACGGAAGCTGTGCGGACAGGTTCGCCGGTTTTGGAGCTTGGGCCTACCCTGTCGGCGTTCATGGCCGAATTGGGTCTGGCGCGACAGGGCGGAAAAAGGGGCGACATTACGAGGTTTCGCAACCAAACGGTGCGCCTGTTCTCCTCCGCTATTTCTCTCCGGTATTCCGACAAGGCGCTGGATGCGGGGTTAGGGTTTAACGTCGCCGATGAATATAGCCTGTGGTGGAATCCAAAATCCCCGGATCAACTCCCCCTCTGGAAGTCTACGGTCACACTCGGCTCCAAGTTCTTCCGGGAAATCATCGAAAGACCGGTACCGATTGACTTGCGGGCGCTCAAGGCGCTGAAACGGTCGCCGATGGCGCTGGATATTTATTGCTGGCTAACGCACCGCATGTTCTACCTGCAAAAGCCCGTTGAAATTCCCTGGCCGCTTTTACAACTGCAATTCGGGGCCGATTATGCTGATGATGCCCACGGGGTGAGGAACTTCAAATTCAACTTCTTGAAGCATCTTAAAAACGTTTGCGTGATCTACCCTCAAGCCAACGTCGGAGAGGGGGAGCGGGGTCTTGCGCTCAAGCCCAGCCCGCCGCATGTCGCGGCGCTCCCGGAACCCAAGCAACCAGCGGAACGGCGGCACTATGCAACGGCGCTGCCCGCCCCTGCCCCGGCAACCTTTCTGCTGAAAACCGCGACCTATGAGAAAGCCCGCCAGGCCGCGCCCGGCTTCGACGTGTATGCGCTGGAACAGGATTGGCGGGAGTGGATCGACAAGAAAGGCGAACAGCCGAAAAACCCCGATAACGCCTTCATCGGTTTCTGTCGCCGCAAAGCGCAACCCAAAACGGCCTGACGGCGATGAAATAACCCACATAAACATAAAAACAGAAAGAAATATAAACACAAAAGCATAAATGAAGGAATGCAGTTATGAAGCCTTCATGCTTCCCGCCAGATATTGCTGGAGCAAGTCCTGGATCACGTCCTTGATTTTCCGGCCTTCCATCCCGCACTTGCCCTTAAGCTGGCGGTGCAAGTCGGGGGGCAGTTCCACAACCAGCCGCGCGGGCTTCGCGGCGGCGGACGCGGCGGCTTTGGGCTTTTCGGTAACCCATGCTTCCGGGTCAACGGGCTTTCTGGTGGCGCTGGCTAGGGCGGTCTGCTTCGTCATGGTTCATCATCTCCAAGGCTTCCTGAGTTAAAGACAGGATTTCGTAGGCGGCGTATCCGTTCGGCTCGGTTTCCAGAACCGAAGCCCCCAGCGCCGCGCTTTCGGCGAAGGCGACGCGCTGGCAAACGGCGGTCGGCAACACCGGAAACGGGTAGTTCTCCAGGGCGGTGAACACGTCGCGTCCCAAAGCTGTATTTGCAATTTTGCGGTTTACTACAAAAGCGGTTTTCAAGTTTTCCTTGAAGGCACTCGCTTCTTCGATGAGTTGCACGATGTCCGCCGCGCTCCAAATGTCGTGCGGCGACGGCTGCACCGGAATCAGGATCAGGTCGGCGGCCAGGATGATCGAGCGGGCTATACCGCTGACCTGCGGCGGTGCGTCAATCACAAGGTGATCGTAGTGGGCGGCGTGGGCGGCCATTTCCTTGTGCAGCTTGTCGGTCGGCAAACCGATAATGGGAAAGAGCGGCTCGGTTTCGCGGTGCGCCTGCCAAGTGAGGGCTCCGTGCTGCGGGTCGGCGTCCACGAGCAAGACCTTTTGCCCGGCTCGGGCGAGGGCCGTGGCGAAGCTGTAGGACAGCGTTGTTTTGCCAACCCCGCCTTTTTGGTTGAGAAAGGCTGTAATCATCTAGGCCCCGTCCTGCAAATGCTAATTTGCAGAAAAACATAAATGAAGGTTTCTACAATTACAAGACAAATAACCACGCCAAGCCCGCACAAGGCCCTGGTGGGGCGATTCTCCGGCAAGGGTTCGGCCTTACAGCCGCTCGGCAATCCAGTCATCAAGGGCGGCGGCGGCTTGTTCCATCAGGCATTCAAACGCGGCTGGCGCGGGTCTGGGGTCGATCCATGTCCAGCCGAACAGGTGCAAGGCATCGTCGGGGCCGCTGCCGGGGGAAGTCCAGCAGGGGCCTTGGATGCGGGCGCGGTCGGCCTCGCCGCTCGTCCAGCCTGCGGTGAAACGGGGCGGATGGTGATGCTGAATCCTGCCGGTTCCGGCGGTGGTTGCTATCGTCCAGCCGGTTTTCATGGGGTGGGAAATAATCCGCCCTGCGGGGAAGAGCGGGGCGGCGGCTCCGGCAGGGTGGGTTCTGTTGAGGGGGCGGCGCGGGGGGGCGCGGATACCGGCACGCTGACCGCGTGGGCCTTCTGCCAGAGAATCACATACTCGTGCATGATTCGAGGCAGGGGAAGCGGGTAGGTTTTCCGGTCGCTGGTCGTATTGAATTGCTGCTTGATCAGGACGGCCCGCAATTCCCGTTTCGGACAACGGGTCAACAGTTCGGCCTGATAGCTGGAATAGCCGCCGTTCCGGCGCACATCGCCGATGATCGTGCCGTAGTAGCCGCCCGGTTTCGTGGCGTGGCGTTGGTTCTTCATCGCCACAATCAGCTTGTCCATGAACTCTTCTTCGGTCGCGCACCGGGACAGGTCGTCGGGATGGGCTTCCGTACCCCATACCTCGCCGCTGTAGACGATGAGGTTGTGATAGGGCGGGTGGGAGATCACCAGGTCTGACGGTTTGCCCACGGCGTCAAGGATGCGCTGTTTCAGGAGGTTGAACCCGGAATGCAAATCGAGCCCGTAGGCTTCAATGCCTCGCTCGCGGGCGACTTCGACCGAGGTGCCGCTGCCGACGGTCGGATCGGTGAACACCTGCGGCTGCAACGCCTCGAACAACCGGCGATAGACATGGCCGGAGCAATTGCCGCGATAGGCGGCGTTTCCCCACGGGCCACGATCAGGGAAGGCCCAAACGCTGCCACTCTTGTCCGCCGGTTGTTCGCGCGGGCGCGGGCTATTCGGGGCTGTCTTTCTGGGCGGCGGCGCAGACCGGGCCGTCCCGTCCGGCGCGGGCGGGGTTTCCGCTGTGGACTCCGCCACGACAGTGGGCGCATGACCGATTTCAGGGGAACGTACCGGCGGGGTCTCCGGCTCCGGTTCGGGGGCGGGTTGCAGGCTTTGCAGAAAATCGGCGGCCTTCTGGGCGTGGCTGGCGGCGGTGAAAATCGCCCGCCGGTCGCCCTTCAATACGGTCAACCAAGTTTCGATATAGGCGGCGTGGTCTTCCCGGACTTCGGGGGTCAAGCCCATTTCGGCGCACACAAAAGCGCTGCCGATTTCTGCAACCAGCTCTTCCATGGCATAGCCCGCATCGCCCCATTTCTTGCGCCCCATATCACGGTTCAGGCGGGACGGGTGGCGCGTCCAGTGGGTGCATTCATGGGCCAGGGTCGCGTAATAGCTCTCTGGGTCTTTGAAGAATTCAAAGGGCGGCATTTGGATGTGATCGGGGCCGATGGCGTAAAAAGCCCGGTGGCCGGTGTGGCGAATATCGGCTTGGGTGGCGGTAAAAAACGCTTCCATCCGGGCGTTGCGCTCGGTCGGTGAAAGAGTGGGCGGCGTGGCCGTGGCGTAATAGTGCGCGGGCAACCCTTCAATCTGTTCGACGTTGAACACCGTGTAAGGCTTCATGAAGGGGATTTCGTGTTCCTCGTCCTGGCCGGTCTCCTGGTTGGTCTCGGTCTTGGTGAAGGTGTTGGCGTACACCACCAGGCTGCCGTGTTCGCCTTTCTTGACCTGCGCGCCTAATTCCTTGGCCTGGTGGTAGGTCATCCAAATGGGGGCGGTATAGCCCCTGGCGGTCGCCTCCATCCACAGCATCAGGACGTTGACCCCGGCATAGGGCGTGCCGTTATGGCGCAAGGGGCGGCTGATCCTCCCGGCGGCGTGTTCGGCGTTCCACGGCCTCAACCAAGGCCGCACGCCTTGCTCAAGGTCGGCAACAATCTTCTGGGTGACTCGGGTGTAAACGTCCGTGTTCATGGCTGAGCTTCCTTCCTCTTTCCTAGTGTTTCAGGGTTGCGATTGCAACCCGGTCTAGGCCCGCGCCAATGAGCGGGGGGAAGCCGTCCAGGCCGAATCCCGCCGTGGGGTATCGCCCGGCCTGCACAAGCGCAGCGCGGAAGGTCGGGGATACGGCGGGATTCGCCCGAAGGACTTGGCCTTGACGGCGATGGGGCGGCACGCCCCTTAATAGGCCGTGCGTGGGAGCGAACGGCTTAAAAACCCGGAACAATCCGCGCAAGCGGTTTGTTCCTCCTTCGGCTTTGAGAAAGGGGGGCACCGGATGGCCGAGACGGCTTTAGCTGGATCGGGGCGCGTCAGCGCCTAGCACCTGGCCCGGCGCTCGCCGGGTTCGCCCTCTAAATGGGTGAGCGGGAAGCGCCGGAAAGAGGAATAATCAAGCCGCGAAGATGCGCCAGGCTTCGTCTTTGGCCGTTTCGGATAGCCGTCCGGCAAGCTCGGTTGCCGGAACATTCGCCAGCTCTTTCGGTTCCAGCTTGTGCAACCCTCCGCCATAAACGCGGCCTTCTGCCAGCATGGATTTCGGGCAAATCCGGTTGAGGATTTCCCAAACATAACGCGCGAAAGACGGATTCCTCGCGATGGCTTGCGCCAAGGGTTCCTTGGGATACAGGGCTAAATAAACATTGGTAATGGTCGCGTTCGACTGGTTCAGGATAAACCGGAAAGGCCGCCCGCTTTTCACGTCCTCCCGGCCCAGATAGGTGCAGACGAAAGGGGCCGCCGGTCTGTTTTCCTGCGCGTACCAAGGCGAACGGTGCTGGCATAGATAGCGGTCGGCCACCCCCCGCGCTCGCCCTTCCTGAAAGTAGCACCACAAAGCCGGATGGCATTTCTTGACTTCGGCTTCGGTAAGGCGGCAATCCAGAAGAAACAAACGATTCTCGACAAGCGGATTTCCCAACTCATCCGGCAGGATCTCCGTTACCGGCAAATGGCGCGGACTCGGCAGGATCGGTTTGAAAAACTGCGACGGCAGCTTGTGCGCCGCAATCTGGGCGGCGGTGAGAATAAAATAACTGTTGCTGCCGGTTGCCAGCCCGCGCCGGATCGAGAAAAAATCCGCCAATACCGGGCCGCGCTCCACAGGCCGGATTTCCGCAAGCGGAAAGCGCGTCCATTTCGGTTCGGTGCGTAAAACAGCGGCGGGAACCAAGCGCAAAACCTTGGGTGCGGCCAAAGTCCCGCCGAAAGAGAATTCAACGGTGTGATCTTTGGGCGGGACTTCTTTGCGGAACCAAACGATTGCCGACGACACGAAGGCGTCTTCAAATTGCACGTCATACGGATCAAACCTGTGAATGTGCAGCAACGTCACCTTTTCCAGCAGGTAACGCTTTACGGCCTCGCCATAATTCACATCCATGAATTCGCTTGGAATCAGCCATCCACCAATTCCTCCCTCGCTCATCCACGCATGAGCCAAACCCAGAAAATGACAGTAAAGCCCCGCCAGTCCACCAAACTGTACCCCGCAAGCCAAAAGGCTTGCTGCCTGTATCCTTGCCTTTTCACCGTTCAAAATATGGTGATGCCGGACATAAGGCGGATTGCAAATTAGGAGATTAAACCCGTCTTCTTGGGGCGTGGCCTTCGTGAAGTCGAACAGGCGAACGTCAAGCCCCATGCCTGACCAAAGGCGAAGCGCGGCATTACCATAGTGTGGGTCAATTTCGTAACCCGTCGCGGCGGCAATCCGGCTGGCCGGAAAGGATCGCAACAGGGCGGAATAGAAAGCGCCGGTGCCAAGCCCCGGATCAAGAAAACGAATTTTCTGACCGCGTGGCATGAGCTTTTTGGCATAAGACAGGATTTCCAAGGCAAGCGGCGCGGGGGTGGCAAACTGCCCCATGCGGTTGCGTTCGGCCCGCGTCCGTGCGGCGTCAAGCTCTGCTTGAACCCTAAGCCGGTGCTGTCCTTTGAGTGTGAGGGTATCGGCCTTCATCTACAAACCAAACAGGGCTAGATCGTCAATCCGGTGTTCCCAAACCCAATCAATGCGCTCGGCGGCCTCATAGCCCAGATAACCGCTGTCGAAGTAGCCGCACAAAAACAGGACAAAGGAAACCCGGTCGCCGTAGGTGTTGCGGAGTTGGGCCATTTTCTGGGCCTCCTCTTTCCGGCGCTTGTTCACGTTGGTGAAATCCCCCGCTGATTTGGCCTCGATCAGCAAGGGGAACGCTCCAGCCTTCGCGGCCTTGGGCATGACCACGGCATCAACCGGAATATTCACGGTCTTAGCGGCTCCCTCCAAGGTGACCGGAACATTCAACCGAAAAGTGAAGGTTCCGGGAGACATGGTGTTGATCTTGGTCGCAGTGCCGGGCGGAATTGGTCTGTATCCTCGTTCCTCAAGCCATGCCGCGATAGCGGCAAGCTGGCGTTTCTCCTGCGCGTTGCGAATGATAGGGTTCGCAACAGAACCACAAAGCCGGTCGGCTACGATAGTGGCCGCCCGGTAAAGCTCCTGCTCGGTCGGTTCTTCCTTCCGGCCAAGCCAGACAAAAATATCCGGGTCGGCCATTTTCTCGATGATGGCCCCGATCTTATGTAGCTCCTGGTCTACCATCGGCGCGGCCATGCGCGGCGGAATACGGCCTTCTTCCAAGTTGTCGACAAGGTTCTTGGAAACGCCCGCAAGGCCGATGATCCTGTCCACGGCAAGCGGGGGACAGGCCGACATGCGTAAAGTGGGAAGAACCGCGTTTTTTGCCTTGAAAATGGCCGGTGTTACATCCGTGAGATTTCGCGTTGCCTTGAGGGTTTCTTCAACGTCCTTTGTGGTCTGGATGCGCGTGTTCCGATAGGCTTGCGGCGCGAACCTGATAAACCAGTCGTTGTACATATCGACGGAACGGGCGATGTCTTCTTTCCATTGATCGGGCTTATCCCTATTGATCCCCATGCGCTACGATCCTTTTTTGCTTTTCAGGTAACCTTCCCAAATCTCTTGGAATAGGTGATTGATTCTCATATTTCTCTGCACGGCTTCCACTTTTATAGCTTTAGCCATTTCAAGGGGGAAACGTATGCCAATAATCTGGTTTTTTTTTGGTTTTTCTTTTTTGACTGTCGTTGCATCCTGATTCATGCTGACGCCCCATTGTCGACTTGTCGACAATGGTATCTGCTTATCCTGCAATCGGCAAGCGGGCGGCGCGGCGTCGGCCACACGCTGAAATGGTCCAGGTTCCACGGCTGTATCCAGGGCCGCACGCCCTTTTCCAGCGCGGCGACGAGGCTTTCGGTGACTTGGGTGGCCGGGCGACGCGGGGTTAGGGGGCCGTTACACTCACGGTGCCGTGCTTATGGGATGGCGCTTTGCTTCTAATAATGATCTGAACATCCTGATCCAGTAGGGTCAGGTATTTAAAAAGCCGATCCGTTGAAAAACCCGTTAGGCGTCCCCGCAACAGGTGTGAAATCTTGGGCTGGTCAATCCCCAGCAGCTCAGCCGCTTGCACCTGCGTTAATCCCTTCAAGGCAATGACCTCGGTGATCCGTTGCGCCAGACCCGCTTTCGCCTTGGCCTCCTCAGCGTCCGGCAACCCTAAATCGGCAAACACGTTGCCGCTGCTTTCATACACAGGGATGGTCTCTTTCATGGCAATGTCCTCCTCGCCTGGCCTACCCAGTCTTGGTAATGGCTTTCGGCGCGTTTGAGCCGCTCATCAATCAAATCCAGATCGCGCTTCGGCGTCGCCATGCCCTTCTTGGACTTCTTCTGAAAAACATGCAGCACATAGACGGCCAATGGAAACTTTACGGTGTAAACAGCGCGGTAGGTGTCGCCGTCATTGTCTTCCACGATTTCCAAGACACTCGCCCCGCCAAAGCCTTTCAAGGGTTTGGCGTTTGGGTGCTTCCCACCGCGCTGGGCAAAGTCGAGCGCATAACCGATCTCGCGCATCACCTCGTCTGGACATTCCTTGAGGTCGTCGCGGCTGCGGCCAATCCAGAACAGGGGCTTTTCATCAGTCATATGCTATATATGGCATATTTTAACGCCGGAGCCAAGCGCTATCTTTGTTGTCTCCTGCACGGGCTGACCGTGCCAGAACTCAAGAGTTTTGACGCAGGCCGCTACGACTCCTTGGCGGTTGTACGCGCGGCGGGCAAATGCCGATAGAGCGTTGAGACGGCGACGTTAAGCCGTTGCGCCACATCGCTGACCGAG
>WBZN01002173.1_pt1 | contig 11121 bp, 9 predicted proteins | sample 5204281 | NCBI WGS metagenome assembly WBZN01 (sample SAMN12344347, study PRJNA552823) | activated sludge metagenome | biome: Activated sludge suspended growth; feature: Nitrification reactor; material: Wastewater; isolation source: activated sludge from nitrification reactor of wastewater treatment... | reverse complement strand
TCACTCCCCGCTTACAGTGGCGGCACCGTGATGGTTTTGCACCATCTTCCCCGACGCTGACGGCGTCTTCCTGAGACTCCGTTCTCCAGTGATGACGCGCCCCTTCCTGTCACGCGGGTGGGCCGGGCACGAACCCCTCCCGCAACATTCTTCCTACACGTGAGCCGGCAACGATGGACCAGGCAGCGTGATGCGCGGCAGCCCCGACTGGGGATGCGGATCGATCAATACGTTGCAGCCGTAGACCTCGCGCAGCACTTCGACCGACATGACTTCCAAAGGAGTCCCCATCGCGGATACCCTGCCGTCCTTCAACATCGCCACGCGGTCGCAATATTGGCTGGCCAGATTCAAATCGTGCGAGACGATCACCACCGTCAACCCCCGCTCATCGCGCAGCCGGCGCAGAACCGAGCAAATGTCGAGTTGATGCTGCAGGTCGAGAAACGCCGTCGGCTCATCCAGCAGCAACACGCGGGGCATTTGGGCAAGGGCACGCGCAATCATGGTTCGCTGGCGCTCCCCGCCGGAGAGATCGGTCACCAGGCGGGCGGCCAGATGCGCAATATCCATCGTCGCCATGGACTGCGCGGCTGCCCGGCAATCATCCTGATCCTCCCAGCCGAACCCCAGACTCCAACGAGACCGGCGCCGATGCGGGAAACGCCCCATCAGCACGGTTTCCGCCACCGTGAACGGAAACATCTGCTGGCTTTCCTGCGGCACAAAGGCGACGGTTTGAGCCGTTTCCTCCTGAGACAGGCCGACCAGACTGCGACCGAATAATGTGAGGTCTCCCATTTGAGGCGCGGCGAGCTTCGCCAACAGTTTCAGCAGCGAGGTTTTTCCCGATCCGTTAGGGCCGACGATGCCAAGGATTTCACCCGGCCGAACCTGCAGCGTCACATCCCGAAGCACCCACCTGACATCACGTGCACTGGGTCTCCCGTAACAGAACTGCACCCCGCGCAGCTCATACGCATGGGCGGCACGCGTGCCGGCGCCTTCATGGGTATCGATACGCGCCTCCTCTGCGCGATGCCGGCTCATGTCAATCGATCCTTTCTCCAGACCAGCAGGTAGACAAAGAAGGGACCGCCGGCTAACGCCGTGATAACACCGACCGGCACTTCCGACGGGACAAACAGCGTGCGGGCCATGGTGTCCGCCATCATCAGGAACATTCCTCCGACCAGCGTTGAGGCCGGCAGGAGCAACCGGTGATCCGCGCCCACCACCAGACGCACCGCATGCGGGATGATCATGCCGATAAACCCGATCATGCCGCTGAAGGAGACGACCGCCCCGGTCATCAGGGCCGACAGCAGGAAGATGACGCGTTTGGTCCGTTCAGTATTGATGCCCAATGACCGGGCCGGCTCTTCACCCAAAGCGAGAATGTTGAGTACCCGGACCTGTTTCAACAGCAACAGGAGGCCGAGAAGCAAGTAGGCGGCCAGCACCATCAAGACCGGATAGGCAGGCGCCGTCAGCGACCCCATAAGCCAGGCCATCATCCCGAACGAGCGGTTCGGCTCCATGATGGAGGTGATGAACATAATCAACGCGGAAAAAATCGCATTGAGGATGACGCCGGCGAGCAGCACCGAATGGATCGGGAGCCGATCATAGGATGCCGCCATGCGGTAGATGACCATCAGCGCAATCAGGCTTCCCGCAAACCCGCAGACAGGCAGCAGCGACAGCGCCAGGACCGTAGTGCCGATCCCGAACAGGACAGCGATGGCCACGCCCAGAGCGGCCCCGCTCGACACTCCCAGCACATAGGGATCGGCCAAGGGGTTTCTCAGCAGCGCCTGCAGTGCCACACCAACCGCTGCGAGGCAACTTCCCACCAGGAACCCCAGAAACACGCGCGGCAATCGAACCTGCAGCAGAATCACCCCCGTCGTCCGGAGTGCATCAGATTCCTCCGATGCCCCGAACACGGCAGACCACAACAATCCGATAAAGTTTCCCGCACCGATGTACTGCGTCCCAACCTGCAGACACAATATGGCGAGGATCGCGGAGAGGAGCGACAGCGCCCCCATGACGGAGAACCAGCGCGAGCGAGTCAGAACCGCACCCTGAAACGGCCGGCCAATCCCGGCGGTTTCAGCGCCGGGCTGCATGAGATTCGGCGACAGGGTTGGCGACGGCGAGGTGAGCGCAGAAGGAGGTGTCGCGGGATGGCCAGCGGATGGCATCATGGTTGAGCTGCCGTCGGTTCAGAGTCGAACGCTTCGGGGTGAATGACCCTGGCGAGTGCTTCCAGCCCCTGCATGACACGCGGGCCGGGACGATTGAGCGCATCTGCGGACACTTCGCGAAGGCGGTTGTGCTGCACGGCCGTCAGCGTGTTCCAGCGTCGCCAGGCTTCCTGCTCGCTTCGCGGCACCGTTTCCACCGATCCTCTGGGAAAGATCAAGATTTCGGGATCTTCTTTCAGCACCGTTTCCATCGTCAGGCGCGGATAGGCCGCGGCCGCTTCGGAGGCAATATTGCTCCCCCCGGCCAACCCGATCATCTGATGGATGTAGCTGCCAGGGCCTACCGTGATGAGCGGCTGGCTATTGATCACGTACAACACTCGCGTGCGCGGCAGGCCTTCTGTTCGACGGGTGATCTCGGCCATCTGCTGCCGCATCGCCGCGGTCATGGCATGGGCGGCCGTCGATCGATCAAAGATCCGTCCCAGCGTATGAATGTGCGCAAAGACCTGTTCTAACGACGCGGCTTGGAGCAGGAGGACTGGAATCTTGAGTTCTTCCAGCTTGGCCAGCACATTGGCGCGATGAAATTCCAGCGGCGCCACGATCAGTTCGGGCCGGAGCGCGATCAGGGATTCCAGGTTGGGATTGCTATAGCCAACCTTGGGCTTGGCTGCGGCGGCGGCCGGGAAATTGCAAAAGTCCGTGACGCCGACGACCTGTTCATCCAACCCCAGAGCGAACAACATCTCGGTAATACTCGGCGCCAGTGAGACAACCCTGGTAGGAGCCTTGGCGACATAGAGTTTGCGTCCCGCGTCGTCGATGAACGTGCGCGGGGTGATGTTGGCCATGAACGGCATGCCGGTCAGAATGCCCTGTTGGCGGCGTTTCACCACTGTGTCCTCATCAGGGAAATCTCCCAATGCAAGCGCGAGGCAGGGCAGTACGACAGACCAGAGGATTCCGAGACATCCGACGACGAACCGGCCGGGAGGACTGATTCGAACGGCGCGCAAATAAAAAATCCCCAGGGCCTACATGGAACCCTGAGGATTGCACCCGCAATTCATCCTCGCCTATTCCCCAGCCCACGAGGGAATAAAGGGTCTTTCCTTGGGCAGGTCTTCTGGCTCATGGTTCATCCTACTCCCCGCGCCTTCCCGTTCGGCAACGCGAACAGTGGCACATACGGGTTTCGTCCCCATTTACAGCGGCGGGACCGCGAGGGCGTTTCACCCTCTTCCCTTCACCCAAGGTGTCTGAAAACGAAGCAAACTTTAGGAGAGGCGGGGCAATCTTGTCAAGAGGACCCGCAAGGGAACGCTCGCGCGGAAACGCCGCCGGCATATCACCAACGCGTGCCGCAGAGCAACGAGCTACGAACGGTACCGTAGTTTGAGGATGAGGATGGCCAATGTTAAAACGAGCGTGACGAGGTTTGCGAGGATGATGGGAAGGGCGCCGAGGAGTAGCCCGTAGACCAACCACAGAAACACTCCGGTTGTAAACGTCAACAACATCCCGAGCGAGACATCCTGCGCGGAGCGCGTGCGCCAGGTCTGCTGGAGTTGAGGGATGAAGGCGATCGTCGTGAGGGTTCCGGCGAGTAAGCCGATAAGCGTGACCTGATCCATTGGCATGACCTCAAATGGAATGAACGGCGTGCGAGCGGGGGAGGGCATCCTGAAAGGAGAATTCACCCCGGCAGCTTGTCTTGTTCCCCGGCGCTATGGTAGCATCCCTTCCCATTCAAGGACTAGTCGTTGAAAGACACCGCAACAAAGGAGTAGGGCCGTGGCATTTGCCTGTGATCTCTGTGGGAAAAAGCATCAGACCGGTAACAACGTCAGCCACGCAAACAATAAGACCAAGCGTGTCTTCAATCCCAACCTGCAACGTGTCAAGGCACTCGTAAACGGAGCGGCTTTGCGTATTCGCGTGTGTACGCGCTGCCTGCGGTCGGGTTTGGTTAAAAAAGCGGTCTGATCTCCCCCCGCGATTCCCCTCCATCACTCAGCCCATGTTCTGATTTCGCACCTGTGGTGCGCCCGTTCGCCCTGTTAGCTCGTTTTCTGAACGGCAGACAACCTGGCCACTGTGCTCCTGTGCCTGGTCGTCCCAGGCGACGCTCTCGCCTCTTCTTCCTTCATGTGCCACGTTCCAACCACACTGTCCCGGCGCGCGGACAGAATGACCCAGGGAGGAGACGGATCCGTTCTAACGGCGTACAATCCCGCATCGTACCGTAGACCGCGCGGAGCGGATCACGATCGAATCGGGAGGCACGATCATGAAACTTGCCTGGACCTTCGGCCTGATAGCCCTGTCCATCACGGTCACGGCATGCAGTCATTTCCAAAACAGAGAAGCGGCGTATCTGGATTCAGTCAAAGGACGGGCAACACAAACTGAGGTGAGACAGGAACTCGGGGCGCCTAAAGCAGTTCGGAGGAACGAAGAGGGAGCGACGGTGTGGGTTTACGAAATGCGCGAACAACAGGCCGGCAACCGGTATACCGCGCCAGGCATCTGGTGTGAGCAATATCTGCTGACATTCGACGAGACAGGCGTTCTGCAGAAATGGAGGCAAGTCTCCCATTTCCACGGCGGCGAACTCATGCCGACGGAATGTATTCCGGGGATTGAGAAGTCAAGATCAGAGGGAATGGGCAACACAGGTAGCGTGTGAGAGCCACTCTTTTTTGTCTATGTTTCTCTGCTGCGGGAACGGATTGAACGATGGAAAAGAGAGTGACGACGAACGGGAGGTGGGGCTTGATCGGAAAGGAAGGGAAGTATTCAAGCACAATGAATGTTCCAGATTCGTGCAGCTTAGCATTCGGTTTTGGCCTCGGTAATCAGTGCTATCCTGAGCGTACTATAGTCCAGCGACAGTTCGGCGACCTTACGTTTCAATCGACGATTTTCATTTTCCAGGTCATGCAGGCGTTCGATGGAACTCGTTCCTTGAGCACTGAGTTTTTTCCGCCAGCGATAGACCGTCTGCGGTGAGACATGATACCGACGGCAGATAGTTTTCACCGTCACGCCGGCTTTCAGATCTTTAACAATGCTCGTCAATATCGTAACACTAAGACGGGAAGGCGGCATGGTGCTCCTCAACTCCATGTCACTCTATCGGAACGCGTGCACGGTGGATCGTGGTGTACAAGAGCCGAAGGGTGATTGAAGGGTTTGCGCGTCAATTGCTGTGTCGATAAGCTCCATGCGCACTACCGCACATGAGGCAACGGAACGCATCCCTCTGCGGCGCCGCAATATATACACATCGGCCGGGTATGTTCACGCAAGAGGAGAGCGGATCGGCTGGGTATGAGATCTCACACTAATTTGAGAAGGAACCGCAAACTCACGGCCATAAGTCCATTGCCATCGTGTGCGCCATCTCGCCGTCAGATTCCATTGAGCTCGAACACAATTCCCCAGAATCAGCGCCAAGCCTGATGTCCTCGTTTTGAAATTCAAAACTTTCCCAGGGAACTCTGACGATTTTCCCTGTATCCGCGAGAACCACATCCGCATGTCTGATTTGCCTGGTGACCGAATCCATAATCAACCGTTTGATAAAACCCCACTCCTCGCCTTCCAATGTCCTCACGATCAAACTTTCGGTGCTCATAGTACATCCTCCTTGCTACAAAACGGCCACAATCACAGAGCATAGAATTGATGCGATATCTGGTGCGCCATGCTGATCATAGATGCCAAGTCCGTTCAGACGACCCGGCGAATCCGGAGCCGGCTCAGAATCGAACGCGCAGTTCGATCGCAGAAACTGTTCCCATAGTCGTCAAATCATGCCTTCCCATCGTGATTGAATCTGAGTGTCACGGATCCAAGAATCAGTTGGTAGAAACCGAATGACTCAAACAGACTTCCAAGCGCGACCATTCGACAGCGCGAGATGAAACAGACATTCCCCTGCCCACACTCACATTCACCCGTCCGGATACCAATGGTTATCGGCACTGTTACGTCGACTGCACTTTTGCTTGCGTGTAGGAGTGACCATAGACATAGGAAGGCAGGGCATCGCTCCCTACCCGGTTGAGTAAGACCTGGAACGGCACACGCGTGCCGAGAGATTTCACCGCACGCCTGACGACCTGATGAGGGGTTGAATTGGCTCGCACAACAAGCACCATATGATCGATGTAATTCGCCAGGACATTCATGGTCGCCAAAGGGAAAATTGGTGGTGTGTTGATAAGTATAATGTCGAACCGTTCGCGCAACTGAGCAAGAATGCTCGGCAGGCGCTCCGTTTTCAATAACTCGTTTATTGACACATCAGAATTCCCGACCGGCATCAACCAACAGGGGACATCGGCAAACTCCGAAAAACAACTCTCCAGAGGAATATCGCTAGTTAGCCAATCGGCCAACCCCCACTTGGCAACGGTATCGACGTAACGGTTCGGCATCGGGACCGCAAAATCGCAATCCAGCAAGAGCGTGCGGAGCCCCAAATCCCGCGCAAGTGTATAGCCGAGATTGATCACGGTCGTTGTTTTTCCTTCTCCTTTGACAGCGCTGGTGACGGCGACAATGGTCGAATCTCCGTTACCCTTCTGCAATGCGAGCCGGGTCGCGGCGACCCGGTATTGCTCTGCCACAAGGGAGTGCGGCAGCAATTTCACAACAAAATCATCATTCCGTGGCTGGGGACTCCGAGTATTCAGGTGAGTCGAGGGAACGAGCGCGAGGTCCCCCACAACGGCACCCTCTTCTGCAGACACCGCAGCCGCTGATCGGGCGGTCGGGAAGTACCGCTGCCACCTCAAGCGGTTATATTCAATGGCAAAGTCCGGGATGACCGCAAGTAACTGCGGTCCCAATATGTGCTCAATATCCTCAGGCCGACGGAATTGAGGTGTCGAGAGCTCCCGGATCAAGGCAAGTCCTGCTCCAAGCGCACACCCAAAGAGGAGCCCAAACACCATAATCCGTCGCTCATTGGGAGACTCAGGCACTCTCGGGAAGCTGGCTGGATCGAGAATGCGAAATTGTGCGCCTTTTTGTCGTTTCTCAAGGTTTTCCGCCACCCTCGCATTAAGACGCTTCTCCAGAAGCGATCGGTAGTTAGTCTTCATGTTGTCGTAGTCACGTTCCAGGATCAACAAGTCCTGCTCTATCTGCGGCGCCTTTTCGATCCGTCGCTCAAGCTCCCGCTTCTCAGTCTGCAGCCCCAGTTGCCGCCTGCTCTGCAGCTCCCATTCGCTCTTAGTTTCTGTTTGTTGCCTTCTCAAATCCTGCAGGTACGGATCGACCGGTTTTTCACCGGACTTAAGGATATCGGGGCCGTAAACCTCCGTGAGTTTCCGCTGCACGTCTTGCATCTCATCTCTCGTTAAAACGACGTCCGGATAGGTATCCCAGAACTCTGCCTGTAGCTTGACGAGCTTCTCCCGCAGTTCCTTCAACCGGCGGAAGAGCGGATCCGGCTCTACTGATCCGGGGACCAGAGAGAGGTTTGGAGTGCCGGACCGTTGATAGTCTCGAATCGCGTTCTCTACAAGCGCCAGCCGGTCCGCCAGTCGCTGGGAGCTCTCAGTGCTGGCCTTCAGGTCGCCCTGCAGCCGGTCGAGGGCACGCAGGTTGGATTCGACCTGTTGTGGGAGCTTCCCCACGTGCAGCGACTTGAACTGACTGAGCTCGTTCTCCTTCCGTTCAAGTTCCGCCTTCGCTCTGAGAACCTCCTCATCAAAAAATTCCGTCGTCCCCTCGGCGGTCTGTTCACGAGTTTTCAAGTTCTGCTCGATAAACTTCGTCGCCAAGCGCGCGGTCACTTCCATAGCGGTCCGAGGACTCTCGTGGATAAAAGAGATCGTAAACGCATCAAGGCTGCTGCGACCGACAAAATTGCCGCGCGGGCCCTTGCCGACCATTTCCACCATGATCCCATTGGCCAGCGCCGAGACGCCCGCCTCGGGCCCTTCCTTCTCCACAAGGTCCGTATACAGGTGGAATTCGTTCACAATGTCGGTCAGTACAGCCCGGCTGCGTACCTGCTTTTGAATCACGAAGATACGCTGTTCGAGATTTCCCTCGTCTACCCCTTTCACGTAGTTTTCTGGGATCTTCTGATCCTCGACGAGGATCATGGTCTCCGACCGGTATAACTTTGTGGCAATGAGACAATAGGTGGCAGCAGCGGCAACGGAAATGAGAATGCATGCGACGATGACCCACTTCTGATGTCTCGCTACACTCAAAAAATCCCGAGGAAGACCAGAATGCGGCTGATCGATCTGTCTGTCGGCATCGAATGTGGTCATCTCAAACTCCAACGGCTTAGTCCAGTTGTCCTATCCAATTTGTGGCCCGCATGATGAGCAGAATCACCACATCGGGAACATATCAACGAGCGTTCGCCGAAGGATTATAGCGAAGGCGTGGCACCTGACTCCACCAGTGAACCCGCCTTCCTGGAAACACCGAGATCCTCCCTCGTCGCGGGCATAGCCGGAACCGGCGCCCTCTCCAGTTCCCCGGGAGAGTGGAACTCTGGAACCAGTTCCCGTAACCGATCAATGGCCCACGTCGTGTGGTTCAGACGGGCAGCCGCTTCCAAAGCCGTCACCTTGTTCTGCAGATTATCGAAGTCAATCGGAGCCATGCGGCGAATTCTGAGAATGTTCTCGATCATGGACTGTTCAGTCGCCTCCCCTTCTCCGACCAATTCTTCGGCGAGCTTTTCGCCCGGGCGTAACCCTACGAATTGGATCGGAATTTCCTGGCCCGGCACGAATCCCGACAGTCGGATCAAGTTCCTTGCAAGGTCTAGTACGCTGATCTGTTCTCCCATATTCAAGATATACGTCGCACCTTGCTCTCCTAGTGAGGCTGCCTGCAATACCAGGTGGACGGCTTCGGGAATGAGCATGAAGTACCGCCGCACGCCCGGATCGGTGACCGTGACAGGACCTCCCGCTCGAATTTGCTCCTGGAATCGCAAAAGAACGCTTCCGTTACTCCCGAGTACGTTCCCAAACCTGACAGTGATGAAACGCGTCTTGCTCTGCCGGGCGATCCCCTGGACGATGAGTTCCGCCACACGTTTAGTCGCTCCCATGACACTCGACGGATTCACGGCCTTGTCCGTTGAAATAAGGACGAACCGCTCCACAGCGAGCCGGTGGGCAACCTCAGCTGTAATTCGTGTCCCCATACAGTTGTTCTTGAGGGCTTCCGCCGGGTTCAGTTCAACGAGCGGTACATGCTTGTGTGCAGCGGCATGGAAGAAAATGCTCGGCCGGTATTTGGTAACCGTGGAAGTTAGTCGGGAGACATCGGTGACATCCCCGAGGACCGGATGAACAAAGGAACCAAGGCCCTGATCATCCAATTCCTTGGCAATCATGTACAGACTGTTCTCATGACGTTCATAGAGGACCAGCGATTCCGGGCCCAGAGCGGCAACTTGTCGCGACAATTCGGATCCGATGGAGCCGCCGGCTCCCGTAATCAGCACGCGCCTCCCCTTGATCATATGTCTCATCGCGTCATCCTGTGAGTTCACGACGGCCCGCGGCAGCAGGTCGTTCATAGACACACTTCGCATCTGGCTCTCTGCGCTTCGATCAGCGAGAAGATCTGACAAATTCGGGAGGGTCTTGATGGAAACTTTGAACGGCTCAAGAATAGAAATGATTTCTCTCAGAAGCGCTGGCCTGGCATTCGATAAGGCCAGAACAACCTCCACGACCTGCTTCTCAGCGAGCAATCGAGGCAGGTCACTGCGGGTTCCGAGCACTTTGACTCCGTGAATCCGCTTGTTGAGAAGGGACACATCATCGTCGATGAGGCCTACTGGTTGATACCGGGAGAAACTATTTGTTTTCATTTCCCGCACGATCCGCTCGCCGGACTGCCCCGCCCCGACAACGAGCACATTCTTTTTATGGCGATAGATGAGTTTTTCTCCCAGTAATCGGGACGGCAACCGGATCCCGGTGACAAGGCCGATTAACAATACGCTGTCGATGATCAGGATTGAACGAGGGTATGCAGTCAACTCGAACCCCCAATAGACGAGGCCGTAGATGGCCGCGGTACTGAGGAAGACGCCGCTGACAATCCGCTGTAGATCCCATATCCCTGTGTATCGCCAGAGCCCTTCGTTGAGACTAAACACCATAAACGCGCCTCCCCTTATGGCCACGAGCCAAGGGAGGACCTGAAGAAAAAGTTGTGTCTCGGACTCGGAAAGGGTTCCGTCGAAGCGTAACAAAAACGCCAGATAGTTGGCGCAGACGATGAGAGCCAGGTCCACTGCGACGATGAGAGGTCGCCGCCATCGAAGCAACCAGGCGATCGCTCTGGATCCGGCCTCTCCAAATGGATATGCATGCGAGGATTGAAGTTCAGGTATCTCGCAGAGGACAAGAGGCAGGCCGGTCAATCGGAAGACGGTTTGCGCAATAATGGCCACATCAAATGCGAATGAGGCATGGCGGACATAGAGCTTGGCCAGACGGATTTTTTCGGGAAGAATGACGGTCCGATACTCGTCTTCCGGATCCTGTGCCCCGGCCAGAATCGTCGCTTCGTCGGCGTACTTCACAGAGGCCAGGTCGGTGAGGCCCGGACGCACAGATAGAATTTCACTGTAGTCGGTCTTGAACAAATCGACATACTGCGAAACTTCCGGCCTGGGACCCACCAGGCTCATGTCGCCCAGGAGGATGTTCAGGAGCTGAGGCAACTCATCGAGCTTGTGCCGACGTAACACCCTACCGACTCGGGTGATGCGAACGTCCTCTCCAATCGTCAGCTGGCCTCCATTCGACGAGGCATCTCTGGTCATCGTACGAAACTTATAGATTCGAAACGGACGAAACCGTCTACCGATCCGGACCTGCCCAAAAAAGACGGGCCCGGA
>WBZN01002172.1_pt1 | contig 11124 bp, 10 predicted proteins | sample 5204281 | NCBI WGS metagenome assembly WBZN01 (sample SAMN12344347, study PRJNA552823) | activated sludge metagenome | biome: Activated sludge suspended growth; feature: Nitrification reactor; material: Wastewater; isolation source: activated sludge from nitrification reactor of wastewater... | reverse complement strand
CGGTGCCCAGATCGGCCAGGTCTCACCCGGTCGGCGAAGCGCGCTCGTGGCGGATGGCGGCGCGCGCACCCTGTGCCTGCTGGGGCCCGGCGCCGCCCAGTGCGGTGACCGCGGCACCGTGCGCCAGGTGTACTTGCATGATGGCTGGTCGGTCACGCTGCACTGTCCGAAGTAATGAACCCGGGTTTGGGGGGTATGGTGTGGTCGTGCCGCCCATCCCCCAGCTGTGGTTCGCATCGCCGCGGTTCTTGCCGCGCGCGGACAAGCTCGAGGGCAGGGTGGTGGTGCTCGACATCGCGTTCGCGGCGACGGTCGGCACCTCGGTGTCGTTCGAGCTCGTGACCAAGCCGTTCCTCGACGGCCTCGGCAACCGGCTCGCGGCGTGGGTCGATCATCACGACCACGCGCGGCACGCCCAGTTCGCAGGAGATCCGCGGTTCGTGCTGTCGACCAAGGCGGAGCACGGCGCCTGCCCCGAGATGGTGACGCCCGAGCTCGTGCGCCAGACCGGGCCGATCGATTGCATCTGCACGCACGTCGACCTCGATGGGCTGTACGCGGCGGCGAAGTGGATCCTGGGTGGCAAGGAGCCCTACGCTGGCGCGGACGATGACGCGCGCGCCGTCGATACGCGGGTCGGCGTGGCCTCTCCGATCGCGCAGCGCATCGATCGCGCGCTGCGCGCGAAGTTTCGCGATGACCAGCTCAAGCGAGCCGTGGTGCAGTTCCTCGTCGGCGGGATGAAGCCGGGCGCCCACGACCAGCTGATCGGTGACGCCGCGGCCGAGTTCGAGCGCCGCGACGCGCGGACCCAGGAGCTCGCGCGCCAGTTCACGATCCGCGGCCGCGTCGCGGTCGTCGATACCGCGGGTGCGGCCGGGCAGTTCGACAAGACCGACCTGTTGCTCGCGGGGCAGGCGAAGGCGCCGGTGTCGATCGTGCGCGACTCGGGGATGCTGACGATCGCGGCGCCGTTCGACTCCGGATGGGACTTCGTGGCGCTGTTCGCGATCGGCGGCGGGATGCCGACGCGCGTGACGATCCCGGAGACCAAGCTCGACGACGTGATCGCGCGGATCAACGATGCGCCCGAGCCCGTGCCGAGGCCGGGGCACGGGGCGGCGGAATGAGGCTCGCGTTGATCGCGGTGCAGCTCGAGGTCACCGCGGAGTCACTCGCATCGCCCGGCGCGTATCGCGCACGGCTCGAGGATGCCGCGGCGCGCGCGATCGAGGACGCAGGACCGGCTGACATGCGGCTCGTCGTGTTCCCGGAGGGGTCGGGCCATCTCGCGTTGCTCGCGCTCGCGTCGCCGGCGGCGCAACGCGGCAAGACGCTCGCCGGCGTGCTCGCTTCGGCGGGCGTGCGCAGGCCACTCGAGGTGCTGCGCGGGATGGTGACCACGCGGGTCCTCGATCCGCGTCACGCGGTGCTCGCTGCGTTCGCTCCGGACGCCGAGCAGTACTGGCGTGGCGTGTTCGGGCCCCTCGCGCGGCAGCACCACGCGTACATCGTCGCGGGCTCGCATCTGCGGCTCGGGCCCGCGGGTGACGTGACCAATGCGTCGATGATGTTCGGCCCCGACGGCAGGCTCGTCTCGACGACGGACAAGATCAACCTGATCCCCGGGATCGAGGACCGGGGGCCCAAGGGCCTCGGCCTCGCGCGCGGCAGCGCGGACCACCTGCCGATCGTCGACACCCCGGCGGGACCTGTATGTACGCTCGTCTGCTACGACGCGTTCCGCGCGCCCCACACTTCGCTCGAGCGGTTCGTCCGGATGGGGCCGCGGATCGCCGAGCGTGGAGGCGTCACGGTGGTCGCGAATCCCGCCGCAAATCCGTGGCCATGGCGCGAGACCTGCCCGTGGGCCGGCGTGGGCGAAGGCGGGTCGCGCGAGCTGCGATGGGATCGCGAAGGCCTGCCGGGTAGTCTCGCCGAGACTGCGTTCGCGCGCTGGGGCGTCACGGCGCACCTCGTCGCGCGCGTCCTCGATCAGCGCTTTGACGGGCAGTCGGAGATCCTCGAGCGCCATCCATCGGGGGTCAAGCGACTCGCGCGTACGCCCCACCACGATCGAGGCGGCCACGTGGTCACGACGGTTACGTGCTAGTTGTGGAGGTGATGCCCCCGGGACGCCGAACACTGCCTGTCACAGGTGAACTGCGCTCGAACGTCGATGTCGTGGCGGACGAGTTGCTCGATGCGTACCTCGACCCCACCGCGCAGGAGATGCAACACATCGGCAGCTACGAGCTGCCATCGGAGCAGCAGGTCGAGAACATCGTCGAGATGTCTCGCGCGCTGATGTTTCCCGGGTACGTCGGCCCGGATGTCGCGCGGATGGCGCAACCCGAGCTCCGCGAGCTGATGCGGGTGCGCGTCGCCGAGCTCTGGTCGTCGCTGCACAAGCAGGTCTATCGCGCGCTCCATCACAAGCGACAGCAGCGGCTCGGGCGCTCCGAGCTGGAGTGCGCGGACTGCAACGGCAAGGCGGAGACGATCACCAGCCGGTTCCTCTCGAAGCTGCCCGATCTGCGAGCGCAGGTCCGGCTCGACCTTCGCGCCGCCTACGAGAGCGATCCTGCGGCGACCGGCGTCGACGAGATCCTGCTGTGCTATCCGGGCACCTACGCGATCACCGTCTACCGGATCGCCCACGCGCTGCTGAGAGAAGGCAGCGTCGTGGTGCCGCGGATGATGACCGAGCTCGCACACCGGCGGACCGGCATCGACATCCACCCGGGCGCCGACATCGGGAGCTCGTTCTTCATCGACCACGGCACCGGCGTCGTGATCGGCGAGACCACGTTGATCGGCGAGCGCGTCCGCATCTATCAGGGCGTCACCCTGGGGGCGCTGACCGTGCCCCAGGGCGAGAACCGCCCCGAACCTGGCAAGCGGCGCCACCCGACGCTGGAGGACGAGGTCGTCATTTATGCAAATGCGACGATTCTTGGGGGCGACACGGTGATCGGGAGGGGGGCGACGGTCGGCGGAAATGCGTTTGTGACCTCCTCCGTGCCCGCTGGTTCCCGCATTCCGGGATCGAGCCGCACGCAGCGGCCCTGAGTTGCTCCCCATCCCGGCGGGCGTGTTAGACTTTTCGGGCGTCTGATGAGTGAAGAGCCCCTGGTACGTCCGCGTACCAACACCCGCTTGCGCGGCGAAGCCCCTCCCGGCATGGGCGTGGAGGAAGGCGCGCGCCAGCGCATCGGCCGTTACGAGGTCGTCAAGACCATCGGCAAGGGCGCGATGGGCATCGTCTACAAGGCGCGCGACCCGCTGCTCGACCGGATCGTGGCGGTCAAGACGATCATGTCGCCGCAGGGCCAGGGCCGTCGGGTGCGGTCGGCGTTCCTCGAGCGCTTCCAGCGCGAGGCCAAGGCCGCCGCGAAGATGCAGCACCCCGCGATCGTCACGATCTTCGACGTCGGCGTCGACGAGGAGTCGGGCGCGCCGTTCATGGTGCTCGAGTATCTGCCGGGTGAGTCGCTCGCAGATCGGCTCGACCGCGTGCGGTTTCCGCTGTCACGTTGCGTTCAGATCTCGCTCGATCTCGCGTCGGCGCTGTCGTTCGCGCATCGCCAGCGCATCGTTCATCGCGACGTCAAGCCGGCCAACGTGCTCCACGCGGGCGACAACCGCTGGAAGCTGGCCGACTTCGGCATCGCGCGGCTGCCAGACTCCGATCTGACGCAGGTCGGGATCTTCATGGGGACGCCGGGCTACTCGCCGCCCGAGGCGATCCGCGAGGGCCGCTACACGCCGCAAGCCGACGTGTTCGCCTGGGGCGCGGTGTTCTACGAGCTGCTCTGTGGTCGCATCCCCTACGAGGGGCCGGACACCAAGACCACCAACGGCTACGTCGTCCAGGGCAACGCGATGGCGCCTTCTCGCCACGATGCGTCGATCCCCGAGCCGCTCGCGACCGTGACGATGACGGCGCTGCAGCCCTCGGATCAGAAGCGGTTCAAGGATGCATCGGAGGCGGAGCAAGCGCTGCGCGAGGCGTGGGATCGCTGCCTGACCCAGGGGCTCGTGCACCCCGCGGTGCTCGCGATGGAAGAGCTGCCGCACGACAAGGCGCCGGCGCGCATGCACGAGGCCCGGGTGTCGTCGAGCCGACCCGTGGTCGGCGACGCGAGCGGGATGACCGAGGTCGACAGCAAGGCCGGATCGGGTGCCCAGCCGATGGTCGTCGAGGGCACGAAGAAGCGGGCTGGCGATGACGATCCGACGACGTTGCTGGTCCGTGACGAGGGCAAGCCCAAGGGCGACGCGACCGCGCGCGGGGTCACGCCGGCCAGGCCCTCGGCCGCGCAGCTCAAGTCCGAGAAGAAGTCCGGGGCAGGCAAGGTCCCCGAGGACGTGGTGACCGACCTCCTCGACAAGTCGACCTGGGAAGATGCGCCGCGACGTTCGAACACCGTGATGATCGTGCTGATCGCCGTGCTCGTGTTGTCGAGCGCGCTCGCCGGTCTGTACTACGGCGGCGTCATCAAGTTGTGACCCGCGGCCGCGTGGCGCGAGCGCGCGGTGCTATCCGCTCGCGACGAGCGCTGCGACCTCTTCGCCGCACCCTCTGCACAGCGTGAAGCCCGCACCGCCGTGACCGTAGTTGTGGATCACGCGGCCCTCTCGCTCGAGCCGGACCTCGAGGCGATAGGGCCTCAGGCCCGTGCGCTCCGTGCGGACGCGTCCGATCGGCAGGCCGAGCGCGCGCGCCTGCGCGAGGATGCGCTCGGTGATCTCGACATCGCTCGGTGCAGGAGCGCCGGGTGGCCACGGCAACGAGCACCCGCCGAGCACCAGCTCGTCACGGCGCGGGATCACGTAGAAGATCGAGTCGACGTCGCGATGGTCGGTGACGGTCACCCGGACGTCGACGTCGCCGATGTCGGTGATCACGATCTGGCCGAACAGCGGATAGATCTGGTCATCGTCGGCGAGCTCGCGTGCGGCCAGCCCCGTGCAGTTGATCACGACGTCGCCGGGCTCGGCCGCGAGGTCGATCACGGCACGCTGCTCGATCTGCGCGCGTAGACGCGCGGTGAGCCACGGCAGGAACTTCGAGGGTTCGACGCGGGGCGCGGTGAACCTCCAGGCGAGCGGGGCGCCGATCACCGGCGCCGGGACCCGCGAGACCCCGATGTTGGCGGCCCACCACGGGCTCGGTGGGGCGACGCCTTCGTCCTTGGTGATCTCGAACCCGGTGAGCACATCGATGCCGGTGTCGGGATCCGCGCTGAGCTCCTCCAGCCACCTGCGGGTGTGAGCGGCCCACGCCGCGACCTTGTGCGGCGGTCCTGCGCGATACGGGAACCACACCGCACCCGCGACCGCGGACGTGGTCAACGGGCCGGTCGCGGCGGCCACGATCCGGACCTCGTGGCCGTGCTCCTCGAGGGTGAGCGCGGTGGTCAGGCCGATGATGCCGGCGCCGACGACGGTGACTCGCACGCCCCGAGCATACCGGGTGTCGCGGCCGGCGCGGAGTTTCTGGAGGGTGGTACGTTGCGCGCCTGTGATCTCGCCGCTGGTGATCGCGCTGTTGACCGTGACCGCGCTCCTCGCCGGGACCGTCGATGCGATCGCGGGAGGCGGTGGCCTCATCACGCTCCCCGCGCTGCTGACCGCCGGGTTACCGCCGCACCTCGCGCTCGGCACGAACAAGGGTGGCAGCGTCTGGGGCTCGGGGGCGGCGCTCGCGTCGTTCTGGCGGGCCGAGCGGGTCGATCGCGATCAGGCGAGGTTCACGTTCCCGCTCGCCCTCGCCGGGTCGATGGCGGGCGCCCAGCTCGTGCTCCTGATCTCGAAGGATGCGCTGCGACCGCTCGTGATCGCGATGCTGTTCGCGGCCGCGGTGCTGCTGCTCGTCAAGAAGCCGAGCCGCACCGAGGACGAGGGCGGAGGACGTCCGTGGATCGCGGCGATCCTCGCGCTGGTGATCGGATGCTACGACGGGTTCTTCGGCCCGGGCACGGGCACCTTCCTGATCGTCGGGTTCGTCGCCTTATGTAACCGCAGCCTCGTGCGCGCGACCGCCGATGCCAAGGTCGTCAACTTCGCGTCGAACCTCGCGGCGGTCGCGGCGTTCGCGCACGAAGGCACCGTGCTGTGGCAGATCGCGTTGCCGATGGGCGCCGGCCAGCTCGCCGGTGGCGTGATCGGCGCCCGGCTCGCGATCAAGGGTGGCGCGCGGCTGATCCGGATGATGGTGCTCCTCGTCTCGGGCGCGCTGGTCGCCAAGCTCGCGTACGATCTGATCTGAATCGTCGCACCCACGAGGACGTGCGCTCGCGACGTGCTCAGCGCGCCGCGCGAGCGCGGAGGTCGCGCACGAGCTGCGCCTGGCCGTCGGCGTGATAGCTCGAGCGGACCAGCGGCCCCGAGACGACGTGGGTGATCCCGAGCGAACGGGCGTACTGTTCGAGCTCGGCGAACTCGGTCGGATGGGCGTAGCGCTCGATCGGCAGGTGCTGCTTGCTCGGCGACAGGTACTGGCCGAGCGTGACGATGTCGACGCCGAGCTTGGCGACATCCCGCAGGACCTCCGCGACCTCGTCGCGCGTCTCGCCGAGCCCGAGCATCAGGCCCGTCTTGGTGACCGCACCACGCCGACGAGCATGCTCGAGGACCTTGTAGCTGCGCGGATAGCTCGCCTGCACGCGGACCTGCCGCGACAGCCGCGGCACGGTCTCGAGGTTGTGCGCGAACACGTCGGGGTCTGCCGCGAGCACGATGTCGACGAGCTCGGTGTTGCCCTTGAAGTCGCCAGCGAGGATCTCGAGGGTCATGCCGGGGCACGATTCCTTGACGCGGCGGATCGTCTCGGCCCAGTGCGCGGCGCCGAAATCAGCGAGGTCGTCGCGATCCACGCAGGTGATCACGGTGTGCTCGAGTCCGAGGCGGCCGAGCATCTCGGCGACGCGGCGCGGCTCGTCGGGATCCACCGGCAGCGGCCGGCCGGTGGTCACGTCGCAGAACCGGCACGATCGCGTGCAGATGTCGCCGAGGATCATGATCGTCAGCGCGCGGCGGGTCCAGCACTCGCCGATGTTCGGGCAGCTCGCGCTCTCGCACACCGTGTGGAGCTCGAGCTCCTTGACCATGGCGCGCAGCTCGAAGAACGCGGGCTTGGTCGGTAGCGTGGCCCGGATCCACTCGGGATGGCGGCGGCGCGCCGGCTCCGCTGCTTGAGCCTGGCCGACCACGGGGAGGTGCACGCGCGACTCGGACATCTGCAGATGGATACCCCACGCGGGGCACGAACGCGAGGGGGAGGGGGGCGCGGGCCGCTCGCGCAACACCCCACGTTCATTCGATAAACCGGGGATCCCGGGCGGCGGGTGCGACCTGGGGAGGCGGCGTGGCTATTTGCCATGAATTCTCAAAGGAGCCTCCCCCATGCGATGCCTGTCGTTCATGCTCGTCTCGATGCTGTCGTTGTCCTTCGTTGCCTGTACCAGCGAGCCCCCGGTGCAGCTGAGCGGGCCGCGCCCGCACGCGATCAACGCCGCCGATCCCAACCTCGTCGGGTGCGGCAACGGATTTTGCGAGGAGGGTGAGAACCATGCGTCGTGCCACGCGGATTGCTGCGCACCCGATGCGGCCGGGAACTGCGTCGCCGCGTGCGGCAACGGCTTCTGCGACGGCAACGAGGACCACGCCTCCTGTCCGAGCGATTGCTGCGAGGTGACCTCTGCCGGCGACTGCGTCGCGGCGTGCGGTAACGGGTTCTGCGAGGCCGGCGAGGACCACGCCTCGTGCCCGAGCGACTGCTGTGACGTCGCGGCGAACGGCGCGTGCGTCGCGGCGTGCGGCAACGGGTTCTGCGAGGAGGGCGAGGACCACGCCTCGTGCGCGAGCGACTGCTGCGAGCTCGCGGCGAACGGCACGTGCGTCGCGGCGTGCGGCAACGGGTTCTGCGAGCAAGGGGAGAGTCACGCCACCTGTGCCGTTGACTGCCCGCGATGACCGTCGAGGCGGCCCACCCGTCCGAGTCGACTGACCTCGGAGCTTGGGTCGCGGCGTTCTGCGACGGGCTCGGTCCCGAGCGCAGCCAGCCGTTCGACCAGCTCGCACCGTATGTCACGGCTGCCTGGCGGCGCGCGCGCGACGCGCACCCAGCGATCGGCGTGACTGCGGCCGAGCTGTTCGTGTTTTCGGGCGAGCGGATCCGCGACGGCGAGCCGGGCCCCGAGCTCGAGCGCCGGCACATCGCCGATCTGTTCCTCGCGTGTGGCTGCGCGCGTGGCGACGCTGCGGCGCTCGCGATTCTCGAGCACCAGACGCTGCGGGTGGTGGAGCGCGGCCTCACCGGTTTCAAGCAGTCGCTGTCCAGCGATGCCCGCGGCGAGCTCGTGCAGGTGCTGCGCGAGCGGATGCTGGTGGCGAGCGCGGGGCCGCCGGGGCCGGGATGGCGTGACGCTTCCGGATCCTGGCGCCCCGGGATCGCGGCCTACGACGGGCGCGCGCCGCTCGCGATCTGGCTGCGCGTGTGTGCGGCGCGGCTCGGGATCCGGCAGCTCGGCCGAGATCGTCGCGTCGCCGATCTCGAGGAGCGCCAGCTCGAGCAGCTCGCGCCCGGCGTGCCGAACCCCGAGCTCACGTATCTGCGTCGGCTCTATGGCGACCAGTTCCAGGCCGCGTTCCGCGAGGCGGTGGCGAGCCTCGCGCCGCGCGAACGAAATCTGTTGCGGCACTCGGTGATCGACGAGCTGGGGATCGATCAGATCGCGGCGATCTACCACGTCCATCGCGCCACCGCGGCCCGCCAGCTCAACCAGGCGCGCGCGACGCTCGTGGCCGCGACCCGGGACCGGATGCGCCTCGCGCTGCGGGTCAGCGAGACCGAGCTCGAGAGCATCCTGCGCGTCATCATGAGCATGGCGGAGGTCACGCTGCGTCAGATCCTGGTCAAGGGCCGAGGCCACGCCCAGGAGTCCGAGTGATCGCTCAAGAATCCGAGTACTCGATCCTGCGGCGGCTGTTAGACGAGATCGGTTCGTGCAGAAGGTCCCCGAAGGCAAGCTCGGCCCACGGCGATGACACCCTGCGCAGGTAACAACACGGTCGCGGCGCTGCTCGCGGGAGCCGTGGACGCCGAGGCCGCCCACCGGCTCGAGATCCATCTCGACGCGTGCGCGACGTGCCGTCAGCTGGTGGCCGACCTCGGGCGCGGGCTCTCGGCGATCGGGGATGGCGCGCGAGGGGACGGCATCGCCGACCGCTTGCCACGGATCGGCGAGCACCTGGGCCGCTACGAGATCCGGCGCGTGATCGGCGTCGGCGGCATGGGGGTGGTCTACGAGGCACATGACTCGGCGCTCGATCGACGGGTGGCCGTGAAGCTGCTCCGTCCCGACATCGTCGCCCAGGCCGGCGCGCAGCTGCTCGGCGAGGCCAAGGCGATGGCCCGCCTGCAGCATCCCAACATCGCCGTGGTGCACGACGTCGGGCTGTTCGATGGCCAGCTGTACGTGTGCATGGAGCTCGTCACCGGCGCGACGCTGCGCGACTGGCTGTCCGAACGATCGCGGTCGTGGCGCGAGCTGCTCGCGGTGTTCGTCGCAGCCGGGCGGGGACTCGCCTACGTGCACCGCGCCGGCCTCGTCCACCTCGACTTCAAGCCCGATAACGTCCTGGTGTGCCGCAGCGGCCGCGTGGTCGTCACCGACTTCGGCCTCGCGCGCATGATCGGCGGGCAGCGCCCCCCGCACGGGCCGCGCGTCGCGGTCGGCACGCCGGCCTACATGGCGCCAGAGCAGCGGCGCGGTGACGCCACCGATGCGCGCACCGATCAGTTCGGGTTCTGTGCCGCGCTGCGTGAGGCGCTCGGCGATCGCGCCGCGCCCGCCTGGTTGCGCCGGGCGATCGCGCGAGGGACCGCGCCACGGTCCGCGGATCGGTTCGCCTCGATGGAGGCCCTGCTCGCGGCCTTCGAGCTCGGTGAGAAGCGTCCGCGCCAGCGCGTGACGGCGGTCCTCGTCACGGCGAGCGCGGCGGTGCTCGCCGTGCTCGCGGCGCGACCCGAGACCACGATCACGCGGATCATCGATCGCCCGGTCGTACGCACGGTGATCGCGCCCCGTACCTCATCCCGCGCGGAGGCCGCCGAAGCAGCCGACGCCGAACCGGCATCGTCGGCTGCGCTCGACGAAGCAGGCCTGCACGCGCGCGATTCGCCGGCGGTCGCCGCCGTCGATCCGGGCGTCGTGCGTACGGTCGCCGCCCCCGCGGCGCCGCGGGGCGTGTTCCTGGTCGAACCGAGCGAGGTGGCCCGGTCGGCGCGCTCGCGATCCACGGAGCCCCGCCACGACGGTGACGGCGCAGCTGCGTTCGCGGCGACGCCAGGCTGCGACGATGGGACCGAGCGCGTGTGCCTGACCGACGAGCCGGCCTGTCCTGCGAGTACGGTGCTCGCGGTGCAGGACGGCTGCTGGACGTGTGCGGACCCCGGCACCTGTGCATCGCTTGGCCTTCCGCGTCTGTGCAACGACGGCTCTCGTCTGACCTGCACCACGGAGCCACCGGTGTGCGCGGCGCATCAGGTCGCGGCGGTGCGCAACGGCTGCTGGCGGTGCGAGGATGCGTTCACCTGCGCCGCGCGATCCTCGGCCGTCCCCAAGAAGCCGGCGCAGCCGCCATCGAAGAAGTGTGGCAACGGATCCTGCGAAGCAGGCGAGGATCGCACCTCGTGTCCCGCGGACTGTGGTACCGGCTCGAACGGCGGCGGTGGGGCGACCTGTGGCAACGGGTTCTGCGAGGTCGCGGAGGATCATGCGTCGTGTGCCGCGGACTGCTGCGAGCTGACCGCGTCCGGGAGCTGCGCGGCGACCTGCGGCAACGGGTTCTGCGAGACCGGTGAAGATCACGCGTCCTGCGCGAGCGACTGCTGCGAGACTACCTCGTCAGGTGCGTGCGCGGCGCACTGCGGGAACGGCTTCTGCGAGGAAGGCGAGGACGCTCAGCACTGTCCGGGTGACTGTCCGTGAGCCGAAAACAAGACCTGCGAGACCGGTGAGGATCTCGCAGGCTTGGGTGACCCGTCGACGAGCGACCGATCGAGATCGAGCTACTTGTCGAGCTCGTGGGTGATCATCTCGAAGGTGGTGTTCG
>WBZN01002171.1_pt1 | contig 11128 bp, 6 predicted proteins | sample 5204281 | NCBI WGS metagenome assembly WBZN01 (sample SAMN12344347, study PRJNA552823) | activated sludge metagenome | biome: Activated sludge suspended growth; feature: Nitrification reactor; material: Wastewater; isolation source: activated sludge from nitrification reactor of wastewater treatment... | reverse complement strand
CTCGTGGATCGTGCCGGGAGTCGGGGTCGTGAAGGAAACCGCCACGAGCACGGCGGGAGCCATCACAATCCATGAAACGCATGAGCTGCGCGGCTATGTAGTGAGCCATGTCCGCCACGGCATAGGTGCCCGGCAATCCATCCGCTCCGAGGTGGCCCCCAACCCGGGCAGCGGATTGCCGCGCAGCGCGGTCGCGATCGGAACCAACGGCACGACCTTTGCGATCGCGTACCCACAGGTGACGGGGACGGCGTCCAACTACCAGATCACCTGGACGGCGCAGGAACTCACCCGCCTTGGCCAGGGCGGCGTGTTCCAGGCGCTCGCACCCGCCGCACCGTATTCCAGCATGCAGGAACGCGCGGCAGTTGCATCCGACGGCACAAACTACCTGTTCGCGGTCCAGCGTTCCAATGGTTCCCAGCAGTCGACCATCATGGTCGCCCGCTGGGTGCCGGCATCAATGACGCTCTCCCCGTTGACGACCGTCACGCCCGCGTTCGCGCAATGGCCATCGCTCGCCTTCGACGGCACGAACTACCTGCTGGTGTACTCGGTCGTGCTGGCGCCGGAGGATTGCCAGCTGTTCGGGCAGCTCATCTCTTCCACGACCGGCCTTGCCGTGGGCGCGGCTGTTCCGCTGACGCCTCTCGGCGGCGGGAGGTACCAGCCGTCGGTCGCCTTTGACGGCATGAACTACCTCGTGGCATGGATGGATTCCGCCACCGTGCCCGCCAATGGGCGCTCGCCTGGCGTCTACGCCGAACGGGTGTCGCCCTCGGGAACGATCGTCGATACCACGCCGATCGCGATCGCGACCCAATCCGTGGTCAATGGAGCCTATGGCCCGGTGGTCGCGTTCGACGGAGCCAATTACCTCGTGGCATATCCCGACAATCGCGTCACGCCCCAGGGGGAGTTGGCGACGATCTCCGCGGCACGCGTGTCGCCCGCCGGTGCGCTGCTCGACGGCACGGTGGATACGCCCGGCATCGCAGTCTCTACGGCCGCGGGCACCGTGAACCGCAACCTGTCGCTGGCGTTCATCGCCGGCGAGTACTGGCTGGCATGGGAATCGGCGCAGGATTCCGGAACGATCGTGCCAGACGGCTTGTACGTCGCACGGATCTCGGCCGCGGGCACGGTACTCAGCCCCCGTGGCGCCGGGTTCCGCCTGGCACCGGCCGGCACCGACGCTGCGCCAGTCCTCGCAGGCGACGCGGCTGGCGGGTTCGCACTCTGGTGGGCGACCGTGCCCGCCTCCGGCGATACGCTGGCCGGCGCCACCGTCAATGCCGTCGGGCCATAGCGGAAACGCGGGACGCGAACCATGGAATGGCGCTTCCCCATCGCACTCTCCCTTGCGCTGTGTGTCCTTGCCGTGCACGCGGGCGAGCCGGTGGAGCTCGGCGCCAATCGCGGCCACCCTCCCGGCGCGCTTCCGGCTCTTCAGCACGACGGTGCTCGGGCAACCCTTCTCGTTGCCCGAGGAGCCTGCGCCCGCCACCACCCAATGAGTGCAGTGCCGCGGAGGCAGGTCCGCGATTGACCCCGCCCTCGGCGGCGGTTCAAATTGCGCGAATGGAAAACCTCTTCTCCCGCCGCGACCTGGTCGCCGGCCTGGCCGCTTCGGCCGCGCTTTCCTCCCGACTTGCCCGGGCCGCATCGACCGGCACGTCGCAGGACGCCGCGGCGCTGCTCGACACGCTCGCCTGGCGGCTGCTCGAGCTCGACCCCGCGCAGGCCACGGGCCTCGGCGTCGACACGGGCGCGCACGCCGCGCTGCGCGGCCGGCTCGATGACCGCTCGCCCGCCGGCGTCGAGAAGCGCCGCCGCTTCCTGCGCGTCGCACTGGGGCGGCTGAAGGCACTGCATCGCGACGGGCTCGATGCCGCCACGCTCACCAGCGTCGAGGTCACCGAGAGCGCGTTCCGCACCGCGCTCGACGGCATGGCGCTGCCCTATGGCGACGCCACGATCGGCGGCTGGCGCAACACGCCCTACGTGGTGATCCAGAACGTCGGCGGCTACCTCGACGTGCCGCAGATGCTCGACGGCGACCAGCCCGTGCGCGACGCGGGCGATGCCGAGGCCTACCTCGCGCGGCTCGCGGCGATGCCGGCGCTGCTCGACGGCGAGCTCGAGCGCCTGCGCGGCGCGCGCGCCGCGGGCCTCGTGCCGCCCGCCTTCCTGCTCGACAAGACGATCACCGCGCTCTCGCGCAGCGTGGCCGATGCCGCCTCCGCCGACGGCCCGCTCGTCGGCCCGCTCGCGCGCAACGCGCACGCGGCGAACATCGCCGGCGACTGGAGCACGCGCGCCACCGCCCTCGTCACGGCCGGCGTGCTGCCCGCGCTCGAACGCCAGCTCGCCGAGATCCGCTCGCAGCGCGCGCACGCAAGCGGCGAGCCGGGCCTGCGCGCGCGGCCGCACGGCGCCGAATGGTATGCCTGGGGACTGCGCGCCAGCACCACCACGCGCCGCACGCCCGCCGACCTGCACGCGATGGGCGTCGCGCAGCTCGCAGAGCTCAACGGGCGCATGGATGCGATATTGAAGTCGTTGGGACTCACGCAGGGCACGGTCGGCGCGCGCGCGATCGAGCTGCAGAAGCGGCCCGAGCTGAACTTCACCGCCGACGACGCGGGCCGCGCCCGGATCGTGGCCTACATGCAGTCGAAGATCGACGCGATCCGCCCGCGGCTGCCGCAGGCCTTCCGCCAGCTCGTTCCCGGGCACCTGGAGATCCGCCGCATGCCGCTCGCGCAGGAGCCGGGCGCGCCGTCCGCCTACGGCGGCCCGGGTTCGATCGACGGCGCCTCGCCGGGCAAGGTGTGGGTCAACCTCGGCGACCCCACGATCCACAACAGGGTGACCATTCCCGACCTCATGTTCCACGAGGGCATCCCGGGCCACGTGTGGCAGGGCGAATACGCACAGCGCCTGCCGCTGATCCGCTCGATGCTCGCGTTCAACGCGTATTCCGAGGGCTGGGCGCTGTACGCCGAGCAGCTCGCCGACGAGCTGGGCCTCTACGACGACGACGCGCCGGGCCGGCTCGGCTTCCTGATGGGCCTGTCGTGGCGCGCGGTGCGGCTGGTGGTCGACACGGGGCTGCATGCGATGGGCTGGAGCCGCGAGCGCGCGCTCGGCGAGTTCATCGCGGCGACCGGGCTGCCGCGCAGCAACGCCGAGAGCGAGATCGACCGCTACTGCGCGTGGCCCGGCCAGGCCTGCGGCTACAAGGTCGGGCAGACGGTGATCCTCGAGCAGCGCGCCCGCGCCCAGGCTGCGCTCGGCGCGCGCTACGACCTGCGCGACTTCGACCAGGCGCTGGTGGGTGGCGGCAACGTGCCGCTCGACGTGCTCGCGGCGAACGTGACGCGCTACATCGAGGCAACGCGCGGCGGCGGGAAGGGCGCGTGAGCGACGCGCCGTCGCTGCGCCGCGCGACGCTGGCCGACGCGGCGGCCATCGCCCAGCTCTCGACGCAGCTGGGGTACGGGGTGACGGAGGCGGCGATGTCGGAGCGGCTCGCGCCGGTCCTCGCGTCGCCCGTGCACGCCGTGACGGTGGCCGAGCTGCATGGGCGGCTGGTCGGCTGGATCGGCGCGGAAGCACGGCGCCTGGTCGAGTCCGATCCGTTCGTCGAGATCACGGGGCTCGTGGTCGACGGCACGCTGCGGCGCGCGGGCGTCGGGCGCCTGCTGGTGGCGGAGGTCGAGCGCTGGGCAGCGCAGCTGGGGCATCGCGAGGTGCACGTGCGCTCGAACGCCGCGCGCGTGGAGTCGCATCCGTTCTACCTCGGGCGCGGCTACACGCGCGCCAAGACGCAGCACGTGTACGTGAAGGCGCTGGAGGCGGGCCGGGGCTGACCGGCATGGATGAGGACTTCGGCAAGCCGGCGGGCCGCTGGTGGATCCGTGGCGCGTCATTCACAGGGAGGTGCACATGCTGGTGGGAACCTGTCATTGCGGGGGCGTTCGCTGGGAGCACGATGGCATCCCGGAGGGCGCAACCGCCTGCAACTGCACGGTCTGCCGGCGCTACGGCACGCTGTGGGCCTACGACTACGAGGGGGTGGGCATCCGCGTCTCGGGCCCCACGCACGCCTACGTGCGCGGCAAGGCGATCGAGTTCCATTTCTGCCCGGCCTGCGGCTGCGTCGCGTACTGGCGCGGGCTCCGGCTCGAAGAAGACGGCCGCCGTCGCATTGCCGTGAACCTACGGCTCACCGAGCCCGGGCCGATCGCGAAGGTGCCGATCGACCACTTCGACGGGCTCGATTCCTTCGATGACTTGCCGCGCGACGGGCGCTGCGTCGGGGACTACTGGGCGTAGCGCCCGCGAGCGACGGCGCGCCAATCGAGATGATCCTATCGCACGGCGTGGTTACTCACCGTACGGGCGCCCGTCCTTGTGCATGAATCGCCCATACGCGTTGCTGCTCATCATGTCCATGTCGGCGCAAGTGGTGAAGTCGATCCTGGGCACCGGGCGACTCCTGATTTCCATGTGAACCGGACAGATTGTCCGCTGGTTGCACGCGATTGGATCTGGGCACGATGGCGGAATGAAGCAGGAAGCGAAAGAGGTACCGGTCATTGACCTGTCGCAGCGCATTCGCATCATCCGCGGGCAACGCGTGCTTCTCGATTCGGATCTCGCCGTCCTCTATGGCGTGACGACCAAGCGCCTCAACGAACAGGTCCGGCGCAATGCCGCACGATTTCCTGCGGATTTCCGCCTAGAGCTGACAAATCATGAAGTTGCGGCTTTAAGGTCGCACTTTGCGACCTTAAAGCTGGGGCGAGGCGAGCACAGGAAATACCCCCCGCTGGCCTTTTCAGAACATGGGGCTGTCATGGCCGCAACCATCCTGAACAGTCCCCAAGCCACTGCCATGAGCGTTTACATCGTCCGCGCCTTCGTCCGACTGCGCGTACTGCTCGAAGGTAACGCGCAACTCGCCCGCAAGCTCGATGCCCTCGAGAAATCGGTGGCTGTGCTCGATGCCGACACGCGGCGACAGTTCAAGGAGCTGCGCGCCGTCGTCTTCGCACTGGCGACGCCGCCGACCCAGGCGCAGTAGCGCGCTGTCATGGCGCCTTCTCATGTGCGCCGAAGCGATACATGCCATCTATCGGGATGATCGAGACCATCGTGTTGCCGCGGCCGGTTCGCAGGCGTAGTTTTCGACTCCCGGGTCGCCCCGGCCCTTCAACGCACGGGAGTGCCAGCGCATGCCATCCGAACCGAAGTGCCCGTTCAACCATGCCGCCGGCGGCGGCACCACCAACCGCGACTGGTGGCCCGACCAGCTGCGGCTCGACCTGCTGCACGCGCACTCCGCGAAATCCAACCCGCTGGGCGAGGCCTTCGACTACGCGAAGGCCTTCAGGGCGCTCGACCTCAAGGCGGTGAAGCGCGACCTCGCGAAGCTGATGACCGATTCGCAGGACTGGTGGCCCGCCGACTTCGGCCACTACGGCCCGCTGTTCGTGCGCATGGCCTGGCACAGCGCCGGCACCTACCGCATCGGCGATGGCCGCGGCGGCGGTGGTCGCGGGCAGCAGCGCTTCGCGCCGCTCAACAGCTGGCCCGACAACACCAGCCTCGACAAGGCGCGCCGCCTGCTCTGGCCGGTCAAGCAGAAGTACGGCCAGGCCATCTCGTGGGCCGACCTCATGATCCTCGCCGGCAACGTCGCGCTCGAGGCGATGGGCCTGAAGACCTTCGGCTTCGGCGGCGGCCGCGCCGACACCTGGGAGCCCGATCTCGACGTGTACTGGGGCGCAGAGCAGGCCTGGCTTGGCGGAGACAAGCGCTACAGCGGCGCGCGCACGCTCGAGGATCCGCTCGGCGCCGTGCAGATGGGCCTCATCTACGTGAACCCCGAGGGGCCCGACGGCAACCCCGATCCGGTCGCGGCCGCGAAGGACATCCGCGAGACCTTCGCGCGCATGGCCATGGACGACGAGGAGACCGTCGCGCTGATCGCCGGCGGCCACACCTTCGGCAAGACGCACGGCGCGGGTCCGGCCACGCACGTCGGGCCCGAGCCCGAGGCCGCGGGGCTCGAGGCGCAGGGCCTCGGCTGGAAGAGCAGCTACGGCAAGGGCAAGGGCGGCGACGCGATCACCAGCGGGCTCGAGGTCACCTGGACCAGCACGCCGACGAAGTGGGGCAACGAGTACTTCGAGAACCTGTTCGGCTTCGAGTGGCAGCTCACGAAGAGCCCGGCCGGCGCGCACCAGTGGGTCGCGAAGGGCGCGGCCGACACGATCCCGGATGCGCACGATGCGCGCAAGCGGCACCTGCCCACCATGCTCACCACCGACCTCTCGCTGCGCTTCGACCCCGCCTACGAAAAGATCTCGCGCCGCTTCATGGAAAACCCTGACCAGTTCGCCGATGCCTTCGCACGCGCCTGGTTCAAGCTCACGCACCGTGACATGGGGCCGCGCGCGCGCTACCTCGGGCGCGAGGTGCCGAAGGAGATCCTGCCGTGGCAGGATCCGATCCCCCCGGCCAGCCGCCCCGTCATCGGCAAGGCCGACATCGCCGCGCTGAAGAAGCGCATCCTCGCCTCGCGCCTCACCGTCTCGCAGCTCGTCTCCACCGCGTGGGCATCGGCCTCCACGTTCCGCGGCTCCGACAAGCGCGGCGGCGCGAACGGCGCGCGCATCCGCCTGGCGCCGCAGAACGGCTGGGCCGTCAACCAGCCCGCGCAGCTCGCGCGCGTGCTCGCGGTGCTCGAGGGCATCCAGGCCGCGTTCAACCGCAAGGCGCGCGGCGGCAAGCGCGTGTCGCTCGCCGACCTGGTGGTGCTCGGCGGCTGCGTCGCGATCGAGAAGGCCGCGGCCAAGGCGGGCCTGAAGCTCGCCGTGCCGTTCACGCCCGGACGCATGGATGCCACGCAGGAACACACCGACGTTGCCTCGTTCGCGCCGCTCGAGCCCGTGGCCGACGGCTTCCGCAACTGGCAGGCGCGCCCGCTCGCCGTGCGCGCGGAGCACCTGCTCGTCGATCGCGCGCAGCTGCTGACGCTCACCGCGCCCGAGATGACGGTGCTCGTCGGGGGCCTGCGCGTGCTCGGCGCCAATGCAGGCGGCTCGAAGCAGGGCGTGTTCACGAAGCGGCCCGAGGCGCTGACGAACGACTTCTTCGTCAACCTGCTCGACATGGGCACCGAGTGGAAGGCCACCGGCGACGCGCAGGAGGCCTTCGAGGGCCGCGACCGCAAGACGGGAGCGCCGCGCTGGACCGCCACGCGCGTCGACCTGGTGTTCGGCGCGAACGCGCAGCTGCGCGCGCTGGCCGAGGTGTACGCGAGCCGCGATGCAAGGGCGAAGTTCGCGGCCGACTTCGTCGCGGCCTGGAGCAAGGTGATGGAACTGGATCGCTTCTAGCGCCAGCGCGGGCCGCTGCCGGCTGCCACGCTCGCGCGGGGCGCAAGCCAGTCGCGAGAAGTACCTAGTGGTTCCGGCCTCGCGGGCTGACTGGCGACAGGGCGGGGCGCGGGACGATCCACGACGATCGTCCCATGCCCATCCAGTACTGGCGGCACCAGTGTCCGGGGCGTGGCGAGCACCTCGTCACCGGCCCCGCGCCCTGCGCCTGCGGGCGCCCGGTCGTGTACGACGGCTGGGGCAACACGCGCGAAGAGGCCCGCGACTGGTTCCGCGCGCTCTTCGGGCTCGAACCCGTGGGGCCGCATGCGCCGATGATGGGCCGGCTGCTCGAGTCGGCGTCGCTGGCCTGCAGCGTGTGCGATGGCCGTGGCCATGTCGATCCGCAGGGCACCGGCCGCTGCGTGGCGTGCCGCGCCTGCGGTGGCGCTGGCTACGTCGTCGTGCTCGATGCGCAGGAGCTGGCCGCGCGCCGCGCGCTCGTGCTCGAGGCCTGGCCTGGCGCAACAGCCACTGCGTCGCCGGCGCCCGCCGAAGCGGACCCGCAGCGGCCCGACCCGCCGCGGTGTACGCTGGCATCCCGGCCCAGCCCACGGAACCGACATGCCCATTCGCCTCCTGCGCAGGCAGGTACTCGCCTCGCTCCTCGGCACGCCGTTCCTTGCAAGGCTCGCGTTCGCGGTCGGCCCGGCACGCCCCTGCCACGCGAGCGTGCGGCAGGGCCGGTTGCGCGGATCGGCCCTCGGGGGCGTAGACACATATAAAGGTGTGCCCTACGCGGGCAGCGTCGCCGGCGCGCGCCGCTTCCTGGCCGCGCCGCCGCCCTCCGCCTGGAGCGGCGTGCGCGACGCGATCGCGCTCGGGCCACCCGCGATCCAGCAGCCCGGCGGCACCTACGGGCGCGGCGAGCCGGCGCAGTCCGAGGACTGCCTCGTGCTCAACGTGTGGTCGCCGCAGGGCGGCGCCGCGCACAAGCCGGTGATGGTCTACAGCCACGGCGGCGGCTTCGAGTCGGGCTCCGGCGGTTCGGTGCTGGCCGACGGCGCGAACCTCGCACGCGAGAACGACGTGGTGGTGGTCGCGACGAACCACCGGCTCGGCGTGCTGGGCTTCACCTACCTCGACCACCTGGGCGGCGACGAATATGCCGGCTCGGGCAACCGCGGCGTGCAGGACATCGCGGCGGCGCTGCGCTGGGTGCAGGAGAACATCCACGCGTTCCGCGGCGACCCGGGCAACGTCACGATCTTCGGCGAGTCGGGCGGCGGCATGAAGACCGCCTGCCTGTACGCGAGCCCGGAAGCCGCGCCGCTGTTCCACAAGGCCTCGATCGAGAGCGGCCCGTGCATCCGGGTGTCCGAGCCGGCGCTCGCGATCGAGACCACCGACAGGCTGCTGCGCCAGCTGGGAATCGCGCGCGCGGACTGGCGTGCGCTGCTCGACGTGCCGGTCGCGCGGCTGCTCGAGGCGCAGCGCGCGCTGCGCGGGCCGCTCAACGAGGCGCCGCCCGCGTGGGGCGGCCGCGCCGGCCTGCTCGACCAGCGCCCGGGTTCATTCGCCCCGGTGCGCGACGGCCACGTGCTGCCGGAACACCCGTTCTTCCCGGGCGCGCCGGCGATCTCGCGCGACAAGCCACTGATGGTCGGCGGCAACCGCGACGAGCAGATGTTCTTCGCGATGGTGGGCGGGGATGCGGCCGCGTGGTCGCTCGACGAGGCGGGGCTGATGGCGCGCATCCGCGCGGGCTACGGCGATCGCGCGCAGGCGATCGTAGACTGCTACCGCGCCGGCCGGCCCGGCGCCACGCCGAGCGGGCTGTACTTCGCCATCCAGAGCGACGGATTCTCCGGGCAGGGGTCGACCGTGATCGCCGAGCGCAAGGCCATGCAGGGCGGCGCACCCGCCTATCGCTACCAGTTCGCGTTCGAGCAGGGCGGGCCGGTGCCTGGCACCGGCGCGCGCATGGGCGCGATGCACGCGCTCGACATCCCGTTCAAGTTCGACACCGTGGCCGCGAGCGATGCGACGCGCGAGCCGATGGCGGGCCGGCGCCCGGAGCGACACGCGATGGGCCGCACGATGGCGCGGCTGTGGGGCAACTTCGCGCGCCACGGCGTGCCCTCTGCCGAGGGCTGCCCCGCGTGGCCCGCCTACGACCTTGCGACGCGCGCCACCTGCGTGATCGACGTGCCCTGCCACGTCGAGCTGGACCTGCACCGCGCGGAGCGGCTGTTCTGGGAAGCCGGCCAGGCCTAGCCCGCCGGCCGCGGATCAGGAAGCCTGCGCGACCTCGTCGGGCGGCACCTCGACCAGCGGCGCGAGGTACTGCGTGAGCGGCCGCGGGCGGCCGTAGAGGTAGCCCTGCGCGAGCCGCACGCCGAGGCTGCGCAGCCGCGTGGCCACCTCCTCCGTCTCGACGAATTCCGCCACCGTCTCGAGCCCGATGTTGTCGCCGATCTGCGCGAGCGCGCGCACCAGCGCCTGCGAGCGCGGGTCGGTGAGCACGTCGCGGATGAACGAGCCATCGATCTTGATCTGGTCGATCGAGAGCTCCTTGAGGTGCATGAGCGACGACAGCCCCGTGCCGAAGTCGTCCAGCGCGATGCGCGCGCCGATGTCCTTCATGCGCTCGATGAAGCGGCGCGTGGCGGTGAGGTTGCGGATCGCCGCGGTCTCGGTGAACTCGAAGGAGAGCATGCCGCGCGGGATGCCGTGCAGCTTGACCTCGGTGCGCACGAAGTCGGCGAACGCCGGCTCGCTGAGCGACTGGCCGGTGAGGTTGATCGCGAAGCTCACGCCCATCGCCGCCAGGCGGCTCGCGTGCGGCGCGAGCACCTCGAGCGCCCGGCTCACCACCCAGCGGTCGAGCTGCTCGAGCAGCTGGTAGCGCTCGGCCGCCTGGATGTACTGCCCGATGCTGGTGAACTGGCCGTCGACCTGCTCGAGGCGCACGAGCAGCTCGTAGTGCACGGGCACCTCGGGGCGCGCCAGCGCGACGATCGGCTGCGCGTACAGGTGGCAGCGCCGGTCCTCCAGCGCATTCATGAGCACGCGCGACTCGTGCACGGCGTCGTGGCGCCGCATGATGGTGGCATCGGCGGCGGAGTAGATCTCGGTGCGGTCGCGCCCGCGTTCCTTGGCGACGCGGCAGGCGGTCTCGGCGGCCGCCAGCGCGTGCTGGAACGAGGCGCCGCGCGCGAGCGATGCGACGCCGAGGCTGGCCGAGAGCTTGCGGCGGCCACCCTGCAGCTCGATCCTGCCGAGCGCCTCGCGCAGCTGGTCGGCCCAGGCGCGGGCCTGGTTCATCGTCGGCCCGGGCGACCACGTGTTGGCCGTGCTGTCGAACACCTCGGTCGTCGCCACCGGCAGCGGCGTGAAGATGTCGCCATTGGCGCCACCGGCGAGCAGCCAGCGGTGGCCGTCGAGCTGCCAGGCCTTGTGCATGCCGCGCGCAGTGGCCATCGAGCCCGTCGTCGTCCAGGTGTTGCTGGTCGCGTTGTAGATCTCCGCGCTCGCAGTCGGCGTGCCCAGGTTGGTCAGCGACAGCGCGCTGACGCCACCGGCGAACAGCCACCGGTTGTTGCCGAGGTCGACCGGCTCGATCAAGGAACGCGCCGAGGCCATCGTCGGGCCAGCGCTGATGGTGTTGGCCACCGGATCGTAGATGTCGGTCGTCGCGCGCACCGCGGGCAGCCGCACGATGATGATGTTGTCCC
>WBZN01002167.1_pt1 | contig 11142 bp, 10 predicted proteins | sample 5204281 | NCBI WGS metagenome assembly WBZN01 (sample SAMN12344347, study PRJNA552823) | activated sludge metagenome | biome: Activated sludge suspended growth; feature: Nitrification reactor; material: Wastewater; isolation source: activated sludge from nitrification reactor of wastewater... | reverse complement strand
GCCCAGTTCGATCGCCGCCGCGAAGCCCTCCTCGTCGGTCACGTCGTCGCCGATGAAGACCGGCCGGCGGCCGTGGAACGGCGCCTCCGCCAGCAGGCGGCGCACGGCCGCGCCCTTGTTGTGGGCCGGCGAGCGGATCTCCAGCACGTGGTCGCCCTACAACAGCGACAGGTCGCCGCGCGCGTTGCGCGCCAGCAGCGATTCCAGCATCCCGCGCAACGCGGGGCCCAGGTCCGGCGCCTGCCGGTAATGGACCGCGATGCCGGCCCGCTTCGGCTCGATCAGCACATCCGGCCACGCCGCGGCGAGGCCGGTGACTTCCGCCACCAGCCCGGCGAGGTTGGGCTGGGGCTCCGGGCGCAGCACCGGCTGGCCCGGCCCCAGGCGGAATTCGGCGCCGTGGCTGCCGGCAAGGAAGCTCACGGCACCTCCGGTCAACTGATCGATGGAGTCGATTTCGCGTCCGGAGACGATGGCGAGTGCTCCGGCGAGGCGTTTCGCGGCACCCGCCAGCAGCGCCGGCAGGGCCGGGTCGGGTCGCAACTCCGCCGGATTGGCGGCGATCGGCGCCAGCGTTCCATCGATATCGAGGAACAGCGCCAGCGTCGCAAGGTTCTCCGGAGTTTCGAAGGGCATGCGCTTTATCCTATCCCTGATTCCCGTCCGATTCTAAAGTCGCCGCCTGCCCGCGGGAAGCATGCATCGTTCCGGAGGTTCCACCCATGGCCGTCACCCTCGCCTTTCACGGCGCCGCCGGAACCGTCACCGGGTCGCACTACGTGCTGGAGACGCCCCAGGCGCGGATCGCCGTCGATTGCGGCATGTTCCAGGGCCCGAAGATACTGAAGGAGCTGAACTACCAGCAGTTCCCGACGCCGCCGGCGAAACTTGACGCGGTGGTGCAGACCCACGCCCATATCGACCATTCCGGCATGCTGCCCAAGCTGGTGAAGGCGGGCTTCCGTGGGCCCATCTATGCGACGGCGGGCACCCGCGACCTGCTGGAATGGATGCTGCCCGATTCCGCCGGCATCCAGGAGGCGGAAGTCGAGCAGCTCAACCGGCAGAACCGCCGGCGCGGCCAGCCCGCGGTCGAGCCGGTTTACACCGCCGAGGACGCCCAGCGCGCCGTGCGCCAGATCGCGACGGTCGAATACGATGCCTGGCAGCAGGTGGCGCGCGGCATCCGCGGCCGCTGGTGGAATGCCGGCCACATCCTCGGCTCGGCCTCGGTGGAACTCGAGGTGGAAACAGGGAACGAGAGGCTGCCGCGCCTCGGCATCCTGTTCTCCGGCGACATCGGGCCGCGCGAAGGCGCGCTGCAGCAGCCCTCGCGCGCACCGCAGAACATGGATTATGTGCTCTGCGAATCCACCTATGGCGACCGCGAGCGCGAAGACCTGGACGACGACAAGCGCCGCGCCGCCCTGGAGCGCGAGGTGCGGGCGGCGCTGGATCGGGGCGGCAACCTGCTGATTCCCGCCTTCGCCATCGAGCGCAGCCAGGAGCTGCTCGGCGACCTCATCTACCTGATGATGCACAAGCGCCTGCCGCGGGCGCCGATCTATCTCGATTCGCCGCTGGCGATCCGTGCCACCGAGGTCTTCGAGCGTCACCTGAGCCTGATGGACGATGTCGACAATGGCGGCGAGAGCCCCTTCCGCGCCACCAACGTGCATTTCGTCCAGGCGGTCGAACAGAGCCAGGCGATCAACCGCATCACCGGCGGCGCCATCATCATCGCCTCCAGCGGCATGTGCGATGCCGGGCGCATCCGGCACCACCTGCGCCACAACATCTGGCGGCCGCAGACCACGGTGCTGCTGATCGGCTATCAGGCGCCGGGCACGCTCGGCCGCCTGTTGCAGGACGGCGCCGCCAGGGTCAAGCTGATGGGCGAGGAGATCGAGGTGAAGGCGCAGGTGCGCAAGCTGGAGATCTACTCCGGCCATGGCGACCGCGGCGATCTGCGCGCCTGGGTGGAAGCGCGGCTGCCGATCAAGCGCGGGCTGTTCCTGGTGCATGGCGAGGCTTCGGCGCTTTCCGCCATGCGGGAGAACATGCTGTCGCTGGGACTGGCGCCGGAACGCGTGATCCTGCCCGACCTCGACCAGCGCTTCCAGCTCGACCGCGAGGCCGGCGCGCTGGCGCTCGCGGACGGCCGACGCCTGTCGCCCACCAGCGCCGACGAGGTCAAGAGCGGCTGGGACTGGCACAACGAGCTTTCCGCCGTGTCGCTCGACCTGCGCCGGGAGCTCGACGAGCTCGGCGACGACAAGGCGCGCATGGCGCTGCTCAAGGACCTGCGCCGGATGCTGGAAAAGACCGGCTCAGGCGCGAAGCGCTGACTTCGCGATCGGCGACTAGGCGCGCTTGAGCGCGGCAACCAGGCCGCGCTCGGTCTCCTTGATGTGGTGCTCGAGCAGGGCCAGCGCGGCGGCGACGTCGCGCCGGCGGCAGAAGGCGACCAGGGCCTGGTGCTCGGCCAGCCCACGGTCGCGCCCGGCGCGCATGGTGACTTCCAGCCGCAGATAGCGGTCGATCTTGTCGTGGATGTTCTTCAGCAGCTTGAGGGTGATCGGCCTTCCCGCGGCAAGATACATCGTCTCGTGTAGGCGCCAGTTGAGCTCGCCCCAGCGCGGCAGCACGTCGGGCCGACGCTGTTCTTCCAGGATCGCGTCGAGATCGTCGAGTTGCGCTCCGGTCATCGCCGGGATCGCCTGCTCCAGCAGCCAGGTCTCCAGCCGAAGGCGGAGGTCGAACAACTCCTCCACCTCGGCCACCGACAATTCGGCCACCACCGCGCCCTTGTGGGAGGCGATGGTGACGAAGCCCTCCGCCGCCAGCTGCTTCAGCGCCTCGCGCAGGGGAATCCGGCTCACCCCCAGTTCGCTCGCCAGATGCTCCTGGCGGATCGGCTGGCCGCCTTTGAACTGGCCGGACAGGATCCGCTGGCGGATCAGCTCCGCCACCTGGTCGGCGATGGTGCGTTTGACCGGCAGGCCGGAATCCATGGCACGGCTCCATTTCCGCGAACGCGGGTGTATGCGGGTCGGGGCGAGTCGGGCGACATTGACACGGATCAGGATTGTATACAATATACAGAAAGCCCTAACCCTTCAGATCCGTGGAGAATGCGACATGGCGCGAGCCAAAGGGACCCCCAGCTGGGCCGGCGTCTATCCGGCCGTCACCACCCAGTTCAACGCCGACGAAAGCCTGAACATCGCCGCCACCCAGAAGGAGATGGTGCGCCTGATCGAGGGCGGCGTGCATGGCTTCATCATGCTGGGCACGGTGGGCGAGAACTGCTCGCTGCGGGCGGAGGAGAAGCGCAAGGTCCTCGGCGCGGCCAGGGAAGTCGCCGGCAAGCTGCCGATCCTCTCCGGCGTCGCCGAGTTCACCACCGCGGAGGCGGCGCAATACGCCAAGGACGCCGAGAAGATCGGCATCGACGGGCTGATGGTGCTGCCCGGCATGGTCTACACTTCCGACACGCGTGAGACTCTGAACCATTTCCGCACCGTGGCGCGGGCCAGCGACCTGCCGATCATGATCTACAACAATCCGCTGGTGTACCGCGTCGACATCAAGCCGGAAACCTTCGCCGAGCTGGCCTCGGAGAAGACCATCGTCGCGATCAAGGAAAGCTCCGACGACCCGCGCCGGATCACCGATCTGCACAACCTCTACGGCGATCGCTTCATCCTGTTCTGCGGCGTCGACGACCTGGTGCTGGAGAGCGCCGCGCTCGGCATCGAAGGCTGGGTCAGCGGGCTGACCGACGTGTTCCCCGAGGAATCGGTGGAACTGTGGAATCTGTGCCAGTCCGGCCGTTTCGCCGAGGCGCGCGCGCTTTATCGCTGGTTCACCCCGGTCCTGCACCTCGATACCTCGCCCAAGCTGGTCCAGTACATCAAGCTCGGCCAGCAGGTGGTCGGCATCGGCAGCGAGAAGGTGCGCGCGCCCCGCATGGAACTGGCCGGTGCCGAGCGCGCCCATATCCTCGGCCTCTACGAGACGGCCATCGCGACGCGGCCGAAGCTGGGCGGCAGGCCGAAAACGGCCGTCGCCTGAGGCTTTTCCACTACGCTTTGCTTCCTAAATCGCCGCGCCGGAACCTTCCGGCGCGGCGATCAGCATTTTTTCCGTGCAGGAAATCCCGTTCAGCCGCATAAACGGTTTGGTAATTGCTTCGTGCCATTGCAATTGAATGGCCTCTTTGCATTGGGCGTGATGAGCCTCGGCACCCTGGTGGACGTCAACGCGATACGCGACAACCGGCTGCGCAGTCTGTTCCAGTACTGGAGCAGCAAGCTGCGCGGGCGTTCCATGCCGGCGCGCAAGGACCTCGACCCACTGGAAATGCGCCCCTGGCTCGGCAACCTGGTGCTGGTCGATTTTCCCGGAGATCCGAAGGAATACCGCATCCGCCTCGAAGGCGTGAATGTGGTGCAGTTTTACGGATCTTCCCGCACCGGGCGCGGCATCGAGGCGATGACCTCGGAGCTTGAACGCCAGGTGGTGCTGCCGCAGTACTTCTCAGTCGTCGAGACCAAGGAACCCGCCTATTACGAGGCGGAGTTCATCAGCAGCGAAGGCGTGCTGACGTACCAGCACAAGCTGGTTCTGCCTCTGTCCGATGACGGCGAGCGGGTTAACATGACCCTGGCCGGCATCTACTTCGACCGGGTGCCGGCGGAAGCAAGCTAGGCGGCTCAAAAAAGCTGTCTAGGAACAAAATGCTAGACCGGGGTCCGGACCGAAGTGGGCGGGCGTGCCAATGCCGCATGAAAGCCTCTGGAGATCGCTCATCGGCCGGCTGCTGCCCGACCGGGCCGCCGCCGGTGACGCCAACGCGGCCGCGACCCTCCGCAACCTGCTCGACGCCGCGCCAGCGGCGATCGTGACGTCGGACCGCGACGGCGCCATCACCGCCTGGAACCGCGCCGCCGAGCGGCTGTTCGGCTGGAAGCAGGCCGAGGTGATCGGCCGTCCGCCACCCTATGTCGCGCCCGAGGCGCAGGTGGCGGAAGCCGCCTTGCGGCGGCGCGTCCAGGGCGGCAACGAACTCTTCCGCCGCCGCGGCCGCTTCCAGCTGCGCGATGGCTCGGCAGCGGACATGCTGGTGAGCGCGGTGCCGCAGCGCGATTCCAGCGGCGGCATCGTCGGCATCATCAGCGTGTTCGAGGAGGCGGCGGCCGCGCCGGCTGACGTCATCTCCGCCCCGATGATTGCCGTGCCCGCGGCCGCTGGTGCTCCTGCCATCCCGGCCGCCGCGCCCGCGCCGCCAAGCCAGGCGGACAACGCCACGCCGCGCGCGACGCAAACACTTGCCGGCGCGCATCCTCCATCCGTGCCTGGCCACGTGGCGCTCCAGGCCGCGCCCGATGCGGCCGCTTCACCCCGCCCGGACGCGCGGCAAGAGTCCACGACCACGGAACGCCCATCGCAGTTCCTGGCGCGGATCAGCCATGACCTGCGCCAGCCGCTGCATGCGTTGAGCCTGCTGACCGGCGCCCTCGAGCGGCGGGTGAAGGAGCCCGCCAGCCGCGAGCTGGTCGCGGATGCCGGCGCGATGGTGCGGGCACTGCAGGACACCTTCGACAACGTCGTTGACCTCGCGCGGCTGGACGAGGGTGGCGTGCGGCCGCACCCGGTCATCGCGCCGGCGGCCGAGATGCTGCAACCCGTCGTCGCCGAATTCGCACGCAACGCGCAGAAGCGCGGCATCGCCTTCCGCTATGTCGCCTGCCGTGCTGCGATCGAGACCGACCCGGTCCTCCTGCAGCGCATCCTGCGCCAGTTGCTCGCCAACGCGCTGCGCTTCAGTGTGGAGCCGCCCGGCAAGGTGCTGCTCGGCGCCCGGCGCAAGGACGGGTTCCTGCGCCTGATCGTCGCCGATTCCGGCATCGGCGTGCCGGAGGATCAGGCCGCCGCCATCTTCGACCCTTTCGTCCAGCTGGAAGCCGGCCGCGCGTCCGGCGGCCTGGGCCTTGGCCTTGCCATCGCGCAGAAGCTGGCGCACCTGCTGCAGACGCGGGTCGGCCTGCGTTCCGCCGCCGGCCAGGGCAGTCAATTCTGGATCGATGTGAAATTGGCGCCGCCCCGGTAGTGCCGCGCCGGCGCCGCGTCAGGGTTCGTTGCTCACCAGCTTCGAGGCCTTCAGCACCGCCTCGGTGCGATTTCGCGCCGAGAGCACCCGGAAGATGGCCGCCAGATGCACCTTGACCGTGCCTTCGGCGAGGCCGAGCCGGCGCGCGATCTCCTTGTTCGACAGGCCGTCGGCCAATTCCGTCATCACGTCGCGCTGGCGTTGCGTCAGCGGCAGGTCGGCGACGCGCTCGGCCTTGAGCCCGATATGGGGCAAGGTCCAGGCGGAGCGGCCGTCGGGAACGGTCGGCAGCACGCTTGGCAGGTAGGTCTCGCCGGTCAGCAGCCGGTTGACCGCGCGCACCATCTCCTCCTCGCTGGCGGATTTTAGGATGTAGCCGTTGGCGCCGGCATCGATGACCTGCAAGGCCAGCGAACGGTTCTCGAGCCCGGTCACGACGGCGATGCGCAACGCGGGATACGCTTCGCGCACCGCGTGGATGCTCTCGACGCCGGCCATGCCCGGCATCATCAGATCGAAGAAAGCCGCGCCGATCGCCGGATTGCCGGCAAGGATGTCCAGGGCCGAGTCAAAACCGGTCGCTTCGATGACGCTGGACCCGGAGAGATGATCCTGCAGCAGCATCGCGAAGCCCTTGCGAAACAGGGCATGATCATCGGCGATTAAAATCTGCAGTGGTTGTGTCATACGCTCCGCGCGCGTGCATATTTTCACACTTGAATGAGATACTTTCCAGTCTACCAAGGCAACGGTTTTGTTGTCACGGTCGCGCTTAATCGACGACCACGCGCGCGGGCAGCCGCCGTGACCTGTACGGACATTTCCCGCCGTTATTCTCGCGCCCGGAATTGCGCCTGCCAGAACCCCCATAGGCGGAATACACCTAATTATTGCAGGGGCTTATAGTGAGCCCGCGGCACGGCCCAACCGCGCCGCAGCTTAGGCAATCTGCGGCAGGAGCGCCTCCAGCCGCCCCGCATCGGCGGCGAGGTCGAGGAAGGTGTAGCGGTTGCGGATCTTGCGCGCGTGGCGCACGGCGGTGCGATAGAAGTCGCGCGGCCAGCCGAGATCCTCCGGTGTGCGCGGCGCGCCGGCACGCGCCAGGACCAGCGCCAGCGAGTCCGAAGCCACCGTGACCGCGGCGATGCGCTGCCGAATCTGATCCCAGTTGGCGGCGATCCGGGCGTTGAGCGCCTCCGCCTTGGCCTTGGTCAGGCGCTTCTGGGCGAATTCCTTCCAGCAGGACGGGCCGAGCGCGGCGCCGAAATGGGCGACGAAATCGCCCTCGTCGCTGGCGTCGGCGACAAGCACCGGCGCCGGCCCGTCCAACATGTGCTCCTGCAGCCGCGCCATGGTCAGCGTGGTGACGGCGATCTGCTCGCCGTGGAACGAGAACGGCCGACCATCCTCCGGCAGCATGTCGGAATAATGGCTGATGAGATGTTCGCCCTGACTCGCCGGCAGCGAATTGCCGCAGATGGCGGTGCCGAAGCCGGACAGCAGGAGCGTGTGGACCAGCCGCTCCATCGCCGCCGCATCGCCGGCCAGCAGGTCGGCGGCACCGGCGAACAGGGCCGGCTCGTCCTCCTCCAGCAGCACGAAGGGCATGGTGCGATAGGGCAGATCGAACAGCAGATGCGACAGCAGCCAGTCGGCCTGTGCCGTCGGCCGGCACAGCGAATCGCCGAGGCCGGAGCGGATCATCCGCTTCGGCGCCGCCGACAGCACGGCGACGTCGAAGAAGGCGCCGACCGGCGCCTGGGCGGCGAGCGACTTCTTGAGGCCGCCGACGGTGATCGCCGCATTGACCGAGGTGTAGCCGTTCATCGACGGCGCCGTGCCGAACACGACATAGGGCTTGCCGTCCAGGGCGCTCGCGTATTTGCAGAGATCGTTGATGGTGCCCGAACCGATCGCCACCAGCGCGTCGGCTGAGCGCGTCGCCGCGCGCAGGCGTTCGACCGTGGCGTCGTCGGCATGCGGATGTTCCGGCAGGTTGACGCTCACGATCGTTGCGACGCCCTGCAGCGCGCGCGTCACCCTGGCGCCCAGCACCGCATGGGTCTGCGGGTCGCTGACCACGGCGAGCGTACGGCCGAGGCCGAGCGGGCGCACCAGATCGGCCTCGGCGCCGTCGAGCGAGCGCGCCACCGCCACCGCGCGGGTCGCCACCTTGAGCGGCGCGCCGCCATCCGGATCCGGATAGGTGCCGGCGATCAGCCGATCGATCTGACTCTGTTCCATCCCTAGGTACTCCCCATCGGTCAGCGCCCCGAATCGTCGCGCGCCGTTCCCGGCAGCAGCGGACGCAGGGCTTGAAACAAGCGGCGATACCGGTGATACGCGGCATCGTAGATCTCGGTCTTGCGCGCATCCGGGCTGACCACGCGGTGATCGCGCGGCAGCGCCGCCGCCACGCTGGCGAGGTCGCGCGCGCGCCCGGCGGCGACGAAGCCCAGCATGGCGGCGCCGATCGGCGCGCTGTCGACGCAGCTGGGGATGGTCACCGTGCGGCCGGTCACGTCGGCGCGCATCTGCGCCCAGGCGGCGCTGCGCGCGCCGCCGCCCAGCAGCAGCAGCGACTCGGTCGCCACCCGCATCGCGGCCAGGCGGTCGACCACGTCGCGCATGGCAAAGGCGCAGCCTTCGAGCACCGCGCGCGCCAGATGCCCGCGGCCATGCGCGGGCGTCAATCCATGGAAGCAGCCGCGCGCCTCGGGCAGCCATTCCGGCGCCATCGCGCCGGTCAGCGCCGGGATGAAGTTCAGACCGTCGCAACCGGCCGGCGTACCGCCGACCAGCGCCTCGAAGGCGGCGAAATCCAGCCCGCCCAGCATGTCGCCGATCCAGGTGACGGCGCCGCCGGACAGCCAGCCGGGATTCTCGATGAAATAGGCGCCGCCGGGATAGGCGTGCGTCTCCAGCAGGCCGCGGTCGTCGCGCGAAGCCTGCAGATGCAGCGCGCCGACCACTTCGCCCGTGCCCAGCACCACCGCCACCTGGCCCGGGGCGCAGAGACCGCCGCCCAAGGGCGTGGCGAAATCGTCGCCGGTGCCGACGGCGACGGGAATCCCCGCCGGCAGGCCGGTCAAGGCGGCGCCGGCACGGCTCAAGACCCCGGCGCGGCTCTCCGCCGGGGCGATCGCCGGCAATTCCGCGGCCGTCAGGCCGAAGCGATCGAGCAGACTTGCGTCATACCCGCGCGCCTCCAGGTCGTAGACCATGCTGGTGGAAGCCAACGCATGGTCGATCACCACGGCGCCGGTCAGGCGCTCGACGACGAAGGACACCGGCTGATGGAACCGCGCGATGGCTGGGCCGCGCAAATGCCGCTTCAGCCAGCGCGCCTTGGCCGCCAGGTGGCTGGGATCGAGCACCAAGCCGCCGGCCCGGCTCACCTGCGGCGCCGGAATGTCGGCGACCTCGGCCACCGCGCGGCGATCCATCCAGATGATGCAGGGCGCCAGCGCCGCGCCCTCAGCGTCGACGGCGATGCAGCCATCGAGCTGGCCGCAGATGCCGATGCCGCCGACATCCGCCGGCGCGGCCCCGGCATCGCGCAGCGCCGCGGCGATCGCCGGGCCGAGCGCGCCCAGCCACAGATCGGGCGCCTGCTCGACCCAGCCCGGCTGCGGATAATTCGGCCGGTAGCCGCTGGCGCCCTGGCCGCGGATGCCAAGCGCGTCGTCGAGCACGGCGACCTTGAGGCTCTGCGTTCCGACGTCGATGCCGATGATCATGCGCGTGTGCCGGGCTGGCGATCCCGCCTCAGCAGCAGGCCGGCGCCGGCTCTTTCGCCTGGCCGTAGCTCTTGAACTTGTCGATGACGCGGCCGATCTCGGCCTTCGACAGGATGTTCGGCTTGCCGATCTGCAGCGCGCGCCAGTACTGCGCCGCCAGCGTCTCCACCTCGACCGCCAGCCACATCGCCTTCTTCAGGTTCGGCCCGATCACGATCATGCCGTGATTGGCGAGCAGGCAGGCATTGCGGCCCTCCAGCGCCTTCACCGCGTTGGCGGCGGTTTCCGGCGTGCCGTAGGTGGCGTAGGGCGCGCAGCGGATGGTGTTGCCCCCAGCGGCGGCGATCATGTAATGCACCGCCGGAATCTCCATGCCGAGGCAGGACAAGGTGGTGGCGAACATCGAATGGGTGTGGACCACGGCGCCGATCTCCGGCCGCTTGGCCATCAGCGCATGGTGGAAGCGCCATTCGCTCGACGGCTTGCGGCTGCCGATATGGCTGGCATCCTTTTTCATCAGCACGATGTCGGCCGGCTTCATCTCTTCATAAGCCATGCCCGAGGGCGTCAGCAGGAAACCTTCCTTCACCCGCACGCTGATGTTGCCGGAGGTTCCCTGGTTGATGCCGCGGCGGTTCATGTCCTGGCACGCCTTGACGATCTCGCGGCGCTGTTCTGCGTATTTCATGGCAACTCCGAACGATGCTGGTTGGTGAAGCGTGGGGCCGGCCAGGCCATTCCCCGAATCGAACCTGGATTCATTCCTGGGTCTGGTCCTGGCCGGCAATGAGGACGTCGAGCGGCAGCGCGGCCAAGGCGGCGCCGATTTCCGGATCGGGCGAGGCGTCGGTGATGAGATGCGTCACCCGATCGAAGTTGTTGAGCCGCACCGGGGCGAACCGGCCGAACTTGCCCTGGTCGGCGACCACCACGGCGGTGCGTGCGGCCTGCAGCATGGCGCTGTGCAGCTCCGCCTCCTCCCGCGTGTAGTCCATCAGCCAGCCGGAGGGCGAGACCGCGCCGGCGCCGATGAAGGCGAAATCGGCGAAATAATTGGCCAGCATGGCGGTGGCGTCGCGGCCCAGCGTGGCGCCGTTCAGCGACTGCACCTCGCCGCCCAGCATGTAAACGCGGTTGCCGTTGTGGCCCATCAGCATGGAGCAGCTGACGACGCTGTTGGTGAAGACGGTGAGCTGGCGCCGCGCCATCAACGCGTCGGCCACCGCCTGCACGGTGGTGCCGCTGGCCAGGATCACCGAGGCGCCGTCCGGCACCAGGCTGGCCGCC
>WBZN01002166.1_pt1 | contig 11145 bp, 6 predicted proteins | sample 5204281 | NCBI WGS metagenome assembly WBZN01 (sample SAMN12344347, study PRJNA552823) | activated sludge metagenome | biome: Activated sludge suspended growth; feature: Nitrification reactor; material: Wastewater; isolation source: activated sludge from nitrification reactor of wastewater treatment... | reverse complement strand
CAATCTCGAATCGCAACATTCTCTTAACCTTGGGTCGTCCGACACTTTGCTCTATGGTATTAACTATCGACACAACACATTGAGCAGTAGTTCCATCGAACGCTTTACGCGTGAAAATCGACTCGGACTGTATCTTCAAAACGATTGGCGGCTTCCGAATGCACCCATTACTATTTCAACAGGTCTTAGGTATGACATAGATACGTTCATTCATCCTACGGTCAGCCCTCGGCTTACAGCGCTCTACGAACCTATTCGCGACCATACATTTCATGTGAGCCTCTCCCTCGCCTATCGGCCGCCAACAATCTTCGAGAGAAGATTTGATGAACGGGCCACGACCACTCTTCCACTGCCCCCTCCACTCAGTACGAGAACGACAGTTGTCCACGGCTCCACAGCGCTGTCTGCCGAGCGGATCATCTCATACGAGGCCGGCTATCACGGCTGGTACTGGAATCATCGCCTCCGGTTTCGAGTCGATCTGTTCTTGAATCATATCTCAAATCTCATCGATTTTCGGGAAGCGTCTCCTGGGGTAGTCACTTCATTCAACGATGCAAGCCATGCTGATATCTACGGCGCTGAGGCAGGATTAGAGTTTCTTGCCACTCGCCATGTGAGCGGTTTCGTCAATTATGTATTCCAGAGTATCGAGCAATCATTCATCGGCAATGCTCGGCGTGGTGTGCCCCATTCAAAATTAAATCTGGGGCTGCGTGGCGGATGGGATTACGGCCTAAGCGGTGAGGCGACGTTCAACTATGTTGGGGCCGCGACCTATCCGATTGGGGATGTGTTTGCATCGCTGGCTCCATTTGGGGTTGCTGTACCAAATGAGCGTGTCGCCAGTTATTCCATCGTAAACTTACGTCTCGGCTATCGATTTTGGCAGCAGAAATCAGCAGCGGGATATATGCGAACGGCGGAATGTGCGGTGTCGGTGTTTAACGCAATCAACGATGAACACAAAGAATACGCATTGGGAGACACTATTGGTCGACGAGTCATGGGGTGGTTGACATTGAGGTTCTAAGGCGCTGCTCTAAACGTTCGGACAAAGACCTATCTGTCACATGGTGGTACAATATGGCGCTGTCACGACCTTGCTGATCCATGCTGCTCCTGCGATTCGCGACACTGTGCCTTCAACCCTCTTCACACTTGGTTGGATATGCCTAAGGTTTGGGTTCGCCTGTTAAGAGTCAGCATTCTGCTTTGGGCAGCGTGGGACAGTTCCGCCCGAGCCACAGAGGTCGCTATTCTCAAGTCAGCGGACGTGTCCTACTACAACGAGGCGGTCGAAGGTTTCCGCGCAGCATTGCCTCCCCGAACTACGACGGAAGAGTTCAATCTGCATGGAGACTTGCAACGAGGACGTGAAATTGGGAAATCACTTCGCGCGGAACCGCCTCGGGTTGTCTTTGCGGTTGGTCTGAAAGCCGCTCTCGCAGCCAAACTTGAGTTGCCCGATGTACCCGTCATTTTCGGACTCGTGCTCGATCCGGAAGCGCATGGCTTGCCGAGCGCGAATATGACCGGCATTCGCATGAAACTGAGAGCTACTCAACAACTGGAAACACTGCGCAGGCTTCTCCCTACTGTGCAACGCATAGGGGCGTTATACGATGCGGACAAGAATCACGAATATCTAGCGGACGCGCGCCGCCATGCGCAACATCTTGGCTTTGAGCTAGTAGCAGTGAAAGTCACATCCTCCGCTGAAGTACCAGATGCTATCCGCACGCTATTGCCAAACGTTCAAGTGCTGTGGCTCCTCCAAGACCCCACGGTGGTCACGGATCTATCGACGACATTTGTCCTTCAGACCGCGCTGGATGCGAAAATTCCGGTGTTTACCTTTTCCTCCACGCTGGTTCAACAGGGCGCGCTCGGTGCACTCGTGGTGCAAGCCTGGGAAGTGGGACAGCAGGCGGCCTCACTCTCGGGGGTAGTGTTACGGGGACAGCCTCCCCCCCCTGCCCAACTCATAGAGCCCCAACGCCCGCAGCTGACCTTGAATCTTCATACGGCAGAATATCTCGGCGTGACACTCTCCCAGGATACCATCCGTATGGCATCAGTCTTGTTCGGACCAGGAGCCTTGGCCAAACACCCACGGTTGTCGGACGGAATTCCTTAGGAAGGAACGCCTTCGTGATGACTCCTCTCACGCCTCGTGTATCATCCCCCTTGTCGCTGAACTTGAGAGCCAAGCTCGCCCTGTTTACAGCCATGGTGCTCGTAGTGGCATGTTCCACACTGGGCTGGTTGTTTATCCGTCAACAAGTCGCCGCGGTCACAGATGGCTTGTTGCGAAGCGGCACATTGCTGGCTCAACATTTCGCGAGCGCCAGCCGCTATAGCGTGCTCGCCGGGGACGAAAAACAGCTCGTGCGGCTCGCCCAAGGGGTATTGGCAGCCGACGACGTGGCCTATGTCACCATGGTAGCAAAAGGGGGTGAACTCCGCGTCTCCTACGGCAAAGGCATTTGGGCAGAACTGCTCCCGAGACCTGCAGAAAATGTCGCGCGCAAGCCCTCCCTTCTCATCAATCCTGCCCTCTCCACTGAGAAAATCAGTGCGCCCTTAGTGTCCGTGGTGAAAATTCAAGATCACCGGCCGGTCGTGACCGCCCGGAACAGCTTCTCACTTCAGAGCTTGATGAGCCTGCTCTCCGGCTCTGACGTGCCTCTCTACTACGACATCGGCATTCCCATTCCCTCCCACAACCCGCTGCCCACCAACGATGCGGCACTTCAATTACTCCTCGATGAGGGTGCCGAACGTTTCGTTGACATCACGGGTCCTCAAGAATCGCTCGGGATCATCGAACTGGGATTATCGACCCTGGCCATGCAGGACCTTCTCCGCGATCTCGTCTTGAAAGTGATTGGGCTAACGCTTGGGATCACGATAGCGGGACTCGTGGCCATCGCACTCCTTACACACCGCATCACGATCCCTCTCCGCAATCTCACAGTCGTGGCGACAACAGTGGCCGCGGGAAATACATCTATTGAAGTGACACGTTCAGACAGGACGGACGAAATTGGCAACTTGACCGCCGCCTTCTCACACATGCTGCAGTCGATTAGATATCGAGAGGACGCACTGACAGAGTTAAACCACACCTTGGAGGATCGCATCTTGGCACGCACTGAACAACTCCAAGTGGCCAATGCGAAACTTCAAGAACTGGATCGCCGCAAATCCCTCTTCGTTTCCACCGCATCACACGAACTGCGCACGCCGCTGACTTCAATGAAGGTGCATCTCGAAAATCTGCTGGACGGCATCGACGGACCGCTGACTGACTCGCAGAATCTGGTATTGGGCCGTATTCACGTGAATTTAGGACGTCTTCAACATCTCTTGGAAGAACTGCTTGATCTGTCCCGCATTGAACTAGGTCAAACCAATTTGGAGCTTGAGGGCGTGAATGTGACAGAGGCAGTCGCTCAGGCTGTAGACAATCTCCAGCCGGCGGTCTTGCGAAAGACCACCTCGATCCACAGTCGATTCCCCTCCGACCTGCCTCTCGCCTCCGTCGACAGTAACAAATTGCACCAGATTCTGACGAACCTGCTCCACAACGCGCTCAAGTTTTCTCCCGAGGGTGGCGTCATCACCGTCTCTGGAGAGCACAACCTAGATGGCTATTTGCGCATTGCGATTCGCGATGGTGGTCCTGGCATCACCCCGGAAGATTGTGGCAAGATCTTTGAACCCTTTTACCGATCACCCAATGTCGCGCCCCACGTCCGCGGGACAGGCCTAGGCCTCGCCATCGCCAAACATTTGGTGGAATTGCATCAGGGACGACTCTGGGCGGAGAGCATCGTCGGAAAGGGAAGCTGCTTCTTTTTTACGGTTCCGATCTGGGCTCCATTGAACCCATCCAGTCTCTCGGCTGCTATGCAGCTTCGGGACAAGCTCGGGAGATAGCGTGGGATGCCCTAGCAAGTACGTCGCGCTTAAACGCAGTCAGTCGGTGGCATGGGAGGGCGCCCGGACAGGCCCCGCCGCCGTAGAAGCTTGGTGAGATACGTCCGTTGAAGTCCCAAGATGTCAGCCGCCTTCGTTTGATTCCAACCCGTCTTTCGTAAAGCGTCTGTAATTACCTTACAGCTATAGGTTTTCATGGCTTCGTGATACCGCAGCCCTGGGCTATCGAACTGCCCGGCAGTGACGGGTGATACCACGTCTGCCAAGGGCAGTCCAAGATGATCTTCAGTAATGAGGTCTCCATCGCATAGGACAAGTGCTCGCGCTATCACATTTTCGAGCTCGCGGACATTCCCTGGCCAGTCATAGGTGGTCAGTGTAGCTCGCGCCTCCTTACCAAGAATAGCCCGGCGTTTGTTGGACATCCGAGAGGAAGAATTGACGAAATAGTCGGCAAGCTCAGAAATATCTTCCCTTCTTTCTCTGAGCGGTGGCATACAAATGGGAACGACGTTCAATCGGAAGAACAAATCTTCACGGAAGCTTCCATCTTGAATCTTCTTACGAAGATCCTTATTCGTTGCGGCAACGAACCTCACATTCACCCGTACGTTGTGATGTCCTCCCACCCGTTGAAATTCTTGCTCTTGAAGTACGCGTAGCAGTCTGGTTTGCAGACCTAATGGCATATCTCCGATTTCATCCAGGAAGACCGTTCCACCATCCGCGGCTTCGATCTTCCCCATGTCGCGACGAACAGCACCGGTAAAGGCCCCTTTTTCATGCCCGAACAATTCATTCTCCAGCAAATGTTCCGGCAGGGCCGCACAATTCACGATCATAAATGGTTTAGACGCACGATCGCTCCACCGATGGATAGCTCGCGCGATGACCTCTTTCCCAGTGCCCGTTTCTCCGAGCACCAGCACGGTCACATTGGAGGCCGCGGCCTGACGAGTGGTCTCCAGCACCGCGTTCATTTTTGAGCCTTTTCCCACTATCGTGGAATACCGTTGATCAGCATCCGTCATCATGATTTCAACGCGTCGCGAGAGTGCCAGTGTTTTAAGCGCTTTATCGATGATGACGGTTAACTGGTCGACCTCAAAGGGCTTCGTCAAGAAATCTATGGCACCAAGGCGCATCGCCTCAACAGCCCTATTGATCGTTCCGAAGGCCGTCATCACAATGACAGCCGGAGACTTCGTTTGACTCATCCCTCGTTCTTGCAATTGTCCGTCCGCCAAACTCTGACGCTCGGCGAGCTCCTTCAATACATCCAGGCCGGAAAGTCGCGGCATTTCTAAATCCAACAGCATCAAATCTGGAGCCTCTTTGAGCGTCTGGTCTAGCGCCAGAGTCCCATCCGTAGCTGTCAACACTTCGTGGCCAAGCCAGTGAAGGCGCTTCTTCAGTCCGTTCATGATGTCCGGATCATCATCCACGATGAGAATTTTGGCTTGCATAACGGCAGAATTGTAGACGGATTCAGAAACAATTGCGACTGGCCGAGCACCATATTCGTCTGTCGATGTTCCTGGCCTTGTTACGTCTCTCCTGTCTCAATACAACCAGAACTTCTTGTGGCCACATGAATGTCTACGTCCATGCCGCGAGATGTTTCTCCTTTGATGCTCTTTCCCCAAACCGGCTAGATACTTCTTCAGCCTCGGGCACACGACGCTATTCGACTGACGTCTCCTCGAAAACGACGATACTCTAACACAAGGGTAGACTGGTGGCTTCGGCGGTCCATTGCCAAAAAATGGGGATCCATGTGGGCTCCTGCGTCAATTTGTCGCAAGGCCGTCAGTTGCCGTAGAGATCAAAATGGCACAAAGCCCATGGCCTGGGGAACAATAGGAGGCACGTCGATTTTTTGGTGCTGCACGGGGCCCGGAGGGCTGGGCCGCTCCTCCAAGGTAACCAATACCGTCGCACGGTCACCATTCCGAACGATTCTGAGTTCGATGGGCTGCTTCGCCGTCAATTGTTGAAACACCTTGGCATACTGCTCACTGGTCTTCACATCCTGTCCGTCGACGGAAACGATGATGTCACCGCCCAACACCCAGGGCTCCCCCTGAATCACCACGTCTAGCTCACCGGCGTGGAGTCCGATTCGTTCCGCAGGACTTCCTTCTTCAACATCGACCACAAGCAATCCGTCGACCAATGGAAGGGCAATCAGCGTGCGCAGTTCATCGGTCACAAATTTTCCTTTAATCCCAAGCCAAGGACGGATGACGCGGCCATTTGTTCTCAACTCGGCAACGATGGCTTTGACCGTGTTGATCGGGATCGCAAACCCGATATTCTGCGCGCCCATGAGCGTCGCCGAATTGATGCCGACCACTCGATCTTCAGAGTCCACCAAGGGACCACCGCTATTCCCTGGATTGATCGGAGTCGTCATCTGTATGACGCGCTCCTGAAAGATCTCTTGTTTTGCTTCCATCATCTTTCCAAATCCGCTGATGATGCCTGCTGAGAACGCATACCCCAACCCAAAGGGGTGTCCAATCGCCAGCACCTTTTGCCCAACTTCTAGCTTATCGGAATCTCCTAACGCAGCAGGAATATAGGTTCCCTTGGGAAGTGTAACCTGCAACAGCGCGACGTCAGATTGCAGGTCACTTCCCACCAACGCAGCCGGGACGCGTGTTCCGTCGTACAGCGTGACGGTGATCTTCGCCGCCCCCGCGATAACATGCGCATTCGTCACGATCAATCCTTGATTATCGATCAACACACCTGATCCGAGCCCTTTGCCTGAGGCCTGGATGATATGGTGATGGCTGAGATAGGCGGATGCAATGAGAACGGTTGACTTGGCGAGATGTTTATACACGCGAACATTATTCATCTCCTCAGGGGTATTCAGTGTCGTCGCACCTGCCATCGGACTGCTCGAATATCCATTCAGTAGAAGTCCAAGCAGTAGAACCCCACATAGGACCGGTAACTTCAGAGACCGATGATGAAACCAGATTGAGAGCTCACTCATCACGCTCCCCCCAATACATCGCCACGCGAAAGCCCACGGAACGAGTATCCAAATGAAGATACCCTGTTGGTGTTGACGAACCAGCGATGCAGAAACGTTATACAGCCTACCGGCTTCAGTGTTCGACGTGGCCGCCGAATTGGTAGCGCATCGCCGAGAGCACTTTTTCGGCAAAGGTATGGTCTTGACGTGAACGGAACCTGGTAAAGAGCGATGCAGACAGGACGTCTGCAGAAACTCCCTCCTCTATTGCAGCCATCACCGTCCAGCGACCTTCTCCGGAATCTTGGACGGAGCCGGTAAAGTTGGACAGGTCTTGATTGTCAGCCAACGCGGCAGCGGTCAAATCAAGGAGCCACGATCCGACCACACTGCCCCGGCGCCACACCTCAGCGATATCCGCAAGGTTCAAGTCATACCGCATGTCAGCGGGAAGGCTTTTCGCGTTAGCATGACGACAGATCTCGAACCCTTCGGCATAGGCTTGCATCAAACCATACTCGATACCATTATGAATCATCTTGACGAAGTGCCCTGCTCCGGCAGGCCCGCAGTGCAGATACCCCTCTTCAGCCGTTCCCTCCATGCGGCCCCGTCCCTTGGTCCGTTCAATGTCACCTCGACCGGGCGCCAGGGTTTTAAAGATCGGATCAAGACGCGTTACCACCGGCACGAGGCCGCCGATCATCAAACAATACCCTCGCTCCAGTCCCCAGGTTCCTCCGCTTGTTCCGACATCCACATAGTGGAGCCCCTGTGCCCTAAGCGTTGTGGCACGCCGAACATCATCTTTGAAATACGAGTTCCCGCCATCGATGAGGATGTCATCCGCCTGTAGTTTTTGCGCCAGAGCATTGATGGTCGTTTCTGTCGCCTCTCCTGCCGGCACCATCACCCACACAGCCCGCGGCGGGGTCAATCGGCTGATCAGATCGTCCAGAGAATCAGCTCCCACGGCCCCTTCAGCGGCCAGTCGATGTGTCTGTTCCGTATTCCGGTCAAACACCACGCATTGGTGCCCTCCACGCATCAACCGCCGCACCATGTTGGCCCCCATTCGTCCCAGTCCAACCATCCCCAATTGCATAAGTTGTTCTCCCTTATTCATGTTCCTTTGGACACTGCCACCCGCCAAACGGAGCAATCAACGTCTGAGACTCACTGGGTCCCCACGTGCCTGGTTCATATTCATAGACCGGCGTCGGTGTGGTGAGAATCTGGTCGACCACACGCCAAGAGGCTTCGACCCCATCCTGCCGCGCGAAGAGCGATGCATCACCGATCATGGCGTCGCCTATCAGCCGTTCATAGGCTTCCATCTCATCTCCTCGCTGATGACTCACGAAGAGTTCCGTCTCACGCCCGAGCATCTTTTCTCCTGGGACTTTGGCACGGGCCCCAATCGCAACCGCCACCCGATCGGGGCCAAGCCGGAATCGAACATAGTTGCGCGGCTCCCCGGCTGCCTCACCGAACACGTCTTGAGGTGGACGCTTCAACGTCACAAACACTTCCGTGGCCGTAACCGGGAGATGCTTCCCGGCACGGATAAAGAACGGCACCCCCGCCCATCGCCAGGAATCCAGGGCGATCTGGAGCGACGCGAACGTTTCCACTTGCGAGTCAGATGCCACCCCTGCCTCCGTTCTGTACCCACGAAACTGCCCACGGACCAGGGTGTGTTCGGTCAGCGGCCGCATGCGCTTGAAGATCTTGATCCGTTCGTCACGCAAGGCTTCGCCGGACCCGCTGATGGGTGGTTCCATCGCTAAATTGGCCACGACTTGGAGCAGGTGGTTCTGGACCACATCGCGAAGCGCCCCAGTTTCCTCATAAAAACTCCCCCGACCGGACACCCCGAACTGTTCCGCCATCGTGATCTGCACGCTGTCCACGTACTCACGATTCCAAATCGGCTCGAGGAAGGAATTGGCGAAGCGAAAGTACAGCAGGTTTTGGATTGATTCTTTTCCTAGGTAATGGTCGATGCGAAAGATCGCCGACTCGTCGAAGACACTGTGCAGGGTCCGGTTCAACGCTTGCGCCGAGGCCAAATCCCGTCCAAACGGTTTTTCGACTACCACCCGTGCGCCACGCGCACAACCGGACTTGCCGAGCCCCTCGATCACCGTCCGAAACATACTGGGTGGAATGGCCAGGTAATAGAGCGGCCGCTGAGCGCGGCCGAGTTCCCGACGGAGACGGACAAAAATCTCATCCTCCCGGTAGTCGCCATCCACAAACCGTACGCTCTGTATGAGTCTGGCAAAAGCCGCTTCATCGATGCCTCCACCGAATTGTGTCAGACTTTCCCGGATGCGATCTCGCAGTTCCGCCTCATGTCTATTCGCTTTGGCCACTCCGATCACGGGCACCGTCAGATGCCCCCGCTTGATCATGGCCTGCAGAGCGGGAAAGATCTTCTTGAACGCCAAATCCCCCGTGGCCCCGAACAGCACGAGCGCATCTGTCTGTGGCTCCATCATGATGACCTCCCGATGACATCACAGGCATCCGTTCCCCGTGATGGTGTCTGCCCGCGGCCGTGCGGCGCGATCGCCGAATGGACGGAGCCCTGTACGTCCTTCATACCAACGCCTCCTCAATCACCGACCTCAATCTGACCAGCCCCGCCCGGACGTCGGTCCCCAGATGCACCCGTAATAGCCGTCGGCCTCGTTCCACCAACACCTGAAAATCTCCGCGGGCCTGCGCCGCTTTGACGACCCCGAACGAGTAATGCTGGCCCGGTACCGGCAGGTCGACGGCATCCTCGCTGGTGATCTGAAGAAAGAGACCGGTATTCGGCCCTCCTTTGTAGGCCTGTCCCGTGGAATGGAGGAATCGCGGGCCAAACCCCATGCAGGTGGCGACATGCTTGACGTCCCGCACTCTCACGCGCATGGCTTGGAGGTCCGCCTCATGCGTGGGGTCCATCTCAAGATACGCCAGCAAGGCAAAGTAATCACCGGCTGTGAGCCGATTCAGATGGGCTGCGAGATACTGCTCAAGAGACGGGGTCGGACCTGCCGCTGCCTGAAGCGCTTGGGCATAGGTTGGATCGGCAAATAGCTTGATCCCACCTTCTTCGAAAAATGCAGATTCGGGAGGAAGCGCTCCGGTTCGTTCATACTGAGCCGTCAACTGCTTGGTGGCGACTTTGCTTGCCTCGACATCAGGCTGGTCGAACGGATTGAGATCCAGGATCGCTCCCGCCACTGCCGTGGCAAATTCCCAACGGAAAAATTCCTGCCCCAGGTCATACAGGTCGTTCACGGCAATGCGGATGATCGGATGCCCTGCCCGCTCAAGCCGGTTGACGGCAATGTCTTGATTTTTCTCCGGAGCAGTCTCCAATCGGATATACACAAACACACGGTCTGTCCCATAGACGGTAGGATATCCCACCGTCTCACAATCGACCGGAATAATGCCTTTGCCCTCCTTGCCGGTCGATTCGGCCAGGAGTTGTTCGAGCCAGGCGCCGAAGGAGGCCACACCTGGCGAGGATACAATCGTCACCTTATCGCGGCCGTGTTTGGCAAATACTCCGAGAATCGTACCTAGCATCACGCCGGGATTCTCCTCGACCGGTACGGAAGGAAAACAGGCCTCCACCATTTCTTCCGCGCGTTCGAGCAACTGGGCGATATCGAGCCCCATCACTGCCGCAGGCACCATCCCGAAATTCGATAGCGCCGAATATCGCCCTCCGATCGTGGGCACCCCAAAGTAGAGATGCCGAAAATCATCGGCTTCGGCGATCTGCTGGAGTGGTGAACCAGGATCCGTGATCGCGATGAAATGTCGGACGGCAGCCTTGGCTCCCACATGCCGTTGAACCCGCTCAAAAAAGTAGTGCTTCAAAATCATGGGCTCAAGGGTACTTCCCGATTTGCTCGACACGATGAAGAGCGTGCTGCCGATCTGGATTCGTTTTTCAATAGACCGAATCTGGGCCGGATCGGTTGAATCGAGCACATGGAATTCCGGATACCCACTTTGCCTTCCAAACGTCCGCCTCAGGACTTCCGGGCACAGGCTCGATCCACCCATTCCCAGCAAGAGAACGTGCATGAACCCTCTGTGCCAGATTTCTTCCGCCAAGTTGACGAGCAAGGGCACCTGGGCCAACTGTTGGTCCGTAATATCTAACCACCCGAGCCACCGATGCTCGCTCTCATTAGTCC
>WBZN01002164.1_pt1 | contig 11154 bp, 8 predicted proteins | sample 5204281 | NCBI WGS metagenome assembly WBZN01 (sample SAMN12344347, study PRJNA552823) | activated sludge metagenome | biome: Activated sludge suspended growth; feature: Nitrification reactor; material: Wastewater; isolation source: activated sludge from nitrification reactor of wastewater treatment... | reverse complement strand
TGGATCTGTCCGATGAATACGCTGCTGGAAGTCGTCGACAAATGCCGCCGCCTGCTGCGAATCGCAGAGATTCACGAGCGCGACGTCAAATTCTCGCTCAAGAACAAGTATCTGGTTCTGGCGGTGGTCTTGGGACTGGTCGGTGTGACGGGCGTGCCGTTCGTGGCACTGTTCTATCCGCCAGCCGTGATAAGCCGCGAAGTGCATCTCTTCGTGTTCGGTTCGACGGTTGGTATCGGCGCGTACGTGATCATAGCGATTTGCGCATTCGAGCTATTCGTCAGCAAGCGCTGGTGGTGCCGCTACATCTGCCCCGGCGGCGCGCTCTATTCGCTGCTCGGCCGCTTCCGCGTCGTGCGAGTCGTTCGCAACAAAAAGAACTGTGTTCAGTGCGGCGAATGCGTTCGAGTCTGCCAATTCGACCTGCGGCCGATGCTGGTACAGATCACGGGCATGGAATGCACGAACTGCGGAAGTTGTGTGCGGGCCTGCCACGATGACGCGCTGAGTTTTCGGTTGATGTTGCCACACCAAGAGTTTCGCAGCGATGAGAGCCGCGAGCCGGTGAATACGGAGTCTCGACTTCCAAAGCTTCCTGTGCTGGGGCTCTTCGCGGTTATTACGCTGATGCCGTTGCGTGCCGAAGCCCACCACATCCTCGGTCTGCCACATTATTCGTACAAGGAAAATTACCCGCAGGCGCCGACGCTTGAGTATCCGGCAACGACGGGGCCTTTTGACGTCCTAATGACCTCGTTTCCTGGTCATGCTGTTCCCAGCGAACGAACAACGATTGCGTTTTACATCAAGGATCGAAACACGGACTTGCCGTACGATCAACCCGTGTCGTTGCGGGTTCTGCAGACCGCGACGTTTGGCTCGAACAAGGTCGTTTTGGAACCGACGATTCACGAGCCCAGCACAAATCAACACAAGTACTTCGTCACGTTTCCGCAGGATGGCGAGTTTATTATCGAACTCACGATGGGCGTCGAAGGAAAGCCTGAAGTCATTCCGTTCCTGATGATCGTCGGTCAGCCCAGCGCGGCCAAGTCGATTGTGATTGTAGTGGCCATTGGCTTGGGGGCGTTCCTGCTTGTTGTGCGTGCTATTCGCATCAAACGCAAACGTCTTGCTCGCCAACACCTGGCCGTCGCCATGAAAGAGGTAGCCGCCCAATGACCTCGATGTTGAAAGTGTTCTTACCTTGGTCGTTCTTCGTGGGCGTGGGGCTGGCGGTTTGGTTTTCAAACGCGCGTCCCACTTCGCAAGCAATTGTGGTTGAATCCGCGGCGGTCGATGCGCAGAGTGCTGTCGCTGACGCCACGACTCGCTGCGCCGGATGCGGATCGTCGCTGCCTGCGGACTCGGCCGAACGTCACGAGGTGGAGGGCGACGTACTGCGGTACTGCTGCAATCACTGTCGCGAGCGACATGCAGAGGATCCCGCCGCCTCTTCGCCTGCTCTGTCATCTTCGTCGCACAACACGGGTCCGACGCACATCGACCCCGTCTGCCACATGGAAGTCGCGGCCGCTTGGGGTTTCGAGGCGGAACATCAAGGCCGCTCGTTTTTCTTCTGTACTGAAGAATGCCGCGACCGCTTTGCCGCGTCGCCGACCACTTTTCTCGGCGACCGCTGCGTGGTCTGCAATAAACTAAACGACCCGGCCACCGTCGTTACCGCGACGTACATGGGCAAGACGTGGCGATTGTGCGGCGACGAACACCGTCAGCAATTCAAGGCTGATCCGGCGGCCTTCTTCATGCACACCATGTGGGGAATTCCCACCTGGATGTATTACCTCTCGATCGCCGCTGTACTCGTCGTTAGTTTCGGTGTGTTCGAACGCCGCGGTGCCGTTGCTGCAGTTCCGGCGAATGTGTCCCGCGACGGCTTGGTTCAACTCCAGATTCCAACGACGATAACAATTTCGAGAGCTACGGATCGCATCGACTTGCTGAAGAGCAGGCTGATTCGATTCCTGGTGACCTCGCGCGCCCTGCGATTCGTCGTCCAGGCCATATTCGTGACGCTGTTTTTCCTTGTCATTGCTGCCGGCCTGTTTGGGAATCAGAACCCGGCTCTGAACATCGCTCCGATCCTGACCTGGACGGTGTGGTGGGGCGGGCTGGTGATTCTGATCATGTTCGCGGGCAAAGCCTGGTGCTGGGTTTGTCCTTGGGACGCCGTCGCTGGTTGGATGGAAAAGCTGAGGTTTTGGAGGAAGAACGACAAAGGGCTCAGCCTGAACCTGAAGTGGCCACGACCGCTACGAAACATCGTCATCGCCACAGTACTCTTTGTGGGATTAACCTGGATCGAACTCGGCTTCGGTGTGACAATGCGGCCAGCCATCACCGCCTACTTGGCACTCGCCATGTTGCTGATGGCGATCGTCAGCGCGTTTCTGTTCGAGAAAAAAGGCTTCTGTCGCTACGCCTGCATCGTGGGGCGGGTGAGCGGTTTGTACGCGATGTTCTCCGGCGTCGAGGTCCGTTCGAAGGACCAGTCCGTCTGCCGCACTTGCTCAGGCAAGGAATGTGTTAAAGGGAGCCAGAGCGCCTACGGTTGTCCCACGTTCCTTTTTCCCGGCTATTTGACTTCCAATACCTACTGCATCCAGTGCATGGAATGCGTGCAAGCCTGTCCGGAAGACAATCTTGCGTTGAATCTACGACCGTGGGGCGCCGACTTGATCAGCCAACATCGTCCGCGCACCGATGAAGCGTACCTAGCTCTGCTGATGCTCTCGATCACCGGCTTTCATGGCCTGACGATGACACCCAACTGGGCGCGCCTCACCGATTGGCTCAACCGTTCGTTGTCGCTCGGCAACTTGTTAGCCTTCTCGCTCGGAATGACGCTGTTGCTGCTGCTGCCGATTGTGGTCTACGCGGCGCTGGTCGGACTGTCGTACTCCCTGGGCCATTTTGCAACAACCGCCAGCCGGCATTCGTTCCACGATTACTTTGTGCGCTACGCCTACGCCCTGCTTCCGATCGCTCTCTTCTATCATCTCGCCCACAACATGGAGCACCTGCTGATGGAAGGCCCAAAGGTCGTCGCGCTCATCTCCGACCCTTTCGGCTGGAATTGGAACATCCTCGGCACGGCCCATTGGAAGATCCCGCCGCTAGTCTCGCTCGACGTCCTCTGGATCGTGCAAGTGGTTCTCGTTCTGGTCGGCCATGTCTACAGCCTCTGGATCGCCCACCACACTTCCCGTCAACTCTTCACAAACCGTCAATCGGCCCTCCGCAGCCAGATTCCCATGCTGTTGGCTATGGTGGCCTTCAGCATTTTCAGCCTTTGGCTGCTCAAACAACCCATGGAGATGCGGACCTCCGCGATGTGAATGGGCAGCACTTCGACCAACTTCTACCACCGCTGCTGGAACATCAAATACAGCGACTGGGCGTTAACGGCCCCATTGGCGCCGGCCGTGGCTTTGACGAAGCCGCCGCCGTAGAACATGTTGTAACTGAGGAGTATGTCCGAGTAACGGGTCAAATGGAAATTGAACACGAAGTCAAGTTCGTCACCGACGTCGGTGCCCGCTGCCCCGGTGGCGTCGCGGCGGTAGGCTAAGCCTCCGGCGTTGTAGAGCGCGTCGCGGCTGTCCGCCAACCAAAAGTGGTGGTACTGAATCCACGTCGTCAGCCACGGCGTAGGATAGAGATACAAATGGGCGTTGACGTCGTGGATGTTTTGCCGCCCGATGAGGTCCGCCCAGCCCATATAATAATGGCCAAACGGGAAGAGTTGATTGAAGGTGTGGTTGTTGCCGCCGCTGGCGTAATCATAGTAGAACCACAGAGTCGGCTTGAGCGGGGCGTCTGACCAGTTGCGTCCCAATCCGGCAACCGCCGCGCCGGCGAACAAGTCGCTGTTGTTCTGCTGGCCGAACTGCAGCATGCCTTCGAAATCCCACAGCCAGCCCTCCTTATCGCCTGCCCAGCGGCTGCCGACGGTGTGCGTGGTGTGCGGCGTTCGAACAATTTGTTGTTGTATCGTGGTGTTACGGTTGTTGAGCATCAGGTAATAGAAGTCGAGGAACTCCCCTTTCCGTGGCCGATAGGTCGCCCAACCACCGGCGAAATTTACATTCGGGTCGGCGGTGTCGAACTCCGCGGCCCTGGGAATGACGGGCTGCACCCAGAAGGCGTCCAAGTCCCACTGCTCGCCCTGGCGAAACACTTTAACTCCCTGGAACGTGCGGCGCGCGTTGGCCCACGCCAACGGCGAGATGAGTCGTTGCGAGCCATAGAGCAACTCCTGACGTCCGCCTCGCACGTACACGGGGCGACAGTCGATCTCGAAGAGGTTCAAGTCGACGAACAAGTCGGTGATGTCCCCCCGGTCGATATCGATCGGTTGCGGTGGGAGCGCTTGATTCGTGCTGTCCGCCCAAATGAATTCCCCGTACACGCGCAACCAGTCACTGTACGTCAAATCCCCGTACAGGCGCACATGATTGAGCAAATAGTCGTTCTGGACCGTCGTGAGACGGCTGTTGTGCTCGTCCATGAAACGGCACCAGTATTCGCCACCCGTGCTGAGCATCAGGCAGTCGTTCACGTGCATGCGTTTGAGCCGTTCGACCAGCGTGCGGTCGGCGGGGTCGATGCCTTCGACATATCGCCAATCGGCATCAAAGAACGAGAAAGAATTGATGGCGAATGGCGCATAACCCGACTTGGGCGGCGATCTCCTCGCTTCGCCCGTCATACCGTCCCACAGCGAGAAATAATCGGGGCCCTTGGTCGGCGAGATCGGAAAACTCCCGAGCCGCGGAAAGGGACGGATCGTCTCGGGAAATTTCGACCAGTCGATCAGGCAGCCGTGGCAGCAGGTTTTGTACGTTCTCGGCTTGGATTTCGGTCTGGGCGAGAGGGTACCGTCGCCCGACTTCGTCGGTTGGCCACTCTCAGCGAAATGATCGGCCACAAAGTTGGTGACAACGTCATTCTCACCGGCAACGTCCAGCTCTTCCACCCATTCCTCGGCACCGGCAGCGCAGTGCCAAGCCAAGATTGCAGCACAAGCAATCATGCCAAAACCAACAGTACGCCGAATGTCCTGAGTCATGACCGAAACATCCGGAAAAACAGCGTGTGCCAGAACAACAAGGGGCTGCCAATAGGCTGTAGATCGTCATTCGAAGACCCGATTATGACGGCCTTACACTTGCATCTAGCTGGGCAAGAAAGGCAAAGTGCTCCGCCGCTGGGTACCGTCCCGCGCGATTCCGCTGGTTGACCCGGCATTGCTCTGGCTAGCCGCAACGCTTCCGGTCGATGTGCGAATGAGCGCGCTGGTGTGCGAAAGGTAGACAAGCCTGCTTCGCCTCTCACCATACAGTCGCTGACTTCAGCGCGCGTTGAACTCGCTCGCGAACAGTCCCGCATGTGGTAGGAGTTCTTTCGACGATCGATCGGCGACTCCGTGACAGATTTAGCGGCCATCTGCCTGGACCGGCCCGCGGTTTGCTGTCAGAACGATCCGTTAGGTGCCGGGCGAGCGCGACTCTGTCCTGTGTACTTTTGACAACTAATGGACCGCCACCCAACACCGGAAACGGGCTGCGCAATGAAGTTTGGTTCCTACTGTGCGAAGCTTCCCGGAGGGTATCGTCATGATTCTGGCCGGTAACACGATTCTCGCTGCAGCCTCTCCGATGAAACGTACTTGGCTGTGGATCGCGCTACTAATCGGCCTCGGGTGCGGGAGTTCGTTGACCAGGGCAGCTGAATCGAGCGACAATGGCGAAGCGACACAGCGCGCGGTCTCGCGATGGATATGGGCAGCCGATGACTCCAATGATGCGGACGGTTTACCGCAGGCGGTGTTCCGCCAATCGTTCGACTGGTCGGGGGAGGGCCCGTTGACGATTCGCGTGGCGGCGGCAGATACATACGACTTGTTTCTCAATGGTCAGGCGATCGGAACAGGTCACGGCTGGGAGTCTCCAACGTCGCACGATTTGCAGCCGATGGCGAACGCCGGGCCGAATTCGCTCGCCATCCTGGTTTCGCATGAATCCGGCAGGTGTTATCTCTGGGCTGCGGTGGACTCTGGCGATAAGGAGCCTTCGATCACCCTCACCGACAGTCAATGGAAAGCACATATCGGCGAGCCGAACCAGTGGCAAGAGCCTGACAGTGACGATTCCAATTGGAAATCTGCCGTAACCGTTGATGAGCTCTCCGATACGGAGCGATTGCAGTTCATTGCCGATGGTCACCGCCAGCCGGCACCTTTGGTCGATCTGGTCCGCGCCTGGTCTACACAACCGGCCGCCCCCGAAATCCTAGCGGTCTGCGCCGTGACTCGCGAGCTAGCTGTTGGCTTGCCGCATGAAAACGAGACGTTGCTACGCGAACTGACTATGGCGCTGGCGGCGTGCGGAGAAGTTGTAGCGATCGGACAACTACACGAGCTGTTTGAAAGCCATCCTGAACGTCGAGCCCTCGTCGCCATGGCGTTGTGCCGGCATGCCCAGCAGCAACGCCGTCGGCCCGAGGATTGGCGAGTTCTGGTGCGCGCCCTGAACGTGGTTGAAGCGGAACAGGCCCGCACGGTCTTGCAAACGCTCCCCTTGTTTGCGGAGCGAGCCACCCGACCAGAGTGGATGCGGCGAGTCATTCTGCTGGGGTTGACCTTGGACGAAACGGGAAAAAAGGAGGCACTCCGGCTCCTGGAACACTGGACCGGCCAAAAACTAGTCCAGGACGAGGCTTCCCCCACTGCGCAACTTGCTGCCGCCCAAGGTTGGTTCCGCAAACAATACCCCGAGGCGGCCGACCCGGTGTTGCCCGTTTCTTCACCGGATGCACATTGGTCGCTCGATGGTTTATGGAAGGCCGTATCTTCGCCGAATGGATCGCCTGGGGACTGGGAGGGAGGCCGTTTGGCGTACGCCAAGGCTCAATGCGCCAAGTGTCATCGCTTCGGCCCGCGCGGCGAAAAAGCCGGTCCCGACCTGACTACGATTATGGGGCGACTTACCCGCAAGGAACTACTTGAGGCGTTGCTGTTCCCATCTGAGCGAGTCTCTGACCAGTTCCAGACCACTATTGTCACAACGAAGGACGGGCGGACATTGGTGGGAATTGTTGGCGTGGCGCCTGGAAATGCGATGACGATCTTGCAACCCACCGGCGAGAAAATCACGCTGGTTCGGCAGGACATTGAAGAGACCACAGTTAGCAAACTGTCAGCGATGCCGGATAATACGCTGGACAAACTCACCTTTCAAGAAGTTGTTGATCTGTTTGAGTACCTGCGAAGGCCACCCGATGATTGATCGTTGTTAACAGATAGTCGCCAGGGTATCGAGCAGGTTCAAGTACAGCCATTGATGCTTGAGCGCTCTCCACCAGGTCTCGATCATCGAGTTCGAGAACTGGATGTCGGTCTGAGCGAGGACAAGTTTCAGCAGGCCCGAACGCTCCAATTCGTTGACGGCCGGATTGAGGTTTTTGCCTCCGCCGTGGGTCATCAGGATGGGCACGCCCGGCGTAATTGTATTACGCACAGCGTCGAGCAAGAGCTTCGCCGAGGACTCGGGATCGAACGTAGCGCTGACGGTCCAGACCAGAATCCGCTGCGAGAAATTGTCGATCACGGCGAGCAAGTAAACACGACTGCCATCGAGCAGGCGTATCAACGTGGTGTCGATGTGCCAGATTTCGTTGGCGTGAGAAGCGAGGATGCCGACCTTCGGCATAGCTGGATAAACGCGTTGTCGGGGCCGGCACCAGCGGTGAAGCCGGACCAAACGGCACCAAGTATTCGCCGATGCGCAGAACTTGCCGAGTCACAGGGCCAGCCGGGCCAACGTACCGGTCGGCTCATGTCGATATTCGTCGGAAATGACCATGTCGCGGATCGTGTTGACTTCGTCCAGCGTGAGTTGCTGCGGCGAACTTCGCGGGCACGACGGGTGGTCGGCCAGGCTGCATGGTAGTTCAAGACTCCAGACGTGAAACCTGGTTTGCGACAAACCTGCAATTCGGAGCACCACGCGTAGTGAGAGGTGCGAGCGAGCTCTGTCGATGGCCGGCAGCAGTCGCTCTTTGGCAACTCCTGCCGGCAGGCGCACCCGTTCGATAGAAAAGCCCGACACGTTGAACAAGAGCACCATCAGTCGTCGGAGCACCACACGACGGTCGGTTCGCCGGCGGAGAGCAATCACTTCTTGTTGCAGACGAACGGCGTACTGGTTGGCTACATTCAGTGTCACAACTGGCGTCGGCAAGGGTGCCAACCAACCTCGCGCCGTGGAGCGGAGCACTCCATGTCGGATCGCCACGTCGACGCTTTGGGCATTGCAGACCAATTCCCAGAGGCGGTGATCATATCGGCGCTGGGTGCGGGTGGTTGAGGACATGCCTCAATGATCGCCGAAGAATCTCCTGGCTGAAATGGAAGGGAGGTTGATCCAGGGCACTATACGGATGTACGGAAAGTGGCGAGAACTCGCGGAAAAAAGTTCCGAATGTCGTGGTTGTCAACACGGCGAAGCGCAGTTCGACTTCGGCGAAGCAGAGGTGGTGCTGCAAGGCGTGCTGACGAAAGTCGCTTTCTGCGTCATGTCGCTGCACTACAGCGAAGCCTTCCTCATTCAAGTCTTTCTGCGAGAATTCATGGAGACGTTTCAAGCGGGCCATCAGCGAGCCTTCGAATTCTTCGGCGGCGTGCCGCGCCAGATCAGCTACGACAACAGTCGGATTGCCGTGGCCAGGTTCGTGGGGAAGCGGGGGGCACGCCGACGCGGGAGTTTCCGCGACTGCCGAGTCATTATCTCTTTGAGCGTCACTTCTGCCTGGTGCGGCGGCGCCGGTGGTTGAGCAAAAGACTGGTAATTGATATGGGCACCATGACTAGGAGTTTGTCGGATCTGGGTTCTGGTTGAGGTGCTGCACTCGCACCAACCGAAAGCCTTCTGAAGTGTGCAGCAGAGTGTCGGTCCATTCGTGACTGTCATATCGATAGTTGATTTGCACGCCACGCACTTTGCCCTCTCGTAGGGCTGCTAATGCATCGGGCAACTGCCATACTCCTTCACCAACCATTTGTGTAGCTCCATGCTTGACCTGCACGGAGTGCACTTGGGTACGGTGCAGTAAATCAGTCTCCAACTGGGTAAGCGTCGAGGCATCAACGACGGCATCACACAACGGGGGAAGTTGGATCGAATCGAGCGACACGGGTACTTCGGCGGGTTGCATGGGTACCTGCATTCAAGGTTTGAAGAAATGGTCGGCCGAGTTCTTAGCGACCGACGGTCCCACTGGAGCCTGATCCAGGGTCGCGGAAGGGGCATGACATTGGGTGCAGTTCGTTCGCCAGATATGGGTCGTTCGCAAGCCGGGGCGAGCAATCAGTCCGTGGCAACTTGCGCAATCCTGACGCATCCAGGTGGTGTGGGGGATTGCTGGAGGCGCTCCAGTCCAGGCCCGTTCTCCCGCCCCCGCACGATAGACGCCAACGAAGTCGCTGTCGATCGGTTCACGGACCGACTCGAAAGGGAACGACGTTGTTGCGACATGGCACTGCGTGCAATTGGTTAACGGGGAATGGCTCATCCGCGAGGCAAATCGCTCGCCAATCTTCATTCCTTGGCCATGACAAGCCAGGCAATTGGCATCGGTTTGCTGCTCGACAGGATGTGGGATTGTCGGTGGCGCACCATCAAACGCCCGCGCGGCGGCGCGATCGGCGAGTGCCTGCTGTTTGAGTTCCTCGGTGCGAATGACCGGCGCGAAAAGATCTGGGGTTTCTGATTTCAATGACGCCAATTTACTCTGCCAATGAGCATTTGGGCGAAGGCGAGCTTCGGGCAGGCGTTGGTAGGAAACTGCGTGAGGCACCGAATGAGGCAGTTCCACTTGAACGGGCGGCCCTGCCGCTCGCTCGGAATCACCTGGCTCGCGCATTCCGACGACGAAACCTAGCGATGCTGCGCCAATCGCAAGCGCGCCAAGCACGGATGCCGATCGTGAGATTGCCGGCGATTCGCTGGTTGGAAAAGGTTCGGTCATGACTTGCCTTTCGCACGAGGCTTCACGCCAACCTTGGAAACACGAACGGCACACTTCTTGTAATCGGGCTGCTTGCTAAAAGGGTCGTGCGCTTCCAGCGTCAACTGGTTGATCAGCAGTCGCTCGTCAAAGAAGGGCACAAAGACCGCACCCGCCGGTGAGGTGCCGCGGCCATCAATCCAGGCCGGAAGTTCCAGCGAGCCGCGGCGAGTCTCCAACCGCACCTGATCCCCGTTGCGAATGGCTAGTCGCTTTGCATCCTCGGCGTTGATCTCGACATAGGCCGAGGGCATTGCCTTTTGCAGAGGGGCGATCCGCATGGTGAGTGTGCCGGTGTGCCAATGCTCCAGCACTCGGCCCGTATCGAGCCAGAATGGATAGTCGCTGTCGGGCACTTCGGGCGGAGGCGTATAGGGACGAAACCAAATCAAAGCGCGATCGTCTTTGGTCACGGAATGGTAGAACTGCACACTTTGACCTGGCTGCACATAGGGATCGCTTCCCTCGACGAATCGCCACCGTGTCTCGTGCCAGGTGCCATCATCCTTTTCGACCACGGGCCAACGCATGCCACGGGCCTCGGCCAGCACTGTGTAGGGCGCCAAATCTTTGTGCTTCATCCGCGAAAACTGGCGGTATTCGTTGTAGAGGCGCTCATCCACGTTCACGTCGTAGTAGTGGTCCCATTTCCAAATCGGGATTTCTTTTCCCGCACCGTCTCCCTGATGAAACAGAAAACGATTGTCTTTGTCCTTCATGCCTGAATGGCCTAATTCCATCAGCCGATGCGCAACGGCAATGGTTTGCCAGCAATCGTCGCGCGCGTCGTCCGGCGGGTTGACTTGCTTAAACCACTGCTGCGTTCGCCGTTCCGAGTTTCCGTAGATGCCGTTTTTCTCCACCCACATGGCGGAAGGGAGGATCAGGTCAGCCAACTCGGTAGTGGCAGTGGGATACACATCCGAAACGATCAGGAACTTGTTCTCCAGGCCCCGCTTGGTTTCCGCATCCGGCCAGTTGGTCGCCTCAATGGCGATGACATTCATCCCCTTCTGTAAGAACGGCTGAAGGCTGAGAGCCGTCGGCGATGACCATTCCTTTCCC
>WBZN01002163.1_pt1 | contig 11154 bp, 11 predicted proteins | sample 5204281 | NCBI WGS metagenome assembly WBZN01 (sample SAMN12344347, study PRJNA552823) | activated sludge metagenome | biome: Activated sludge suspended growth; feature: Nitrification reactor; material: Wastewater; isolation source: activated sludge from nitrification reactor of wastewater... | reverse complement strand
ATCAGGTAATCCACCGAGCAATCCCCGCGGCCAGGCATCGGAGCCTCCGAAGACAGGAAGCCCACTATAGCCGCGCCCCCCGCCCCACCGTTTGTGCCGCAGCAATCTCGCCCAACGCCCCGACGCCTCTCTGCTCGGAACGAAACTTCGAGTAACAGGTTAGCCCCGCGACAAGGGAGGTCGCCGAACAAACAACGCGGGATTTAAGCTACGGCTTTGCCCGCTGAGCGCAGCCGCCCGAACCAACGTGGTTCATATGCCTGCTCAGGTCGAATTCCTCATCCGGCATGTTCTGGTTGGTTTTGCAATTGGCCTCGCCGCGGTTGTGTGGATCGTCTGGCAAGATGTCGGTCGCATTGGGACGTTGATTGAAACTTCAAGTGAGCGCTGGCTGGCCTTGGGCTCGTTTAGTCTGATGTTTGGCTCGACATTTGGGGCCGTGCAAGTGGCTTTCGCCATCATGCTTGCCAGCGCGGATGATTAGAAAGGCTACGCCAGCGCCATCCGGCCAAGGGTCGCAATTCAAACGCGTATGGCGGCGGCACATAGCGGAGGGTTGGCGTCAAAACTGAACTTCATCTTGGCGCGAGCCGGCGGCGCCGTCATGATCAGGCTGGAACTCAAGTAGCGGACGATCTCGAGTCCTCAACAGGCCCGAGACTGCCGGTGGTCGTTTGCATTTCCGTTCGAATGTGCAGGATCGCGCACGCCCTACATTATGCGAGGATATCGTGGATGGCGTCCGCCATCGGGAAACGCAGAAACAAAGTGACATCATCGGGCAATCGACATACGATTAGCTCTGATATGGGTCGCGGCATGCTGGCGGCGCACGCATATCGGGCGTCGCCTTCCGATGACCGCGACTTCTCGGACAAATCGTTCGGGAGGAACCGAAATGACGAACCGACACGCGATTCGAAACCCCATTTCATGGAGCGCTGATCTGGCCAAGCCGGCGGTTGACGCCGCAAAATCGGTGAGCCATGCATTTCTTCATACTGAGGTCGATTCGAACGTCTCGCCGGAGATCCGACGCATCACCGTGTCAGATCTCAAGAAGGTGCTGACCGATGGCATGAGCGACTTCGCGGCCAACCGAACCGATGTGCTCTTCATCTGTCTCATCTATCCGGCGGCCGGGCTCGTTCTGGCGCGACTCACCTTTGACTACCGTATGCTGCCGCTGCTGTTCCCGCTCGTGTCCGGCTTTGCGCTCATTGGCCCCTTTGCCGCCGCGGGCCTCTACGAGATGAGCCGGCGCCGCGAGCAGGGGAAGCCAATCTCATGGATCGATGCGTTTGGCGTGTTCAGCTCTCCGTCCATCGCCGCCATCATCAAGCTTGGCCTGCTGCTGACCGCCATCTTCCTGCTCTGGCTGGCAGTGGCGATGGGAATCTACCGCGTGACCCTCGGCCCAGCCATGCCGACCTCGATCTCGTCCTTCGTGACCGACGTCTTCACGACCACCGCCGGCTGGATGCTGATCGTCGTCGGCGTTGGGGTTGGGTTCCTGTTTGCTCTGGTCGTGCTCGCGATCAGCGTCGTGTCGTTTCCCCTTCTGCTTGACAAGCACGTGAGCATCTCGACTGCCGTGCGGACGTCGGTTCGTGCGGTGACGCTGAACCCTGTTCCCATGCTGACCTGGGGGCTGATCGTTGCCGGCGCCCTGGTGCTTGGGGCGATTCCGGCGCTGGTAGGGCTTATCGTGGTCATGCCTGTGCTCGGCCACGCCACATGGCATCTGTACCGCAAGGTCGTCCAATAGAAATGGCGTTCGGGCAACGCCAACCCGAAGTTCGCCGCGATGACTAGGACGCCGCCGCAAACACGCAGAGATCGACACTAAGGGTCAAGACAATGCCTGTCGTCCTGATGCTTGTTCTGCTAGCGGCGGGGTCTGTGGCGTTTCACTTCGCAAGCCCGTGGTGGTGGACGCCGATCGCCTCAAACTGGCGTTATATTGACGATACGATCATCATTACATTTTGGATCACCGGGGTTGTTTTTACCGCCGTCGTCTTGTTCATGGCCTATTGCGTGTACCGCTTCCGTCATCGAGAGGGAAGACGCGCGGCTTACGAACCCGAAAGCAGGAAGCTCGAGCTCTGGCTCGCCATCGTGACAGCGCTGGGCGTCGCGGCCTTGTTGACGCCCGGCTTGTTCGTCTGGCGCCAATTCGTCACGGTCCCTAATGGAACGTCTGTGGTCGAGATTATCGGCCAGCAGTGGCAGTGGAGCTTCCGTTTGCCAGGCAAGAGCGGCCGGCTGGGCGCGTCCGACACGAGTTACGTCAGTCCCGACAATCCCTTGGGCCTCGATCCGAACGACCCTGCCGGGCAGGACAATGTCCTGATCGTCGGCGACGATCTCCATTTGCCAGTCGGGAAGCCGGTCAAGGTGTTGCTGCGCTCCATCGACGTCGTGCATGACTTCTATGTGCCTGAGTTCCGGGCCAAGATGGATTTGATGCCAGGTCTCGTCACCTATTTCTGGTTCACCCCGACCCGAATCGGGACGTTCGAGATTTTCTGCGCCGGCTTCTGTGGCGTCGGGCACCCGCAAATGCGGAGCAACGTCGTGGTCGACAACGAGAGCGATTATCAGGCGTGGCTTCAAAAACAGCGAACATTCGCGCAAGCACAAAAGGCGGAAGCGGCATCGGGGAAGCGCGCATCTGCAGATGAGTCGCCGATTCGTTGAGCCTCATTAGGCGGGAGCGAGGAGGACATTCTGATGGTCGATCTCACGCTGGGCGCAGACGAACCTATCCCGCCTGCAGAGGTGGAAGACGTAGAGCTTTACCATCCGAAAAGCTGGATCACGAAATATGTCTTCAGCCAGGACGCCAAGGTCATCGCCGTTCAGTATTCCGTGACGGCGCTGTCGCTCGGACTGGTCGCGCTGACGCTTTCCTGGCTGATGCGCCTGCAATTGGCGTTTCCTGGGCTCATCTCCTTCATTGACCCAAACGTTTACTACCAATCTGTCACCATGCACGGCATGATGATGGTCGTCTATGTGCTCACCGCATTGTTGCTAGGCGGCTTCGGAAATTACCTCATCCCGCTGATGGTCGGCGCGCGAGACATGGTATTCCCTTACGTAAATATGCTGAGCTACTGGGTCTATCAGCTCGCGGTGCTGGTCCTGGTGGCGAGTTTCTTCGCGCCTGGGGGTCCCACAGGCGCCGGCTGGACCCTCTATCCGCCGCAAGCCATCCTCTCCGGCACGCCGGGTCGAGATTTGGGCATCATTTTGATGCTCGTCTCGCTGATCCTCTTCATCATCGGCTTCACCATGGGTGGCCTGAACTATGTGGTGACGATGTTGCAAGGGCGCACGCGAGGGATGACGCTGATGCGCCTGCCGTTGACGGTATGGGGCATCGTGACGGCCGCCGTCATGGCTCTGTTGGCCTTCCCCGGCCTGTTCGTCGGCGCCGTGATGATGCTGTTCGACAGGGTGCTCGGGACCAGTTTCTTCATGCCCTCTATCGTCGAAGGCGGCGAACACCTGAAATATAGCGGCGGCAGTCCGATATTGTTCCAGCATCTCTTCTGGTTCTTCGGCCATCCAGAGGTCTACATCGTCGCGCTGCCGGCCTTCGGGATCGTCTCCGACCTGATCAGCACTCATGCGAGAAAAAACATCTTCGGCTATCGCATGATGGTATGGGCGATCCTGGCGATCGGCGCCCTCAGCTTCGTCGTGTGGGGACACCACATGTATATCAGCGGCATGAACCCGCATTTCGGATTCTTCTTCGCCACCACGACGCTCATCATCGCCGTGCCGACGGCGATCAAGGTCTATAATTGGGTGCTGACGCTGTGGCGGGGCGACATCCACCTCACGGTTCCCATGCTGTTCGCGCTCGGGTTCATCGTCGCTTTCGTGAACGGCGGCATCACTGGATTGTTTCTCGGCAATGTGGTCGTCGATGTTCCGCTTTCTGCGACCATGTTCGTCGTCGCCCACTTTCATATGGTGATGGGCATTGCGCCAATTCTCGTGATCTTTGGGGGGATTTATCATTGGTACCCAAAGGTCACCGGGCGAATGTTGAACGATACTCTTGGCAAGTTCCACTTCTGGGTGACGTTTCTCGGCGCCTATGCGATCTTCTTCCCGATGCACTATCTGGGCCTGATGGGCGTGCCCCGGCGCTATTACGAAATGGGGCAGGCGGCCATCTATCCGCCGTCCGCCCATGATCTCAACATCTTCATCACCGTATCGGCGCTGATCGTGGGCGCGACGCAGTTCGTGTTCGTGTTCAATCTGATCTGGAGCCTGTACAAGGGCCGGCCGGCCGGCGGCAATCCCTGGCGCGCCACCACGCTCGAATGGCAAACACCCGAGACGCCACCCCCGCACGGCAATTGGGGCAAGAAGCTACCGGTCGTCTATCGCTGGGCCTATGACTACAGCGTGCCGGGCGCAGCGCAGGACTTCATCCCGCAAAACCAGCCCCCGGCCGGGCTTGCCGCCTCGCGCGGTGCGCCATGACGATCATCGTCGTTTTCTTGACGGTCGTCGGCGCCATTGCGGCGTGGTGGCTGTCGTCGCAGCGGCTGGCGTCCAAGCCCTGGCTCGAGCAAGGCGTGCTCGAGGACGGCGCCGGCGCCTCTTCCCCACTTGCGGCGAAGATCGGCCTGGGTCTTTTTCTCGCCGTCGTCAGTTCGTTGTTCGCGCTTTTCATCAGCGCCTATTCGATGCGCTTGCAGATGGACGACTGGTGGCCGCTGCCTGTACCGAGGCTGCTGTGGTTCAACACGGGCCTGCTCATAGTCAGCAGTCTCGCGCTCGAGTGGACGAAGGCGTCCGCGCGACGCGAGGACAGGGAGCGCGTGCAAACAGGCCTTCTCGTCGGGGGCGGCTTCGCCGTCGCCTTCGTCATCGGCCAGCTTCTGGTCTGGCGGCAATTGAGCGCCGAAGGTTATTTCCTCGCGTCCAACCCTGCAAACTCGTTCTTCTACTTGATCACCGGATTGCACGGGCTGCACGTCCTTGGCGGCGTCATGGCCCTCGCGCGGACGGTCGTCCGGACAGGACGAGCCGCGGACCCGAGCAAGGTGCGCCTCGGCATCGAGCTTTGCGCCATATATTGGCACTTCCTGCTCTTCGTCTGGCTCGTCCTGTTCGCGCTCCTGACTGGTTGGGCGGGCGACGTTCTCGCCATGTGCCGTCAGGTGTTGATTTGAGGAGAGGCGGATGGACGAAACCGTACTGACAAGCGCATCGCCGGAGATCCGTCGACAGAGGGGCCTGCGAGGCATTGCCGCCGACCTGTCATCGGATCAACGCGCGTTCAAGAATGTTTCGTGGGGGAAGGCCATGATGTGGGTCTTCCTCTTGAGCGACACCTTCATCTTCAGTTGCTTCCTGATCTCCTACATGACGGCGCGCATCTCGACAACCGTGCCTTGGCCGAACCCCAGCGAAGTCTTCGCGCTGGAGATCGCAGGCAAGAGTTTCCCGCTTCTCCTGATCGCCATCATGACCTTTATCCTGATCACCAGCAGCGGAACAATGGCGATGGCGGTAAACTTCGGCTATCGCCGCCAACGCCTCAAGACCGCGACCCTGATGTTAGCGACCGCGGCGCTCGGGGCGTCTTTCGTCGGCATGCAAGCCTTCGAGTGGACCAAGCTCATCAGGGAGGGGGTGCGTCCCTGGGAAAACCCGTGGGGCGCCGCCCAGTTTGGATCAACCTTCTTCATGATCACGGGTTTCCATGGCACCCACGTGACGATCGGGGTGATCTTTCTGACAATCCTTGCACGAAAGGTCTGGCGGGGAGATCTCGACAGCGGAAAACGAGGATTCTTCACAAGCCGAAAAGGGAGGTACGAGATAGTCGAGATCATGGGTCTTTATTGGCACTTCGTCGATCTCGTCTGGGTATTCATCTTCGCCCTCTTCTATCTCTGGTGACGGAAATGACACAGATCGCGACACACGGCGAGACGCAGCAGCATCCAATCAAGCTCTACCTCATGGTGTGGGGATTGCTGTTTGTCCTGAGCACATGCTCCTACCTCGTCGATTATTTCAATATCGAGGGACATCTGAGATACTCCCTCATAGTCCTGTTCATGCTGCTTAAAGCCGGCTTGATCGTCGCCGTCTTCATGCACCTGGCCTGGGAGCGCTTGGCGCTGATCTACGCCATATTGATTCCACTGGGGGCTGTGATGGTATTCATATCGGTCATGCTCTTCGAGGCAGATTACACATTCCTCAACCGCCTCTTCTTCCACAGCCACACGATCTAGCGGCTGTTAGGGATCAGGTAACGATAAAATCTGAGGTTTACGAGATGGTTAAGTCTCGCAAACCCCGCCCGTCCGATGTTTCGGACGAAGAATGAGCGCTGGCCGCGCCCTGTCTCACGCTGCTTCCTGAGGCGAGCGGTCAGCGCGCCTATCCGCGGCGCGAGGCGTTCGACGGCCGGCGTTACATTGTGAAAGCCGACGCCCCGTGGCCCGGCGCTGGCTCCAGGCCGGCTGCTTTGAAGCGCTCGCCGAGAGTTTGCGCAGGGTGTTGCGTTTGGCCGCCGGCAGGGCCGCACAGCCCAAGGCCGCCATCATCGACAGCCACACCCTGCGCTCCACCACACCCTGCGCTCCACGCCGGAAAGCGGGGCGCGGGCCGGCTATGACGACGTCGACGACCGCGCAGAGGTCGGCCACACGAAGCCGTCAAGGCGGCGACCGACGAGCGTCGAGATCGCCTTCGTTCTTCGGCTGAGGTCGTCGGGTGCCGGGCGGAAATATCGGAACGCGCTGTTTACCGGCGGCCATTTGCACCGGGACGGCAGCGACGACGCTAATGGATCTTCCGGCGGAACATTTCCTTGAAAATATTCGTTGCACCTTTCACGATCGCGACCTCGTTCGGGACGAACTGGTTTTGCCAAAAACAAGATCGATCAGCGTGACTGTACTCATGGCCGTAGGAGGCCGAAGACGATATAGCCGCGCCAGGTCAACGGGCGCCGCGCACTCTCTATGCAGATCCCCAGCACGAAGGCGCCGCCGTTTGCTGCGGAGATCATCGGGTTCATCAATCATGATGCAAAAGCTTGATCCTGCCCCAGCGATGATTGAACAGGACGTCGAGCCGTTCGAGCGAACGGCCGCCGCCATCGATCAAGCCTTTCATGGGATGGTCGCTCGCGTAACGAACGTCTTGTCGCCCATAGTGTTCGCGGCGGCGTTCATGGATTGGGGCGTCCACCTCGCCCTCTCGCCCGGAAAGCAGATGCAGCTCATCGCCAAGGAGGTCTACAAATCGGCCCGTTTGGCCACTATTGTGGCGGAATCCGCCATCGGCCGCCGCCCTACGCAAATGGTCGAGCCGCGTCCGGAGGATAAACGCTTCTCGGAGCCGGAGTGGTCGAGCTGGCCTTATCTGATGCTATGGCAAGCCTTCCTGCTCCAGCAGCAATGGTGGCATAAGGCCACGACCGGAGTAGGGGGCGTCACTCGCAAGCATGAGAACGTCCTCGCATTCGGCGTGCGCCAGATTCTCGACGTGCTGGCGCCATCGAACTTCATTCTCACCAATCCCGCCGCGCAACGCCGCATCCTTGAGACCGGCGGCGCGAACCTCGTCAACGGCTTTGCAAACTTCATCGATGATTGGCAACGATCGCAACGCGGCGACCGGCCGGCCGGGGCGGAGGCTTTCGAAGTTGGCCGTGATGTCGCGGTGACGCCGGGCAAGGTGGTGTTCCGCAACCGGCTGATCGAACTGATTCAATATACGCCGCGAACAGATCACGTCAGGGCGGAGCCCATCCTGTTCGTGCCCGCCTGGATCATGAAATATTATATTCTCGACCTTTCACCGTCGAACTCCCTCGTTCGCTACCTCGTCGAACAGGGGTTCACGGTCTTCATGATCTCCTGGCGCAATCCGACCAGAGCCGATCGCGACCTTGGACTGGAGGATTATCGCCGTCTGGGCGTGATGGCGGCGATCGAAGCGATCTCCGCCATTCTTCCCGGCCAAAAAATCCACGCGGCAGGATACTGCCTCGGCGGCACGCTCCTTTCGATCGCGGCGGCAAGCATGGCTCGGGACAGGAAGGATGATTTGAAGACCGTCTCCCTCATCGCGACTCAGGTGGACTTCAGGGAAGGCGGAGAACTCACGCTCTTTATCGATGAAAGCCAGATCAAGTTCCTCGAGGACCTCATGCGCAGCCAGGGCTTTCTCGATGGCAAGCAAATGTTGGGCGCATTCCAGCTTCTGCGTTCGAACGACCTCATCTGGTCGAGGATGGCCCATGATTACCTCATGGGCGAGCGCCACCCGATGACCGATCTGATGGCGTGGAATACCGACACGACCCGGATGCCCTATCGCATGCATTCGGAATATCTGCGCCGGTTGTTCCTCGACAATGATCTTGCAGAAGGCCGCTTTGAGACCGATGGCCAGCCGGTCGCCTTGAGCGACATACGCGTCCCGATCTTCGCGGTTGGGACAGAGCGGGACCATGTGGCGCCCTGGGGATCAGCTTTCAAAATTGAACTTCTGACAAAAACGGAAATTACCTTTCTGCTCACGTCGGGCGGTCATAATGCCGGCGTCATCTCGGAGCCTGGACACCCCGGGCGACATTATCGGGTGCACACCAAGGCCATGAAAGACCATTATCTTCCTCGGGATCGCTGGCTCGCCATCGCCGAACGGCGCGAGGGCTCCTGGTGGCTCAAATGGGCCGAGTGGCTCACCGCCCGCTCGACAGGCGAGCGAAAGCCGGCCGATCCAAGGCGCAATACCGCCCTATGCGATGCGCCCGGAACCTATGTGCTCGAGCGTTGATCCACGGTCGCTGGGCCGTGGTGACGATATCCGAGCCATATTGCGACAGCGGGGAGCACGACCTCGGCGACGAAGGCCGAGCCGGTCGGCGATAGCAAATAGGCGCGGGCGCCGAGTTCCTGTCGTGAGGCGTCCGCTTGCCAGACCTGACAGCCATTTTTTGGCGGTGCGAGCCAGTCGTCAGCGCTACCCCCGGGCTAAAAACCGCTTCGATCCTGGGAGGCGTCAGAGTCTTCCCTGACCGCCGCTCGACGTTCCTCATCCGATTTGCGCGCCAAATCCGCCGCCCGCTCTCCGCGCTCTGTGACAGGCGCAATTCTTCACGGCGCGGTAACGAGCCCTATTTCTCTGGAAAGACCACTATCTTGCGATAGAGGCGCCAAGTCGCGTGGCCAAGGACCGGCACCGCGACCACGAGGCCGAGGAACGCCGGCAGCGACGCCATCAGCAGCACCTCGAACACCATAGCCGCCCAGCCGAGCATCGGGCCGGGGCTCGCCGCGACCGCTCGCAAGCTGGTGATCATCGCGGTGACGAAGTCGACATCCCACTCGAGCAGCAACGGGACCGAGACGACTGTCAACGAAAACACCACAAGCAATGTAGCGGCGCCGAGCAAGTTCCCGACCAGCAAGAACAACAGGCCTTCCGGCGTGGTCGCCACCATGGCGACGAACTCTGACTGGGAGGAAAAGGATCGCAGCCCAAAGAATAGGGCGACCAGCATCTGCGCCGCGTACATCCAGGCCATGAAGATAAAGAGCGTCACGAACGCCATCCACCCGATCTCCCCGCCGCCTTGGGCAACGAGCGTGCCAACGACAGCGCGCCAGGAAGGAGATACGCCCGCTTCGCGCAACCGGCTGACTTCATAAAGTACAACGGCGGCAACTGGGCCGATCATCGCGAACCCGACGATAAAAGGATAAATCAAATAACTGAGGCCAAATGCAAGGGTGCAGGCTGTGATCGCCATGCCGATCAGCGCGAAGACCGCGCCGAGGACTATGCCGTAACGCGGCGCGCTCTGGAAATCGCGTAAGCCTAGCGCAAACGCATCGGTCATATCTTCGATCGTAATTGATCGGACGACCGGGTCCTGCCTGCTGACCGAGTCCCGCCCAATGTCTGCCGCGTCGATCTGGATTCGCTCGCTCATCGAGTCCTCGGAAACATGATTGCAAAAACCGACAGGCGCCGTGTGACGACCTTGTCGAGGATGAGAGTGCCGCTTTCGGCGGATTTTGGCAATGCTTATTCCTCGATGCAAGAACATTGTGAATTCAATCAATTGCATGAGACCGACGAGCCGCCGGGACAGCGAAAGCGCGAGCCCCCCGGAGAAGCGCTCCGGTCAAGGAGGAGCGGCTTCTTTGCGACTGTCTTGACCGCCGTGCGAAACAGTGATGACAACAACCTGAAGCAGCAGCCCTCGTCGGCATGCCTTCGCCGCGGGCACGTGAGAGCGCCTCGAATGCGCGAGCTGATCGCCTCAGAAAACAGCAAGCCTGGTAATGTTTTCTTTAGGTCCTTCGGAACTTTTGCTTTAGGCGCGTAAGGATTGAAAGTCGTCGAGCTCGAGTTATTCTTCGGCAATGATCCGACGTTTCTCTTCAAACTCCGCCTTGTCGATCTCGCCGCGCGCAAAACGTTGCTTTAAGATTTCCATAGCGGTTGAAGAAGTCTCACGCCTTTTCTCGCGCGAGTTGCGCGCCTTGTCGCCGTTACTGCGCCGGTCGCCACAGCACCAACACCACATGATCGTTCTCCGCCATCCATTCGGCCATTCAGTTCATTCCTTACAGAAAAGCCGAAGCGCTTGATGATATAGGGGCTGGTCACTTTGTCGAATAGGCGACGCATAAAACATATTGAAGTTTGGCTTATGCTTCGGCGACCTCCTGACGGCGCGTCTGTAGGCGCACGCCTGCTCAATCGTCGCGTTCTTGTTGCCCCCGCTATGATCTTTTCCTCGACTTCTCCGTCTCCCTGCTTGACGGACTCTCGTTTCAATGAGGGAACAATTCGGAGGGAAAAATCGGGGCTCAGGTCAGCGCCTGTCGAGACCCTGTCCCGCCGATCCACAGATGTCACCGTGGCGAGAAGGTGGCGACACGGCGCGAAACACACGACGCCGGCCAAAGGGCGAGCCTCCGAAAACTTCCTTTCATCTCAGATTGTGAAATTGGTTGCGGGGGCAGGATTTGAACCTGCGGCCTTCAGGTTATGAGCCTGACGAGCTACCGGGCTGCTCCACCCCGCGCCGAAAACGGAAACGTCGGACGCTCCGGCATCCGGGCCTACGGCTCCGGA
>WBZN01002162.1_pt1 | contig 11156 bp, 6 predicted proteins | sample 5204281 | NCBI WGS metagenome assembly WBZN01 (sample SAMN12344347, study PRJNA552823) | activated sludge metagenome | biome: Activated sludge suspended growth; feature: Nitrification reactor; material: Wastewater; isolation source: activated sludge from nitrification reactor of wastewater treatment... | reverse complement strand
GGCTGAATCGCTTGGAGTCCAGGGGAAGTTCGTGGCCGCCTATTTGGGCACGCACGGAATGGCCCACCACCTCGAAACGGTACTCCATGCGGCGCAGCGACTGCGCGAATACCCGGACATTGTGCTCGTTCTCGCCGGAGACGGCGCCGAGCGCCAGCGACTGGCGGCCTTACGCGATGAACTCGGTCTCGACAATGTCCTCATGCTGGATCAGCAGCCGAAAGAACAGATGCCCTGGCTCTGGGCGCTCTCCGATGTCAGTCTCATCTTGCTGAAGAAATCCGATCTTTTCAAGACCGTCATTCCCTCAAAGATTTTTGAGAGTATGGCCATGGAGAAACCAATTATCCTCGGGGTCGAAGGCGAGAGCGCCGACATTGTCCGTGCTGCGGACGCCGGCTATTGCATTGAGCCGGAAAACGCCGAGGAACTTGCCGATCACCTGCTTCAACTTCGCGAGAGTGAGGATCTCCGCCGACGTTTTGGCCGGAACGGGCGTATCCATGTGAGAGCGCACTACGATCGTCTGGTACTGGCCAGGCGTTTTGAGGAACTGCTCAGGACCACCTGTTCCTCAGAAGGTCGCTAAGGTTCTCGATCGACTCACGCCAGAGAACAACCCGACACCGAGTTTCTCTTGGCAGACGGTATCCGCAGAGCGACCACTCCTTCTCCCGCATGGCCTTGTTCAACACATGGGATTCTGATGAACTCTTCTACCCGGTCTTGCATCAGAGTGCATTTCTTTCCGCTTGATCTAATCCTCGTCGGGCAAAAATGAACGGCCCGCCTCAGGTCCGTACAAGATTTCCCACCGTCACGAATTTGACGCTTGAATTATCAATGGTTTGCGTGCCTGCCACAGTGGCTTAGTACTTGCGTAGGAGGGGAAGACTTCGCGCAGCACCCACCGGGTCTTCGCGCGATAAACCGATTCCCTATACAAGGAGCCACCATGACGAATCGTTTTCTCACTCTTTCGCTGTCACTGTTCATCGTGAGTGCCAGCTCGGTCATTTCCTTGCTGCATGTCAGCAAGGCCGATGCGGCCCTCGTGACGTATCAGTTCAGCGGAAACATTAGCGAAGTCTCGGGGTCGTTGTTTACGCCGGGCGGGCAGGGCGCCAATGGCTTCAACGCAGGATTGAAGTTGTCCGGGACCTACACATTCGACTCAGCGACAGCCGGAATGTTGCCATCCGGGCTCGGAGCCCAAGTGTATAACGGCTCCGTCACCGATATGAAACTGTCTGTCGGAAACTACTCGGCGACTCTCCAGGGTGGAGGCACGAACTTGACGACCATGACCAGCGGGTCTACCTCTCTCTACTCGCTCAACATGGGCACCGCCGGGAATCTGGTAAAGGGGCTTGCACCGTCGCTATTCTCGCTGAATTTGGCCGATGAATCCGGCACTGCCTTCAGCAGTGTCACGTTGCCAGGCAATCCTGCGCCAAAACTGAACTCGTTCAACGTTAATCGTTGGACGTTGGTCTTCTCGAATGGCGCCCAGCTCGTAGGTTCACTTGATTCGCTGAAAGCTGTTCCACTTCCCGCAACGGCACTGCTGTTCGGCGCAGGTCTCATCGGATTAGTCGGGCTTGGTTCACGCGGCCGGCGCAGCAACCCCGTCTAGTAATTTGCGAACGAGGCATTCTGCGTAACGCCGGGACGTTTGAGGCTTGAGGCGCACTTCAGTATCGCCACGCAGCTTGCCGTATGGGCTTACGATAGGGCAGGCTGCTATCCTGTCCCAGGTGTAGCTCTTTATGTGACAATGACGGACTGCTTACTTCTACAGCCGCATGCGCGTCCCATCATTGATCTTCTCCTCTGATCACGGTAGTCTCTAGATCATCATCTGTCTGCCAGTCATCGGCGTGTCACTCGTCGATCACACACGGTTCAGCTCCTTCTGTCATCGGGCAACGTATGCAGCAGACCGTTCAACTTACAGGTCTACCCTTTAACACAAATCGATTGAAGATCCGGGCGATACAAAATATGGCCAAACCCATCATCACAGAATGGATGATCGATAATCGGCGGCGCTGATAGGGGATTTCGCATGATCAGCATGAAAGTGTCCATTAATATGAACGCCTTGCCTCCAGGTCTTGCCTGGTATGCCAAGCGCCTCAACGCCATGGGGCCAACCGGCGTCATGCACCGCATGCGGGACGCCTTGGTCATACATTCACTGCACATGCGCCATCGCCTTACGGGAGCAATAACCGCACAGCGATATACTACTTCGGATATTCCTCGACACGTGTTTTGCGCAAGTTCGCACCCGGTTTTACCTCGCATTCCAATGCAATTTCAGCATACGGACGAGGAAGCATCGGATCTACTATCGGGGCGGTCACTGATATTCGGCCATGAATGGACATGGCGACCTCAAGCCTTCTCCTGGCACGAAGCTCCAGATACAAAGCTACAGTGGCCGCAGGTCTTCTTCCATCGCATATCCTACGGCAGCGGCAACCCGTACGGAGACATCCGTCTTGCCTGGGAGCCATCTCGCCTTCAGCACCTCGTGACACTTGGTTTATATGCCCGGCAAGCGCCTCCGGAACTGCGGTGTAAAGCCGTGGAGATGATCGAAGCTCAGCTGCTCTCATGGATTGCCGACAATCCCCCTCTCGTGGGAATTCATTATGTCTCAGTCATGGAATGCGCACTTCGCCTCATCGCCGTGTGTCATACCCTCGACCTTGTTAGGGAGTGGCTGACCAAACCGCAAGAGGTATGGGTAGGTGCGCTCAATCTCGTCAGTCAACATGCGGAGCTTATCCGGAAACGTACGTCGGGATACGGCACGACCGCACATCATACGATCACTGAGGCAGTCGGACTCCTCTACGCAGGACTGCTCTTTCCTAAAATGGACATGGCCGAACGATGGCTCGTATTTGGTCTCTACCTATTGGAAAACGAAGCGACGCGGCAGATACGTCAGGATGGAGGAGGCCGCGAAGAAAGTTTTAGCGCGTTGCGGCTGGTGTCGGATCTTTATGGGCTGGCAGTGCATCTCCTCAAGCACTTTGACCAACCGGTTCCATGCAAACTCGAAGAGGCGTTCACCCGCAGCACAGCATTCCTTCAAGCCACCATGCGCCACGGCGATGGAATGCTCCCCCGAATCGGAGAAAGCGACGATGGATATGCACTCTCCCCGCATCTCCGCTTCGTGAGCATCTCTCATTCACAGCCGACAGGACTGACCTCATTTCACTTGTCCGGTTATTCACTGATTCATGGACAAACTCGCCAACGACTGTTATTCAATCATGGTGAGTTGGGCATGCCTCCTCGTTATTCCCAAGGACACGCTGATGCGTTGGCAGTCACCTTGGAAATCGGCAATCGCGACGTTCTGGTCGACCCCGGCACATACAGCGTGACGCAAGACACGGTCTGGCGGCAGTACTTCCGCGGGACGCGTGCTCACAACACCGTAACTGTCAACGGGCAGGATCAGGCGATTCAGGAAACAGGCTTCCTATGGTCGCAGCCCTATGCGACCCACTTGATCTACCGGGAAGAGGCATCGAATGGCACGATCACAATCCTTGCACGTCATTATGGCTACCTTGCGCGCTTCGGAGTGAGCCATTGGCGAGGCATCGTCTATCAACCTCAGGGAGCATGGTTGATTTGGGATTGGCTCACGGGAACCGGCACGCATCATCTAGAGTTAAATTGGCACCTCGGCGTCACTCCTGTGCCACAGCCGGCATCTCACTTATTTCTGGTCGGTGAGGAACGAGTGCAGTGCTCGGTCGAGGGGGGCCACGTATCGCTCCACTGTGGAGAAGAGAATCCCATCTGTGGATGGCATGCGTTGCACTATGGATCACGAACGCCGGCGACGACTTTGCGGGCCGAATATCGAGGGCCCCTTCCGCACGAATTTATGACCAGGATCTGGATGGGGGAGGGGCCTCCCCCGGTGTCCCTGCAGGCATTTTCCCTGTCGGGGTGGTCGCGTGGAAGCTCGCTTCGCTCATGATGCGGCGTTCTTCAATCCATGCCCAGCGGTAAGTCTGGCATGCTTCACCCTCTCCCTATAACATCATTGACTGAAGAACCGCGCCGAGAATGATCAGAAAGTCTCAACCCATCCTCTCTTCTGCCCCGCAGGTGCCCTGGCTGCTAGGCACGAAGGCTTCCACACACGTGGTCACCGCTATCGTGCTCCCATTGGTGATTCTTGCGTATGTCTATTATGAAAGTGTAATCCCGCTGGTGAATGAGTGGATTGGCAATGATACCTACAGCCATGGATTTCTCGTGCCAATTGTTTCAGCGTTTTTGATCTGGCAACAGAGAGCGGAATTGGCAGAAAAGACGAATGAGGGATCTTGGTGGGGGCTGCTCATAATCGGTGGGGGCATCTTCCTCTACATACTAGGCGAACTCGCGACACTATTTATCCTCATCCACTTGTCTCTGTGGTGTGTCATCATCGGATTGTTGGCGTCCTCGCTGGGAATGAGGGCTGTCGTATCTATGTCTTTCCCGTTAGGATACCTTTTAACAGCCATCCCGCTTCCACAATTTCTGTATCAAGGCCTTTCAGGTCATCTCCAATTGATGTCGTCTGCCATCGGTGTGGGTTGTCTGCAATTGGTCGGCGTCACGGCATTCCAGGAAGGCAACGTTATCGACCTGGGGCCCATTCAATTGCAGGTCGTCGAAGCCTGTAGCGGGCTTCGCTACCTTTTCCCACTCACCAGCCTCGCACTCCTTTGCGCGTACTTGCTGAAGGATCGATTGTGGAAACGGGTCGTGCTGTTCGTCTCCGGCATTCCCATTTCCATCCTGTTGAACGGGTTTCGCATCGCCATGATCGGTGTATTAGTCGATCATTTCGGAGAAGCGGCCGCAGAAGGGTTTTTTCATGCGTTCGAAGGCTGGGCCATCTTCATGGTGAGCTTCGCCATCCTTCTTGTTGAAATGTGGGTCCTGCGGAAGATGGGCCAATCACGCCAGCCGGAATTTCCCCTGGCCGAAATTTCCAGCAGGCACTCGCCCTTCCCGACGAAGGACACTGGCGGTTTTCCGGCGTTGCAACTGCCGTCATCCTCACTCTCTCCTTATGTGTGCAGCGTCGGGGTGTTGCTATTGCTGCCGCTGATATCTCCTCAGATTACCAACCGTTATGAAATGGTTCCGGCGCGCCAGCCATTTTTTGATTTTCCTATGCAGGTGGACGGCTGGTCCGGAAGCTCCTATCCACTAGAATCTCAATACATCGACGCATTGCGATTCGACGATTACCTGCTTGCAGATTATCGCTTCGCGCAGTCGCCGCCGGTCACTCTGTATATGGCCTATTACCATTCGCAAAGAAAAGGCCAGTCCGTACATTCGCCACAGAGCTGTATCCCGGGCGGGGGATGGGAAATCCTCTCCGTAGAAACCGTGAGACTGGGCCAGGCGAATGCATCGCCGCCACTGTCCGCCAATCTCGTTCTGATAGGAAAAAACGACCAGCGCCAGGTCGTGCTCTATTGGTTCAAACAGCGCGATCGTCAACTGACGAATGAATATCTGGTGAAACTGTATCTGGTGTGGGATGCCATCGTGCGGCGTCGCACCGATGGCGGGCTCATACGTCTCGTCTCGGCCATACGACCCGGGGAGACGGAGGAAATCTCCCGCCAGCGGGTGCTCGCGCTTGGTGAAGCGATCGGTCCTTCGATGCAAAGTTATATTCCCGACTGATTCATACTCGAGAACAGAGCACATGGTTTCGACCTTGTTTTTCAGCTTTGTTGGTTCATTGCTCATCTGCATGGCGCTCATTCCGCCGCTGATGGCAACGGCCAGTCGCCTCCAATTCCTGGACATTCCGAAGGATCAGCGCCGGGTCCATGCCAACCCTGTCGCTAAGATCGGGGGGATTGCCTTCGGAATCGGCACATTTTCCGCCATGCTGATCTGGGCGCCGAAGGATGACATTGTGGTAGCCGGACTTCTTGGCGGGGTTACCATTCTGTTATTTGGCATGTGGGACGACCGCGTCGGCTTGCCCTATACGATTAAATTTTTGGGGCAAACACTCGGCGCGCTCGTAGTCATATGGCAGGGCAATATTCATCTTAATGCGTTGCCATTTGTTGATGCGGAACTCCCTCTCTGGATCGCCTATCCACTCACCATTCTCATCATTGTGGGGGTAACCAATGCAGTCAACCTCGCTGATGGACTCGATGGGTTGGCGGGAGGCTTGTCGCTCCTCAGTTTCGCCGGCATGGCCTGCCTGGCCTACCTGAGCGGTGACCAGACCGTCACACTGCTCATGGTGCCGGTCCTGGGGGGCCTTCTGGGTTTCCTCCGCTTCAATACCTATCCCGCAAGAATCTTTATGGGCGATGCCGGGAGCCAATTCCTGGGATTTTTTATGGCCGTCTCGGCCATCGTGCTGACCGATCCGCAACGCGGTCCCTATACTCCCCCCCTCGGTCTCTTATTGCTCGGTCTGCCGCTTCTCGATACGATCGGCGTCATGCTGCAAAGGCTAAAGGAAGGCCGCTCACCGTTTGTCGCAGACAAGAACCACTTACACCACAAATTATTAGCGATGGGCCTCTCGCACTACGAAGCCGTGCTGATGATTTATTTTCTGCAAGCGACGCTGGTGACGCTGGCCTATCTCTTGCGATGGCAGAGCGAACTGGCGATCCTTGGAACCTATTGCTTGGTATCAACCCTAATCCTCTTTCCCTTTCTCCGATCCGGTGCCTGGCACATTCAATCGAATCGGCTCCTGATCCGTGCCGATCGCTTTCTCACTCGAACGAGTCGTATCACCTCGTCCCCCTGGCTGATTACCGAGCCTATTCGGCTATTAGGAATCGCCGTGCCCGCATTTCTTATCATGAGTGTTTTCCTGCCCAAACGAGTTCCCGAAGATATGGGATACGTCGCGGCTATCTTGTTCATGGTAATGCTTGGCGGCGTTTGGCTGCTTCCAAATTCGTCGCCCTTGCTTATCCGCGGCGGGCTGTATGTCGGCAGCACATTTATTATGTACCTGAGCGAAAATCCGGTCGCGTCCACGGATATCCTCAGCCCAATCCACATTTTCTTCATGGGTCTCGCGGCCCTGGTGGCGCTGACCATCCGGTTTAACTCCGAGCACCGATTTCAAACGACCCCCCTGGACTACTTGATGGTCTTTCTTGCTGTCATGGTGCCGGCATTACCTGAAATGCAAATCGACGATATTCATCTCAGTTTTTTGACGGCGAAACTGATTGTCCTGTTTTTTTCATTCGAACTCCTGCTTCACGTCTTTACGCAACGGATGACTCACCTGGGACTCGTCGCCTTGTGGCTTCTATGTGGGATCGCAGTACGAGCATGGCTGTAATAGAGAAAAGGACCATGATGACGCTCTCATGCCAGCATTGCTCGTTCGCTGCAAAACTCGGATTGGTCTTGCTCTTGCTTCTCACGCAGGCATGTGGCGGACCGGAAGAGCGCAAGGCAAAGTACAGAACAAAAGCGCAGGAATATATGCAGGCGGGAAATTTCCCTAAAGCGCGCGTGGCCCTGCGGAATGTGCTCAAGATTGATCCGAAAGACTCGGAAGCCTACTTTCTCTTCGCCCAGGTCGAGGAAAAAGAAAAAGATTGGCGCCACGCCTTCGCGCATTACCTCCAAGTCGTTGAACTGGATCCCAAACATGAACAAGCCCTAGTGAAACTGGGCAAATTCTATTTACAGGGTCGGTTGGACGAGAAAGCGCGAGAAACCGCAGACCAACTCCTCCGGCTGTATCCCGGGCACGTGTCCGCCCGAGCCATTCATGGCGCACTTCTGGCGGCTGAGGGCAAGCTGACCGAAGCCATAGCCGCAGGGGAGACACTAGTCAAGGAGTTCCCCACTGAACCTGATGCGGCCATTCTTCTCGGTACTCTGTATACCCTTCAAAACGCTCCCCAGCGTGTCGAAGCAATCCTGACGAAAGCCGTGGAGGCCCACCCACGAGACCTCGATTTACTGAACTCACTAGCGATGGCGTACATGCGTGTGGACAATCAGCCAAAAGCAGAAGCGGTATTCAGAAACATTCTTGCCATCGAGCCACAAGTCTACGACCACCATCTCAAACTCGCCCTTTTTTTTGATCAACAACGGCAGTACAACAAGGCTGAATCGACTCTGCGTGAAGCCCTCCGACTGGAGCCTGACAGCGAGCAGAGACACCTCGCGCTCGCCGATTATTTAGCTGGTCGACGAAACGTAGCGGGGTCTGAAGCAGCACTCGCAGAGGCTCGCCGCACGCTTCCTCACGCCGTCAACATTCAATTGGCATTGGGGCGTCTCTATGAAATGCATAACCTGCCTGACAAGGCTCGCGCAACGTACCAGGACCTTCGTGACGGCAATCAATCCAAACCGCCTGGGGATACGGCTAAGATCAAGCTCGCGACACTTGATTGGGTGGAAGGCAAACAGGATGCGGCAACCGAACAGGTGCAGGAAGTCCTCCGCAACAACCCGCGCGCCTCGGAGGCTCTCATGTTACAGGGACGAATCGCACTTCAACGCGGAGCCGGACGGGAAGCCGTTCAATCGTTTAGAACGGTGCTCAAGGATCAACCTGAGAAGGCTGAGGCTTACGCTCTCCTGGGTCAGGCGCACCTGATGCTGGAAGAAGCGAACCTGGCTCGTGAGAATCTGGAAAAAGCCGTCGCGTTGAGCCCGACTCTGTACCAAGCTCATCTCGCGCTCGCGATACTTGACGCTTCCTCCGGTCGGACACGAGATGCCCGGTTGCGTTTGGAGGAATTACTGAAACAAGCTCCGTCCAACTTGGGCACTTTGGGCATGCTCCTGAACCTGCAGGCAGCCGACCGTGACTGGGATGGATCGGATCAGACGTTGTCTCAAATCCGGGCCGCCGGTGCCAACGGCTTTGTTGCGGACCTCGCCGAAGGCAACCTCCATCAGGCACGTCTGCAATGGGATAAAGCCATCGCAGCGTTTGAACGCGCCGCTGCACAGAATCCGGATGCACCGGAACCCACATTCGCGTTGGTCCGTATCGATGCCCGTCAGGGAAAACTGGCTCAAGCCCAGAATCGCTTGACCCGTTTGATTGCCAAGAATCCGCGTCACCAGTTCGCACATGGACTCCTCGGTGAAATTCTTATCCTCAAGGGAGATCCTGTCGGTGCGGAAGCAGAATTTCAACTCGCCACAAGTTTGAAGCCGGAGTGGAGTACGCCCTGGGTCAATTGGGTGACACTGAAACTGTCTCAGCAAAAAGGCGAGGAGGCCAACGGGATCCTTCAACGTGGATTGCAGATGAATCCAAAGAATGAAGAATTGCGAATGCTGTTCGCGTCGCATTTAGGGGACACGGGCCAGTTCGACCGGGCCATCACCGAGTATGAAACTATTCTCCGGCAAAATCCTCAAAACCTGATGGCGTCAAACAATCTGGCATCAATTTTGACCGATCAGAAGGGAGATCCAAAGAGTCTTGAGCGGGCATTAGGTTTGAGCCGTGACTTTGAACAACGAGCGCCAAATCCATTTTTTCTCGACACATTGGGATGGGTCCACCTAAAAATGGGACATCAGAATGACGCCCTTCGCGTGATTCAGCGGGCAGTCACTGAGGCGCCTCAGCATCCGTTGTTGAATTATCACCTCGGCATGGCTCACTTTAAATCGGGCCATCGATTGGAAGCACAGACATACCTACGGAAAGCGTTAAGTTCGAAACAGCCATTTCCCGGGATGGAGGAAGCGAAAACCGTCCTTGCGGAAGTGGCAGGATAGGAGGAGAGAGGGTGAAGGTTGTCGGCTCGTCATCCATCAGATCTGCAGGTCAAACATTCTACTCATGTGTCGCGATTGTGTTCGCAGTCGTCCTCTCGGCAGGATGCGTGACAGCTGAACCCACCTCCGCACAATCTAATTTGGCAGACCCCGGATATCAGCTTGGTCCCGAGGATGTCCTGATGATTTCCGTATGGAAGGACGAGCATCTCACGAAGGAAGTCATCGTACGTCCTGACGGGATGATCTCGTTCCCCCTCGTGGGGGATCTTCCCGCAGCAGGCCATACGGTGGAAGACATCCGGCAAGATCTCGCCAAACGGCTGGCTCGGTATGTGCCGAATCCGCATGTGTCCGTCGCGATTCTCAAGCTGCAGAGTTATAAGATTTACGTCATGGGCCGAGTGAACAAGCCCGGCGAATATCTCATCGGTCACTATACCGATGTCCTTCAAGCGCTGAGCCTCGCAGGAGGCCTCACACCCTTTGCCAGCGAAAACGATATCAAAATTATCCGTCGTGAGAACGCCGATGCGGACCAACGAGTCTTTTTCTTCCGGTATGGCGACGTCCAGAAGGGGAGGGAGCTGAAGCAGAACATTTTGCTCCAACGCGGCGATGTCGTGATGGTGCCTTGAGGCCGAGTAGCTCTCGTACGTAATCGCATACTGCACATTCAAGGACCCATGACAGCTTCTCGTGTTGCTTTTTTCTGTCTTTTGTTGTTGGCCTGCATCGAAACCGCGATGGAAAGCATGGCCGCAGAATGGAGCTTTGATCCTTCAATCGGTGTGCGCGCAGAATACAATACCAATCTGTTGATCACTCACCTTGATCACCAAGCTGTGTGGGGCACCTGGATCTCTCCCGGCATGCGGTTTGCGGGAACGACAGAACGACTGGAAATAAGCGGAAAAGCAAACTTTGATTTCGTTCGGTATACGGGTGGTCAGAATGAAGAATTCACGAACGTCTTCTTACCACTATCCGCGCGCTACAAAACCGAACAAGACACCTTCGGCTTTGATGGGGGGTATACACGCGACAATACGTTAATGGGAGAATTGTTGACTACGGGAATGCTTATCCGTTTCACCCAACGAAATCTCTGGACCGCCAGTCCTACTTGGACCAGGCAATTGACCGAACAACTCTCGTTTCAAGTCGGATATCAGTTTACGAATGCTTCCTACGAGAATGGTCGACGCCTGGGCCTGCTAGACTACGAGCTACATGGCGGGACAGCAGCCTTCATTTACCAGGCGAGTGAGCGAACAAAGATGCAAGTAGTGGGGAATTATCTCCGATTTGAAACGAAAGGTGTTCCGCTGCAGGCATCTGCTCCCGGT